>ERZ1645187.3363-NODE-3363-length-13488-cov-233.131914_pt1 | contig 13488 bp, 10 predicted proteins | sample MGYA00575352_ERZ1645187 | MGnify/ENA primary metagenome ERZ1645187 (study PRJEB40837, sample SAMN11349314) | freshwater sediment metagenome | isolation source: river sediment | host: Sediment | place: India: Wazaribad , New Delhi | collected 2017-02-21 ...
CCAGCCCAATGGATCTGTTCACTAACAGGTGTTGCACTTGGTACTAGAAACCGCCAAGCAATTCTCGGAGAAAGAGCGCGCCTATGATGCCTATCAGGCGCGGCAGAACTATCTGCGCATGCAGGGCTCCATCTCCCGCCACCAGCAGGAGCTGGAGGAGGCCCTCGCCCAAGAGCGGGCGGGGCGGGAGGCCGCCGTGCGCCAAATGGAGGCTGAACGGTTGGCGAAGGACGCCGAGCGGCAGGCGAGGGAGGTTGAGCGGCAGGCGAAAGAGTCTGCACTCCAGGAAAAAGACGCCGCCTTGGCCGAGATCGCCCGTCTCCAGGCGTTGCTGCGCTCCGATCGCCCGCAAAGAGATAACTGAGTGGCAGCCACCCTCCGATGGTAAGCAAGTCGACGCCCATCACGGCTTCACCCGGCGGGGTTATCCAGTCGGCCACGCCACCTGCCCCTTGAAACACGGGGCAAGCGGGTGTGGTCAGAAGTCGTTCTTGAAGAGCTGAGAGATCCAGATCCACAGGATTGCGCTCATCGGTAGCGCTCGTCGTCAGGAGAGAGCACGGCCCCGGTCTTTATCAGCCGCTTAGGCCAAAGCGGCCACTCGTCGGGGACCGCTTCTGGACCGGAATACGCTGTTATGCCAAGCTCACGATTATGCAAAGGTGGCCGTGGCGGGGCTCGCTGACCGCCGTTCGCAGGCGGTCAGGGTTGGCTAGGAGCTTCTCATAATCGCAGGCTCTTCAGGAATCCGATCAGGCTGTCAGGTGCCCGGTAGCGTTGGAGTGTCGTGTCCGGCACCCAAGACCGCCCGATCGGTTCACGCCGGCCGAGCTCCTGCGGCTGCTGCTGGCGACCGACGTCCTGACGCCAACGCCGCATTCACCCTTGCGCCCGGCGGTTATGCGCGTGAGCCTCGTGCTGCTGTACACCGCCGGTCTGCGGCGCGGCGAACTGGCGCGTTTACGTCTCGGCGATCTCGATCCGCTGGAGCGGACCCTCACGGTGCAAGCGGGAAAGTTCCACAAGGTACGCCTGGCTGCCGCTGTCCGCGGATGCCTGCGCCGCGCGGCAGCGCTATCTGCAGGTCCGAACCGCTGCCGGGCTGCGGGCCGACAACGCGGCCCCACTCCTGTGTCATGGTCGGCAGGGGACGCGGGACTATGGTGGTCCTGCTTTATGCCAGGGCCTCCACGCCTTGTTTCAGATCGCCGGACTGCGCTCCCCAGACGGGTCTGCCGCGCGTGCATGACTTGCGACACCAATTTGCCATCCAGGTCTTGCGGCGCTGGTATGAGGCCGGCGCCGATGTGCGGGACAGCAAGGCGCGGAGCTCGGCAAGCATCATCGTCCGCGCGGTATGAACGTCACCCCGTTTGAAGCTGAACCCCAGCTGCTCAAGGGTGTTGTTCGCGGCACGGCCAGTCAGGCCGCCCTCCATCCCCACGGTCGACTTGATCATCAGCGCAGGATCAGCGTGAGTTATGTTCCATAGATACCGAACGAGGTCCGGTGGTGGATTTCCCGACATCGCAGCACGATTGGCCCATCATAGTAGAATCATTTTGTGTTGCAATACGCAAAACAGCGGACTATAGTCGGACGATGAAGAAGTTTGGCGACACCCTCCGCGACCTGCGCCTGGCGCAGGACCTCGGCCTGCGCGAGATGGCCGGCAAGATCGGCATCTCCCCGACCTACCTCAGCCGCATCGAGCGCAACAAGGAAAACCCGCCGCGCCCGGAGATCATCCAGGCCCTGGCCAAAGTGCTGGCCGCCGATCCCGACGTGCTCTTTCGCCTCGCTGCCGGCGCCGACCCCGACCTCATCGCCTACCTGCATGCCCATCCCCCGCTTTTGCAGCTGCTGCGCTTCCTGCGCCAGGCCGACGTGCGCGACCCGGAGATCACCCGCCTGGCCGCCTGCGCCGCGGACCTGGTGCGCGCCCGGCCGCCCACGGACGGCACCGGCCCCCCGGAGGCCGTGTCCCCGGCGTCCCTTCCCGTGCCCTGACCCCGTACCGGCTTGCGATGAACCTCCCCACGCCGCCCCCCCTCCTGCTGGGGACCCAGGCCGACCTCCAGGAGGATGCGGCGCGGGTCGTGCGCTATCTGGTCGAGAATCTGGCGCCGTCCACCCGGCGGGCGTATCAGTCCGACTGGGCCAGCTTCACCGCCTGGTGCGCGGACAAGCAACTGGCGGCCCTGCCCGCCAGTGGCGAGACGGTGGCCGCCTACCTGGCCGCGGAAGCGGCGCAGGGGCGGCGGGTGGCGACGTTGCGTCACCGCCTGGCCGCCATCAGGCTGGCGCATGACCTCGCCGACCAGCCCAACCCGACCGCCGTCCACCTGGTGCACGCCACGCTGGCCGGCATCGCCCGGGTGCATGGCGCCGGGCAAGCGCAGAAGGCCCCGGCCGTGGCGGCAATCGTCAAGCAAATGGTCGACACCCTCGATCCGACCACCCGCCAGGGCCGCCGCGATCGCGCCTTGCTCACCCTGGGCTTCGCCAGCGCCATGCGGCGGAGCGAACTGGTGGCGATCACCGTCGCCGACCTGGAGTTCAATCCGGAGGGGGTGCGGGTGCGCATTCCCCGGTCCAAGACCGATCAACAGGGGCTCGGGCAGGTGGTCGCGGTGATCCGCGGCGCCGACTATTGCCCCGTGGCCGCCCTGCAGACCTGGCTGGCCGTCGCCGGGATCGTCAGTGGCCCGGTCTTTCGTCGGATGCGGCGCGGTGATCACGTCACGGCGCAACCCTTAAACGATCGCAGCGTCGCCGACATCATCAAGCGCTGTGCGGCGGCCTGCGGCCTCAATCCCGCCGACTACGCGGGGCACAGTTTGCGGGCCGGCTTCCTTACCTCGGCCGCCCAGGCCAACGCGGATCTCCACAAGCTGATGGAAATCTCGCGCCACACCGACCCGAAATCGGTCCTGCGCTACATCCGGCGGGTGGATGATTACCAGGATCATGCCGGCAAAGGCTTGCTGTAGACGCGAGGCATAGCGCATGCCGTATACGGTGGATTGGACGTCAATATTCGCCCAAAAGAGCGGCGGGAAGTGACCGAGAAACGCCGGGCGCTTTGGGCGCCACATGATGCGCCTGAATCCGTAAATCACGTTGACAAAATCAGAATAAACTTATACAGATTTCTAATAAGAGGCCACGAGAACACCCTGCCGGAGGAGAATCTTATGAATAGCTATTTGCGCCGCAACCGGCGGTCCACGAAAGATCCCGACCGTCTGATCCAGGCAGCGCAGGCCGCGGAGCGCCGGCGCCCCCTGAGCGCGGCCGCCTTCGCCCGAGAAACCGCCGCGCTCCGGGCCTACGGGGCTCGTCAGGCGACGGAGCTCGGCCTCGCCACCGAGGCCGACAGCGACCAGCGCGTGCAGGACGCCCGGGCGGCCCGACGGTCGGCCAGCGCGCCCGCCAGCCACCCCACCCATCCATGACCCACCCAGATGCGGCAACTACAACGCGACTATGGTCCGCATGAAGGGGAATAAGCCCGTACGGGAAAAGTCCACCTGGCAGCCAGCCCCGGTGGGGTGGCGTGACCGGAAACGCTCAAACGGCGACTCGGGCCTGGGCGCCGGCCACCAGATCCGCCCCTCCATGCGGCGTGGATAGCCGCGGGGTTCTAGCGAGCAGGCCGGCGGGGCCGTCATTGTCCCCAGCGCGTCGCGGCAGCCACCCGCGCACCTCCTGGCCAGCATCTGTCGACCATGTTGCCGACGTCGGCAAAATGGTGCCGTGCCATGGGACCAGGCCTCGCACGCGCCTGCGCGGTGGTGGCAGCCTGTGCGGCGCCCACCGGCGCGGGTCCGCGACCGGATCACGGCCGGGAGCGGCGGGGAGGGGGCGCGGCCCCTGCCACCAACACGGCCCGCGGCCCGTCCGCGCTTGCCCTCCGCCACGGGCGTCCTGGATCTCGCTCCGCCCTACAGGGTCACGCTTCTCCCCAGCAGGCGCAGCTCATGCAGGGGAAAGGGCAGGTTGGTGTCATCGCTGAATTGCACATGGGTTTGGCGTAACCGGTGGGTCAGCAGGCCCAGCGCGGCGGGATCGTCGCCCGGTTGGCAGAAGGCGACGCAAATCTCATCCAGTTGCGGGAGCTGCCGCACCGCCGCGTCTTTTGGCTTGTTGTCGCCCGCGCCGTGACGCGAGATCACGGCGTTGATCTTGATGTTCTGGGCGGTGCGCGGGGCGACTTTCAGGCCATAGAACGTCCGGTGGGCGCCGTCCCAGGAAAAGAAGCCCGAGACTTCCTTGTTCGTCTGTTCGTGGTAGTGGGGAGGTAACCGCTGCGCGCTCAAGCTGGTGCGGATCACCCGCAGGTTGGGCGCCTGCGCCGGCGTAAAGGTCCGGGTGCCCGCCGTCAGGTTATCGAAGGTCAGATGGGCGTTCTGCACCCCGGGCCATTTGTGCGCCACGGAGCCCTCCTCAACCATCACCAGGCACGGCCCCCGGTTCGCGATCTGTTCCAGGGCCGCGGCAAAGAAGGCGCCGTACTTCGCCCGGGTATGGTCATCGTGGGAGCGGCCGAAGGGACTGAAATCGCCCTGCGCGAGACGTAAACAGGCGCGGGCATAGGGCAGCCACTCCGGGTCGCCACTGGGGGTCGGCACGCCACATTCCAGCCGGCCCTGGTTGATGCGCGCGGCCAGCGGGAAGGCCGTGCTGGCGCGATTCGTGCCGCTGACGACATCTTCATTCAGCTGCAGCACCGTGAGCGCGGCCGGGGCCAAATGCTGGGGCACGGCGTTGGCCGGCACCACGCCCACCATCCGCAGACAATCGCGAAAGGCCATCCGATACTTGTCGACGGGCGTCTCGTCCGCGATCAGGACCACCTGGCCCAGCAGGTGCTGACGGGCCAGTTCTCGCTTGGCCAACCCATAGGGGTCCGTCCAGGCATGGTTTTGCAGTGCGGCGTGCATTTCCAGGATCGCGCACCCAATCCCGGTCGTGCTGGCGCGGACCCGCAGGATATGCGCGGCCATGGCCGCCTGCTGCGTCTGGTTACGCGCCTGTTCTTTCAGGCGCCGGAGCTGGCCGATCTGGGCGGACGTCAGCCCGCGCTGCTCGTCGGCGGTCAGTTCGACCGGGGGCAATTGCTCACTCAGGGGGCCGGCGACACTGGGTATGAGGCGAATCGTCAGCTCCTCGTCCGGCCAGCGTAACCAGAAACCCACCCGCTCCGCCGGCTCGCCCAGGAACTGGATGATCGCGTCGCTGATCACGCCCGGGGTCGCCTCCAGTTGATGAAAGACAAATACATCCAGGTGGGGGGTGGTCCGCCCGAGGTGCGTCAGGGTCTGGGCCAACGCCTTGCGTCGCTCCGCACGGGGCCCCATGTCCCCAAAGGGCTTGGCCAGGACCAGGGCGCGCTTGACCCGCGTCAGCGGTTTGACCCGCTGCAATCCCATGGCGGCCAGGACCGGATCCAGGGAGCTTGCGATATCCATGCGGTCCAACCAGCCGACCCCGCTGCCACCGGGAAGATAGCGATCGCCATGGCCGGCGCCGAGGCGGGGCAGGATCATCAGGCCCTGGTCGTGGCTGATCGCGGTAATTGCGTCACTGGGCGCGAGCGGTGCGCAGCCGGCCAGCCGGCAAATCAGGTCGAGGACCCGCTCATCCTCCTTGTGCTCCCAGCAGGCGACCAGCGACCGTTCCGTCGGCGGGGCGCCCGGGGTGGGCCGGGGCTGAAACAAAAAGGATGAGTGCTGGTAGGCCGGCGCCGTCGGCGGCGCCAGCGCGGCGGCGATAAAGACATCCATGCTGCGGGCGCGCTCGGCGCGGGCGGCGTAGCGCCGCACCGGTCCCCAGTTGCGAATGGAGGGTCGCGCCAGAAGGTGAATCCCGGGCCGCTCCGGGAAGGTGGCGGTGGCGAGGGTGATGACCTCCGCCCAAAAATAGTCGGGTTTCGCGGGGTCGCGTTGGGGTGGCCAGGCGACCAGCTCCAACCCGGAGAAGGGGGCATGTTGCGCGGTATGTGCCACCAGCGTTCGCTGCACGCCGGAGCGAAAGTGCAGTATCTGCCCCTCCAGCGCGCGCAAAGCGCGCACCGCCAGGGCGGCAAAGAAGCGATTATCCACCGGCACGGCGCAGACCCCAGGGTGGCGCCTGGTCTGGCAGGGCACCTCGAAGGCCGACCAGTTGGCGGCCTCGGTTGCCGAAGCGGCCAGTTGCGCCCGGACCGCGCCGGACTTGTCGGGATGGTGGAGGGCCAGCCAAAAAGACAACGCGTGGCGGACCTGGTCCTGGAGTGGGCGATCACCCACCCGATCGCCGAGAAAAAAAACCTGCAACGGCTTCCCGCATTGCGGCGCATCGGCCGCGCGATCCATGTACGCGGCGTCCGGAACCACCGTGGCGAAGATTTCCGGCAACCCCTTGAGCGCCAGCGGGGCCGCGGCGGGCCCGGCCCCGCGAGGTCGCTGCCACTGCGCGAGGGTCTCATGCACCGCGGCCGGCATCTGATAGCGGGACAATCCCCAGGGAGTCGCATCCGCGGTCGCCTGCCAGGTGGCAAGCTGGAGGTGATCAATCGTGGCCATGTTTCAATCCTTCCGTTGAGTTAAGGGCGTCAAAAAACGGTGCGTAGAGCAGGCGGGCCACCCGGTATTCCCGGGGATTGGTCGTGGGATCCATGGCCAGCCGCAGTTGCTGCAGCGCCTGAACCAGGGGGCTGGAATGACCATCGTCCCACGGCAGTCCTTCCTGCCAGGCGAACGAGCGGGGGGCGAACTTGGCGTCGACGAAGCCGCAAAAAACCGGACACCCGCCGCGGATGCCCCGGCCGATGGTCTGCCAGAGCGGGGTCAGCATGTCCCAGGCAAACTGGGCCTTGAACTCGGTGGGCAGACTGGAATAGCCGCCGCGACACTCCAGGCTGCGGCGGACCAGCCGGCTGGCCTGGCGCCGCATGCGCTGCGCGCGCGACCCCAGATCTTCCGGCGTCGGCAGGGGCGCGAGGCCGTGCGCGTAAATCTCCAGCGCCAGACGGTTCAGCCGGCCGATCGTCGCGCTGAAATCATCGGGTCGGGGGTGGGGACGATGCAGGAAATAGATCGCGGCGATGGCCGCCTTGCGCTGTTCATTCAGGATGTTGTGCCCCCGCGCCACGATCTGCAGGGGGGCGACCAGCACCGAGTGTTCGGGCGTGCGCCCAAACGCCTCGATCAGTGAGCGCGGCAGGCGGGAGGCCCCGTGCTGGCCGGCGGTCGTGCGTGCGGCGCCGTCCCGCTGATCCTGCTCCAGGCAGTAAACGCGCCACGCCGGTGACGGTAACGCCTGGTGCAGGGTATCGGCCACCACCGCCGCGTCGGCATACGAATTGACGACCAGCAGGGCCCGCCGCCGATCCTGCAGGGACGCCTCGCTCCAGACGGTGGCCAACCGTTGCCACTGCTGTTCCAGCAGATTCAGGCCATCCTGCGGGATCGCGAAGCGCTCGGCGATGTAGATCAGCCGCCCGCGCCGCTGGGATAACCCCGCCCCGGAGATCACCACCTGGCTCCCGTCGGGCTGGCGGATCGGCACCAAGGCGAACCGTGAGTCACGGATCGCCGCCAATTCGCTCGGCGGCTGGATCAGGACGCCGGCGACGGGCACCTGGACATCGAAGGTGGGGGACGCGCTGTCAATCGGACGCTGGCAGCCCGGGACGGCGCGCCGCCCGCTCCCGCCCGCCCAACTCGTCCCTGACAGCATCAGGACGTGGGGACCCGCTTGCCCTTCGCCCCGTAACAGATCGTGCAGGTGGGTCAGCAAAAATCGCCCGACGCCAAGGTGGTTGAGCATGGACAACGTACCCCCCTGCTCGCGGGCGCGCTCCGGGCTCGGTTCATCGTAGAGGAGGCCAAAGATGGAGCCGGCGGGGTTACCCGGCAGCAGATTGCGATACTGCTTGATGAGGCGGTCGGCCAAGAGCGGCGGCCCGTCGCCACCGAAGTCGAAATCCCCCGCCACCGCCGGCTGCGCTTTGATCAGCCAGTGGTACCGGTCCAGCGCCACCTCGGCGACCACCGCCAGCAGCAGGATTAAGGCGTTTTTGCGGCGTTTCGCCACGCCCGGCCCGGGCGCCGCCCCGTCCTCGTCCGCCGCCAGGCCCTGGCGTTCCTCAGGGGAGAGGATGCAGAACGCCTGAAGGCGATCACCCAGCGCCGCTTCGACGTCAGGCAGGAGGTCGCGATAGTCTTCCGCCAGGAGGGCGTTGATGCCGATCTCCTGCAGGGCCAGGGCCGCCTGGCGCAGTGCCGCGTCAGTCAGCGCGGGCAGGGATTCCGCCGCGTCCGTCGCGGCACGCGCCCCACGCGGCCGGCGCTCGCCAATGGCGGACGCTACCTGGGTCAGCTCGCGAAATTCACCGTCTCCCAGCGGGGTGAGCGGCGCCCCCGTGCGCGCAGCCTGCGCCCGGCGCCGCAGGAAATCCAGTAGCCCCACCCCCGAGAAGGGCGTGTTCAGGTAGACGTCATGCAGAAAGGCGGCTTCGTTCTGCACGATCGCATACAGGTGGCCCACCTGCCGGTTGAGTTCGCCGAAGTTGTTGGTCCACCGACAATTCAGGGGCTTTTTGAACTGGGCGCCGCTCCGGTTCTGGATCGCCGCCCAGGCCTGCGTGGTGACCGCGGGGGTGTAGTTGTTACCCTCGCGGCCCATGATCGGCGCGACCGGGACGAAGGCGGCGTCAAGCGTTTGCTGTACGGCATCGACCTCGTCGCAGATCACCAGATCCACGGTGTATTGCAGCAACTCTGGGAGCGAGATTTGCTCCTCCAGGGTCCATTGGTCCGGCATGACATACAAAAAGGCCTGCGGGGTCATGATCAGGACGCGCGCCGCAACGGCGGCGCGCTGTTGCCCCTGGGCGGGGCAGGCCGGCCAGAACGGGCACGAGCGCTCCGCGCCCTCGTCAGCGCCCCGCGCGCCAGGGCGCGAAGAGGGGCGCGGGGTGTTCCGAGCCACCGACTGCTTGATTTTATGACAGGGTTTTTCGGCGAACAGGGGGAAAGGCCCGCCGTCCGCGTCCCCCTGGATCAGCTCCGGATCGGCCGTTTGCAGACCGTCGAGGGGGCAGCCCACCCCGAAATCCGCGCCCAGTTCACCGAGCGCGGCGAGGTCTCCGTACCGGCTGCCCCGACTCTGGCGCCAATGGATGGCGTCCAGGTGCCGCTCGCGGTTGGACAGGCTGGCGAGCACCGTGGCCGGAATCCCATGCCGGCGCAAACGGGCCGAAAGGGTGGCGCCTTGCAGGGTGTCCGTGACGATGACCGCGAGCCGGGGTCCGGGGTTCTGCTGCGCCAAGGCGAAAATCAGCCCCATCACCAGCGTTGATTTCCCCGAGGACAGCATGCCGACCACATGCGTCACCCCTGCCAGGGTCAGGGTGTCGTCGGCAAAGAAATCCGGAGACAATCCTTCCAGGTGCGACGACTTGTCCAGGCGCTCGGCCAGATGGAGCGGCGGCAGGTCATCCGGCCAATCCGGCGCGGCCTCCCGCGCGTCAACCTCCCGGGCGATCGCCCGCAGCTGCGTCAGGCTCACCTGGAGGGGGGCACGTTCCGACCGTCTGAGCAAGGTGTGTTGCGCAACCGCTGGCAGGGCATGCGGCAGGGCGGGGATCTCGTAGGCGCGTACCGTCCGTTTGTGATCGCGCTCAATCCGGGCCGGGCCGGGCACGGCGACGCGCAGGTCGTGGCGCGCCCAGGGGACGGGCCGGCGCAGGGTGTCCCGCAGATGCTGCAACACGCCCGGGGGCGCGGCTGCCCGCCGCACGGGCCGCTCCGCCTGGAGGTCATAACAGCGCAGCACCTCCGGAAAGCCGGCGTGCGTCTGACATGCCTCCAGCCAGGCCGCGGGCGAACCAAAGCGTCCGCACAGGTGCCGCAAGCTGGCTACCGTCGCGTGAAAGGCCGGCACATCCGTCACCTCGGTCGCCAGCGACGTGTAACCGGTCATCAGCACCGGCAGTACATGGATCGAAGCGGTGGGCAGGTGTTCGGCCAGCGCCGTCAAGCACAACTCAATCAGCCCAAGCAGGGGGAGATCCGCAGGTAGGGCGCCCGGGGTAAGCGCCGCGGTCAGCGCCCGATAGCCCTCACGAAAGTCTTGATCCGTACGCATCGCTACGCCCTCTCCCCTGTATCCGGAAAAGTGGCACGCCGGACCGTGACAGCCTCAGCGGTCGCTGAAACCCATCAACGCCCGCACGCGCGTCAGGTTGATCACGCGCCGAGCCGGCGCAGGTGCTTGAGCAGGCGCGACACGCGCATTACCCGCACGCGACTTTTCCCCTGCGCGGCCCGCAAATGCTTAAACTGCTCCTCGTACCTCGGAACCAGCTGCGGCAGGTAATCCGGGATGACCAGATAGCAGTCGTCATCGTCCGCAAACTCCTTGAAGCCCTGAAAGCGGCGCGCTAAGTGTGCGGGCGCCAGATAGTCTTTGACCTCCAGCGCCAGGCGGTGACCGGATGGCGAGACCGCCAGCAGATCAATGCGGTCCAGCTGCGGCCAGAGCGTTGTTTGCCAGCCCTGCTTGTCCAAGCCCGCGGCCAGGGAGAGTTCCGCCAGCCTGGGCAAGCACCAATAGCGGCGAAAGGCCCGGCGCAGCTGCTTCATGCGGGGATCATAAGGACGGCGGGCGCACTGTCCCGTCTGAGCACGGCGGACGGCCTCCGGGTCCCGGCATTCCGTGCTGAAGTCCGCCGTCCGCGCGCCACGGCGCCGTAGAATCGTCCCCGACACGGTGCACAGGGGCAGTTCACCATTGATCGCCAGCGCCTCGGGCACGGGGGCATAAAACGCCTCCACGAGCTGAGCGGCGTGTGGGTCATCCGCCAACCCCGCCCCCAACAGCAGACTGAGGGGCGTGTCGATCACCGGATGGGTGATAAGGGCGCGACGCCAGGCGCGGTAGAACTGCTCGCCGTCCAGGCGATCACGGCACACGCTGAGCAGCCATTGATAACCGGAATTTTCCTCGATTTCCTGCTCGGGATTGCCGGTCGCGACCGCCAACCGCTGGCAATCGCTGGTGATGGCGTTATCGTCACACAACACGGCCGCATAGAATTCGCCGTCGGGGTCCCAGGACATATCGGGCACCCACGTGGCGAGCGGCTGCTGCGCCACCTTCCGCAACTGAGACAGGTCAGTCGGCCAGCAGGCCGACCCTGCCAGCAAATTACACGCCGCTCCCCGATCAAAGGCCCGGCGCAGGGCAGGCGGATAGGGGCACGACAGATAGCCCTGTTCATCGAGGTGCGCTTGCAGCGTGACCAACGCCGAGGCATACAGCCTCAGCAGGGTGTCGTCGGGGACGGTGGAGTGCGAGTCCTCTGCCTGGTGCGTCATGATTGATGATCTGCCTCCGTCGGGGATGCGCTAGCGAAACGGCTGCCCCCAGACCGTGGTGAACTGCGCCGGCAGCGCCAACCGGTTTGGTTCCTGCTCAACCCGGCCAAGAGGAGCGGACACAGCGGTTTGTGGCCGGCTTCCCGGACGCAGGCGATGGATGCCTCAACGTAGGCGTTCCCTCGTTCGACGGGGGGCACGGGCCGGGCTGTCGTCGATGGGACCATATCTGGAGGTTGCACACCCCTTCAGCCTGAAAGTCCGGGTGCTTCTTCGCTAGCCGGTTGGCCAGTTAGGCCAGGGTCGTGGTCGGACCGATGCCCACCCCCACCGGGGGCCCGGTCCACCGCAACACTCGCGCCCGCAAGGTGCGCCCGTGGGCGGTCTGGTCCCAGTGGTCGAAGCCGGCAAACCGCAGAAAGGACTCGTCGATTAAGAGTAGATCTCCGGCTCCGGGCTGAACTGGCCAATGACCGCCAATAACTGCCGGCTCATGTCCGCATAGAGGGTGGAGTTGGACGACAGGGCCACGCCCCGGTTCTGCTCCAGGAGATCTCCCGCACCTCGAAGAACGGCTGCCCCATACGGATGCCCAGGGCCTTGGCCTCTTCGCTACGTGCCACGCAGCAGCCGTCGTTGTTGGACAGTTCCACCACCGACCGGTCGTGCAACCGGTAGTCGAACACCCGCTCGCAACTGACGTAGAAGTTGTTGGCATCCACCAGGGCAAAAGATGCCTGGGGGGGTGGGAAGAAAACGACGGCCATGCTGGGTTTCCGATTATTGTTACCTTAATCGGATTATAGCTCCGGCATCGGACACTACCTGACCAAATCGCCAGCGTGGAAATATCTGTTATTGGCGTGGATATTGCTTTCCAAAAACCAACACGGACCGGCAACAATCCCCTCCTCATGGGCGGTGGGTTACGCCCCGATAGGGAGGCGTCTTGTCAGTGGTCTAGCCACCCAGCGGTAGGGGTTGGTAGCGGCCCCGTAGCACCTGAGAACCCCCTCCGTAACGGTCATAAGCCCAGTAACGGCATGGCCTGTAGCGGTGTTGCATCTGTAGCGGCTTAGGGGGGTTCCAGGTAGGTAAGGTGAAAACCTGATCAGGGCTCCTACCTGATAACCTGAGGGTGGACCCGGGCGCTGAACCGATACAGGGTCTCCTGTGGTGGATTGGGGCGGGTCATTCAGCGGTAGGCCACCCACACCGCGCCAAAGGTGATGAGCGCCGCCCAGCCAGTTGGTGGGGTTATCTCCTCCCTACCTCCCCCAAAAGCCGCAAGCTGCTAAAGGCGCTACAGGGGTCGATTCTGCTGGGGTTTTGGCTGCTAGCTTGGGGCAGCACCCCGTGCTACGTTCCTGCTGGGTTTTTGCAGACCCAGATCCATGAGGAGAAGGGGTGGGGTGGTGGTGACCTTGGCGCCTGCTCAAGGGGGCTAAGGAACCACCCCTGGCAGGGGCCGTGGGGTCCCCCTCATGGTGACGGTACACTTTGCGATAGACTGGCTCCCCTTGCCATTCGGGAGATTGCCATGCCTCAACTCCTTTATATGATCCCCAAACGCACTCACCTGTCCTGGGACCCCCGCCTTGAGCCCTTGGACCTGGAAGCAGAGGTCGGTGTCGAAATCCCGCTCCTGGGTTACGTCAGTGCCGGCCGGCCCGTAGAGACCCCGGAAGAGCAGGAGATCATCCGCATACCCAGTCACATGACCCGCAAGGCCAGCTATGCCCTAAGGGTCCGTGGCCACTCCATGATTGACGATCAAATCCAGGACGGGGATATCATTATTATCGAACAACGGCAGACGGCGACCAACGGCGAGACGGTCGTGGCGTTGATCAACGGCGAAAAGGTGACGCTGAAGCGGTTTTATGTCGAGAATGAGGGGATTCGTCTGCAACCCGCCAACCCGGAGATGGAGCCGCTCTACTTACGCCATGATGAGATCGAGATTTTGGGTATCGTCACAGGGGTAGTACGGATGACGGGTGAGTAGTCCCGGGCCGGACATCAAATACACCTTCAAGGTTGACTTCTCTCATGCACCGATTTGCAAGGTCGTCGGTGAATCGTGAAGGACTGGTGAAGCGCGCAGAGATGGACTGAA
>ERZ1645187.3365-NODE-3365-length-13486-cov-48.886903_pt1 | contig 13486 bp, 10 predicted proteins | sample MGYA00575352_ERZ1645187 | MGnify/ENA primary metagenome ERZ1645187 (study PRJEB40837, sample SAMN11349314) | freshwater sediment metagenome | isolation source: river sediment | host: Sediment | place: India: Wazaribad , New Delhi | collected 2017-02-21 ...
ACACGTTGCCAGAGGCTCTACGCATCAAGGAACAGGCGCCCCGGGAGCGCAAGCCACTGGACCGTTTCGTGTTCGAGGGGAGTTGGGGCGAGGGTTTGGAGACAGTCTGAAATCTGACTTGATCCCAGGAACCGGTTTGCCGGCGATAGCCCGCCAAAATCGCCGGCAGGGGGCGCCGCGCCGCCGCGCCCCTCCATTTCCACGCTTGGGCGTGGAAACGATGAATGATGTCAGACCACAAACGCGGTTACACGCTAAAATCGGACTACTGTTTCAGCTCCAGACACGGTGAAAAGGGCATCCCACATGCAAAGCGCTTGGCAGGCAACCGCTTTCATCTACACAACAAAAACAGTCCAGTGTGGTTTTTTATCCTTGACGCTACTGGCCGCGACCGCCGCGCATTCCCAGGAATGGCTGTATACGGTGCGTCCTGGCGACAATCTGTGGAATGTCACCGCTGACTACCTGACCCGCATGGACTACTGGCCGAAGCTACAGAGGCTCAATGGGGTCGCCGACCCGGAACACCTGCCGCCGGGAATGAAACTGCGCATCCCGATCACGTGGCTGAAGCGTCTGCCGGCGACAGCTCGGGTTGTGAGCGTGCAGGGTCAGGTACATGCCGTGATCGCGGCGAATGGCCAAACCATCCCGGTTGATTCTGAACTGCTCCTGCAAACCGGCGACACGCTCCTGACCGGTCCCAACAGCACGGCTACCCTGGAATTTGGCGACAGCTCCCGCGTGTTGTTGCAAGCCGGCAGCGAACTGCGCATGGAGGCGCTGAGCGCCTACGGCCAAACCCGCTTTGTGGACACCCGCATTCGTTTGCAACAAGGACGGGTGGAGAGCCAGGTCGCGCCTCGATCCGTCGCTGGCCCGCGCTACGAAATCCGGACACCGGCCGCCACTTCGGCGGTGCGGGGCACCCGCTATCGGCTCGGCATGGACCCCACCACCGCGACGGCGCGGACGGAAGTACTGGAAGGCGCTGTCACGTTCCGGGGCCGCCAAACCACCCGGACGGTCGAACAAGGGTTTGGCGCCTTGGCCAAAACGGGCCAGGCGCCATTGCCGCCCGCCCCGCTGCTGCCACCGCCCAGCGTCGCTGAATTACCGCCGGTGGTGACGCGCGTGCCGATCCAGTGGAATTTTCCCGCGGTGAAAGGCGCGGTGGCCTATCGCGCGCAAATCGCGCCCACCGACCAGTTCGAGACTTTGCTGTTTGACGGCGTCGCACCGACGCCGGCTGTACGTGGGCCGGATGTGCCGGATGGCGATTATGTGGCCCGGATGCGTGGCATTGACGGCCGGGGGCTGGAGGGACGCGACGCTCAGTACCGGTTCCGGGTCCATGCGCGCCCCGAGCCGCCGTTTTTGATGCAACCGGTCCACCGGAGCGCCGTGCTGGCGGCCACGCTGCGGTTCGAGTGGTCGGAACCCCAAAAAGCGGCGGCCTATCACTTTCAACTGGCCGAGGACGAGCGTTTTGCGAAGCTGTCGCTCGACCGGCCCGACTACACGGCGTCGCGCCTGACCCCGGAGCAGCCGCTGGAGCCAGGGTCTTACTATTGGCGGGTCGCCGTCCGCGACTCTTCCGGTCGGCAAGGGCCATTCAGCGATCCGCAATCGTTCCGGCTGCAACCGACGCTGCAACTGCAACCACCCGAAGTCACTGCCGACGCCCTGACGTTTCGCTGGAGCGCGGGATTGCCCGGCCAGCAGTACGAGTTCCAACTGGCTCGGGACATCCACTTTGAGGACATGACAGTCTCAAGGCGGGTCTCCGAACCGCAACTGTCCATCCCCCGGCCTGAATCCGGTTTTCACTATCTGCGGATCCGCACCCTCGAAGCCGATGGTGATGCGGGACCGTATGGCCCAGTGCAACGGATTGATGTTCCGCCTGCGAGCTACTGGCCGATGGGGCTGGTGGTTTTCCTGACCCTGATCCTGGCTCTATGATCCCATCGCTCCGAGAGTACGCCGGATGGCTTGAAAAGATCGGCTTGACGTTGGTGCTGACGACTGGCGCGCTAATTCTGGTTTATACGAATGGACTCTATCGCTGGGACGGGTTGTTCTATGACTGGAATCTGGCAGCCTGGTCTCGCACGCCGGCGGATGACATCGTCATCGTCGCCATTGATGAACAAAGCCTGCGTGAAATCGGCCGCTGGCCATGGTCGCGCCGCACCCATGCGGAACTGATTCGCACCCTCAGCGCGGCAGGCGCTAAAGCCATTGCACTGGATATCGTGTTCGCCGAACCCGACGCGACCGATCCCACCGCGGATACGGAATTGGCGGCGGCGCTGGCCAGCAACAGCCATGTGGTGCTGCCGGTGCTCAACGAACAAAACTATCTGGGCGGTCAACTGCTGGAAACCCTGCCCATTCCGGCGCTGGCGGTAGCTGCCGCTGGTCTGGGCCATGTGGACGTGGAACTGGACCCCGATAACATCGCTCGCGGCGTTTACCTGAAAGCCGGTCTGGGCGAGCCGCACTGGCCCACCCTGGCGCTGGCCCTGTGGCAACTGGCTGATGCTGCTCCTCAGCGGGCGCTGCCTGGTCAGCGAGCCGCCGGCGCTGATTCCTCCTCGCCTTACATCTGGCGGCGCGATTACCGCATCCTTATTCCCTTCGCCGGGCCACCGGGACACTTTCGCCATGTTTCCTATCGCGATGTGGTGCGCGGGACGGTTTCACCAGCGGTCTTTCGCAACCAGTTCGTTTTGGTCGGCGCGACCGCATCCGGTCTGGGCGATACGTTGCCCACGCCAGTTTCCGGGCTGGCGCGACCGATGTCCGGGGTGGAGTTCAATGCCAATGTGCTCGATGCCCTGCGGCAGGACCTGGCGATCCGGCCATTACCGACCGGCGGGTCCCTGGTGCTGACCGGGCTGCTGGTCGTGTTGCCACTGATCCTGTACGTGGTTTGCCCGCCCCGCTGGACGTTGCCGCTGGCCGGGCTGGCGCTGTTGCTCACCCTCGCCAGCAGCTTTGGGTTGCTCCACGGCGCGCATCGCTGGTTTCCACCGGCGGCGGCGCTCCTGGCCCAGGGCTTGAGCTATCCGCTCTGGAGTTGGCAGCGCCTGCGGCAGATGGTCCGTTCACTGTTCGAGCAGGAGGAGCGCGCCCAGGTCACCCTGGATTCCATCGGCGACGCCGTGGTCACGACGGATGCCCGGGGCATCGTGCATTATCTGAACCCAGTTGCGGCATTCCTGCTCGGCGGTGCGGCAGCCGCGCCGCGCGGTCAGCCGTTAAACGTGGTCTTCCAGGTCGCTGATGAACGTGATCACCACACCGGCGTTGATCTGATCGCTTGGTGTCTGGAGCAGGGCCAGCCAGTCAGGCTGCCGGAACCGGGTGTTCTGGTCAATCGCGCTGGCCAGCGCTACGCCGTGCGCGCCTCGGCGGCTCCCCTGCGCGATCTGCAGGGGCGAATTGCCGGCGCTGTCCTCACGTTTAGCGACATCACCGAAAACCGCCGCCTGACCGAGCAGATGATGTATCAGGCGACCCACGACGCGCTGACGCAGTTGCCCAATCTCGATCTGTTGCGGGACCGGCTCCGCCAGGCCATCGCCCACGCCCAGCGCGCCGGCTACAACCTGGCGCTGCTGTTCGTGGATTTGGACCACTTCAAGAAAGTCAACGAGAGCCTGGGCCACACCGCGGGCGATGCGTTGCTGCGGGCGGTGGCGGCCCGCCTGTTGGACGGCGCGCGCAAGGAAGACACCATCGCCCGCGTGGGCGGCGACGAATTCATCTGCGTACTGGAGGATTTGCACGAGGAGGACCGAATTGCGAGCTTCGCGCACAAGATCTTGAAAATCCTTAAATCGCCGTTTCAGCTTGAAGGCCATGAGTGTTTTGTGACCGCCAGCATCGGCGTCAGCCTGTTCCCACGGGATGGCGAGGATGTGGAAACCCTGTTGAAAAATGCCGATACCGCCATGTACCGGGCCAAGGAAAATGGCCGCGATAATATCCAGTTCTATGCCCGTGACCTCCATGTCCGCACCCTGGAGCGGCTGGTGATGGAGCAGGATTTGCGCCGCGCGCTGGAGCGTCAGGAACTGGAAGTGTATTACCAGCCACAAATGGATTTACACCGGAGCTGCATCATCGGGGTCGAGGCGTTGCTGCGCTGGCGGCATCCCCAGCGCGGGTTGATTTCGCCGGCGGATTTTGTGCCATTGGCCGAAGAGATCGGCCTGATTGAGACCATCGGCGAATGGGTGCTTCGGACTGCCTGTCAGCAGGCCAGGATTTGGCAACGACAGGGATTACCGGCGCTGCGCATGGGGGTAAACATGTCGCCGCGCCAGTTTCTCCGGCCCGGCGTAGCCAGCATGGTGACCCGAATCTTGCAAGAAACCGGTCTGGAACCGTGTTACCTGGATCTGGAAATTACGGAAAGTCTGGTGATGAAAGATGTGACGGGCAGTATTGCCATCATGCACGCGCTCAAGGGCGTCGGTGTCAAACTGTCTATTGATGATTTTGGCACCGGTTATTCCTCGCTGAGCTATCTGAAGCAGTTTCCGATTGATCAGTTGAAAATAGACAAGTCGTTCCTGCATGAAATCGCCATCAGCGAAGAGGATGCGGCGATTACGCTGGCGATCATCGCCATGGCCCACAGTATGCGGTTGACCGTCATCGCCGAAGGTGTGGAAGACGAGAGGCAACTGGCGTTTCTGCAGACTAATCAATGTGATGAAATCCAGGGTTACTATTTAAGCCGTCCCGTACCCGCGCACAAAATCCCGGCCCTGCTCAATCGGGCGCCGATCCAACCCCTGCCGTAGATACAGTCTATAACCTATGCCGATGATCCAGTCTGACCGGCGCTCCAGTCGGGGCGCCAGCCGTTACCTATGGCGTTGCCTGCTCTTCCTGGCGACGCTGGCGGCGCTGGGCGCGTTTTTCCAGCAGCCGCTGACCGCTGCCTTCCTGACCAATCCCTATCTGAACGGCACGATTGCCGCCGCGTTCCTGTTCGGGGTGGCCTATACCCTCAAGGCGCTAACCGGCACGCTGCTCGATGTCGGCGCGGCGGATCAGGCCGCCGTGGTAGCGCTGAAGGCCCGCCGCCGTGAACTGCCGCTTCCGCAGGCCGACGATGCCTTGCTGGGCAATAGCCGCCGACGCGGGGTGAGCGATTTTCTGCACAAGGTTCACCGGGTCATCGGCCACGGCGACGCGACCGCCACCCTGCCCTATCTGCTCGATTCGCTGGCGACGCGCGGCGAAGATCAGCGCGCCTTGGTGCGCTATCTGGTCGGGGCGCTGGTGCTGCTCGGCCTGATCGGCACGTTCTACGGCCTGCTGCTGACGATTGCTGGGGTACGCGACGTGATCGGCGGCCTGGCCACCGAGCAGGCCACCGACACCATGACCCTGATCGCCCAGTTCAAGGATCGGCTGGCGGCGCCGCTGGGCGGCATGGGCACCTCGTTTTCGGCCTCGCTGTTCGGCCTGATGGGCGCGCTGGCGCTGGGCTTTCTGGAACTGCAACTGTTCCACGCCCAGAACGATCATCACGCCCAACTGGAGGCGCTGGTGGTCAGCGATCTGGTTCCTCTCTGGCAGCCGGTGGTCACGGTCACCGCCCAGACCGAGACCATTTCGCCGCGCCATCTGGCGGCGCTGCTGCAAGCCACCACCGACCGGCTGGAGCGGGTGGCGGCGACTACGGAATACCTGGCCAATCGCGGTGAAGGAATTACGCGGGTAGCGGAGCAGGTGGCCAGCTTGGGGGAGCGGATCGAATCGTTGCGGGCGACCCTGCAAAACATCGAAAACGATCGCACTGCCGATCTGCGGCACGAGTTGCGCGCCATCGCCCGACTGCTGGCCCAGGCGTCCGGGCAGTCCAAGGAGCGCGACCATGCGCCGCCGGCGTGATTCCGTCGGCGAATTCAACATCTGGCCAGCGTTCACCGACGCCTTGGGCGGGCTGGTGATGGTGCTGGTGTTTCTGATCACGGTGTTCGTCATCACCGAGGTGCTGATCGGGCGCGAGATCATGGGCAAGGACACCGCCATCGGCCAGTTACAGCGGATCATCAGCCATCTGGAAGGGCTGGCGGGCGACGCCGAGAAGGAAGCGGCGCGGCTGCGCGGTCGGGCGCAGGGCCTCGAAAACACCGTCGGCGAGCGGGATAAACTGCTGGCGCAGTTGCGGGCCGAACTGGCGGCGGTGCAGGCCGCGCGGGAGGCGTTGAACGCCGACAAAACCCGGGCCGAACAAACCGCGACCAGCGTGCAGGAACAGGCGGCGCTGCTCAGCGTCCGGGCCGAGCGGCTGGCGGCGGAACTGGAACGGCTCAACCGCGCCCTGGCCGCCAATCAGCAGGAACTGGCCCAGCGCGACGCGGTGATCGTCCAGCAAAAGGGCCGGATCGAGGCGCTGGACAGCGCCTTGAAGAAGAAGCTGCTGGAGCGGGTCGAGGAACTGGAGAAATACGCCAGCGACTTCTTTGGCCGCCTGCGCGAAGTGTTCGCCAATAATCCCGACATCAAAGTGGTGGGCGACCGCTTCGTGTTCCAGTCCGAGGTGCTGTTCGCCTCCGGCGAGGCGACGCTGTCAGCGTCCGGCAGCGGCGATTTGGACAAGTTCGCCATGGTGTACCAGCAACTGGCCGCGCGCCTGCCGCCGGATTTGCCGGTGATCATCGAGGTGCAGGGCCACACCGACCGGGTTCCAGTGCGGGGCCGCTTTCCGTCCAACTGGGAGCTGTCCACGGCGCGGGCGCAGCAGGTGGTGAATTACCTGATCCAGCAGGGCGTCCCGCCGGAGCGGCTGGCGGCGGTGGGAATGGGGGAATACCATCCGCTTGACCCGGCGGATAATCCCGACGCCTACCGCCGCAACCGCCGGATCGAGTTGAAAATCACCAGCCGCTAAGGCCCGGATTGAGTGTGGTAGACTCCCCCAACTCCCTTTCCCCAGCCGCGAGAGTAGCCCCCATGGACTTCAAGACGACCGATCTGTGCGACGAATTTTTCGATTTGTGCAACCAGTTTTCTGACGCGCTGCAAATCGCCGAGCCGGTGTTTGGCGATTACGGCGGCGAGGTGATGTTCTCCGGGACCATCGTGACCCTGAAGGTCATTGAGGACAACACCCTGGTCCGCAAGGTGTTAGAAGAGCCGGGCGAGGGGCGCGTGCTGGTGGTGGATGGCGCCGGTTCGACCCGCTGCGCGCTGCTGGGCGATCAACTGGCTGAACTGGCCGAGGCGAATGGGTGGGCCGGGGTCGTGGTGAACGGGTGCATCCGCGATTCCGCCGCGATCAACGACATCAGCATCGGCGTCAAGGCGCTGGGGGTGCATCCGCTCAAGACCGTCAAGCGCAATACCGGCGAGCGGGACATTCCGGTGCGCTTCGCCGGCGTGACCTTCCGACCCGGTTATTATCTCTACGCCGACGAGGATGGCCTGATCGTGTCGGAGAAGCCGCTGACCTGAGCGCGCGTCGTAAAGCAGGAAAGGGGAAGATCGGCGGGTCTTCCCCTGTTCATTTGGAGGGCGGAGCCGCCGCTTAATAAGGCGGTTCCGCTGGGCCGTCGTAACCGCACATCCCCAGCCGGGGCGAATTGACCAGGGGGATGGGTTCCCCATAGTTGTCGTGAGGGTGTTTCTGCGCGTGCTGGTCGCACAACGTTCCCCACTTGTCCTCCTCGATCAGACATTCCATACAGAGCCACGTCGCCGGCTGGTGGCACTCGATGCACTTGGCTTCCGGCATCAAATTGCGCGCCATGAGCGCGATGGGATGCTTGGTCATGGGCTTGCCTTCCCGCGTTCCCACGACTTTGATCTGCGTTTGCGATGTGGTGCCGAAATCGTAGATATGGGTGAGTTCGACGCCGGGAGCGAAAATGGCTTTGGCTTTGAGGTTCTGGGAAATTTCCTCGCCCCAGCGCTTACCCATGGAAAACTGGCTCAGATGATCGCAACATTCCAGCCAGATAGCTCTCAGGTAGTGATCCAAATCCGCCAGCTTGGCGCTGCCGCGCATTTCCAAATCCAGCCAGAACTCGCTTTGATTCGCCGCCTGTATGCGGAGGTGATAAAGCGTTTCGCTCGCGCCTTTCTTGCCGCCGGCCTGTTCGATAGCCGCTCGGCGTTGGGGGCAGGCGGCCAGATGCTTGGTCATGCCACTCTTGGTGGTTTCTTGTCCACAATAGGCGCACCGGCCTTTCGACTGAGGTCCGCGAGGCATTGCAATCTCCTTTCCGGGTTACGGTGATCGCTCGTCTTCGGTTCGAGCCGGTCAACGTCCATCTTCAGGAACTGAATAGGGGTGGGGTCTGGACCACGGCGGACTTCAGCAACGCCCGCCGTGGTCTTTTTCCGCTGGCTGCGAATGACCCGGCCTCGCGCCGGATCGCGCCGCCGGGATTTGCTAGTGCGCCGCCGCGCCCGCCGCGCCGAAGCCGGTCTGCGCCCGCACGTACTGGTCCTCGAACGCCTCGATTTCCTTCGCCGCCCGCGCGGTCTTCTCGGTCACCGAGCCCAGCCACGCAAAGAAGAACGCGATCGGCATCGAGAAGATCGCCGGCTGTTCGTAGGGGAAGATTGGCTCTTTATTGCCCAGCACAGTGACCCACACCGCCTTCGACAGCACGACGATCAATACCGCCGAAACCAGACCGGCGATGCTGCCCCAGATCGCGCCGCGCGTGGTCAGTCCCTTCCAGTACATGGACAGGATCAGCACCGGGAAATTACACGAGGCGGCCACGCCGAAGGCCAGACCGACCATGAACGCCACGTTCTGCTTCTCGAAGGCGATGCCGAGCAGCACGGCGATGACGCCCAACCCCAGCGAGGACATCTTGGAGACGCGGACTTCTTCCGCCTCGGTCGCCTGACCCTGACGGATCACGTTGGCGTAGAGGTCGTGCGAGATCGCGGACGCGCCGGCCAGCGCCAGCCCCGCCACCACGGCGAGAATCGTGGCGAAGGCCACCGCCGACAGGAAGCCCAGCATCAGGTTGCCGCCGACCGCGTGCGCCAAGTGCATGGCGGGCATGTTGCCGCCGCCAAGCAGCTTGCCGGCCAGGTCGCCGCCCTCGAAATATTGCGGATTGGTGCCGACGATGGTGATCGCCGACAGTCCCATGATGGCGACCACGGTGAAGAAGAAGCCGACGCAGAGGGTGGCGATGAACACGCTCTTGCGGGCTTCCTTGGCGTTGGGCACGGTGAAGAAGCGCATCAGAATGTGCGGCAGGCCAGCGGTGCCGAACATCAGGCCGAGCGACAGCGAGACCGCCGTGACCGGATCGGACAGGAAAGCGCCCGGCGCCATCAGCGCCATGCCTTTCTTGGAATTCTCGACCGCCTTGGTGGCCAACGTCTCGAGGCTGAAGCCGAACTGGGAAAAGGCCAGCAGCATCACCAGCGTGCCGCCGCCGAGCAGCAGGCAGGCCTTGATGATCTGCACCCAGGTGGTGGCGATCATGCCGCCGAAGGTGACGTAGATCACCATCAGCACGCCGACGATGACCACCGCCATCCAGTACTCCATGCCGAACAGCAGCTTGATGAGCTGGCCCGCGCCCACCATCTGCGCGATCAGATAGAACACCACCACGGTCAGCGAGCCGATGGCCGCCACGGTGCGGACCCGCCGCTGATCCAGCCGGTAGGAGGTGATGTCGGCGAAGGTGAACTTGCCCAGGTTGCGCAACCGTTCCGCCATGATGAACATGATGAACGGCCACCCGACGTAGAAGCAGATGCAGTAAATGTAGCCATCAAAACCCTGGAAATAGGTCATGCTGGTGAGGCCGAGCAGGGTGGCCGCCGACATGTAGTCGCCGGCGATGGCCAGGCCGTTCTGCGTCCCGGTGATGCCGCCGCCGGCGGCATAGTAGTCGCTGGCCGACTTGGTGCGCTTGGCCGCCCAATAGGTGATGCCCAGGGTCATCATCACGAAGATGAAGAACATCACGATGGCGTGGACGTTCAGCGCCTGTTTCTGGGCCTGGCCCACGTCCGGGGCGGCCATGGCCAGGCCCATCCAGCTCACGGCTAGCGCCGCGGCGGCGAATTTCAGCATTCCACGGTTCATTCGATAGCCCCCTTGATAATCTCGGAATTGATGTCATCGAATTCGCCGTTAGCGCGGCGGATATAGAGGCCGGTCATCAACCAGAACAACAGGATCATGCCCGCGCCGATGGGCCAGGCAATCGAGGCCTTGCCGCCTTCCCAGATGGGCGTGGCCAGTAGCATTGGGTTGAACGCCACGACCATGATGAAAATGAAATAGATGCCTAGCACCACGGCCGTCAGTGTCCAGGCGAAACGGCTGCGTTTGCTGACCAGCTCGTCAAATTTTGGATTTCTTCGAATTCGCTCGTATACTTCACTTGACATTTTGTTCTTTCTCCTCGGTTGGTGAGTGCTGGTTCCCGCCCCGCGAACCACGGGTTAGGTCTTGGAAATGTATAAGCCTTGGCCGGTCTTGTCTATGATGTACCGTCAACTTGGCCTTGCCTGGGTCCGATCGTGAACGAAACCCTCAAATTCATTGTTGCCCTGATCATTTTTCTCGTGCTGGTGGCGGTTTTGGAACTGGCGGGGAATTACGCGCTGTACTACGTGCTGGAGCTGGAAAGCCAGCAACAGCTTGCCGCGATGCTGGCCCCGCGCGTGGAATTGCTGGCGGAACTGGGAATATTACGCTTGGCGATTCTCGGCATCGCCTTTGGCGTGGTCTATCAGCTTTACGTCAAAGGCCCGCTGAAAATCGCGGAAGGTATCCGCATCATTCTGAACGCGCATTCCAGCCATCGCCTCGAACCCGCTGGCCCGCCCGAACTCCGGCATTTGACTCAGGCGGTGAACGATCTGGCCGAACACAGCGAAACTCTGGCGCACGATCTCGAAGCCCGGATCGCCCAGGCCAAAGCGTCGGTGGAGGAGGAGAAGCACCGGCTGGCGGCGCTGATGTCCGAATTGTCCCAGGGCGTGCTGGTGTGCAACCGTAACGGGCGCATCCTGCTGTACAACGAGCGCGCCCGCCAGGCGCTCGGCGCTTCGTCCGGCGCCGGATCGGCGGCGCGGATCGGCCTGGGCCGGCCGATTTTCGCCCTCATTGATCGCAATCTGCTGATCCACGTGCGCGAGAGCATCGAGACGCGGCTGGAAAAGGGCGAACCCGACCCTACGGCCCAGTTCGTATTCACCAGCCGGGCCGGCCAGTTCATCCGGGTTCACATGGCGCCGGTCCTGGCCGCCGAGCCATCCTTGGATCAGGCTGGCAGACCCGCCGGTCAGCCCACGGTCAGCGGCTTCGTGCTGACCGTGGAGAACATCACCCGCGATTTCGAACTCGACGCCACCCGCGACATGGTATTGCAGTCGTTCACTGAAGCCAGCCGGGCCTCGCTGGCCAGCATTCGCGCGGCAGTGGAGATGCTCACCCGCTATCCGGACTGCCCGGCGGCCGATCACGACCGCTTTATCCGGGTCATCAACGAAGAGGTGGGCCGTCTCAGCGACAAGCTGTATCAGTTGACCGCCGACCACGCCGATGCGCTCAAGACCCGCTGGCCGCTGGAAGAGATGCTGGGGGCCGACGCCATCGCCGCCGCGCGACGCCGGATCGAAACCCGGCTGGGTCTGAAGGTCCAGGCGGATGAAATTGATCCCTCGCTCTGGGTCAAGGTGGACAGCTTCACCCTGGCCCAGGTGATTGATGCGCTCGCCGGCCACTTGAAGCAGGAGTATGGCGTGGGCGAGTTGCGTTTCGCCCTGTCGCGGCACGGCCGGATCGTTCAGCTCGATCTGATCTGGCCGGGACCGACGCTGTCGCAGGGGGTCTTGCAGGAATGGGAGTTTGACAGCCTGCGTTCCGGTGGCGAGGACAGCCCGCTGACGGTCCATGACGTGCTCGACCGGCACGGGGCGGAGATCGTGTATCTGGGCGACCCGGAGGGTGGGCCGCCCCGGTTCCGGTTGCTGTTGCCGCTGGCCGAACCGATGCGACCCCTGCTCGGTGCGCCGATCCGCTACGGCGAGAGCCGGCCGGAATTCTACGACTTCGATCTGTTCCATCAACCCGGCCAGACGCCCGAACTCGATCATACCCCGCTGGCCGAACTGACCTACACCGTGTTCGATACCGAGACCACCGGCCTGCATCCATCGGGCGGAGACGAGATCATTTCCATCGGCGCGGTGCGCATCGTCAACAACCGCCTGCTCCGCGCCGAGATTTACGAACAACTGGTTGATCCCAAGCACCCGATCAACCCAGTGGCGCAAACGATTCACGGCATTTCCAACGAAATGCTGCGCGGGAAACCGACGATTGATGAGGTGCTGCCCCAGTTTTACGACTATTGCGATGAAACGGTGCTGGTGGCGCACAACGCCGCGTTCGATATGCGCTTCCTGCAAATGAAGGAGGAGGCGACGGGCGTTTATTTCACCCAGCCGTTGCTCGATACGCTGCTACTGTCGGAGGTGTTGCATCCCAACCAGGAGTCGCACGCGCTGGAAACCATCGCCGAGCGGTTGGGCATCAAGGTGGAAGCCCGCCACGACGCCCTGGGCGATGCGCTGGTGACAGCGGAAATCTTTCTGCGCATGATTCCGCTGCTAGCTGCGCAGGGCATCCGCACCCTGGGCGATGCTCGCGCCGCCGAAGAGAAGATCTACGCCAAGGTGAAGTACTGAGGGGTTGTCTAGGCGGTCGATGCGCCATCCCAGTCTGAATCACGGAGATAGCCCGCCGAAATCGCCCGCCAGCGGCGGGCTTCCACCTATGGGATTTGGTGGATCGCCCACAGCCAGTCAATAGCCGCCATCTCCTGCAAACTCGACCTTGTCGTAAATCTCCGCCAGCGCCAGTTCGCAATCAATGGCGTCCAGTCGCAGGCTGCTCTCCAACCCATCGCTCTCCGTCAACACCCAGCGTTGATCCGGCTGCCGCCGATAGGACTCGACATGCGGGCGGTGCTGGGCAATCAGCACGTACTCCATCAGCGATTCCAGCTTGCGGTAATGCTCGAACTTCCGACCCCGGTCATAGGCTTCGGTAGAATCCGACAACACTTCGACGATCAGGGTCGGATTCAGCAACGTATCCCGTTGGCTATCGTCGAACTGGGCCTGGCCGCAGACCACGATTACATCCGGGTAGGTGAAAAGTCCCGTCGGACTGACTTTGACCCGCATGTCGTTGGCGTAGGCCTTACAGGGGCGCTTCTTAAGCTGGATGCTCAATTCACGGATGGTGTTGATCGTGATCAGATTATGCGGCTCGCTCGCACCCGCCATGGCGAAGATTTCCCCGTCGAAATATTCACTTTTGAATTCAGCGCGGCGCTCAAGCGCAAGATAGTCTTCAGGACTCAAATACGGTTTGGGTTGCCGGGACATGGCCATGCCTCCGAGGGGCGGTTGCCTGAACCGATTGTGCCATAACCGGGCGGATAAACCGCAT
>ERZ1645187.3366-NODE-3366-length-13485-cov-261.281832_pt1 | contig 13485 bp, 11 predicted proteins | sample MGYA00575352_ERZ1645187 | MGnify/ENA primary metagenome ERZ1645187 (study PRJEB40837, sample SAMN11349314) | freshwater sediment metagenome | isolation source: river sediment | host: Sediment | place: India: Wazaribad , New Delhi | collected 2017-02-21 ...
CCCGACGGTGCAACTGCCCCCCCTGACGGACGGCCGCATCCTGCGCCGTTACCAACGCTTCCTCGCCGAGGTGGAATTGGCGGATGGCACCCGGGTCACCGCCCATGTCCCCAATACCGGCCGCATGACCAGTTGCTGGGAATCGGGGGCCCCCGTCCAGCTCAGTCACCACGCGGATCCCCGTCGCCGTCTGGCCTGGACCCTGGAGCGGGTGGACATGGGCCAGGGTTGGATCGGCGTCCACACCGGACGTCCCAACGCCGTGCTCGCGGAGGGGATCGCCGCCGGGCGCATCCCGGCCCTGGCGGGCTACCATACCTTGCGCCGCGAGCAGGTCTATGCCCCCGCCGGCCAGGCGGGGGGCCGGCTGGACATGGTCCTGCGGGAGGGCCCGGCCCCCGATGCCCTGGTGGAGATCAAGAACACGACCCTGCTGGAGGGTGAGCGGGTCCTGTTTCCGGATGCGGTCAGCGAGCGCGGTCGCAAGCATCTCGATCTGCTGGCGACCGCCCGGGCCGCGGGCTGGCGGGCGATCATCCTCTTCGCCGTCAACCGGCCCGAGGGTCAGTGCTTCGCCCCCGCCGTGGAGGTCGATCCCCGTTATGCCGAGCGGCTGCGTCAGGTCGCCAGCGCCGGAGTCGAACTCCTCGCCATCCGCCTGCGGCATACCGCGACGGGCATCGAGACGGGTGCGAGCCTGCCCGTCACCCTCGCTTGAACACCGGGTAGGAGAAGCAGGACCAGGCACCCCACCTGGCGAGGACTCAATAGCCGCTACCGCTGAGGTCGAGGGGATCGGGGTAGGTGGCGATGCGCTCGACGCCCGTGGCGAGGCGGCCGTCCGGGTGGAGTTCCAGCCAGCGAAAGCCGGGGGTGGCCGGGTCGAGGGCGAAGTCCAGGCTCCCGGGCAGGAACTGGATGCAGGTCGAGGGGGCGCCGAGCAGGGCGACGCCCCGGCGCTCCCCGACGTATTCCTGATGCACATGGCCAAAAACGATAGCCCGCACCTGGGGATGACGGTCGATGATGGCGAAAAAGTCATCCGGGTTGTCCAGGGTCATCTCGTCCAGCCAGGGGCTGCCCAGGGGCAGGGGCTGATGATGCAGGACTACCAGGGCCGGGGCCTGTGGCCGGGCGGCCAGGGCCGCCTCCAGGATCGCCAGTTGCTTGGCCGCCAGGTGGCCGCCCTCGGAGCCGGGCAGGTGGGAGTCAAGCAGGGCCAGGTTCCAGGGTCCGCAGTCGACCCGGCGTGGCATGTCGATCGGCCCGCCGACCAGGCTGCGGGCCATTTCCGCCGGCACGTCGTGATTGCCGGGGATGGCGTGGCAGGGGAGGCCCAGTCGCGCGCAGCGCCCGGCGAGATAACGGTAGCTGGCCGGGCTGGCATCCTGGGACAGATCGCCGGTGAGCAGCACCCGGTCCGCGGCGCCAAAGGCTGACCCAGCCAGGTCCAGGACCCCCTCCAGGGTCAGGCGCGTCCGTTGGCCGAGCAGGTCACCCTCGGGATCGGCGAAGATATGCGGGTCGGAGATCTGCAGCAGGCGTTGGGTGGCGGGGCGGGGCATCAGCGGCGTCTCCCGGGAAACTCAGCGGAAGGGGCCCATCCGGGCGCGAACCTCAACCCGCCGCGGGCCTGGTCGGGGATGGGGCGCGCGGCCTGGCGCCCTCTAGTTGTCATCTTCGACGCCCAAGGCCTTGAGGGTCTTTTTCACCAGGCCGGAATCGCCACTCCAGTCCGGCACGCTGACGATCACCTCCTCGGGCTCCCCCGCCTCCAGGCGCGCCGGGTTGGGCGTGGTGAAGCCCTCGACACGGGTCATGACCTCACCGTCGAAATAGACCACCAGCGGCTTCTTTTCCATGTCGCGATGGGGATGACGGATGGTGTAGGTGTAGTACCAGCGATCCTGGTGGAAGAGGTCGGTGAGCATGGGCGTGCCCAGCAGGTAGCGGACCTGACTGCGCGTCATGCCCGGTTCGAGCCGGTCGACCATCTCCTCGGTGATGATGTTGCCCTGCTGGATGGTCATCTGATAGACGAAGGGCAGCCGGTTGAGGGCCGATTCCTGATAGTCGGGCGCGCCGTCCCGCTTGGTGGCGCAGCCGCTGAGGGCGAGGCTTGCACCCATGGCCAATAAAATGGGAAGCTTTTGCATCTTTTTGGTCGATACCCGGGCGGACGCCGATTCAGGGGGGCAAATAATACCCCAGCCCATCAAGCCTCGGGGAAGGAATCGGCGGGCTGAACCGGGGGAGGAGGGCGGCGTGGACAAGACGGATATCAAGCAGGCCGGGCTCAAGGTGACGCTACCGCGCGTCAAGATCCTGGAGATCCTGGAGGCCAGTGGCAAGGGCGAGGGTCCCCGTCACCTGCGCGCGGAAGACGTGTACCGCCGGCTGCTGGAGCGGGGGGAGGAGATTGGCCTGGCCACCGTGTACCGGGTGCTGACCCAGTTCGTGGAGGCCGGGCTGGTCTGTCGCCACAACTTCGAGGGCGGCCAGTCGGTCTTCGAACTGGATCGGGGGGCTCATCACGACCATCTGGTGTGCATGAAGTGCGGCCAGGTGGTGGAATTCATGGATGAGGCCATCGAGAGCCGTCAGCAGGCGATCGCCGCCGAGCACGGTTTCACCCTGGAGGATCACACCCTGGTGATCCACGGCCTCTGCCCCGCCTGCCAGGCGCCGGGGTGAAGGTGCGGCGGGGTCAGGGGCGTTTGCCTCAGCCCCCGGCCCGCTCGATCATTTCCCTGGCGTGGGCCAGGGTCTTCTCGGTGATGGTGGTGCCGCCGAGCATGCGGGCGATCTCGTCGATCCGGGCCTTGGCGTCGAGGCGGCGGATATGGGTGTGAGTCTGGCCGTCCCGGGTCTCCTTGCGCACCTGGAGATGGTGGTGGGCCTGGGCGGCGACCTGGGGCAGGTGGGTGACGCACAGCACCTGACGCCGCTCCCCCAGGGCCCGCAGCAGGCGGCCGACGACCTCCGCCACCGCCCCGCCGATGCCCACGTCCACCTCGTCGAAGACCAGGGTGGGGATGGCGGCGCACTCGGCGGTGGCGACCTGGATGCACAGGCTGATGCGGGAGAGCTCGCCCCCGGAGGCGACCTTGGCCAGGGGCTGAAGGGGCTGGCCGGGGTTGGCGCTGACCAGGAACTCCACCCGGTCCAGGCCCTGACCGCTGGCGGCCTCCTCCGCCAGGCGCGTCAACTGGACCTCGAAGCGGCCGCCCTTCATGCCCAGCTCCGCCATGGCGGCGGTGACCGTGGCCGACAGCCGGGCGGCGGCGGCCTGACGGGCGGCGCTGAGCTCAAGGGCCCGCACCCGGTAACCTTGCCAGGCCGCGTCCCGTTCCCGGCTCAGCACGTCCAGGGAGACCTCGTCCCCCTCCAGGCCGGCGAGCTCGCCGCGCAGCCGGTCCAGGGTCTCCGGCAGTTCGTGGGGCAGGACCCGGTACTTCCGCGCCAGGTCGTGGACCTGGGCCAGCCGGGCCTCGACCTGCTCCAGCAGGGCCGGGTCCAGTTCCAGGCCATCCAGATACTGGCGCAGCCCCGAGGCCGCCTCCTCGACCTGGATGGCGGCCCCGGCGATCAGGTCGCGGACCTCCCCCAGGCGCTCGTCATAGCTCAGGAGGCCGTCCAGTTCGGACTCTGCCCGACCCAGCCGATCGCGCAGGGCGTCCTCGCCGTCATGGAGGGCGTCGAGCAGCCGACCGGCGGTGCCCTGGAGCAGGCCCAGGTGGGCCAGGCGTCGCTGCTCCCGATCCAGCTCCTCGATGTCCCCCGCCGTCAGGCCCAGGCCTTCGAGTTCCTCGACCTGAAAGCGCAACAGGTCCAGGCGCGCCGCCCGCTCCGCCCCCTGGGTGAGGAGGGCGCGCAGCCGGTCCTCCCGGGCGCGGTAGTCGCGAAAGAGGCCGGCCAGTTCCCGGACCTGGCTGGTCTGGCCGGCGTAGCCGTCCAGGAGCTCGCGCTGGGCGGCGGGGCGCAGCAGGGACTGGTGGGCATGCTGGCCATGGATGTCCACCAGGCGCTCGCCCAGGGACTGGAGCTGGGTGCCGCTGGCGAGGCGACCGTTGATGTAGGCCCGGGAGCGGCCACTGGCCGGCAGCAGGCGGCGGATGGCGCAGTCGCCATCGCCTTCCTCGGCCAGGTCCTGCTCCACCAGCCAGTCCCGGGCCGCGGGCACGGCGGTGAGGTCGAAGCTGGCCGCCACCTCGGCCCGCTCGCGACCCGCCCGGATCATGCCCGCATCGGCACGGTCCCCCAGGGCGAGGCCCAGGGCGTCGATGAGGATGGACTTACCGGCCCCGGTCTCGCCAGTGAGGGCGGTCATGCCCGGGCCCAGTTCGAGTTCCAGGGCGCTGACCACGGCGAGGTCCTGAATGAGGATATGGCTCAGCATGGGGTGCCTCCTGTTATCGGGGCCGGATAAGCAAGGTCGCCACCAGGCTAATCCAGATTCAGGCCCGCCGGATGACCGGCCCACCCCAACTTGGCGCGCAGGATCTGGAAATGATCATGCCCCCGGGGATGCAGGAGGCGGATGGGATGGGGGGCGCGTTCGATCCGCACGCTGGAGTCAGCGGTGAGAAAGACATCGGCCTGGCCGTCGCAGGTGACGATGACATGGCCCTGGTCATGGGCGCTGTCGGCGCGGATCTCGATGCGGCTGTGGCCGCCCACCACCAGCGGCCGGTTGCTGAGGGTGTGGGGACAGATGGGCACCAGGGCGATGGCGTCCAGGGCCGGATGGATGAGCGGGCCGCCGCCGGAGAGGGCATAGGCGGTGGAGCCGGTGGGGGTGGCGACGATGATGCCGTCCCCCCGCTGGCGGTTGACGAAGGAGCCGTCGATCAGGGTCTCCAGCTCGATCATGCGCGCCGTGTTCCATTTGTGGATGACGACGTCGTTGAGGGCCAGGAGTGGCGGGTCACCGTTGACCCGCGCCGCGAGGAGGAAGCGCTCCTCGGCATCGAACTCCCCGGCCAGGATGGGGTCCAGGCAGGTCTCCAGGGCATCGGTGGGGAGGTCGGCGAGAAAGCCGAGGCGGCCCAGGTTGATCCCCAGCAGGGGGACCCCCGAGCTGGCCAGGGCGCGGGCGGCGCCGAGCAGGGTGCCGTCACCGCCGACGGTGATGACCAGATCGCAGGCCTCCCCCATGGCGACGGGATCCAGGGCCAGGTCGGCGGGTTCGGTGGTCAGGGCCGCGGCCAGGGGATCGAACCGGACCGCGAGCCGGCGCTGGCGCAGACAAGCGGCCAGGTGCTGGACGGCCTGGCGGGTCTTGACGGTCTCGCCCTGCTTGGCGATGACGCCGATGGTCGCGAAGGGGTGGGGCAAGGGGGGGGAGGGGGCTTTCATGGCGATGATGATCGCCGAAAGGGGCTTGGTCGTAAACAACGCCGCTTGACGCGATGCGGCTTGCCTTGACAGCCCGCCGGGCAATCCCTAAATTGACCGCTTTAGCACTCACCCCAGGGGAGTGCTAATCGGGTGGTAGGGACGCGCGGTCGCGCGAAGTCGGGATTCCGAGGGCGCAAAGTGACGGCGAAGACTGACAATCCGGTCAGTGACCGGGCCTTGCACTTTCTCAAGGCGCTGGTAGAGCGGTATATCCGCGACGGCCAGCCCGTGGGTTCGCGCACCCTGGCCAAGGACACCGGGCTGGAGCTGAGTCCGGCCACGGTCCGCAACGTCATGGCCGACCTGGAGGAACTGGGCCTGGTGACCTCGCCCCACACCTCCTCGGGTCGGGTGCCGACGGTCTCGGGCTATCGCCTCTTCCTCGATACCCTGCTGACGGTGAAACCGCCGGCGGCGGACGAGGTGGACGCGATGCGCCGGCGCTTCGCCGCCCTGGATGACTCGGCGGCCCTGATCTCGACCGCCTCCCAGCTCCTCTCCGGCGTGACCCGTCTCGCCGGGGTGGTGATGCTGCCGCGCCGCGAGCGCAACGCCTTCCGGCGGATCGAGTTCCTGCCCCTCTCCGGCGACCGGGTGCTGGCCATCCTGGTGACCGACGAGGGCGAGGTCCACAACCGGATCATCCACACCGACGAGCGTTACAGCCCCTCGCAACTGGAGCAGGCCGCCAACTACCTCAACGCCCTCTTTCTCGGGCGGGACATGCGCGAGGTGCGGCAGCGGCTCCTGGACGAGATGCGCCGTACCCATGACCACATGGACCAGCTCATGCGTCAGGCCCTGGACCTGGCCCGACGGGTGGTGGAGGTGGCCGAGGACAAGGATGAGCTGTACGTGGCGGGTCAGACCAATCTCATGGACTTCGCCGAACTCGCCAACCTGGATCGCCTCAAGCAACTCTTTGAGGCCTTCACCGAAAAGCGGCAGATCCTGCACCTGCTTGATCGCTGCATCGAGGCCGAAGGGGTGCAGATCTTCGTCGGCGAGGAGTCGGGTTACGAGGTCCTGGGAGGGTGCAGCCTGGTGGGCGCCCCCTACCACATCGATGGCAAGGTGATCGGGGTCCTGGGCGTCATCGGCCCGGCGCGCATGAACTACCCGCGGGTGATCCCGATCGTTGACGTGACGGCGCGCCTGCTCGGCGCCGCCCTCAAACATGGTTGAAGCGCAGATCCGGGGTGAAGGCCAGTCCCCTTGCATCCCGGTCAGGAGGTAATGATGGCAATGGTAGAGGAACAGGTACAACCCGGCGGGACCGCCCGGGGCCCCGGGCCCGCGTCCGGCGACAGGGTGGAGATCAAGACCGAGGTCGGGGTCGGTGCCGCGGCTCAGTCCGGGGCGGATGCCCAGGCCCAGGCCGCGTCGCCCACCGAGCCCGCGGCTAGCGCCGCGGCCCAGGCCCAGGCCGAGGCGCCGCCGCCGACCGAACCCAATCCCTTCGCGACGGAGCAGCGCGCCGAGGGCGGCGGGACCCGGGCCCAGGCCGCGGAGGGGTCCGGCGGCCCGGCTGACGCCAATCTGTCCGCCCTGCTGGAGGACGCCCGCGCCAAGGCCGACGACCACTGGGATCAGTTGCTGCGCACCCGCGCCGAGATGGAGAACCTGCGCCGTCGCCACGCCCTCGAACTGGAGAAGGCCCATAAGTACGCCCTCGACAGCTTCGTCAAGGACCTGCTGGGGGTCCGTGACAGCCTGGAACTGGCCCTCGAGGCCGCCAGCAAGGAACAGGCCGACCTGGCCAGCCTGCGGGAGGGTACCGAGCTGACCCTCAAGCAGATGGCCGATGTCATGAGTCGCTTCGGCGTCGAGCGGCTCGATCCCCGGGGGGAGCCCTTCAACCCCGAGTATCACCAGGCCATGACCCTCCAGCCCAGCACCGAGGTGCCGCCCAATACCGTGACCACCGTCATCCAGAAGGGGTACGTCCTCAACGGTCGTCTGGTCCGCCCGGCCATGGTGATCGTCTCCAGCGCCGGTTGAGTATTGGGCTGGTCGGCTGAGCCACACCGATTCCTGACCGGGGTCAAACAAGCACGCAATAACCCGAGTGCCGCCTTTAAACCCGCGGGGTTTCACCCCATTTGCCGCGGCATCCGGCGCGCCCCACCCGGCGCGCCATCCACCAGTTCCGGAGAACAGTCAACATGGGAAAGATCATCGGCATCGACCTGGGTACCACCAATTCCTGCGTCGCCATCATGGAGGGTGACAAGGTCAAGGTCATCGAGAACGCGGAGGGCGATCGCACCACGCCCTCCATCGTCGCCTTCACCGGCGACAACGAGGTCCTGGTCGGCCAGTCCGCCAAGCGGCAGGCGGTCACCAACCCCCAGAACACCCTCTTCGCCATCAAGCGCCTAATCGGCCGGCGTTTCGAGGACGACGTGGTCAAGAAGGACATGGGCATGGTGCCCTACAAGATCGCCCGCGCCGACAACGGCGACGCCTGGGTCGAGGTCCATGGCAAGAAGATGGCCCCGCCGGAGATCTCGGCCAAGATCCTGCAAAAGATGAAGAAGACCGCCGAGGACTACCTGGGCGAGGAGGTGCGGGAGGCCGTCATCACCGTGCCCGCCTACTTCAACGACTCCCAGCGCCAGGCGACCAAGGACGCCGGCCGTATCGCCGGCCTCGACGTCAAGCGCATCATCAACGAGCCCACCGCCGCCTCCCTGGCCTATGGCATGGACAAGCAGCGCGGCGACCAGAAGATCGCGGTCTTTGACCTGGGTGGCGGTACCTTCGACATCTCCATCATCGAGATCGCCGAGATCGAGGGCGAGCACCAGTTCGAGGTCCTGTCCACCAACGGCGACACCTTCCTGGGGGGCGAGGACTTCGACAAGCGCATCATCGACCACCTGGTGGAGATCTTCCAGAAGGAGCAGGGCATGGACCTGCGCAAGGATCCCCTGGCCCTGCAGCGGCTCAAGGAGGCCGCCGAGAAGGCCAAGATCGAGCTCAGCTCCAGCCAGCAGACCGACATCAACCTGCCCTACATCACCGCCGACCAGACCGGTCCCAAGCACCTCAACGTCAAGCTGACCCGGGCCAAGCTGGAGTCCCTGGTCGAGGACCTGGTGGAGCGGACCATCGGGCCCTGCCGCACCGCCCTCAAGGACGCCGGCCTGGGCGCCGGGGAGATCAACGAGGTCATCCTGGTTGGCGGCCAGACCCGCATGCCCATGGTCCAGGCCAAGGTCCAGGAGTTCTTCGGCAAGGCCCCGCGCAAGGACGTCAACCCCGACGAGGCGGTGGCCGTGGGCGCCGCCATCCAGGGCGGCGTGCTCGGCGGTCAGGTCAAGGACGTGCTGCTCCTCGACGTCACCCCCCTGTCGCTGGGCATCGAGACCCTGGGCGGGGTCATGACCAAACTCATCGAGAAGAACACCACCATCCCCACCTCGGCCCAGCAGGTCTTCTCCACCGCCGACGACAACCAGACCGCGGTCACCGTCCACGTCCTGCAGGGCGAGCGCGAGCAGGCCTCCGCCAACAAGTCCCTGGGGCGCTTCGACCTGAGCGACATCCCGCCGGCGCCCCGCGGCATGCCCCAGATCGAGGTCAAGTTCGACATCGACGCCAACGGCATCCTCAACGTCTCCGCCAAGGACAAGGCCACCGGCAAGCAGCAGTCCATCGTCATCAAGGCCTCCTCCGGCCTTTCCGACGACGAGATCAAGCGCATGGTCAAGGACGCCGAGGCCCATGCCGAGGAGGATCGCCGTTTCCACGAGCTGGTGGGCGCCCGCAACCAGGCCGACACCCTCATCCACGCCACTCGCAAGTCCATGGAGCAGTTCGGCGACAAGATGGAGTCCGGGGAGAAGGAGCGTATCGAGTCCGCCATCAAGGACCTGGAAGGGGCCATGAAATCGGAGGACAAGGACCGCATCGAGCGCCTGACCAAGGCCCTGGGCGATGCCTCCGCCAAGATGGCCGAGCGCCTCTATTCCCAGCAGGGTGACGCCGGCGCCGGTCAGGCCGGGGCCAGCGGCCACGCCGGTCCGGCGGGCGGGGAGAAGAAGGCCGGCGGTGACGACGTGGTCGACGCCGAGTTCGAGGAGGTCAAGGACGACCGCAAGTGACCTGGAGGTGATGGTCCTCGCGGGTGCGGTATTCGTTCAGACCCCTCGCCCCCCGGAGAGTATCAGCGGCGTAAGCTACTGACCCTCCTACCCCCTCCCCCCTGGCGGGGGAGGGGGCTAAACGATCGCACCCGTAGCTGGCCGGTCCCTAACCGGGCCATCACGGCCACCCGAAGTCCCTCGCGGTGGCCGTTGTTTATCCGGTCACTGGTCGGCCCCAGAAACCCCAGCACGCGCGTTGCGGTTACCTGACCAGGTAGCCGGGTTGCCAGACCCACCGTTGTCGTTTCCCCCGGGGTAGCCGAAAACGCCGGGTCCGCCGCGTATAATTCATCGCCTTTACCCCCGATCGAGAATCCTGCCGTCCCCTCGCCATGTCCAAACGCGATTATTACGAAGTCCTCGGGGTCCCCCGCAACGCCAGCGAGGCCGATATCAAGAAGGCCTACCGGCGCCTGGCCATGAAATACCATCCGGACCGTAACCCCGGCCCGGAGGGGGAACAGAAGTTCAAGGAGGCCAAGCAGGCCTACGAAATCCTCACGGATGCCCGCAAACGCTCGGCCTACGATCAGTTCGGCCATGCCGGGGTCGATGCCGAGGGCGGATTCGGTCAGGGCCCGGCGGGGGGCTTCGGCGACATCTTCGGCGACGTCTTCGGCGACATCTTCGGCGGCGGCCGGGGCGGGGGCCGGCGCGTCCACCGTGGCGCGGATCTGCGCTATGACCTCAATCTCAGCCTGGAAGACGCGGTGGCCGGCAAGGAGGTCAAGATCCGCATCCCCACCCTGGTGGAGTGCCATCACTGCGGCGGCAGCGGGGCCAAGCCCGGCACCAAGCCACGCACCTGCACCACCTGCAATGGTCTGGGTCAGGTGCGCATGCAGCAGGGCTTTTTCTCCATCCAGCAGACTTGTCCCCAATGCCGGGGAACCGGCACCCGCATCGAGGACCCCTGCGTCCATTGTCGTGGTCAGGGACGGGTGCAGGAGCAGAAGACCCTCTCGGTCAAGGTGCCGCCCGGCGTCGATACCGGCGATCGCATCCGCCTGGCCGGGGAAGGGGAACCAGGGGAGCAGGGCGGTCCGCCGGGGGATCTCTATGTCCAGATCGCCGTCGAGCGCCACCCCATCTTTACCCGCGAGGACAATCACCTCTTCTGTGAGGTGCCCATCGGCTTCGTCACCGCCGCCCTGGGCGGTGAAATGGAAGTGCCGACCCTCGACGGCAAGGTGATGCTCAAGATCCCGGCCGGCACCCAGACCGGCAAGATGTTCCGCGTCCGCGGCAAGGGCGTCAAACCCGTGCGCGGCGGGGCCATCGGTGACCTTATCTGCCGGGTTCTGGTGGAGACCCCCGTCAACCTGACCGAGCGCCAGAAGGAGCTGCTGCGGGAGTTCGACGAATCCGTCACCGCCGGTGGCGACAAGCACAGCCCCCAGTCCCATTCCTGGCTGGATGGGGTCAAGGGCTTTTTCGAGAAGATGGGGTTTTAGCGATCCCTCAGGAAACCCCCTAATAAAAACAAAACCATAAAAGCGATAACCATGCAAAGGAGAGGAGACATTGATCTACACGAAAAAATCACCCGCCCTGCTGATCATGGGCCTGGTGGTCCTACTGTGGGGCTGGCTGAATCAGAGTGGTAACCTCGATGGCGTCCAGGGCTGGTTGCACAAGAGCACTTACGCCGAGCACGTCAAGGCCCAGGACAAATTCACGGCGGAGGTAAGCGCCGCCGCGGAGAAGGCGGCGGCGGAGGGCAAACCCGCGCCGCAGTTGTCGCCACCCAAGTCCAAGTTCAACGACCTCAAGGCCGAGCAGGCGAACTACAGTTTCATTTTTGGTGGCATCGCCACCCTGCTCGGGCTCGGCATCCTGGCCTGGCGTCCCCGGGAAGGCCATCTGGACTATTACCTATCGATCTTTCCGGGCATCGCCTATCTGATCTTCATCGCCTTCGTCGTGCGCTGGGGACTCGATCCCCTGTTCGCCGGCTGGGGCAAGGCCGCGCAGCCTACCCTGGGCTGGGACTTCGCCAAGATCTTCAATCTCAACTACGTGGTGCTGGGCATCCTCATCGGCATCCTCATCGTCAACGTCTTCCGCATCCCCGACTGGGCCGCCAATGGGGTGCGCACCGCCCGCTTCTTCCTCAAGACCGGCGTCATCCTCCTCGGCACCCTCTACAGCGCGGCCGAACTGGCGCAACTGGGCGCCTTGTCGGTGGTCATGATCGGCATCTTCGTCCTGGGCTCGGTGTGGCTGGTCCTGATCATGGGCAAGCGCATGCGGGCCGAGAACTCGATGACGGCGGTGCTCTCCGCCGGGATGGGCGTCTGTGGCGTCTCCGCCACGGTGGCCGCCTCGCCGGTGGTCAACGCCAAGGCCGCGGAGATCGCCTACACCATCGGCACCATCCTGGTCTGGGGCGTGGCCTGCATGTTCATCTTCCCGACCATCGGCCACCTGCTGGGCATGGGGCCGGTGCAGTTCGGGGCCTGGGCGGGCACGGGGATCCTCAACTCGGCCCAGGTGGCCGGCGCGGCCCTGGCCTTCGATCCTCACGGCATCGAGACCCTCAAGGTCGCCGAGATCTTCAACATCACCCGGGTGCTCTTCCTGCCGCTGATCGTCCTCTGGCTGGCCGCCTGGTACGTCAAGCACGAGGTCGGGGCGCAAAAGGTGAACCTGGGCCAGGTGCTCGTCGCCAAGTTCCCGGTCTTCGTCCTCGGCTTCATCCTCATGTTCGCCCTGTCCACCCTGGGGGTCTTTTCCCCGGCGGGACACTATCAGGGCAAGTACTTCAGCGGTGAGCAGGTCAAGCAGGACAAGCTGCTGGGCGACAAGGACCTCAGGGCCCTGGAGACGGAACTGGTCCGGTTAAGTGGACCCGAGGGCACCCAGGCCCTGGCGGATCATTTCACCGCCAAGGCCGTCAACATCGGCCAGCGCCACGCCGCCCCGGCGGACGCCCTGCAGGGGCTTCAGGACCTGATCGCCAACCGCAAGATGACCAGCCGCGATCAGGATGGCGTCCTGGTCGCCACGGCCAAGTTGCCCGGTCTGGAGGCCGGCGCCAAGGGGGCGATCGAGAAGGCGAGCAAGGCCGCCTGGCACAGTTCCAAGACCATCGCCGCCTTCCGCGAGTGGCTGGCCTGGCTGTTCGCCATCGGCCTCATCGGCCTGGGCATGCAGATCACCGTCAAGTCCCTGAAACAGGCCGGCGGCAAGCCGCTGATCATCGGTGGCGTCGTCGGCACCCTCAAGGCGGTCGGCTCCCTCATCGTCGTCCTGCTGTTCGTGCGGGAATTCATCTGATTTACCTTTTCACCTGATTGGAGACCCACCATGGCCGAACAGAAATTCGAGCGCGGCACCAACCTGTCCATCTTCGTCAGCGACCGCCGGGAGGACATCGGGGCGCTGATCTTCGCCCTGGTCATCGCCATCGGCGTTGTCTTCTTTGTTGGCAACTGAGCCGGGGACGGGGTCGCGCGCCGAGTCCCGGTCCGATCCCCCCGGGGATCCCGCCAAGGGTCCCCTCGGGGGGACCCCACCTGGATCTCCCCGGGAGCCGCCCCCGGAGTCATCACCCCGGACACCCTCGGGGTCTTTTGCCCCGAAGCCTTTGAACGCGGTGCCTTTGAACCCGGTGCCTTTTACCCAGGATCCTTTGACCCCAGCGTCTTTCACCCCGGCGCGGCTGCTGTTGTGCCACCACGGCACTCCGGGGGCCGCGGCGGCCGCGGCCCTGGCCCTGCGCATCGCCCAGCCGGGTTACACCGACCTTATTCATTGCCTGGTGGTGCCGGACCTCTGGGGCGGCATGCAGGGGGACGACTGGCTGAACAACGCCTCCACCCGCGCTGCCTTCGGCGATTACGTTGAGAAGTTGCTGGAGGGGGATGCCCGTCGCGAACTGGCGGTGGTGGAGGGGGAAGCGAGGGCGCGCGGCATCGCCTGGCGGCCCCTG
>ERZ1645187.3367-NODE-3367-length-13485-cov-6.416381_pt1 | contig 13485 bp, 12 predicted proteins | sample MGYA00575352_ERZ1645187 | MGnify/ENA primary metagenome ERZ1645187 (study PRJEB40837, sample SAMN11349314) | freshwater sediment metagenome | isolation source: river sediment | host: Sediment | place: India: Wazaribad , New Delhi | collected 2017-02-21 ...
AGAACTCGCCGAGACGTACCCGGTAGCCCTGTTCTTCGAGGTAGAGCGCGCGGTCCAATAGCAGCCAGACTTCCAGTGGACGACGGAACAGGTTGCGCAGCAGCTCCAGATTGCGCACCTCAGCCAGGCGTTGCCAGCCTGCGGCCTCCAGGGCTGGCCAGTCCTGCGTGGTGACGGCTGGCAGCTGCTTGAGGGCAGCCAGATCGAGACAGAACTGGGCGAAGGATTTGTGCAGCCAGTCGCCCGGCAGTGACGGCGTGGGTAGGTATTCGTCGCATTGACGCAGCTCGCGTTGCAGCAGATCGAAGCCCAGGCGCCAGGCCATCGACTGGTCGCGCTGGCGGCGCACGCGAGCGCCAGCTGTCACGGTTTCGCTGAGTGGTAGGCGCAGGTCTTCCAGGCTCAGTTGCAGGTGCGAGGCCTTTGCCGTCTGTGACATGGCCTGGTAATGGCTGGTGCGGATGCGGTTGTAGCAGCAGGGGGCAACGGCCAGTTGCTGGCAACCGGCCTGGCTGGCCAGCTTGAGCAGTCGCACGTGCAGGTCACCGCAGGCGTGCAGGGCTACTGGGCAGTGTTCGCTGTGCAGGTGCTGTGCGGCATTTTCAGCCAGTACATCCTGCTGCTGGTGCCGGGCATTGATGCCGGCACGCTGGCTCAGTTGCTGGCCGCTGGCGACCAGTTGCGGGTCCCATTCCAGGCAGGTGAGTTGGCTGCCGTCACTGGCCAGCAATCGACCGAGATGGCCTTTTCCGGCGCACCAGTCGAGCCAGTGCTGCGGTTTTCGGGCAAAACTCAGATGACTGGCAAAGGCCTGGATCTGCTGCCACTTGCGGCCGGGAACATCCACGGACAGCCGTGGTGGAGTGGCCGGCAGTGGATGTTGCGGCAGCGAGGGCAGCTGGCTCAGGGCGCTGGATTGGCGTGCCAGGCTGGCGAATGGCTCGGGTGCCTGCAGCTGCTCGGGGCGATTGTGCGCGGCCTCGGCCTGTTCCAGGCTGCGGCCGCGCAGCCAGCTCGCCAGCTCCGGGTGTTCGCGCTCCCAGACAAGCTGCCGTTCGGTGAAGGGACGCGGCCGCCACAGGGCTTGATGTTCGCTGAGAAAGGCATCCAGCGCAGCAAACTGCTGCGCCAGTGGCGAGGCGGACGAATCAGGCATGCTGGCCAGGGCGCGTTTAGCGCCCCTGCTGGCTGGCATCCACTCGCAGCTTGTGCTCCAGCACCTTGAAGGCACGTACCAGAACGTACGCGATCAGCAGGTAGAGCATGCCGGCCGCGAAGAAGATCTCTACCGGCAGGTAGGTGCGGGCGATGATGGTGCGTGCCATGCCGGTCAGGTCCAGCAGGGTGATGGTGCTGGCCAGGGCGCTGGCCTTGAGCATCAGGATCACCTCGTTGGAGTAGGCTGGCAGGCCGATGCGGGTGGCGCGTGGCATGACGATGTAAAACAGCGTCTGCCACTTGGACATGCCCAGCGCGCGTGCCGCTTCGATTTCGCCGGGCGGGATGGCCTGGATGGCACCGCGCAGGATTTCGGCGATGTAGGCCGCCGTGTGCAGGGTCATGGTGATCACCGCGCACCAGAACGGGTCACGCAGATACGGCCACAGCGGGCCATGGCGGATCGCATCGAACTGCGCCACGCCGTAGTAGACCAGGAACAGCTGCACCAGCAGCGGGGTGCCACGGAAGAAAAAGATATAGCCGTAGGGCAGGGCGCGAACGTACCAGTGCGTGGAGGAGCGGGCGATGCCCAGTGGAATGGCCAGCAGCAGGCCGGCGACAACCGAAATGGCGACCAGCTCCAGGGTCAGGCCGGCGCCTTCGAGCAGGCGCGGGAACCACTTGATGATGACTTCCCAATTCATTATGCGCTCCTCACAAAACCACGGGCGGCGCGGCGCTCAAGGAAGTGCATGGCCGTCATGGCGATGACCGTGAGGCCCAGATAGATGAAGGCGGCGACCAGGAAGAAGGTGAACGGCTCCTTGGTGGCGGTCACGGCAATCTGCGAGCGGCGCATGATTTCCTCCAGGCCGATCACCGAAACCAGTGCAGTGTCCTTCATCAGGATCATGAATAGGTTGCCCAGGCCCGGCAGGGCGATGCGCCACATCTGCGGCAGGATGATGCGCCAGAAGATGCGTGGCCGGGACATGCCCAGCGCCTGGCCGGCTTCGCGGTGGCCGCGCGGAATGGCCAGCAGGGCGCCGCGGAATACTTCCGTGGCATAGGCGCCAAAGCACAGGCCGAGGGCGATTGAGCCGGCGGCGAAGGCGCTCAGCTCCAGTTGCGGCATGCCCAGCCATTGGCCGAGGGCGCGCATCAGGTTGACGGTGCCGAAATACATCAGCAGTACCCAGAGCAGTTCGGGTACGCCACGCACGATGGTCGAATAGAGTCCGCCAATCGTGCTGAGAATACGGTTTTGCGACGTCTTGGCCAGTGCGCCGGAGAGGCCGAGCACCAGGCCGATGGCCAGCGCAGTGAGCGCCAGCTTGATGGTCATGAGGGTGCCGGCGGCCAGGGCCGGTCCGAAGCCGTGAAGATCGATCATGGGGAGTACTGCTCCGGGCTAACGCTGCCCTGAGGCAGCGCTAGCCGGTCGGTCAGAGGATGCTGAAGGGGAAGTACTTGTCGTTGATCTGCTTGTAGGTGCCGTCAGCAACGATTTCTTTCAGGGCCGCATTCAGCTTCTCGCGCAGCGCATCGTTCTTGCGCACGGCGATGCCGATCTTGTCGTTGTCGAAGACCGGGTCGCCTTTGAACTCGAAGCCTTTGCCGGCATCGCTCTTGAGCCATTCCCAGTTGACGAAGGTGTCGGCCAGTACGCCGTCGACGCGGCCGGAGGCCAGGTCAAGGTAGGCATTTTCCTGGGTGTCATAGAGCTTCAGCTCGATGGTGTCGCCGAGGTTGTCCTCAGCCCAGGTGCCGGCGATGGTGGCGCGCTGTGCACCGATGACCTTGCCTTTCAGGCTGGCCTTGTCGGTCTTGAACTCGGTGCCTTTCGGGCCGATGAACTGCAGCTTGTTGGTGTAGTAGGGATCGGTGAAATCAACGGCCTGCTTGCGCTCCTCGGTGATCGACATCGAGGCGACGATGAAGTCGAACTTGCTGGCGTTGAGGGCCGGGATGATGCCGTCCCAGTCGGAGGTGACCACTTCACACTCGACCTTCATCTTGGCGCACAGGGCATTGGCGATGTCGACGTCGAAGCCGACGACCTTGCCGCTGGCATCGATCAGGTTGAAGGGGGGGTAAGCACCCTCGGTGCCGATGCGCAGCTTGTCGGCCGCAATGGCCTGGGTACCGAAGGCCAGGGTAGCGGTGACGGCCAGCAGAATCTTCTTATAGCTCTTCATACGGTAAAGCTCCGTTAATGGTGGCTGGACATGAACTGTTTGCAGCGCGCCGACTGCGGGTTGGTAAACACCTGCTCGGGCGTCCCCTGTTCTTCCACCAGACCCTGATGGAGGAACACCACTTCGCTCGACACCTGGCGGGCGAAGTTCATTTCGTGGGTGACCAACAGCATAGTGCGACCTTCATCGGCCAGCGCGCGGATCACATTAAGCACTTCTTGGACCATTTCCGGGTCGAGAGCCGAAGTCGGCTCGTCGAACAGGATGACCTTGGGCTGCATGGCCAGGGTGCGGGCAATCGCGGCGCGCTGCTGCTGACCGCCGGAGAGCTGATTTGGGTAGCTGTGGCGCTTGTCGGCGATGCCAACCTTGGCCAGCAGCGCTTCGGCCACCTCGATGGCTTCGGCGCGGCTCTGCCCCAGCACGCGGCGCGGTGCCTCGATGATGTTGTCGAGGATGCTCATGTGCGGCCAGAGGTTGAAGTTCTGGAAGACAAAGCCGATCTCGCTGCGCAGGCGGTTGATCTGCTTGTTGTCGGCGGCGATCAGGTCGCCATTTTTCGCAGGCTTGAGTTTGAGCTCCTCGCCGGCGACGAAAATCTGGCCCTGGTGGGGCGATTCGAGCAGGTTGATGCAGCGCAGAAAGGTCGACTTGCCCGAGCCGGAGGAGCCGAGGATGGAGATCACGTCGCCATCGCGGGCGGTGAGGGAAATGCCCTTGATCACCTCGAGGTCGCCATAGCGCTTGTGCAGGTTGCGAATTTCCAGTGCTGGGGTGGCCACGGCCATGACATTTCTCTTCTTGTTAATGGTTTCCGAATGTTCCGGCCGTCCTGGCTAGAGTCGAACCTAGCACAGCGGATTCGCGCCAGCCAAGCGGGCTCCATGACCGAATAGTCGAGATTGCGGCGGCTTGTCGCATCACCGCAGCGGCTTGTCGCCTGTGAACAAATGCCTGCAACTTTTCACGCATTACGGCGCTGAACGCTGCGACTATCGGGTCGTAGTTCGGACGATTGTCTGCCTGGCGTACAAAATCACCAGGCAATAAAAAACCCCAAGGAATTTAACTTCGCTTGGGGTTTCTCGGTATTAGTGGTGCCCAGGGACGGAATCGAACCGCCGACACGGGGATTTTCAATCCCCTGCTCTACCGACTGAGCTACCTGGGCAACGGGGCGCTATTAAACGGATTTCGCCGGGGGGTGTCAACCTGAATGTGAAAATTTTTTCAGGTGGGACGGGCGCTTACGCGCTCGGCGGGACATAGCCCTCGGCCTGGGCGTATTCCTCGCCGGAGAAGAACTTGTCCATTTCGGCCTGGAGGAACTTGCGATCCTCGGCGTTCATCATGTTCAGACGGCGCTCGTTGATCAGCATGGTCTGGTGCTTCTGCCACTCGTCCCAGGCTTTCTTCGAGATGTTGTTGAAGATGTCCTCACCCTTGGCGCCCGGATAGGGCGGGCGGTCGAGGCCGGGGAGTGCTTCGTTGTACTTGCGGCAATTCACGGTGCGGGTCATGACAGCTCTCCAGCAGGCAATTCGTCAGCGGCGCGCTTGAGCAGTTTCTTCACCGGAGCGGCGAGACCCAGGCGCGGCGGGCTGGCGAGGTTATACCAGAGCCACTCGCCTTCGGCCACGTTGGGGGCGGCCTGCTCGACCGTTACCAGCCAGGGCTCGATGGCCAGCTGGAAGTGACTGAAGGTGTGGCTGAGCGGGGCGAGGGCGCGACGCTCGCCCAGCTGCAGTTGCCGCTCGTCGGCCAGGGTATCGATGGCGCTCGGGTCATCCAGCTCCGGCAGGCTCCACAGGCCGCCCCACAGGCCACTCGACGGGCGGCGATAGAGCAGCACTTCGCCCTGGGCGTTGACCAGCAGCGGCATCAGCGTGCGTTTCTGCGGCAGGGCCTTGCGCGGCTTGGCTTCGGGGAAGGCGGTTTCCCGGCCGAGCAGGTGGGCGCGGCAGCCGGCGCGCACCGGGCACAGCAGGCAGCTGGGCTTGCTGCGGGTGCAGAGGGTGGCGCCCAGGTCCATCATCGCCTGGGTGTAGTGGTTGACGCGCTCCTGCGGGGTCAGTGTTTCGGCCAGCTGCCACAGCTGCGCGGCGACCTTGGGCTCGCCGGGGTAGCCGGGCTGTGCGGCATAGCGCGCCAGCACGCGTTTGACGTTGCCGTCGAGGATCGGTGCGCGCAGGCCCATGGAGAGACTGGCAATGGCGCCGGCGGTGGAGCGGCCGATGCCGGGTAGCTCGGCCAGTTGCTCGACCGAGCGGGGGAATTCGCCACCGTGCTCGTTGACCACGATCTGCGCGGCCTTCTGCAGATTGCGGGCGCGGGTGTAGTAACCCAGGCCCGTCCACAGGTGTAGCACTTCGTCTTCCGGCGCGGCGGCAAGGTCCTGCACGCTAGGCAGGGCCTGCATGAAGCGGTCGAAGTAGTTGAGCACGGTGCTGACCTGGGTCTGCTGCAGCATGATTTCCGAGACCCAGACGCGATACGGCGTAATGCCCTGCTGCCAGGGCAGATCCTTGCGGCCGTGCTGGTCGTACCAGGCCAGCACGGCGCCGTTGAACTGCTCAGGTGTCATCGGTTGAACAGGCCCTTGAGGGCGTCCTTCAGTTCCGGGCTGACCTTGTCGCCGAGCTTCTCTTCGATCTTCTGGTTGAGGCGGTCACCGGCCAGTTTGGCGGCGATCTTGCCCAGGCCGTCCTTGTCCAGGCGGCAGGCCTTGGCGCCCAGCTCCAGCGGGCCGCGACAGAGCAGCGGCCACTGGATGCCGACATAGCGCTCGTTGACTTGGCAGGCAGGGTCCGGCATTTCGCTCTTGTCGCCTTCCAGGGTCACGCCGACGCGGTAATCCAGACCCAGTACGCGCAGGTCGAGGTCACCCTTGCCGGCAACGCTGACGCCGGGGATGTTGGCCACCAGATCGGGGTTGTGGGCGACGCCGTCGTTGAAGATCAGGCTGCCCTTGAGGCTGTGGAACGGCGTGTCCTGGCCGCCGTGGCTGCCGCTCAGGCTCTTCTGGTTGAGCGTGGCGATGCCACGGCAGACCTGCTGTTCCAGGTTGGCATCAAGCAGGGCGCCATCCAGCAGCTCGAAGTCGGCCTTGCCGTCGAGGCTGTCGATCAGCGCCTTTTCGCTGTTGCCCTGGGCGCTCAGCTGGGTGGTGAAGTCGAGCAGGCCGCGCACGGGTGGCTTCTCGCCGAGGGCGCTGAAGACCTTGTCCACCGGGACGTGCTGCAGTTGCTTGCGGATCTGCCACTGCGGGATGGCCGTGTTGAGGTCGATGCTTGCCTCGCTGTCGAACTGGCCCTGATACAGCTCGCCGCGCAGTTCGCTGAGCTGGAGGATGCCGTGCTGTGCCTGCAGCTTGATCTGCACGGCCTCCAGCGGCAGCTGGCGCAGGGTCAGTTGCTTGGCGTCGATGTCGGCCTGCAGGTCGAGGGACTTGAGGCTGTCGACAGGCAGCAGGCGCTTCTCGCTCCATGCCTGCTGGTTAGGCGCTGCTGGCAGTTCGCTGGTGCCTGCTGTGCCGGCCTTGGCGAGGGCTTCCTTGACCTGCTGCTGGCGTGCGGCACTGGCGCTGTCCGCCTGTTTGGCCGGCAGGTAGCGGTCGAGGTTGAGCTGGTCGAGCTTTAGGTTCAGGCGCAGTGCCTGACGGCTGAAATCGGCGATTTCCAGTTGGCCGCTGGCCTTGGTCTGGTCGAGGCCAAGTTGCAGCTCGTCCAGTTTCAGGTGCTTGGCCGAGCCGCTCAGTTTGCTGGTCAGCTCGAAGCGCTTGAGGGTTTCCCCGTCCTGCATGGGCGGCAGGCTGACGCCGATGCCGTCGAGGAACTCGCGCAGGTTGAAGGCGGCAACCGACAGGCCGCCCTCCACCTGCGGCTGCTGGTTGAGGCCGTGCACTTTCAGTTCGCCGATGGCGCGCAGCTGGTTGGCCGAGAGCTTCAGGCTGTTCCATTCGGCAACGCCGGCGGCCAGGTCGGCGAGCAGCTGGCCCTGGGCGGCGAAGGTCAGGGTCTTGCCCTTGAAGGGTTCGCCGGCGGCTTCGCCGTTGAGCTTGAGGTCTTCCAGCTGGTAGCGCTTGAGCGCGCGGTCGAAGCGCAGCTTGGCCTGCAGCTCGGTCTTGGCGCGCAGCACCGGCTGGTTGCTGCCCAGGTAGGCGCTGAGCGTCACGGGGATGGGGCTGCCTTCGCGGATGGCGCCGGTGGCCAGCTCGACGGCTTCGGCGGTGAACTGCCGGCCGCTGCGCGCATCCTGATAGTCGAGGCGCGCGTTGCTCAGGGTCAGGCTGTCGATGTCCATGCGCAGCGGACTGGCGCCGGCATTCTCCGCTGTGGACGGATCAGTAGAGGTGGTGTTGATAGCAGCCGGAGTCTGGCTGGCTGGCGCGGCGGCCGGGCGGCCGATCTGCTCCCAGTTGCCGTGACCGTCCTTGTCGCGCTGCAGGGTCAGATTGAGGCCGTCGACACGGATGTCGCTCATCTGCACTTCCTTGCGCAGCAGCGGCAGCACGCGCACCGACAGGCCGAGCAGGCGCAGGTCGGCGAAAGGCTTGTCCGGGGTGCTGGCGCTGGCCAGGGTGGTGTCGGTCAGTTCCAGGCCGAGCCAGGGGAACAGGCTCCAGCCGATATCACCGCGGATCGACAGTTCCAGGTTGGCCTTGTCCCGCGCCAGTTGCTGGATCTCGTCCTTGTAGTCGTTGGGATCGAACAGGTGGGTCAGGGCAAAGCCCAGCGCCGCCAGGATCAGCAAGATTCCCAGGAGCAGCAGGCCGAGGATTTTGCCGAGTGATTTCATGGACCGTTCCTTAGGTGCTGTATGAAAGGTGCGAGTGCGCGGTGATTGTCGGGCGAGTATACCTGCGTGCCTTCAGAGCAGGCGGGCGATGCGCTCGGCGATGGCCAGGCTGGCGGTCAGCCCCGGTGACTCGATGCCGAACAGGTTGATCAGGCCGCTGAGGCCATGCTCGTGTTGGCTTTGGATAACGAAGTCGGCGGCCGGTTCCCCGGGGCCGGAGAGTTTCGGCCGCACGCCGCTGTAGGCCGGCTGCAGGCGCTCGGGATCGAGGCCGGGGAAGTAGCGCGAGATGGCGCGGGCGAACACCGGGCGCAACTGCTCGTCGACCCGGTAGTCGATCTGCTCCAGGTAATGCACATCCGGGCCGAAGCGCAGCTGGCCGCCGAGGTCCAGGGTGGCGTGGATGCCCAGCCCGGCGGTATTGGCCTCGGGCATCGGATAGATCAGCTGCTGAAACGGGCTGCGCCCGCGATAGCTGAAATAACGGCCCTGGCACAGCCGTAGGCGCGGGATCAGCGCGGCATTCAGGCCTTCGGTGTGCTCGGCCAGTGTCTGGGTGAACAGGCCGGCGGCGTTGATCACCCACTCCGCCGAGAGGCTGAAGGCCTCGCCTTGGCTATGGCCATGCACCAGCCAGTCTCCGTTCTGGCGCTGCAGGCGCTCGACGCGGCTGTGCAGAATCAGCTCGGCGCCGTGCTGTTCGGCGACGCCCAGCAGCGATTGCAGGTAGGCGTGGCTGTCGAGGATGCCGGTATCCGGCGAATGCAGGGCGGCGATGCCGCGCAGGGCCGGTTCGCGTTGCGCTAGCTGGGCGCTGCTCAGTGTGGGCAGTTCGGGCAACCCGCACGCCTGGGCGTTGGCCTGCAGACTTTCCAGTTTGCCGAGTTCTGCCGGCTCGACGGCCACCAGCAGCTTGCCGATACGCTGGTGGCCGACCTGATGCTGCGCGCACCAGGCGTACAGGCGCTCGCGACCTTCCCTGCAGAGTTCGGCCTTGAGCGAGCCGGGTGGGTAGTAGAGACCGGCGTGGATGACTTCGGAATTGCGGCTGGAGGTGTGACTGCCGATCAGGCCTTCGCGCTCCAGGATCAGGATGCGCCGGCCCGGTTGCGCCAGGCGGGCGGCGCAGGCCAGGCCTAGGGCACCGGCGCCTATGATGAGGATGTCGTAGTGCGGGTGGTCGCGATCAGCCATGGCGTATCCGGTGCGGCACTTTGGCAGGTCCGGCCATCCCGGTGATCGGGTGTGCCGGTTAGGCTGGCGAGCATAACAAGAATGCTGAGGTGCCCATGAACGTCGCCATCCTGGCGTTTCCCCTGTACGTGCTGCTGATGCTGCTGGAGCTGGCCTATGAGCGGGTCAGCGGCCGGCACACCTGGCGGCTGGCGGACAGTGCCACCAGTATCAATACCGCCGTGCTGCGTGTGCTGCTGGAAGGGCCGCTGCGTCTGTTGCTGATCATCCCTTATGCCTGGCTGTACGAGCACGCGCGGCTGTGGACGCTCGATCCGACCCAGCCTTGGGTCTGGGTGCTGGGCTTTGTCGCGGTGGACCTGTGCTTCTACTGGGCGCACCGCAGCCTGCATCGCTACAACCTGCTGTGGGGTGCGCACCAGCCGCACCACTCCAGCGAGGACTTCAACCTGTCCACGGCGCTGCGCAAGGGCGCCTTTCAGACGGCCTTCGACTGGCCGTTCTACCTGCCGCTGGCGCTGCTGGGTCTGCCGCTGCCGCTGTTCCTGCTGCTGCTCGGCATTCAGCTGGCCTACCAGTTCTGGATTCATACCCAGCACATCGAGCGCATGGGCTGGCTGGAAAAGATCATCATCACGCCCAGTCATCACCGCGTGCACCACGGCCAGAACGACTGCTACATCGACAAGAATCATGGTGGCGTGTTCATCGTCTGGGACAAGCTGTTCGGCACCTTTGCCGAGGAAGTCGAGCCGGTGCGTTATGGCGTGACCACGCCAGTGCGCACCTTCGATGCCATCGCCCTGCAGTTTTCCTGGTGGCGCCTGCTCTGGGCCGATGCCGTGGCCACGCATAGCTGGTGGGACAAGCTGCGCCTGTGGTGGATGCCGACCGGCTGGCGCCCGGAGGATGTGCGCCAGCAGCCGTGGCCGAAAATGGGCGCGGACAAGTTTGCCGAGGCGACGCCGGTCGGGCTCAAGGCCTATGCCCTAGTGCAGTTCCTGCTGCTCAACGGCATGGCGCTGGCCTTTCTTGCCAGCGTCCGGCAGGCGGCGCTGTGGCAGGCGGTGTTGCTGGCGCTGGCCGTGCTGGGCACGTGCGTCAGCCTGGGCGCGCTGTTCGAGGGGCGCGCGCGTCTGTGGTGGCTGGAGCGTCTGCGGCTGTTCGCGTTGCTGGCTCTGCTCGCGCTGTGGGGGCTTTGGCTGGTTCCCGCACAGTGGCCGCTGGCCCTGGCCCTGGCGACTCTGCCGCTGGCCTGTGTGCTGTGGCTGCAGCGCCTGTCGGGTCGGCGTGACGGCGACGCGTCTGCGCTATTGCGCCAATAGCGCGCCATCCGCCTGCTTGCGGTAGCCGTCAACTGGCCGCAACGCCTATAATGCCGGCCTTTTCCGCAAGCATTTTCGGGAGCTGGTGATGGCCGAACGTACGGCATCCGTCGAGCGCAACACCCTGGAGACCCAGGTCAAGGTCTCGATCAATCTGGATGGCACTGGCAAGGCCAGGTTCGATATTGGCGTGCCCTTCCTCGAGCACATGCTCGACCAGATCGCCCGCCACGGCCTGATCGACCTGGACATCCAGTGCAAGGGTGACCTGCACATCGACGACCACCACACCGTGGAAGACGTCGGCATCACCCTCGGCCAGGCGTTTGCCAAGGCCGTCGGCGACAAGAAGGGCATGACCCGTTACGGCCACTCCTACGTGCCGCTGGACGAAGCCCTGTCGCGCGTGGTGATCGACTTCTCCGGTCGCCCCGGTCTGCAGATGCACGTGCCCTTCACCCGCGCGGTGGTCGGCGGCTTCGACGTGGACCTGTTCCAGGAATTCTTCCAGGGCTTCGTCAACCACGCCCTGGTGACCCTGCACATCGACAACCTGCGCGGGCACAACACCCACCACCAGATCGAGACGGTGTTCAAGGCCTTCGGCCGCGCCCTGCGCATGGCTATCGAGCTGGACCCGCGCATGGCCGGGCAGATGCCGTCGACCAAGGGTTGCCTGTAAATGCAGACCGTTGCAGTAATCGACTACGGCATGGGCAACCTGCACTCGGTGGCCAAGGCGCTGGAGCATGTGGGCGCTGGGCGAGTGATCGTCACCAGCGACGCCAGTGTGATCCGCGAGGCTGACCGTGTGGTGTTCCCCGGCGTCGGCGCGATCCGCGACTGCATGGCCGAGATCAGGCGCCTGGGCTTCGACAGCCTGGTGCGCGAGGTCAGCGCCGACCGTCCCTTCCTCGGTATCTGCGTCGGCATGCAGGCCCTGCTGGAGCGCAGCGAGGAGAACGACGGCGTTGATTGCATCGGTCTGTTCCCCGGCCAGGTGCGCTTCTTCGGCAAGAATCTGGTCGAGGACGGCGAGCACCTGAAGGTGCCGCACATGGGCTGGAACGAGGTCGAGCAGGTGGTCGATCACCCGCTGTGGCACGACATCCCGAACCGCGCCCGTTTCTACTTCGTGCACAGCTACTACATCGAGGCCGGCAACCCGGCGCAGGTGGTCGGACGTGGTCACTACGGCAAGGACTTCGCCGCGGCACTGGCCGAAGGCTCGAAGTTCGCCGTGCAGTTCCACCCGGAAAAGAGCCATACCCATGGCCTGCAGCTGCTGCAGAATTTCATCGGCTGGAACGGCCGCTGCTAACCGCTTTCGTTTTATTCCGGGCCTTGGCGGGCCCGGCCTGAGGACTCGCTGAAATGCTGATTATCCCCGCTATCGATCTGAAGGACGGCGCCTGTGTGCGTCTGCGCCAGGGCCGCATGGAAGACTCCACGGTGTTCTCCGATGACCCGGTGAGCATGGCCGCCAAGTGGGTCGAGGGCGGCTGCCGCCGTCTGCACTTGGTCGACCTCAATGGCGCCTTCGAAGGTCAGCCGGTCAATGGCGAGGTGGTCACCGCCATCGCCAAGCGCTACCCGAACCTGCCGATCCAGATCGGCGGCGGCATCCGCACCCTGGAGACCATCGAGCACTACGTGCGCGCCGGCGTCAGCTACGTGATCATCGGCACCAAGGCGGTCAAGGAACCCGAGTTCGTCACCGAGGCCTGCAAAGCCTTCCCGGGCAAGGTGATCGTCGGCCTGGACGCCAAAGACGGCTTCGTCGCCACCGACGGCTGGGCCGAGGTGTCGAGCGTACAGGCGACCGATCTGGCCAAGCGTTTCGAAGCCGACGGCGTGTCCGCCATCGTTTATACCGACATCGCCAAAGACGGCATGATGCAGGGCTGCAACGTCGAGGCCACTGCGGCCCTGGCGGCGGCCAGCAAGATCCCGGTGATCGCCTCCGGCGGCATCCACAACCTCGGTGATGTCGAGAAGCTGCTGCTGGCGCGCTCGCCCGGCATCATCGGCGCCATCACCGGCCGTGCCATCTACGAAGGCACCCTGGATGTGGCCGAGGCGCAAGCCTTCTGCGATTCCTTCAAAGGCTGAGGACTGCTGAGATGGCGCTGGCAAAACGCATCATCCCGTGTTTGGACGTGGACAACGGCCGCGTGGTCAAGGGTGTGCAGTTCGAGAACATCCGCGACGCCGGTGACCCGGTGGAAATCGCCCGTCGTTACGACGAGCAGGGCGCCGACGAGATTACCTTCCTCGACATCACCGCCAGCGTGGATGGCCGCGACACCACCCTGCACACGGTGGAGCGCATGGCCAGCCAGGTGTTTATCCCGCTGACCGTCGGCGGCGGCGTGCGTACCGTGCAGGACATCCGCAATCTGCTGAATGCCGGCGCCGACAAGGTGTCGATCAACACGGCGGCCGTCTTTACGCCCGAGTTCGTCGGCGAGGCCGCCGCGCGCTTCGGTTCGCAGTGCATCGTCGTCGCCATCGACGCCAAGAAGGTCTCACTGCCCGGCGAAACCCCGCGCTGGGAAATCTTCACCCACGGCGGGCGCAAGCCGACCGGCCTGGATGCCGTGCTCTGGGCGAAGAAGATGGAAGACCTCGGTGCCGGCGAGATCCTGCTGACCAGCATGGATCAGGATGGCGTCAAAAGCGGCTACGACCTCGGCGTGACCCGCGCCATCAGCGAGACCGTGGGCATCCCGGTGATCGCCTCCGGCGGCGTCGGCAACCTGGAGCATCTGGCTGCCGGCATCCTCGAGGGCAAGGCCGATGCGGTGCTG
>ERZ1645187.3368-NODE-3368-length-13483-cov-214.908177_pt1 | contig 13483 bp, 15 predicted proteins | sample MGYA00575352_ERZ1645187 | MGnify/ENA primary metagenome ERZ1645187 (study PRJEB40837, sample SAMN11349314) | freshwater sediment metagenome | isolation source: river sediment | host: Sediment | place: India: Wazaribad , New Delhi | collected 2017-02-21 ...
CTGGCAAGAAACCAGGCCCACGCTCGCCGTCAGGAGCGTCCAGCCGAGCAGGCGCTGACCCAGGCGCCGCGGCAAGCCCGCTCCCTGGGTGTGCTCGACGGAACTACCGGCGTCTGGGCCTGGGGTATCGGATCTAAGGTGTTCGTTCATAGCTGCTGAATTGGGGACATCGTAAGACAGTTCCACGCATGAGAAAGCCCTAAGGGGACCAGCATGGCGAGGCAATGGCCCGCGTCTCCGCGCGGTCTTTGGCGTGGGGCCCGGTGCCGCCGGACGCGGTATCCTGCCAGGCGATCATGCCGATCCCGGCTTTGTCTATCCCCGCTGCCGTCGTAGCGCCTCGTCGATGAGGTGGTGGTCGCGCGCATCCTGGCGGCAATTGTAGACCACCGCCACAGACCGGATCACGGCGATCAGCCAAGCGGCCTGACCGGCCACGAAGGGCAGCAGGATGAGCCGGCGTGGTTGGCCTGGGCTTGGGTGCAGGAGGCGGCGCGCATCGGCGCTTTGGGTGCCAGCACGCCTGGATAGTCACTCGGGATTCAAGGCGATGGAAACCGCGCTGGCCGGCCGAGCGCACGTTCGAGTTCACGTTCGAGCGTTGCATCGTCCAAGTCGTCGTTCTCGATTAGGGCTGCATTCAGGTAGCGGGTTGCAATTTCCACCAGGCAACGCTCGATGTGCTCGGCGCGGTCCGGGTCGCCCAGCATGTAGTTGTCGAAAGGATCGGCGGTGCCAGACCGAATTCGGGCGGCGATCCGCCGGTGGCGGGTGGCGTGGGTGATGTCGAGCACCAGGACCGTGGTACCGAGCGGTGGCACCGCGCGCAAGGTAGATTCCAGGGCGGGGCGGATGGGGAGGCCGGCCCACCCCTCGCGGTGCTGCCCCAGAATAAGCGCCAGCAGCCGCAGCGCGGTGTGGCTGACCACCACCAGCGGAACGGGCGACGGCCGAAAGCGGCGCCGATCCCGTGCCAGGAGTAGCCGGGCTACGGCGGGTAGGAGTGGACGTAGCAGCGGGAACAGCTTCAGGAAGGCGCGCTCTTGGAACCGGCCCCAGCGCCCCTTGCGTTCGCTGCTGGACCGTGTATCGGCGGCCGGTGCCGCGAATCCGCCAGCGCGCTTCTCGATGCGATAGCCGGCCGCTCTCCAGCGGCGGATCAGGAACTCGGCGACGTAATCTTTGCCGGCGGCATCTGTGCCGAGAATCAGAAGGGCGGGCGGTGGAGGGGGTAACATCGGGGACTCATTTAGGGCCGACACAGCGATTGGCACGCCGTCAAGGAATAGGAATTCCGGCCGCACGAAGGCTGTACCCCGGCATCCAGTTCGCTTTTGCAGACGATCCGCACCTGGGGGAACGCGGCGATCTCTCCCCCAACAGTTCGAAAATGGAGCTACGGAAGTAGCCGGCGATGCGCTTGTAGGACCTGGCGGCCTTGAGCCGATCGCGCAGGAAGGCGTGGTCGGGGGGCGCGCGTAGCGAGGAGAAACGCCGAATGGTCATGCCCCCAACTCGACGATCATCCGGTGGATGGCCTCGGAGAGCGGTCCCACCTCATGGGTGCAGATCCACCAGACTTGTTCAGCGTCGATATCGAAGTAGCGATGGGCGATCACGTCTCTAAATCCCATGGCACCCTTCCAGTCGATCCCGGGATGAGCGGCGAACAGTGTGCCGTCTGTTATCTTGTCCAGGTTCTTCAGGGATTCGCCGATGGCGATGAAGAGCATGCATAGTCCGTCCAGCCGTTCTTCGCCTTCCGGAGACGCCGTCAGCTCCTCGGCATTGGTGATTTGGTGAGAACGATCGCGAATCTTCCGCAAGGCGCCATGGATTTGGTGCAGGATGTCCAGCACCAAGGTCCGGTCATACATCAATCCCCTCCCGCTCGATGCGCTTTCTTAACAAGGGATTCATCCGCTCGCGCAGCCGAACGATATCCACGCGGCGATGCACACGGCCCTCGATGGCCTCCTTTAGGTGGACGAGCAGATAAGGATTCGGCGATCGGGTTCTGACATAGACATCCAAATCGCTCGCTTCGGTGGCGCCGCCGCGCGCGAAGGAGCCGAAAATGCCCATTTCCTCGATGCCGAGGGAATCCCCCCATTCCCGTTTGATCGCGCGCAAAGTCGTTATCAGGTCGTCGGGGTTGGCCATGGCTGGGAAGAGAGTGCCCGGTGTGGTTTGCATGGGCCACGGCTCCTTCAGGGCTGACGCTCAAATTCCAGCCTGCCCGCCTCCTGGTAAAGCTCGGCCAGGATCGATTCAGCCTTTTCGTAGAGTTCCCGAAGCCGTGGCTCCCGCCGCATCAGCGGATGGCTGCCAACGAACTGATAAAGATAGTCCAGCGCAACCGAGGCCCGGTCCATCAGCTCAAAGTAATGGCCCTCGTTGATCGGTTGATCATCCTCGTCTTCGATCAAAACCTCGCGCCCTGCGACAGTCCGTACTTCGAGTATCGGCCGGCGAAACGCCTGAAGAAACCAACGTACATCTTCCCGTAATCCGGCGGGAGACTCTCCATGCGGGGCGACCGGGTTGGCGGTCCAGCCCTCGATGGCCCCTTCATCCGTGTAGTAGACCTCATGAAGATCGTAGGACATGGCAACTGCGTCAGGCCAGGGCTTGCGTATCACCCGGTGATTCCAATGTGACATAGCCTTTAACTCCTCAGAGTTGATCGCGCCCATTCGGTGATGGCACCCAGGGTGCGGTGAGCTGGAGAATCGCACCGTACGGCAAATGTGTGGTTCCTTTGTCACCGGACTCTTTAGCCGACCTCAACGGCTGCGCCGAAAGCGGATCGCCAGTTCACCGGCGTACCCGACTCGCTGGTTGCGAACCCAGTTCGCGCAACAAAGTAACGACTCCGGCCTCTTCTGGGCGCAGTGTTGCGAGTTGTCTTTCCAGGTAGCCGGCTAGTTCGCGATGGCCAGGTCCCTCTGGCTGTAATTGCCTTACACCTCCGGGGTGTTCAAGGCAAAAGGACGCAGCACCTCGTTGCCGTCAATATTTCTCGCCAGATCCATCAGGGCATAGACTTGCCTGCAATCACGAGTAGCTCTTGTAGAACGCCTCAGCCTCGAACTTGACGAACTCCTCCGTCTTGTTCTGACTGCGCGTGACGACCTGCCAGGGCTCCAGCCGCGCAATTTCGGTTTGGAGCTCCTTTGCCGTCTTCGCACTGCACCCCAGGATATCCTGAACCGACGACGTGGCTACTCCATCGCATTGGAAGATGTAGGCGAATTCCAGCAGTTCTTGGAAATTGAAGAACTTCTGCTGGTAATCGTTTGGCGATTGACTGGCGAAAAAGACAACCACGCCCTTGGAACGTCCCTCGCGGATAATGCGCTCAAGGAAGATGTTCCGCTGGCTGAGATAGTTGTGCGCCTCGTCGATCACCAGGATCGTCCGGATCGACCGCCGCCCATCCATGACCGGGCTGTCGGGAAGGGTCGCCATCTCCTTGTACAGGCGCTCGATGACCAGATAGGCCACCAGCTCCTTAAGCACGGGCATCGCATGAACGTCGATGAGCATCGTCCGGTTAGAGACGCGCTCCATCGGAGGCGTCTCACTGCCATGCCGCCAGAACAGATCAAAATCAGAGAGGTCTCGGAGCACCTCGATCAAGCTGTCGTCTTTCTTCCCGTCCTCCTCGTAGGCGGCAGCGGCAATCTCCAGCACGTCGGGAAAATCGGGGAACGGCATTTGCGTCGCCGCGCGCTTCGCATAGGCCGCGCGAATCGCCTCGGTCAGTGCCCCCCTCTGGACAACCCCCAACTTGCTGCTGATCGATGCGAAACTCTCGGCCTTCTCCCGTGCTGACACATTGATGGTCTGATCGTCGTAGGCTGGCAGGATGAAGGGATTGATCGGCAGGCCCTGGCCGCCCTGAAGCAAACGAAAAGGCTGCACCCGGGCCAGTTCCAGAAACCGCTGGTTGTCGACCACGTCGCCTTTGTAGTCGAAGTAGATGAAGTTGGTCTGAAAACTCGACTGCACGCGGATGTCGGTCAGGATCTTGAGTAAGAGCTGGGTCTTGCCGACACCGGGCTTGCCCATGATGGCCAGGTGAGAATTGGCGTGCCTGGCGGTGTTGTTCAGCTCGAGGATCAACTCCTGCCGCTGTAAGAGGGTGCGGCCAATAAAGATATCAAGCCCCGCACCCAGTTGCTCACGCCGCCCGGCCAACTCTACCTCATCCGCGAGCCTGGCGATTAGTCCCTCGCCACTGCGACCGCCCTCTTGAAACATGGCCGCCAACAGCCCCGCGCCATGGTCGATATGGCTCTTGATAATCGAACGGTTGGAGAACAGCTCATCCTCACTGAGCTCACGCCTGTTATAGACATGGGCAATCAGCGTTCGGATAAAGACCTCGTCTTCGCCAAAAAACGTGGGACGCTTGAGCTCTCCCCCGTTGAAGCTGGTGCTCGGCGTGACACCCGAGCCGGCCTTGACTAGGGACAGTGCGAAGGCGATTCGCGCGAGGGTGGCCTTCTCCAGCTTGGTCTCGAAGCGAAGCGCACTGAGCACCTCGTCTGCCTCAATGGATGTATAGAGCCGATCAGCCATGATTGCCCTCCCAGAAATAGCCACTGCGGAAGGTCGTCAGCTCCTGGCGCTGATCGAACTCCAGGATCGCCGCGCCGCTGAGTCTGGGCTTCAAGGCGCGGTAGTAGTCGGTATCGATCTCGGTATCCGTGGACAGGATCACCACCTGCTCACCGGCATTCGGAAAGTAGTTGTTAACGATGTTGTCGCGGTGCGTGCTATCGAGTCGGGACAGGGGCGTATCGACGATGATCGGGAGCTTGAGCTCGCTGGTTTGGGCCAGCCCCCAGAGCAGCGAGACCGCGAAGACCTCCTTTTCTCCCGCGGACATCGCCGATTTGCGAATCTCGTGTCCGTTGCGGTCCGTGATGCGTACCTCATAGGTCTTGTCGTCGATGACGATGTCCTTTATCAGCCCGCTGCGACTGGACAGGAGCCGGTACATCTCGAAGGTCTTCTCCTGAAGCATATGGACCTTGCTCTTGCGCAGCCGCACGACGAATTGATTGAGCACGCTTGCGATGGCGTCGCACTCCTCGATGAAGTCCGCCTTTTCCTTCGAGACGTTATGCTTCTCGTAGAGCTTTTCGATCTCGACCTCGATCTCGCCGATCCGCTTCTCGAGCCGGAGGATCTCTTCCTCCAGCAGCCGCAACTGCTCGGCCTTGCGACCGATCTGGGTCGAGCATCCCTCCATCTCTGCCTGCAGCTCATCGAACAGGGCGCCTTCGCTCGGGGTCAGCCCACCGATCTGGCCAAGCCCCTCCAGTTGGCGCAGTTGGTTTTCGAGCACTCGCACCTCGTCCAGCAAGGGTTTCAATAAGAAGATATCGCTGGACTCCAGTGACTCCATGCGGTTCAAGACCCGAGCCGCGTCCCGGTCGGATAGGTCCAGCACCTTGTCCTGATCCGTCTCCGGCTCACCTTCCTTCAACAGGCGAAAGATGCGCCGTTCCAGCTCGGCCATACGCTCCGGGGAAAGCCGCTCGGTGTAGATGGGCTCAGGCTCCTCGACGACGCGGACGATACGCTTGGCCAGCGATGCCGCGTTCTCCCGGATCGCCTCGCTGCTGGCTGATTCTCGCTCGGCCTCGATTTGCCGCCGGATATCGGTGAACAATTTTCCGGCGATGCTGAAGGGCAGGGCCTTTTCGCACAGCGCGCGGATCTCGCTCTCCACCTGAGCCAGGCGATTGGCTGTCTGGATCCGCTTCTTCTCCTGCTCGCGCATCGCCTCGCGCGAATCTGGCTCCGTATTGAAGGCGGCCTGGAAGCGCTTCTTCGCCTCCTCCAGACGCGTCTTGAAGCCGTCCAGCTCCGATTGCAGGTCCTCGCGGTCTTTGCGCTTGCGCTGGAGCTTGCTGCGCTCCCGCTTCAGCTCGCTCTGCTTGAACTCCAGGTCCTCATCCGAGATGGCGACAAAGCCCTTACGCTCCTCCTGCTTGATATAGGCGATGTCCGTGGCCAGGCGGTTGATGTACTGGATGCCCAAGGCCGCCTCCAGCGAGGACTTGAGGCGCACCTCGGAATGATCGTCCGCCGCGATCTCCTGGATCTTCTCCCCATCGAAGAAAAAGAATTGGGTGATACTCGGGGGGATCGTGGCGCGGATGAAGTCCTGCCAGATCTCCTGGCTCTGCACGGATACGCGCTTACCGTCGCGCACCACCACTAACCGCTCGGTCAGGTCTCGCGGTCTGGGGTCGCTCGCGGCCCCGGCGGTCCAGGAGCGTTTGACGATCAGCTCGGAGCCGTCGTCCATCTCCATGACCAGCTCGAAGGTGACATTCGCGTTGCCCTTCGCCTTTTCGCGACGGTTGATGTTGCGGAAGATCTCGTCGACCTTGGCACCATAGAGGCAATAGGTGACAGCCTCCATGATCGAGGTCTTGCCCGCCCCGTTCATGCCGCCGATCAGGAAAATGCTGCGGCCGTTCTCGCCCTCGGGAAAGACGATTTCCGTGGGAAACTGGAAGGACTTGTAGTTCTCGATGACCAGCTTACGGAACTTCATCGGTTGTCCTCCGCATCAGCGGAAAACCTCGTCTTCAGGATGTCTCTCAGGGCATCGTAGACTCCGGTCCGCCGGTCCTTCAGCTCGTAATCCCGCACGGTCTCCAGCAGCTTCAGCACCTTCTCGGTGCTGACCCCATGTTGCTCGCAGAGCTCCCGCAACAGTTGCTGATCGTCATCGGCCAGTGTCATGAGGGCTTCTCCCTATTTGCGCGCGTGCTTGTCGGCGGGCAGGCGTTCGATCAGTTTGTCTAAGTCGTTGCCGGCGCGATCCTGCTCGGCGATCCGCCGTTGGTGGAACTTCTCATACTCGTCTTCCGCCCGCTGCTGCGCCATCTGGTGCGAGATCTTGCCGGCATGCGTCAGGATCTCGCGGTCGTTGATGTTCAGAAAGGCGTCGAGCTTGCTGATCCAGTCCTGCATGTGCATGGGAATTCGGCGCATGGCCTGGCCCTCGGCGAAGACCAGATACTGTTCCACCAGGTTGTTCAACGCGGCCAGCTCCGCCTCGTCCAGATAGTTCTTGGCGATGCTAACGTCCTGCTTGCGCACCTTGGCGCCGCGCCAGTTTGTCAGGCCCATGTTCGGCTTGTCCGCGTCGGCGCGTTGGTGGACGATCTCGGCGGCGGTCTTGCCCGTAATGGCCCAGTGCATCTTGTTCTGCACCGTCTGGAAGAAACGGATGCTGATGTCCATCGTCGGGTCGTAGTCGATGCTGGTCGCATAGATGTCGGTGATCTTCTGGTAGAAACGCCGCTCGGAGGTGCGGATATCCTGGATGCGACGGGTCAGCTCCTCGAAGTAGTCGAAGGGCTGGCTCGGATTCTTCAGCCGCTCGTCGTCGAGCGTGAAGCCCTTGATGATGTACTCCTTAAGGCGCTGTGTGGCCCAGATCCGGAAGCGGGTGGCCACATGGCTTTTCACCCGGTAGCCGACCGAGATGATCATGTCGAGGTTGTAGTGGTCGAGGTTGCGCTGCACGGCGCGCCCCCCCTCTTGGCGAACCGACAAGAATTTCTTGTTGGTTGCCTCCGGGGCCAACTCTCCCTCGTCGTAGACGTTGCGGATGTGCTGGCTGATGTTCTGCTGTGTCGTCTGGAAGAGATCGGCCATCAGCGGTTGCGTCAACCAGACAGTCTCATCCGCCAAGCGCACGTCGATCTTGATGCGGCCGTCCTCGGCCGCGTAGACCAGGAACTGGCCCCTGGCGTCGTTGTCAGGTGGCTGGTCCTTCTTCATCGCGCATCCTCCTGAACGACGATCAAGCATTCCCAAACGCAGGATTCCAGGTCACGCTGCATAGACCAACTCCCGAGTGCGTTCGATGTCGGCGCGCACATAGGGATTGCGCAAAGCCTGGTACTCAACCAGATCGATAGCCCGCCCGAGCAACCGCTCCAGTTCGGTTCGAACGCTGAACCAGCCACCCAGATCGGCCTGGGCATCGGGCGCGAACTCCACGAGGAAATCCGCATCGCTGCGTTCGGGGTCGAAATCCGCGCCGCGCGCGGCGGAGCCGAAGACCTCCAGCCGTCGCACCTGGTTGCGCCGGCAGATGTTGGCGATGGCGGGGCGCTGGGCGGCAATCACGGGGTGCATCGTGACGTTCCCGGCACCTGACCGACTCGCCCATCCCGCACGGCGTCGACCTCCGCGCCGATCTCGGCATCCGCAAGCGTCGCAGCTCTCGGCAACACCTGAGTGTCCTTGAACAGATCCCGGAATCGGTCAGCGAGGACGGCAACTTCCTCGCCGTTGACAATTTGTGCCACATCCCCCGATGTCGGCGAGGCGAGACCGCCTTTATGTCGCAGCATGCTTGTCACTCGATTCATTTGGCGCTGGCGGATACTCGTACTTGATGACTCCATTCTCGGAATAGACCAGCGGGACACCGTGACGCCACGCCTTTTCGCGGGCGCGCAGCGCGGCGCGCTGCAGGGCGATTTCGGCATTGGCCATGTCGGGATCGCGTTCGCGTGGAGTCGTCGGGGTTTGGGGATCGGTCACGCCCGTGCGGCCTCTTCGATGAGCTGCTCGACGCGGGCTTTGGCTTGCTCGAGCAACCGCCGTGATTCCTGCTGTTTCCCCAAACTCTCGCGCACCAAATCGCCGATGGCTTTCTGCTGTTTGCAATCGATCAGTGGAACGACAAAGCGGTCAATATCGGCCGGGTACAACTCCGCCTGGGCGCTACCTCGCGCGAACTTCTGAGTTTGGAATTGCCCGACGACGGACTGGAAGACCATCGCCATGTAAGCGGCGTCGATACCGGGGCGCAGACGGAGGATATTGACGTGGTTACTTGCCATGGCCGGCGCATCGCTAAGATAGACGTTGGTCCGACCGATGTAGGCACCCGTGGTATAGATCAGCAGATCGTCCCGCTGGATGTGCGCCTCGGGAGCGGCGGCGTAAGCGGTAGCGCTGGTCCTCTGTAGCCCTTCGTAGTCGATATGCGTTGGCCCAAGGTGCTGACTGTTGATTACGTCGACCTTTCCGTTTTGCATATAAATGGGCTGGAGTCCGCGCCGGTTGTAGGTGCGTATGCTTCGGACTCGTTCTATCCGAAAACTGGATAGATGGTCGGTCAGTTGCTGAAAGCGTGGCTGGTAGTGCTGAGGGTCTGACCGACGCGAGATTTCCAGGTCGCTAAACCGCGCGGTGTAGCCTACCGGCTTTTGGAATGTCAGGTTGTCTAGGCCGAGTTCGAATTCGAGGACTTGTTGGGCTTTCTCGTAGCTGCTGATCGCATTTCTTGCAGCATTTCGAGACCGCCAAAAAAGAGAGTCGATTTCGATCTGATGTTTTTCTGCAATTAGCGGGATCGGCAGGCGACGAAGTTCGCTCATTGACAGCGTTATTTGGCCGGTCGTTCCGCCGGTCGCACATCGATCAATCAATAACTGACCTGCCTTTGTCCAAAGATAAAGCAGGAGGACCGAATGTCGAATTGGCGAATCAGCTCGCAGTCTCACCAGGCCAATGTTGCGCGAAAATATCCGAGGCTTATGGTTTTCAACAATCCAAACTCTGCCTACCTTGGTGGCATGCTTGAGCGTAATGACCAAATCGTTCCGCTTCAGAATGTACCCGGAAAGTCGCTCAAACTCAGTGGGAGAGACATAGTTGGGTTCTCCTTCCTCCATCGTCCCAAAATACACATTCTTCCCATTTACGCACGGCAAGCCGCTTTCCAAAAATTTTGGATTCGAGCCTTGGGTAATTCTCTCAGCAACCTTCCCGAGGTGACTGATGCCAGGTATTGAGTTGATCTGTGATGATGCCTCTATGTACTCCGGCTTGAAGAATTCCGCGTCAATCCGGATGAAGCTGGACTGAAGCTGACTCGCTGTGGTCGTTGTGCAAATTGGCATCACTCACCCACCCAGAAACCAAACCTTTGCTCCTGCGCAAACCGCACAAACGCCTCCGCCACGCAAAGCTGTTCATCGGGGATCTGGCTCGCATCGGCCAGGTCTTCCGCCCGCAAGTCGTAGTTCACTAGATCCTGATCGACGACCAACTGCCCTTCCTGCGGGTGTCCGTCCGGAAACTCGATCAGGCCGCCGTCCGCGTCGAGCATGTACTCGTAATCGCCGGAGTTGTTCTTGCCCCCGCGTTCGCTGACGGCCATGAAGATGGGGTAGTCGAGCCGCTTGGAGACCTCGGCGGCGATCCAGCGCTCCTTGAGTGTGCCGATCAGGTCGTCGTCGGCCAGGATCAGCTCCAGTCGGCCGCGACTGGTGAGCTGTTTCAGGTCGCGCTCGGCCTGGGGAATCCGCGTCTCCAATGACTTGATCTCGGCCTTGATGGGTTTCTGCGCGGCCCTGTTCCGCTCATTCAGCGCCTTCAGGCTAATCTGATAGTCTTGCCTGACTTCCTTGATGCGTGACCGCAACCCGCCCTTCTCGCCAGTCCAGCTCAAGCTGATCGCGTCGATCTCCTGGTCCTTCTGCTGCTCCAGTGCCTCGCGATCGCTCTCCAGATCCATCAACCGCTGCTTGGCCTTCAGCAGTGCGGACTTGAGGCCGTTCAGCCGCTCCTCGGCGAGCGCGACGCGGTCCTCATCGACCCCTGCTGTCTCGGCGTCCTCGCTGTCGTCCGACTCCTCCCCGTTGCCGTTGGTGGTTTCATCGGTCTCGGGCTCGCTGAAGGTCTCGGCGATCAGATCCGCCACCGCCTCGGGGATGACGTCCTCCGGCACGTCTGCGGCGGATTCATGGGCGGTCAGCAGTGCCTTGATCTCGGCCGCGTAATCCGGGCAAGCGCCCGCGACCTGGTCGTGGACCTGGGCGATCCGGTCGAGCTGGTCCTGGGTGTATTTCTGCACGAACAGCACCGAGGTCTTGGTGCCGGTGTGCGGCTTGAAGGTGTTGGGGTGCAGCCCGACCACCGCCAGCAGCCGGGCCTTCTTCAGAATCCATTCGCGGATAAAGGCCAGCGACGAGTTGTTGAATTTGCCCTGCGGCAGCACGATGGCGGCGCGTCCGCCGGGCTTGAGCATCTTGAGGATGCGCTCGATGAAGAGGACATCGCGCTCTTCCTTGGGCTGCTTGTCGTCCCCGGCGCGCTTGAGCGCGGGCCGCGCCAGCTCGTAGCGCGCCAGCATCTTGCGGTCCTTCATCTCCCCGGCGAACGGCGGATTGGCCAGGATGACGTCGAACTTCAGCTCGTCGAAATATTCCCACGCCTTGTCCTCGTCGGTCAGCGGCTCGTTCTCGGGGATCGGCTTCGCCGTGAGCCTGGCTCGACGGAGCCCTTGCATCAGCGCCGAGCCAGAGCCGGTCTCGTACCAGGTGCGCGGATCGAGACTGCTCACATCCGGGCCGAAGATATTGGTGTGGCCGTCGCCGGCGATGAGCATCAGGGCGCGTGAGGTCTTGGCGGCACGCTGCTCGAAGTCGATGCCCCAGAGGTACTTGGAGGCGTAGCGATGCTTGCGGAGCTCGCGCTGGTCGTTGTCGCACGCCGGGTAGCACCAGTCCATGGCGTGCAGCAGGAAGCCGCCGGAACCACAGGCTGGGTCCATCACGTACTCGTCGCGCTTCGGATTGAGCATCCGCACGCACATCTCGACCACATGGCGCGGGGTGAAGAACTGGCCTTTCTTCTTCTTAGCCTCGGTGGGGAGCAGATATTCGAAGGCGTCGTCCATGACGCGCAGGTTCGAGCCCATGAGCCGTACCCCTTCGATGGGGCCGACGCAGACCTGAAGATGGCGCTTGGCCAGCTCAATGTCCTCGCCCTGCTTGAAGATGCCGGGCCACTCGTCGCAGGCGTTGTGGAAGAGGCTGTTGATGCGGTCGTAGGTGATCTCGGTGTCCAGTGCCTTGCGGAACTCGACCACCTTGTCCTTGCGCTTCTCCAGCGCCTCCTTCTCGTCCCAGATCTTGGCGAAGATGAGCTTGAAGATCTCGTTGAACTCATCCTTGCCGCTGTCGGCCAGGACCAGTTCTTCAAGATCCTGAAGAATCTTCTTGAAATTGAAATCGTTTTTGAGCTGCAAGAGGGTCTTCTTGGCTTCGAGGACATCCTTCGGCTCCTGCCCGCGCCGTGGTAGATCGAATAGGGTGTCATCGAACTGCCCGGGATAGGGCCGGTACAGGATGATGCTGTCCGCGCCGTTGGACCAGATGGCCACTGGCGCGCCTTTGGCGTTCATGTAGCTCTTGAGCTGCTCGATGCCGTCCTTGCGTTTGGGCTTCTTGCACTCGACGATGATCTTCGGTGTCGTCTTGGTCAGGTCCGTGTAGACGACGACATCGGCGGCCTTGGTGCTGACCTCGGTGCCGAACACGACGCTGGTCTCAAGCTCGATCTCGTCGACCTGATAGCCGTATTGGTGGATCAGCTTATAGGTCCAGAGCTGGCGCACGATCTCCTCGGGCGCGGACTTGCCGCCCTCGACATAGACCTGTACCTCCTCGTTGCCGGAGGAAAACGGGATCAAGCTCTTGAGGAAATACTTGGTCTTGCCCACGTCCTTGCCCGTGGTCGTGACCTTTGGATAGATGGAAAGAATCTCGTGTATCGGCTTGCCAAGGCTGACGAATTCGGTCAGCTCGTAACGGATGGCGGGATCTTTGAAGATACGATCGATGATCTCCTTGGTGCCCAAGGACTGCGGGTCGGTAGACATCAGGATGGCGTCCCCTTCTTGGTGTTGTGAGGCTCCGTGGAATCTGTCCTGTCACTGCGAGACTCGCTCGGGTGGGAGGCTGATCTATCACTGCCGGAAATCGCGATGCCGTTTCGCGAACAGTGATCCCGGATCAGGACTTCCACCATGTTGGCGATGGATTGGTGCTCCAGCTGAGCGGCTTCTCGCAGCGCCACCTTCAAGTCGGGAGCGATGCGAAACGTCAGGGTGGCGGTCTTGGTGGTGGCTAAATTTGCCCCTTAGGGCTGCATGTATGCTTATGTACACCAATCTACTACAGTCGCACCGGGCATACAAAGTACGGAATGTGAGCCATATCTCGGCGGAGATGCACCTCTGGGTTCGTACGCCAGACAGACCATCGGAGGGACTTTTTCAGAGGACGCACAGTCTGAGAGGCATGCGCAGATGATTTAAGGCCAGTACTTTGGTGGCCGGGGACCCGGCTGGGATGGGTGTGGCGGCCGGAGCCTTAGACCTTGCCCCTGTCCCCCGGGGTCTGCCACCCCCTACCATCCCCTGACAGCCCTTGGCTCTCTGACGGGCATCGCTCATCATCCCCTCGCGAAATTTTGTCGCAATCCTGACCCTTGGGCGGCTTCTTGATAATTATCAGTTACTAAGCACCTGATCCAGTAGGCACCCCAGGGGCATCGCCTTCATCCCTTGACCATCGCCGTTGCTACCCCGGTTTCGACTATTCGGAGCAAGTGACGAGCTAACACATTGTATTTGATGATC
>ERZ1645187.3369-NODE-3369-length-13481-cov-37.855728_pt1 | contig 13481 bp, 9 predicted proteins | sample MGYA00575352_ERZ1645187 | MGnify/ENA primary metagenome ERZ1645187 (study PRJEB40837, sample SAMN11349314) | freshwater sediment metagenome | isolation source: river sediment | host: Sediment | place: India: Wazaribad , New Delhi | collected 2017-02-21 ...
CCAGTGAGGTGGTGCGGGTAGTCCTGCGCATCGTTCTCATCCTTTGCCTCGGTGTGTCTCGCTTGTCGATGGGGATTCGGTGCCGGGCGGGGGCCGGATTGCATCGTTTTCTGACTGGGGGCGTCACGAGACGCGGACGACGATCTCCTGGATCCCGGTGGCGCCCTCGGGGAACGGCGTCATCCGGGCCGGGCTCTGCACGTCGCCGTCGACGGTGGTGGCCCGCACCGCGAGCAGGTGCGAGCCGGGGGTGGCGTCCCAGGGCAGGTACCACTGGCGCCAGTAGTCGATCCCGGCGTCGGGCCCCAGCTCGGCCGGCTGCCAGGCCTGGCCGTCGATGCGCACCTCGACGCCGGCGATGCCCTGGTGCTGGGCCCAGGCGACGCCGCCGATCACGGTCGGGCCGGCCTCGATCTCGGCCAGCGGGGCGGGGGTGTCGATCCGGCTGGAGACCTTGATCGGCGCGTCCGTGGCCCAGCCCCGCTTGGTCCAGTAGGCGTCCTGGGCGGCGTACGTCGTGAGGGTGAGCCGGCGCAGCCACTTGGTGGAGCCGACGAAGCCGTACAGGCCGGGGGTCACCAGTCGCGCCGGGAAGCCGTGGTCGTGGGGGAGCGGCGAGCCGTTCATCCCGACCGCCACCAGCGGCTCGCGGCCGTCCAGCGCCACGGCCAGCGGAGTCGAGATGGTGAAGCCGTCGACGTCGGTGGAGAGGATCTGGTCGGCACCGGTGTCCGCCGGGCTGCGGATCCCGGCCAGCTCCAGCAGCTGCGGCAGGGGTACGCCGAGCCAGCGGGCCGCACCGACGTACCGGCCGCCCACCTCGTTGCTGACGCAGGTCATGGTGATGTCGCGCTCGACGAGCGGCAGCGCGAGGAGTTCGTCGAAGCTGAGCTCGACCCGCCGCGGGACGTCGCCGTCGATGCTCAGTCGCCACTCGTCGAGGTCGATCAGCGGCAGGGTCAGCCGGGTATCGACCCGGTAGAACTCCTTGGTCGGGGTGCGGAAGGGCGAGATGCCGGCGTACTGCTCCTCCAGGCCGGCGGGCAGCGGCGGGGCCTTCCGGGCGGCCGCGGGCAGGACGACGTCGGCGATCCGGGTGCGGACCCGGGTGAGACGCTCGCCGGCGGCCGCCAGCGCGACCGCCAGCCCGCACGCGATGAGGAGGCTGCGGCGGCCTGGGGCCCGTCGCTGCTCGGTGCTTGCTTGGCTGCGCGGCAGTGCACCGGTGAGCCAGGCCAGCACCAGCAGGCCGACCACCAGGGCCATGAGCGCGGGCAGCGCGGCGAGGACCCCGCCTCCAGCGCTGGTCCCCGGTCGGGCGACGGCGGTGGCACCGGCCAGCGCGGTGAGCAGCGCCAGCAGCGCCGCGCCGGCGGCGAACCGGCGCCGGGCCAGCATCCCGGCCAGCCCGGCCAGGGCCAGGGTCGCGGCCAGCACGCTGCCGATCAGGATCGGCTTGTCGGCGGTGCCGAACTGCGCGATCGCCCACTCCTTGACCGGGGTCGGGGTGAGGTCGATGACCTGTGAGCCGACCGACAGCACAGGGGAGGTGGCTGGGTCGATGAGTGCGGCGACCAGGTGGGCGGCGGCCATGCCGGTGAGGGCGGCCAGTACGCCGGCCGGGGCTCCGGCCAGCACTTTGTGGGGAGCCATACCGGTACTTCGGTGCGGAGCCGACGCCCGGATTGCCCGGGTGGCTGGGGTTGCTCAGGGACCAGTTCGCGCTCATGGTCCAGCCCGGGCGGGTGGTGGGGCGCCTGAGGTGGGCAGGGTCGGGATCGGGGTCGGGTCTGGCGGCGGATGCGCCGCCAGTTGGCGGCCCTGTTGGCCGTGTCGGCCCTGGGTGAACTGTCGTCCGATTCGGTGGCCGATTCGGTGGGCGATTCGGTGGAAGGTGTACTCCCCGTCGGGATGTCGCTGGAGTTCCCACTGGGGGTTGTGGGCGATCCGGTGGTGGTGGGCGCATAAGGGGATCGCGTTCTCAAGGTTCGTGTGGCCGCCTTTGGACCAGGCGATGCGGTGGTGGATCTCGGTCCACGCGAAGGGCCGTTCGCACCCGCTGATGGCGCAGGTGTCGAACACCAACGCGAGCGCCCGGCGGTGGTTGGTGGTGTGCAGCCGCCGGGACCGGGCCAGGTCCATCGGGACGGAGTCGCCACCCAGGACCGCCGGGATCAAGCCCGCCTCACACGCGAGACGGCGGGCCTCGCCCGCGTCGATCCGGATCCCGGTGTCCAACCCGGCCGACCCGATCCCGGAAACCAGGGTGTCGTAGTCGAGGGCGATGAGGATCCGCGCCGACGTGGTGGCCAGGCCGTCGGTGGGCAGGTGCTCGATCAGCTCACAGAACGCCTCCCCGGCGACCTCGGGGTAAGCCCTCGGTCCGGGTGCCGACTCGTCGATGATCGTCTGACCGTCGGGGTCACCGACCGGGGTGCGGGTCAGCCGCCGCGGTGCCGTCAGTTGTCCCAACACACTGTTGAGGAGGTTCCCGTGGAGCTCCGGGATCCGGAACCGCCCCGACCAGGTGCCGTCCCCGTCGTCGTGCAAGGCCAGGAACGTCTCCCGGGCCGCGTGCCGACCTTCACCCTTGAGCATGGCGATCTCGTGCTCGGCGGCCAGGTTCCAGTCCACGCTGGTGAACATGCGGCGGGCGGCTTGCCGCAGCCTCTTCGCGTTCATGGCCACTCCGCGGGGGTGGGAGTCCCCGGTCGCCTTCCCCACCAACCACTCCTCCGCGGCCGCGACCTGCTCGGGGGTGGCACGGTCTGGGGCCTGCTCGGCGGCGTTCACGATCACCCGCACCTGGTCGGCCTTGATCCGCCCCGCCGCGAACGCCGCCCTCGTGGCGACGTACTTCGACTCCAACAGCTTCTCGAGCCGAAGCCCCGCGGCCTGGGACTCCCGCGACGTCCCCGTCAACGACGCCAACCAGGCATCCGTCCCCGTGGACGCATCACCCACGGCCGGGTCGGTCGCCGCGTCCCTGGCATCCGCTGCGGCTGACAGGGTCCAGCGCAGCGCGTTCGCCGCCGCCTCGATCGAGGCGAGCGCCTCGATCCCGGCCGCGATCTCCGCGGTCCCGCACGAGTCGACCGGCACCCGCCCGGCCGATGCCAACCCGGACCGGACCCCTTCGAGCAGCCCAGACAACGACACCGGAGACACCACTGAGGGTCCCGGGTCACGGAGCTGGCTGATCGACATACCCCAACCCAATAGGGGGCCGCCGACACTCTCGGCCCAGAAACGGTCCCGGTCTCACATGGTGAACAAACTTTCGAAAAAAGTCAGAAACCAGGTGGAAGGCGGGTGCCCGCCGCGGGCCTCAGTGCAGAACGGTGAGCAGCTGCGTGGCGCGGGTGAGCACGACGTACAGGGTGGCGCGGCCGGTGGTCGACTCGGCCTCGATCTCCTCGGGGCGGACCACCACGATGCCGTCGAACTCCAGGCCCTTGGTGTCCAGGCCGGTGAGCACCACGATCCGGTCCTCGCCAGAGGGCGCCCTGGTCGAGTCGATCGCGGCCCGAGCGCCCGCGGCGTCGCCCGCGAACTCCGGCCACGACGCCAGCCAGGCGTTCACCTCGGAGCGGCGGGCCACCGGCACCACGATGCCGACCGTGCCGGCCACCTGGCCCGCGGTCTCGGCGACCACGGCACGCAGCCCGGCCTCGAGGTCCTCGGCGAGCACCTCCCGCGGCTCCTCGCCCGTGGCCCGGACCGCCTCCGGCAGGTCGGCGTTCAGGCCGGCGCGCTCGGCGTACGCCGCGGCGTAGGCGTAGATCTCCGAGGAGTTGCGGTAGTTCTTCGACAGGTGGAAGGCGTGCACGTCCTTGCCGGTCAGCGCGTGGGCGCGAGCGGCCTCGGACTCGGCCGGCTCGGGCCACGACGACTGCGCGGGGTCGCCGACGATCGTCCAGGAGGCCACCCGGCCGCGGCGGCCCACCATCCGCCACTGCATCGGGGTGAGGTCCTGGGCCTCGTCGACCAGCACGTGCGCGTAGTGGTCGTCCTCGAGGCGGTGCGTCGGCGGGTGCCAGGCGCGGCCGACGGGGGCGTACTCGCGATCCGCTGCGGTGGTCAGCTCCTGTAGGTCGACCCGGCCCTCGGCGACCGACCCGGCCCCGACGGGCAGGCCCGGGTCGAGCAGGTGGTCCTCCTCGGTGCGCTGCGGTACGTCGCCCAGCGCGTAGCGCAGCTCGTCCAGCAGCGGCACGTCCTCCACGCTCAGCGGCAGCCCGTCGCCCCAGGACTTGGACAGCAGCCGCTGGTCCTCGGGGCTCAGGACCCCCTCGCCGACGCGCGCCAGGAACTCCGGGTCGCGCAGCCAGCCCAGCACCGTGGGCGCGTCCAGCGGCGGCCACCAGGCCAGCGCGAAGTCCACGAACGCCTGGTGGGAGAGCAGGTCGTCGTCGAAGTGCTCGCGGCCGCGCTCCTTGCCGCGCTCGCCGTGCACCTGGCGCCACAGGGCGTCCAGCAGCGTGGGCGCCACCCGGGTCAGCTGCTGGTTGCGCCGGCCGTGGCTCATGAGCTGGCGCCGCAGCCGGCCGAGCAGGGGCGGGTCCAGGCGCAGCATGTGGTCGCGCCAGAAGAGCTGGAACTCGCGCGGGCTGCCGGGGTCCTGCTGGCGCGCCGTACGCCGCAACAGCTCGGCCATCCGCGCCGCGCCCTTCACGTCTGCCACCGCCGGCTCGTCGTGCCGGGTGGCGCGCACGCCCTCGACCACCTCGCCGAGCGAGCGCAGCGCCACGGCGGTCTCGCCGAGGGAGGGCAGCACCCGCTCGATGTAGCGCATGAAGACCCCGCTGGGCCCGACCACCAGCACCCCGCCGGACTCGTAGCGGCGGCGGTCGGAGTAGAGCAGGAACGCCGCGCGGTGCAATGCCACGACGGTCTTGCCGGTGCCCGGCCCGCCGGTGATCGAGACGACGCCCTTGCCCGGGGCCCGGATCGCCCGGTCCTGCTCGGCCTGGATGGTGGCCACGATGGAGTGCATCGAGCGGTCGCGGGCCCGGGAGAGCTGGGCCATGAGGGCGCCCTCGCCGACGATCGGCAGGTCGCTGTCGACGCTGTCGTCGAGCAGCTCGTCCTCGACGCCGCGCACGGTGCGGTGCTCGCTGCGCAGCACCCGGCGGCGTACGACGCGCTGCGGGTCGGCCGCGGTGGCCTGGTAGAAGACGGCCGCCGCGGGGGCTCGCCAGTCGATCAGGAGCGAGTCGCGGTTCTGGTCGCGCAGGCCGATCCGGCCGATGTAGCGCGGCGCGCTGTCGACCTCGGGGCGCAGGTCGAGGCGGCCGAAGACCAGGCCCTCGTGCGCGGCGTTGAGCTGGGCCATCCGCTTGGCCGCCTGGAAGACCATGGCGTCGCGCTCGACCAGGCCGCCCTCGTGGCCGAGCCGGCCGCGGCCGTGGCCCTCGCGGGCCAGCTGCTGGGCGGCCTCGCCGGCCTTCTCCAGCTGCACGTAGACCCGGTCGACGAACGCCTGCTCAGCGGCGATCTCCCGCTCGACAAGCTCCTCTGACAACGCGTTCAACCCATCTCTCTCGCGGCGCGTCCGCCCGGTTCTGGCAAGTGGACAAGCGTACCGCGCGGGCGCGGCGCCGCGCTGTGAAACGGGTCTCGGGCCGATTCGTGGGACGCGGGCGCCTCTCGGGACGGTCAGCTCTTGGGGCGCGAGAGGAACGCCATCATCGCCTCGCGCGCCTCGTCGGAGGCGAACAGCCTTGTGCTGAGTTCGGCCATCTCCTCGGCGCCGGCGTCGATGCGGCGTACCAGGTCGGCGTTGAGGATCTTCTTGGACTCCCGGATGCCCTGGGCGGCCCCGGTGGACAGGTCGGCGCAGAGCCGCTCGACCTCGGCGTCCAGGTCGGCGGCGGGCACCGCCTTGGTCACCAGTCCGTACGCCGCCGCCTCGGCGCCGGTGAACACCTCACCGCCCAGCGTGGTCAGCGCCGCCGCCCGCGGGTTCATCCGGTGGTGGACGGTGAGGCTGATGATCGCCGCGGCCAGGCCGAGCTTGACCTCGGTGAGCGCGAACGTCGCCTCCTGCGCGCTGATCGCGATGTCGGCGGCGGCCACGATGCCGATCCCGCCGGCGCGGACCGCGCCCAGGTTCTTGGTCACCACGACCTTGGGCATGGTGGCGATCAGCCGCTGCAGCGCCACGATCTTGCGGGTGCCCTCGGCCATCCCGTCGCGGCTGGCCTCGGACAGGTCGGCCCCGGAGCAGAAGACCTTGCCCGAGCTCTGGATCAGCACCACCTTCACCGCCGCGTCGGCCGCCGCGGCCTCCAGGTGCGCGAACAGCTCGGTCACCAGTTGGCGGGAGAGCGCGTTGCGGTTGTGCGGGGAGTCGAGGGTGATGGTCGCCACGGCGTCGGAGACGTCGTACGTGACGAAGGGGGTCTCAGCCATGGCCGCATTCTGCCGGACCCTCGCGTCGCGAAACGGCTCTGTGCGGCCTTCTGAAGTCACCAGCTGACTTCAGAAGGCCGCACAGACCGGATTTCCACAGGTGGCGCGCAGTCCGCAGCACGGTGGCCGGGCGCTGGGCCACGGTGTCGGCATGGATCCCCGGCTCACGCATCTGCTCGACCATCAGTCCGGGGTCGCGGCCCGCAGCCAGTTGCTGCAGGCGGGCCTGGCGCCGCACGACGTACGCCGCCTGGTACGCCGCCGCGACCTGGTGCCGCTGCACCCCGGCGTCTACCTCGACCACACCGGCGCCCCCACCTGGCTGCAACGGGCGTGGGCCGCGGTTCTGCTGCACGCGCCAGCCGCGCTCTGCCACGCCTCGGCACTGCGGGCCGTCGACGGCCCGGGCCGGGCGGGTGAGCCCGGGCCCATCCACGTCGCCGTGGACCGTCAGCGCGGCCTGGACACGGTGCCCGGCATCCGGCTGCACCGGCTCAGCGGCCTGTCGACTCGGGTGGTGTGGAGCGCCTCGCCGCCGCGGGTCCGGATCGAGGAGGCGCTGCTGGACGTGGCCGCGGAGGCGGCTGGGGACTTCGCCGCGATCGGCGTGCTGGCCGACGCGGTCCAGGCGCGGCGTACCACCGCCGAGCGGCTGATCGCGGCCGCTGACGGGCGGCCCCGCTTGGCGCGGCGCGACTTCCTGCGGGCGGTGCTCACCGACATCGCCGAGGGCACGGGATCGGTGCTAGAGCACGGCTACCTGAAGCGCGTCGAGCGGCCGCACGGCCTGCCGAGGGGCCAGCGCCAGGCGCGCACCGATGGCGTCCGGGGCAACACCGCGTACCGCGACGTGCTCTACCCGCGGTTCGGCCAGGTGGTGGAGCTGGACGGGCGGGCCTTCCACGACTCCGCCGGGCAGCGCGACCTCGACCTCGACCGGGACCTTGCCGCCGCGGTGTCGGGGCTGGCCACCGTGCGGCTGGGCTGGGGCCAGGTGTTCGAGCGGCCGTGCTGGACGGCGTACCGGGTCGGCGCGCTGCTGCGCGCCCGCGGCTGGACCGGCGAGGTGCGTCACTGCCCCAGTTGTGTCGGTTGAGCTGACACGAAATCCCCTCTGTGCGGCCTTCTGAAGCCACCTGATGGCTTCGGAAGGCCGCATAGAGGCCAAACCCGGCCAGACCAGGGCCCGAGCCAGCCCCGCGCGGCCGCCCCGAGACGGCGTACGACGCCCGCCCGCGGCGAACTAGGGTTCGCACCATGACTCAGGACCCGACCGTGACCCAGGAGGTGCGAGCCACGCTCGCCGAGCTCCAGGGGCACCAGGCCTGGGCCCTGCTGCGACTGGCCCGCCGCGAGCCCGGCGAGCCCGACGCGGTCACCTTCCTGGCCGGGGGCCGCAGCGAGGTCGACTCGCTGCTCGACGTACCCCTGGAGACCGGCGCCCCGCCCGAGGGCCGGCGCTTCGACCGGCTGCTGGCCGTGCCGTTCCGGCAGGTGCGCGAGCGCGGCTTCGAGGCCCACGACGACGGCGCCCCGCTGGTGGTCGTCGACGTCGAGGTCGAGCGACGGTTCCCGGTCGCCGACGTGCTGGCCGCGATCGAGGACACCGGCGTCGACTTCACCGACCGCGGCGGCTTCGAGACCAGCGACGAGGACTACGCGGAGATCGTCGAGGCGATCATCCGCGACGAGGTCGGCCAGGGCGAGGGCGCCAACCTGGTGATCGGGCGGCACTACACCGCGGTCGTCGCGGACTGGGACGCCGAGAAGGCGCTGACCGTCTTCCGCCGGCTGCTGGACCGCGAGCGCGGCGCCTACTGGACCTTCTGCTTCTTCACCGGCGACCGGTACCTCATCGGCGCCAGCCCCGAGCGGCACGTCAGCGTGCACGGCGGCGAGGTCCGGATGAACCCGATCTCCGGCACCTTCCGCGTCGGCGGGCGCACGGCCGCCGAGATGAAGCCGGCGCTGCTGGAGTTCCTGCGCGACGAGAAGGAGATCTACGAGCTCTTCATGGTCGTCGACGAAGAGCTGAAGATGATGTGCGACCTGTGCCACGAGGGCGGCATGGTGCTCGGCCCCTTCCTCAAGCCGATGACCCACCTGGTGCACACCGAGTACCTGCTCGCCGGGCGCACCAGCCGCGACGTCCGCGAGATCCTCCGCGACACCATGTACGCCGCCACGGTCACCGGCTCCCCGGTGCAGAACGCCTGCCGGCTGATCAAGGCGTACGAGACGCAGGGCCGCGGCTACTACGGCGCCGCGCTGGCGTTGCTGGGCCGGGACCCTGCCGGCGAGCCGACCGCGGACAGCCCGATCGTGATCCGCACCGCCGACGTCGGCCTCGACGGCCGGCTCACGGTGACCGCGGGCGCCACGCTCGTGCGCGACTCCGATCCCGCGAGCGAGGTGGCCGAGACCCACGCCAAGGCGGGCGGCATCCTGTCGGCGTTCGGGCTGGTGCCCGCGGCCGGGGCGCCCTCGGAGGGGCTGGCCGACCTGACCCGCGACGAGGACGTGCTGATCGCGCTGCAGTCGCGCAACCGCCGGCTCTCGACGTTCTGGCTCACCGACCAGGCCGGCTCCACGCCCGACCCGGAGCTGACCGGCAAGCGGGTCGGGATCTTCGACGGCGAGGACGACTTCGTCAACATGCTCGGCCACGTACTCGGGGTGATGGGCATGACGAGCGAGGTCGTGCGCCACGAGGAGTACGACGAGGCCGACCTCGACGCCATGCTCGACCGCTGGGACCTGGTGATCGTCGGGCCCGGGCCCGGCGACCCGCGCGACGGCGACGACCCCAAGATCGCCCGCTTCCGGGTGGTGGTGGACCGGCTGCTGGCGCGGCGGCAGACGTTCTGGGCCGTCTGCCTGGGCCACCAGACGCTGTGCGAGCGGCTCGGCATCCCGCTGGCGTTCAAGGACATCGTGTTCCAGGGCACCCAGTCGGCGATCGAGGTCAACGGGCGCGCGGAGCGCGTGGGCTTCTACAACACGTTCGTGGGCCGGGTCGGGCCCGGTTCAGCCCTGCCAGAGGGGGTCACCGCCGAGGTCGACGGGCCGACCGGCGACATCCACTCGCTGCGCGGCCCGCACTTCCGGGGCATCCAGTTCCACGCCGAGTCGATCCTGACCGAGCGCGGCTACGACCTGATCAACGAGATCGTCGCCGACCTGCTCGTGGGTTAAGACGTGCGAGGCAACCGGATCCGGCCCGGTCGCGTCTCCTAGGGTGAGCGCAGTCAGCAGCGGGTGTTGGGGGGAGGTGCCGTGCCCAGGTCCGACGTACGCCGTGGAGCCCTGAGGTCGCGCGCGACCCCACTGGTGCTGACCCTGCTGCTGGCTGTGCTCGCCGGCTGCTCGATGGCGGTCGGCCAGGCGGGCGGCCCGGTCCCGGCCCCCGCGGAGCCGCAGCAGCGCCAGGTGATCGCCGCCGGCCCGCCGCGCGCGGCCCAGACCGCGGCGGCCCCGCGCCCCGACATCGTGCTGGTCCTGATGGACGACTTCTCGATGGACCTGCTGCAGACCATGAAGGGCGCCCGGCACCTGGCCCGCAAGGGCGCCAGCTACGACCACTTCGTGGTGGACTCGCTGTGCTGCGTCTCGCGCGCCAGCCTGATGACCGGGCAGTACCCGCACCAGACCGGGGTCCGCACCAACACCGCCTCGGTGCTGCCCGGCGCAGGCCCGATGGGCGGCTGGTCGGCGTTCTCGGCGTACGGCAACACAGCGCGCAGCGTCAACGTGCGGCTGCAGAAGGCCGGCTACTCGACCGGGTTCGTCGGTAAGTACCTCAACGAGTACGAGTACGTGCCCGGCGTGAAGCCCGTGCCGCCGGTGCCGGCCGGCTGGTCGCAGTTCCACGCGGTGTTCGGCTCCGCCTACGACGGGTGGGGCTTCTACAGCACCGAGCTGGTCGCCGGACGGCTGCAACTGCGCACCCACGCCACGCCGTCGGCGTACGCGTCGATGGCCGAGCGCGACGCGGCGTACGCCGGCCAGGTCGTCGAGGACTACGCGCTCGACTTCATCCGCGAGCACCGGGGCGACGCGGCGCCGTACTTCCTCGAGGTCGCGCCGTACGCCCCGCACAACCGGACCAACCCCGAGGGCGCCTATCCCGGCGACCCGCTGTTCCCGGCGGCCTTCCGCGACCGCCCCGGCGGCAGTACGCCGGCCGGCAACTGCGGGCCGGTGCCGTGCGGCCAGCTCGGGGTCGACGACCTGCCGGGCTTCGGGGACAAGCGCGCCGACAACACCCCGCGCACCGGGTCCGGCGCCAAGGCGCGACCCTGGAACACCGGCCCCCGGCTCTCGGCCGCGGCGGCCACCAACCACCTGCGCTCGCGCGCCCAGATGGTGCAGTCGATCGACCGGACCCTGCGCAAGATCCTCAAGGCCGTCGACGAGAACACCGTGGTGGTGCTGACCTCGGACAACGGCTTCCACCTGGGGCAGGTCGGGCTGGGGCTGGGCAAGGGCACGCCGTACGACACCGACGTCCGGGTGCCGCTGCTGGTCAAGGGGCCCGGCATCGTGCCGGGTGAGCGCCAGGAGCTGACCAGCAACCTGGACCTGGCGCCGACGTTCGAGGAGCTGGCCGGGCTGCTGCCGGCCGCCTACCGCTCCGGCACCTCCCTGGTGCCGACGTTCACCGACCCGACGCTGCGCACCCGCGGCTTCGTCTTCTTCGAGCACACCTCGGACGCGGTCGCCGACGACCCGGACAAGGCCTTCACCGGCGGCGAGCTCAAGCGGATCCCGAGCTACGTCGCGGTGCGCAGCCGCACCGGGCTGCTGATCCGCCACGACCTGGCGTCGGAGCCCGGCACGGTGGAGACGGCCTGGGAGTACTACTCCTACAAGCGGCAGCGGTGGGAGCAGCGCAACGTGGTGCACAAGGCCCGGCACGCCGCCGAGGTGAAGCTGCTGCGCGCCAAGCTCGCCGCCTTCGACGACTGCGCGAGGATCCAGCGGGACGCCCCGGTCAGCCAGCGCTGCCGGCGACTGACGCAGCGGTGAGCCGAACTCGCTAGTTTCTACGTGTGCCCGGGACAGTGGACGTCGTCGTCGTGGACCACCACGACTCCTACACCTGGAACCTGGTGCACCTGATCGCCGAGGTCACCGGCGTGCTGCCCAGCGTGGTCCAGCACGACGAGGTGAGCGCGGCCGACGTGCTGGCGCACACCCACGTCGTGCTCTCGCCCGGCCCGGGGCACCCGGGTGACCCCCACGACTTCGCGGTTGGCACGGCGGTGCTGCGGGCCGCGACCCGGCCGGTGCTCGGCGTGTGCCTGGGGATGCAGGGCCTGGTCACGGCGTACGGCGGCCGGGTCGACCGTGTCGAGCCCGCGCACGGCGAGGTCGCCACGATCACCCACGACGGGCGCGGGCTGTTCGCCGGCGTACCGCAGGGGTTCGCCGCGGTGCGCTACCACTCGCTGGCCGCCGTCGAGGTGCCCGAGGACCTGGAGGTCACCGCGACCGCCGGCGACGGGGTGGTGATGGGCGTGCGGCACCGCACGCTGCCGCTGGAGGGCGTGCAGTTCCACCCCGAGTCGGTGCTCTCGGCGCACGGGCGCGACCTGGTCGCCAACTTCCTGCTGGGCCGGATCGGGGGCGCGGCATGAGCCCGGCGCCAGTTACCGGCGTCGAGCGGCACTTCGCCGAGGTGGCCGCCACCCGGCCCCGCTGCTTCTGGCTGGACGGCGGCGGCGCGCGCGGGTGGTCCGGGCGCCGCTCCATCATCGGCTGGCTGGACGACGACGACGTCTCGCTGAGCTTCGACGCCGCCGCCCGCGAGGTCCGCCGCCACACCGGGTCAGGCGCCGAGGTGGTCGGCGACGACATCTTCGAGGCGCTGGGCGCCGAGCTGGCCGCCGGGCCGGCGGACGCGCAGTGGTTCGGCTACCTGGGCTACGCCAGCCGGACCGACCTGCCCGCGCGCCCGGACCCCGACCTGCCGGACGCGGTGTGGATGCGGCCCAGCCGGGTCCGCTCGTTCGAGCACCCGCCGCCGCCGGCGGGTCGGCGCAGCCCGGTGGGCGCCGAGGCCGCGGCGGTGCCCGAGCAGTACGCGCGCGCCTTCGCCCGCGTGGCCGAGGAGCTGCGCGCCGGCAACACCTACGAGGTGAACCTGACCCACCGGGTCCGCACCGCCTCCGACCTCGACCCGGTCACGGCGTACCTGCGGCTGCGCGCGCTCAACCCCGCGCCGTACGCCGGCTTCCTGCAGCACGACGTCGAGGGCGCCCGCGCCTGGCTGCTGAGCTCGTCGCCGGAGCGCTACGCCCTGATCGACGCCGACCGGTGGTGCGAGACCAAGCCGATCAAGGGCACCACCGCGCGGGGCGCCACCCCGGAGGAGGACGAGGCGTCGCGGGCGCACCTGGCGGCGGACCCGAAGTTCCGCGCCGAGAACCTGATGATCGTCGACCTGCTGCGCAACGACCTCTCGCAGGTGTGCGCGCCCGGCACGGTCGCGGTGCCGGCGCTGATGCAGGTGGAGTCGTACGAGACCGTGCACCAGCTGGTCTCCACCGTGCGCGGCCGGCTGCGCGCGGACGTCGACACCCCCGCGGCGCTGCGCGCGCTGTTCCCCGCCGGGTCGATGACCGGGGCGCCGAAGCTGCGGACCATGGAGATCATCGACGCGGTCGAGGCCACCCCGCGCGGGGTCTACGCGGGTGCGTTCGGCTGGCTCGCCGCCGACGGTCGCGCCGACCTGGGGGTGGTGATCCGGTCGCTGCTGACCAGCGGTGACGGCGTCTGGACGCTGGGCACCGGGGGCGGGATCACCGTGCACTCCCAGGTCGACGACGAGTACGCCGAGGCCTGCTGGAAGGCCGAGCGGCTGCTGCGCGTCTTCGAGTGATGCGCCGAAATCGATCAGTGCGGCCTTCTGACGTCACCTGGTGACTCGGGAAGGCCGCACAGTGGCCTTTTCGTCGTCGCTGTCGTCGTCGGCCGCGTCGGCTGGGGCGCCCGGCACCCACAGCAACAACCGGGCCCCGCCGGACGGCGACCGGTCGGCCCGTACGGCGCCCGAGTGCCGCTCG
>ERZ1645187.3370-NODE-3370-length-13478-cov-8.893690_pt1 | contig 13478 bp, 14 predicted proteins | sample MGYA00575352_ERZ1645187 | MGnify/ENA primary metagenome ERZ1645187 (study PRJEB40837, sample SAMN11349314) | freshwater sediment metagenome | isolation source: river sediment | host: Sediment | place: India: Wazaribad , New Delhi | collected 2017-02-21 ...
CGATCAGCGCCGGGATCACCTTCAGCGTGACCTGGTTCATCGGCCAGTTCCAGGGTGTGATCAGCCCGACAACGCCGATCGGCTCATAGGCGATCATCGCGCCGGGCGTGCCATCGCCGAGCGGGTGGATCCACTCGAATTCTTTCGCGGCCTTTATGAAATTCGAGATATGCCAGGTGCCGGCGCCGGCCTGATCCTCGCGCGCGAGCTTGATCGGCGCGCCCATCTCGAGGCTCATTGCCTGAGCCATTTCCTCGTAGCGGGCCTGATAGATCTCGAGGATCTTCTCGACATAGCCCAGCCGCACCGCCGGATCGGTCGCGCGCCAGCCGGGCAGCGCGGCCTTGGCTGCGGCCACCGCGGCCTCGGTATCGGCCCGGTCGCCCAGCGAGATCACCGCGCAGGGCTCCTCGGTGGCGGGGTTGATGACGTGGTAATCCCGCGCCGCGGCGGGGGCGACCCATTGGCCGTCGATATAGAATTCGCGCTTGGTGAGCATGGTGACCTCCTGTTGCCCCGCAGCCTGTCACCCGGTTTCACAAAGCGCAACGGGGCGGGAGATAATTCTATCGCCCGCCAGCCAGGCGCAACGTCTTCCCGATCTTTTGGCGCGATTGCGGCGGGGGGTGAAATATTCTCCCGCATCGCCTAGGTATATCGCAGACTTCAAGCCAAGGAGCGGATCATGGCCCTGCGTATCAACGACATCGCCCCCGATTTCACCGCCGACTCGACCGCCGGCAAAATCTCCCTGCATGACTGGATCGGCGACAGCTACGCGATCCTGTTCTCGCATCCGAAGGATTTCACCCCGGTCTGCACGACCGAGTTCAGCGCCGTCGCCCAGCTCGTGCCCGAGTTCGAGGCCCGCAACACCAAGGTGCTCGGCGTGTCGGTGGATACCGTCGAGGAACACCTGAAATGGAAGCACGACATCGCCCAGGTCGCGGGCGTGCCGGCGAATTTCCCGATCATCGACGACACCTCGCTCGCGGTCTCGAAGGCCTATGACATGCTGCCCGCCGAGGCCTATCTGCCCGAGGGCCGCACGCCCGCGAACACCGCCACCGTGCGCACCGTCTTCATCATCGGCCCGGACAAGAAGATCCGCCTGATGATGATCTACCCGATGTCGGTGGGCCGCAACTTCGCCGAGATCCTGCGCGCGCTCGATGCGGTGCGCGCGACCGATGGCGTGCCCTTCGCCACGCCCGCGAACTGGGTGCCGGGGCAGGACGTGATCCTCGCGCTCTCGGTGCCGACCGAAGAGGGGCGCGCGAAATTCGGGGAGGTGGATGTGAAGCTGCCCTATCTGCGCTTCGTCAAGCAGCCCGCCTGATCAGCCCACCAGCCCGGTTTTGTGCGCCCAGGCCCAGAGCTTGTTGCGCCAGAGCCGGCGCTGTTTGGCCAGACCGTAATTCCACCCGCGCCGGTAATTGCCGCGCGCGGGTTTTGCGTCGCGCGGGGTGTCGTCGATCACGCTGGCCGCATCGGTCACCCGCGCCAGCGGCGGCGCGAAGGCCAGCCCCCCGCCCGCCCGGCACAGCCAGTTTTGCAGCGCGTTATCGACCGGCGCGCCGATCCGGGCGCTGAGCGCGAGGAATTCCTCCGCCGCCGCGCGGCTCCAGAGGATCGCGAAAGCCCCCATCGGCGCGTAATGCGCCGCGACGAGTTGATGGGCGCCGAACCGCGCGAGCGGCGTGGCAAAGCGCAGCTCCGGGTGGCCGATGTTGATCAGCCGCCAGCCCGGCCGCGCGGCGAGCCAATCAAGCGCCGCGCCGAGCACCTCGGCGGTTTCGGGCACGAGGGCCGCGTCATCCTCCAGCACCAGCCCGAAGGCGGCACCGCTGGCCAAGAACGCCTCCAGCGCGCGACGGTGGCTCTTGAAACAGCCGATCTCGCCGCCCATCAGCGCGCGGCCCATCTCGGCGCGCGCCGCGCGGGCGTCATAATCGGGGTCGGCCTCGGGCGGGCGCAGCCGGCCATCGACCGCCGCCACCCGGGTGAAGCCGATCCCGCAGGCGGCGAGGTTTTGCGCGATCTCGCTCAGGCGGTCGTCGGAGCCATCGAGATTGATGACGAAAGCGTCGAAGGGCGGCACTCAGACCCCCGTGCCGCGCCGGAAACAGATCACCTGCTCGGAATTCGAGACCTCGGTGAGGCCCGCCGCCTCAATCCGCGCGACCATCGCCGCGAGATCGGCCGCGCCGCCGGGGTAGACCTTGGGGTGGGTTTCGAGGACGAGAAGCGTGATCCGCTCGAGGATGCCGGTCGCGGCCTCGGCGTCGAAAAGCGCGATCTCGCCGCCCTCGATATCGCAGACAAGCGCGAAGGGCCCCTCGGGCAGGCGCGCGGCGAGTTGCGAGAGGGTGACCGCGGGCACGGTGAAGCCGTCCTCGCCCGGGCGCGCGACATGGCCGACATGGGCGTTATGGCCGCGGGCGAAGGTCACCGTGGCCGCGCCGGAATAATCGACCGCCGCCTCGACGACATCGGTCGCGCCGGGCGCCGCCGCGCGGGTGGCATTGGCGCCGCAGATCTTCGCCAGATCGGGGTTCGCCTCGACGACGACATGGCGCGCCGCGGGCCCGATCCGGCTGCGGATCAGCGCCGAGACCACGCCCATGCAGCCGCCCAGCTCGATCACATGGGTGCCCGGCGCGAGATAACGGGTGACCATCTCGGCCTCCGGCGCCTCATAGGGGCGGCCCTTGGCGAGCAGATAGCGGATCGCGAGATCGGCATCGGCGGGGATGTGAACCGGCACGCCATGGGGCGCGAAATCCTCCGAGGATTTGCCCGTCACCTGCCGCAGCCAAAGATAGAACCGGCGCCGTAGCTGTTTCATTCGTCGCTCAACCTCTCGAAACTCTTGTGGCCGAGGCTCGCATGAATGATGCCTTTCAGAAAGGCCCATTGCTTCGCGCGCTTGCGGCGCGACAAGATGACCACCGGGGAAATGGCTTGCAGGCTGGCCTGGATCAGCGCGCGGGTGCGGGCGAAGGCCATGCCATGTTTGCGCGCCGCATAAACGCGCGAATGGCCCATATGCCAGGCCTTCAGCGCGGCGACCTCGGCGCTGCGGGCCGAGGAGGAGCCGCCGCCGTGGCGCACCAGCGCATCGCGGATGAACATCAGGGGCCCGCGTCTGGCGAGGTTCAGCGCGAGATCGTCATCCTCGTGGAAGAGGAAAATCTCCGGGTCGAACCCGCCAACGGCCTCGAAATCGGCGCGGCGCATGAACATCGCGGCGCCGGAGAGCACGCTGACCTCGCGGTCAGCGGCGGGCCAGCCGCGCTCCATCCATTGCGCGCGCGGCAGAAGGTAGCTCTTGCGCTTGAAGAAGGGCTTGCCGTCATCGCCCTCGATGCGCGGGTTGAAGCCGGTCGCGCGGGGGTAACGCTCGGCCGCGGCGACGAGCTGGTCGAGCGTGTCGGGCATCAAGAGCGCATCGGGGTTGAGGAAGAGCAGAAACTCGGTCGTGGCCAGTGCCGCGCCGCGGTTGCAGGCGATGCCGAAGCCCTCGTTGATCTTGCTCTCGACCAGCCGCGCGCCATGCCGGGCGCAGAGCGCGCGCAGCGGTTCGAGCTCGGTCGAGGCATTGTCGACCACCACCACCGGCGTGCCCTCGGGCACCGAGGCGAGCATCTGCGGCAGAACGCGCAGGCTGTTGTAGGAGACGGCGACGATGGTCACACGGTCTTTGGCAGAAAGGGTCATCGGTCGCTCATGAAAAATGCCCGGGGAACTTACCCCGGGCACCGTGTCATGGAAAGGGGGGAGGTTATTCCTCGTCCTTTTCCCGTTTTTCGACCGGCACTTCTTCGCCGGTTTCCTGATCGACCATCTTCATGCCGAGGCGGACCTTGCCGCGATCGTCGAAGCCGAGCAGTTTCACCCAGACTTCCTGACCTTCCTTGAGCGCATCCGACGGATGGTTCAGGCGCTTGTTGGCGATCTGGCTGACATGCACGAGGCCGTCACGCTTGCCGAAGAAGTTCACGAAGGCGCCGAAATCGACGAGCTTCACGACCTTGCCGCGGTAGACCTTGCCCTCTTCCGGCTCCGCCACGATCGAATAGATCATGTCATAGGCCTTCTTGATGGCCTCGCCGTTGGCCGAAGCGATCTTGATGATGCCGTCGTCGTTGATGTCGACCTTGGCGCCCGAGACCTCGACGATCTCGCGGATCACCTTGCCGCCCGAGCCGATCACTTCACGGATCTTGTCGGTCGGGATCTGCATGGTCTCGATGCGGGGCGCATGGGCCGAGAATTCCTGACGGCCGGCCGAGAGGGCCTTGTTCATCTCGCCAAGGATGTGCATCCGGCCATCTTTCGCCTGCGCGAGCGCCTGCTCCATGATCTCGGGCGTGATGCCCGCGACCTTGATGTCCATTTGCAGCGAGGTGATGCCGGCTTCGGTGCCCGCGACCTTGAAGTCCATGTCGCCGAGGTGATCCTCGTCGCCGAGGATGTCGGTCAGCACCGCCCATTTGCCGTCGTCCTCGAGGATCAGGCCCATGGCCACACCCGCGACCGGCGCCTTCAGCGGCACGCCCGCATCCATCATCGCGAGCGAGCCACCGCAGACCGACGCCATCGACGAGGAGCCGTTCGATTCGGTGATCTCCGACACGACGCGGATCGTGTAGGGGAAGTCGGTCGCCGCCGGCAGAACCGCTTGCAGCGCGCGCCAGGCGAGCTTGCCGTGGCCGATTTCGCGGCGGCCGGGCGAGCCCACGCGGCCCACTTCGCCGACCGAATAGGGCGGGAAGTTGTAGTGCAGCAGGAAGTTCGAGCGGTAGTTGCCGTTCAGCGCGTCGATGATCTGTTCGTCATCGCCGGTGCCGAGCGTGGTGACCACGAGGCCCTGGGTCTCGCCGCGGGTGAACAGCGCCGAGCCGTGGGTGCGGGGCAGCAGGCCCACTTCCGCCACGATCGGGCGCACGGTCTTGGTGTCACGGCCGTCGATGCGCGCGCCACCGTTGATGATGTCGCCGCGCAGGATCGACGATTCGAGCTTCTTGAAGGCCGAGCCGAGGTTCGCGTCAGCCAGATCTTCCTCGCTGAGCTTGCTCTTGATCAGCTCGCGGGCAGCGGCGATCGCATTGGTGCGCTCTTGCTTGTCCTTGATCCCGAAGGCGGCGCGCATCTCGGTTTCGCCGGCGGCTTTCACCTTGGCGTAGAGATCGGCGTAATCGGGGGCCTGGAAGTTGAAGGGCTCTTTCGCGGCGACTTCGGCGAGGTCGATGATCAGGTCGATCACCGGCTGCATCGCGTCATGGCCGAACTTCACCGCGCCCAGCATCTCGGCTTCGGTCAGCTCATAGGCTTCCGATTCCACCATCATCACGGCGTCCTTGGTGCCGGCGATGACGAGGTCGAGGCGCTGCTCGGGGTTGTCGCGCAGCTTGGTCATGTCGTCCATGGCCGGGTTCAGCACATATTCGCCATCGACGAAGCCGACGCGCGCGGCGCCGATCGGGCCCATGAACGGCACGCCCGAGATCGTCAGCGCGGCCGAGGCGGCGATCATCGCGACGATATCCGGGTCATTGACGAGGTCGCAGCTGAGCACGGTCGCCATCACCAGAACTTCGTTCTTGAAGCCCGGGACGAACAGCGGACGGCAGGGACGGTCGATCAGACGCGAGACCAGCGTTTCCTTCTCCGAAGGACGGGCTTCGCGTTTGAAGAAGCCGCCCGGGATCTTGCCGGCGGCGTAGTATTTTTCCTGGTAGTGAACCGTGAGCGGGAAGAAATCCTGACCCGGCTTCGGTTCCTTGGCGAAGGTGACGTTGGCCATGACCGAGGTCTCGCCCAGCGTGGCGATGACCGAGCCATCCGCCTGACGGGCGACCTTGCCGGTTTCCAGCGTCAGCGTCTCTTCGCCCCACTGGATCGATTTTTTCGTAACGTTGAACATTCAGCGTATCCTATGAGGGAGCTCCCCGGGCCCTCCCGGTCTCCCGTTTGCATGGCGGCCCCATTGCCGCCGCCCCCAATCCTTAATGCATGTGCCCGGGGGCCTTGGGCGTCACGTCGCAGATGGGCAGGCCCATACAGGAAAACAAGGGTTTTGGGAAGCGCCGAGTTCAGCCCCCGCGCGGCCCCCAGAGGATCAAGGCCGCCCCCAGAAGGCAGATCGCGCCCCCCAGAACATCCCACAGATCGGGGCGCTGGCCCTCGACAAACCACATCCAGCCCAGCGAGGCGAGAATATAGACCCCGCCATAGATCGCATAGGCGCGCCCGGCCGCCTCGGCGGGGCTCAGCGTCAAGAGCCCGGCGAAAACCGCCAGCGAGACCAGCCCCGGGCCGAGCCAGAGCGCCGACTGCCCCTCGCGCAGCCACAGCCAGACGGCGAAACAGCCGAAGATCTCCGCGAGGGCGGCGGCGAGGTAAAGCGGGAAGGCGGTCATCGGGGCTCCGAAAGCATCACGCGCAGGGTTGCCACAAACCGTCCGCCGCGCAAAGCAAAACGCCCGGCCTTGCGACCGGGCGTCTCGTCCGCAGGGCGGAAAATCAGCGGCGGATGCCGAGGCGCTGGATCAGCGACTGGTAACGCGCTTCTTCTTTCTTCTTGAGGTAGTCGAGCAGCTTGCGGCGCTGCGCGACGAGCATCAGCAGACCACGACGCGAATGGTTGTCTTTCTTGTGGGTCTTGAAGTGCTCGGTCAGGTTCGCGATACGCTTGGTCAGGATCGCAACCTGGACTTCCGGCGAACCGGTGTCGCCTTCCTTGGTCGCATATTCCTTGATCAGGGCGTTCTTGTCTTCGACGGTGATCGACATCGGGATCTCCTAAGTTAGAGGGTGAAGGCTCAAGCCGGGATGTCGTCCAGCAAGGTCCATGGCTCCGCCGACTCGCGGCGGATGCGCGCGTATAGGCAAAAAGCACCGAAAATGGAAGCCCGAACTGCGGCGCAGCCCGGGCTTTCGGTCACAGATAGGCGAATTCCGAGGGCGTCACGAGGACGATATCGTCGCTGGTCAGCCCCTCGGCATCGAGCACCTCGGCGAGCTTCACGCCATTGAGCACGATCCACATCGCGCCATCGGTCTCGGAGGGTTCGAGCGTCAGCTCCGGGTCTTCGCCGCTGTCGGGGTCGTAGACCACCGCGATCTGATCGGCGCCGGGCTCGAAATCGGCAATCGTCGCCGGGTCGGCCGGGTCGATCCACTCGCCGAGCGCGAAAAGGTCACCGCCTTCATTGCCAGAGGCCCAATCACCCGTTCCCGTCAGCAACGTGTCCGCCCCCTCTCCGCCATTGAGATAATCCCGTCCGTCGAGATCAGTCTCACCGCTTTCGCCCCCTCGCACAAGCCCGTCGATCAGGTCGTTGCCATCGCCGCCGAAGAGCTCGTCGGTGCCCAGACCGCCGCTGAGCGTGTCGTCGCCGTCATTGCCCTCGAGGCTGTCATCGCCCGCATCGCCGAGAAGCGAATCCGCCCCCTGACCGCCGGAGAGCGCATCATCCCCCTCGCCGCCGGCAAGCCGGTCATCGCCAAAGGCGCCGGTCAGGCTGTCATCGCCCGCGCCGCCGGAGAGATTGTCATCGCCGTCCTCGCCCGCGAGCCTGTCCTCGCCCTCGCCGCCGATCAGCGTGTCATCGCCCGCGCCGCCCGCGAGCCGATCCTCGCCCGCATCGCCCGAGAGGATGTCATCGCCGTCATAGCCGTTCATCTGATCATCCCCCTCGAGCCCCTCGAGGCGATCATTCGCCCCGTCACCCCAGAGGATATCCGAGCCCGCGCTCGGCGCCGGGCTGTCGGGCGCCTCGGGCGTCTCGAGGCCGGGCACCGTGGTCACGGTGTCGCTCTCATCCTCGAGATCGGCCTCGTCCTGCCCGCGCAGATCCGCCTCCGGCGCCGGGCCGGGTGCAGCGCCGGTGTCATCGGGCGTGATCTCGTCCAGCAAATCCCCCGCGCCCTCGGGCACGATGTCTTGAGTGTCCTCGGCGCCGTCGTCGGTCTCGACGTCAGCATCCCCCTCGGACCCGTCCGGCAGTAGCGCTATAGATGCGCCAGCCACCAACAGGCCCACCAAGCCGGTTAGCATAAGCATGGCAATTTTCCCCATTCACCGAGGAGAACATTACCAGAAAATTCCCTACCAAAACCAGAACGTCTGCGGGAATTTTGATAAATGGTTAACGTGTCGCACCCAAGCTCAGGCCCAAAGCTCCGGCTGGCGGTCATAGCCGATGTAGAGCGGGTGCTTGGGCGCGCCGGCCTTGGTCAGGCCCAGATGATGCAACGCCCGCCCCGAGCCGCGCAGCAGCGCCTCGACCGCCGCGCCGCGCCCCAGATGCGCGCCATGCGCCCCCCAGGCGCAGATGATCCGGTCGCCCGCCCCCGCGGCCCATTCGAGGCTCTCGCGGATCGCGGCGTCGTTGCCGGGGCCCACCGGGTCGGCCTGCGCGCGCATCACCTTCGGGTCGGTGGCGCGATAGGCGAAGATATTGGTCACCCGGAACCCGCCAAAGCCCAGCGCCCGCGCGCGCCGCTCGCAGCGCTCCACCGTCGGGTCGTTTTGCACCTCGGTCGCGGTCGAGGGGTTGAGCAGGATGAAGAGCGCGCGCGGCCGGCTCTCATCCCAGACGCGCGTGAGCAGGTAACGATACCGCTCGCAGTCGGAATAGAGCGCGATCGAGGCGGCGTCCCCCTTCTGATGGCTGCGGGTGATCATCGCCGCCTCAGAGGTTGAAAACGCGGCTCGGATGCAGCTCGGCGCCCATCAGCCGCCCGACCGCGACCGGCTTGCCCTCATAGCTCGCCCAGGCCTCCTCGCCATATTCGCCCGAGCCGATCACCATCCCTGGGTTGCCATGGCGGAGCCGCACCGCGCCCTCGGCGGTGGCCTTCAGCTCCGGCAGATCGAAGAGCCCCATCTCGAGCGGGCGCAGATGCGCGTCGAGCTCGGGGCTGCGCGCGAGCCGGTCGATCTCCTCGAGCGAGATCCCCGCCTCGGCATCAAACGGCCCCGACCAGAGCCGGCGCAGCCAGAGCACATGGCCAAGCGAGCCGAGCGCCCGCCCCAGATCGCGCGCGATCGAGCGCACATAACCGCCCTTGCCGCAGACCATCTCGAGCTCGACCGTATCGGCGTCGATCCGCGCGATCATCTCGAGGCTCTCGACATAAAGCGGCCGCGCGGCGAGATCCATCGCCTCGCCCTCGCGCGCCAGATCATAGGCGCGCGCGCCCTCGACCTTGACGGCGGAAAACTGCGGCGGCACCTGCTCGATCTCGCCCACGAACGCGCCCAGAGCGGCGCGGATCGCCGCATCGTCGGGCCGGATCGCGGAGGTCTCGATCACCTCGCCCTCGGCGTCGTCGGTGGTCGTCGCCGCCCCCAGCCGCACCTGAAACCGATAGCATTTGAGCGCCTCGGTCAGATAGCTCACCGTCTTCGTGGCCTCGCCCAGCGCCACCGCCAGAACCCCCGTCGCCGCCGGGTCGAGCGTGCCCGCATGCCCGGCCTTCTTCGCGTCGAGCGCCCAGCGCACCTTGCCGACCACCGCCGTCGAGGTCACCCCCGCCGGTTTGTCGACGATCAGCCAGCCGGAAATCTCGCGACCCTTCTTGCGCGCCATCGCCTTGTCCTCTCTCGGGGGCGGATCACTCCGCGTCGTCATCCTCGTCGCGCTGCGCGATATCGCGCTGCACGGTCTCGTCGGAGAACATCCGGCGCGTCTCATCGAGCCGGTCGAAGGTCTCATCGAGCCGGAACCGCAGCTCGGGCGCGAATTTCAGCGTCAGATCCTGCGCGACCAGATGGCGCAGCTCGCGCGAATTGCGCCGCAGCGCGAGAAGCATCGCCTCCGCCGCCTCGCCGCCCAGCGTCGCCCCCAGCGGCGCGACATAAACGGTGGCCACCTTGAGATCGGGCGAGCAGCGCACCTCGCCCACCGTGACGAGCATCCGCCCGAGATCGGGGTCATGCACATCGCCACGGATCAGCACATCGGAAAGCCGCCGCCGGATCAGTTCACCGACGCGCAGCTGACGTTGAGACGGGCCATCGCCCGAGGAAAAACGGTTCTTTGCCATGCCCCGCACATACTGCTTTGCGCCCCGCCCCGCAACGGGCCTTTGCCAAGCCCGCCCGCCCGCGCTAGAAGCGGGCCAAAGAGAAGGAGAGCGAGAATGACCGACCTGCCGGGTATCGTGATCACCGGAGCCTCGGGCCGCATGGGCCGGATGCTGTGCGCCACCGTGGCCGCCTCCGACAAGGCCCGCCTCGCCGGCGCGATCGAACGGCCCGGCCATGCCTGGATCGGCCGCGATCTGGGCGAGGCGCTCGGCGGCGCGCCCAATGGCGTGATCGTCACCGATGACCCGCTCGACGCCTTCGCCAAGGCCCAGGCCGTGATCGATTTCACCGCCCCCGCCGCCACCATCGAATTCGCGAAAATCGCGGCCCAGGCGCGCTGCGTGCATGTGATCGGAACCACGGGCTTCGAGACCGCCGATCTCGACGCGCTCGCCCCCGCCGCCCGCCATGCCGTGCAGATCCGCGCAGGCAACATGAGCCTCGGCGTCAACCTCTTGACCCAGCTCGCGAAAAAGGTGGCCCAGGCGCTCGATGCCGATTGGGATATCGAGGTGATCGAGGCCCATCACAACAAGAAGGTCGATGCCCCCTCGGGCACCGCGCTGATGCTCGGCCGCGCCGCCGCCGAGGGCCGCGGCTTCGTCCTCGAGGACAACATGGAATCGGGCCGCCACGGCATCACCGGCGCCCGCACCCCGGGCGCCATCGGCTTCTCGGCGATCCGCGGCGGCGATATCGTCGGCGAACATGACGTGCTCTTCGCCACCGCCGGCGAGCGCATCGTGCTGCGCCACATCGCCACCGACCGCGCGATCTTCGCCCGCGGCGCGCTGAAAGCCGCGCTCTGGGGCCAGGACAAAAAGCCCGGCCAATACGACATGATCGACGTCCTGGGCCTCTGACCCTTCAACGATGTGAAAATATCCCGGGGGTCCGGGGGCGGCGCCCCCGGCCACATCGCCTCAGAAATCGATGGCTATTCCCTTTTTCTCCCAATCGCCAAAGCGCACCGGCTCCGGCCCGTCCCGGCCCCCGAGCTCGGGCGCAAGCTCAAGCGCCTTCGCCGCGCGCCGCCGCTCCTCGGCCTCCGCCAAAGCCCGCTGCGCCGCCGGCGGCAGATCCTTTTTCTCACTTTCCGACATCGTGCTTTCCTTGTCTCGGACCCGCGTCTGATATAGGCCCGGAGCCCAGCCAAAACAAGCGAAAGGCCCCTGCCATGACCACCCCCGACAGCGCGCGCGCCGCCGCCCTGGGCCTGATCGCCGGCGTCACCGAAGCGCACGAGACCCTCGCCGATCAGATCGCCGCGGGCGCGCTCGCAGCCCTCCCCCCGCCCGACCGCGCCCGCGCCCAGCGCCTCGCAACGACCACCCTGCGCCATCTCGCGCAGGCCGATGCGATGCTCAAACCGCATCTGCGCCGCCGCCCCTCGGCCGATATCCTCGCGCTCCTGCGTCTCGCCACCGTCGAGCTCTGCGCCGAAGGCGCGGCGCCCCATGGCGTCGTGAACGCGGCCGTCACGCTGACCCGCGCGGGCGGGCGGCGCACCGAGAGCTTCGCGGGGCTGGTGAACGCGGTGCTGCGCAAGATCGCCGCCGAGACCGAGCGCTGGGCCACCCTGCCCGCGCCCGAGCTGCCGGGCTGGCTGCGCGGGCGGCTGATGTCGGCCTATGGCAAGGCCGCGGTGCAGCGGATGGAGGCCGCCCATCTCGCCGGCGCGCCGCTCGATCTGAGCGCGAAAACGCCCGCCGAGGCCGCAGAGGCGCTCGGCGCCGAGATCCTGCCCACCGGCTCGCTGCGCCTCGCCACCGGCGCGCAGGTGTCCGAGCTGCCGGGCTTTGCCGAGGGCGCCTGGTGGGTGCAAGATGCCGCCGCGGCGCTCGCTGCGCGCGCGCTCGCGCCGGCGCCGGGCGCGCGGGTGCTCGATCTTTGCGCCGCGCCCGGCGGCAAGACGCTGCAACTCGCCGCGATGGGCGCCGAGGTCACCGCGCTCGATATCTCCGCCCCGCGCCTCGCCCGCGTCGAGGAAAACCTCGCCCGCACCGGGCTGCGCGCCACGATCCTCGCCGCCGATGCGCTCAGCTTCGCCCCCGAGGCGCCGTTCGATGCAATCTTGCTCGACGCGCCCTGCTCGGCCACCGGCACGATCCGGCGCCACCCGGACCTGCCCTTCGTGAAGACCGCCGCCGGCATCAAGGAGCTCGTCGCATTGCAGGCGGCGCTTCTCGACCGGGCGCTTGGCTGGCTCGCGCCGGGCGGGCGGCTGACCTATTGCACCTGCTCGCTCCTGCCCGAGGAGGGCGAGGCGCAGATCCGCGCGGCGCTCGCGCGCCACCCGGGCCTGACCGTCACCCCCCCCGAGATCGCCGGGGTCGAGCCCGGCTGGATCACCCCCGAGGGCGGGTTGCGCCTGCGCCCCGATTACTGGCCCGAGCGCGGCGGGATGGACGGGTTCTACATCGCCAATCTGAGCCTTCCCGCGGCGTAATCGGGCGGTGACAGGGGGCGGCGCCTTCACTATGGTGCCGCCGAATTCAGGCTTCCGCGAATGGGCGAGAGATGACCAAAGAGCGCGCGCGACACTCGGCAGGCAGCGGGGCGATGAACCGTCTCGCGGCGCTGCGTGCCGCCCGCGCGCGCCCCGCGACGGGGTTTGTCAGCCAGCCCGAGCCCCGCACCATCGGCTCCTACGCGCGCGGCAAGCAGCTGATCGCAGGGAATTTTCTCCTCGCGGGCTATCTGATCGAGGGGCCGGGGCTGTCCGCCTGGGATCTGCCGATGCCGGACCCGAGCTTCGAGGCGGCGCTGCATGGCTGCATCTGGCTCGATGATCTGGCCGCGGTGGGCGACCGCGCCGCGCGGGAACGCGCGCAGGCCTGGGTCTTCGAGTGGATCGCGCGGTTTGGCGCAGGCCGCGGCCCGGGCTGGACGCCCGATCTCACCGGGCGGCGGCTGATCCGCTGGATCAACCATGCGATCTTGCTGCTCAACGGGCGCGAGCGCGCGCAGGCCGATGCGTTTTTCCGCGCGCTCGGCGCCCAGACGCTGTTTCTGTCGAAACGCTGGCGCTCGGCGAGCCCGGGCCTGCCGCGGTTCGAGGCGCTGACCGGGCTGATCTACGCAGGGCTCTCGCTGACCGGGATGGAGCGGCTCGCGCCCCCCGCCGCCGAGGCGCTGGCGCGCGAATGTGCCGCGCAGGTCGATGCCGAGGGCGGGATCCCGACGCGCAATCCCGAGGAGCTGCTCGAGGTGCTGACGCTGCTGACCTGGGCGGCGGATGCGCTGCGCGGCGCGGGGCGCGCGCCGGCGCCCGCCCATCTCGAGGCGATTGCGCGAATCGCCCCCACGCTGCGGGCGCTGCGCCATGCCGACGGGGGGCTTGCGCGGTTTCATGGCGGCGGGCGGGGCGCCGAGG
>ERZ1645187.3371-NODE-3371-length-13478-cov-7.529762_pt1 | contig 13478 bp, 10 predicted proteins | sample MGYA00575352_ERZ1645187 | MGnify/ENA primary metagenome ERZ1645187 (study PRJEB40837, sample SAMN11349314) | freshwater sediment metagenome | isolation source: river sediment | host: Sediment | place: India: Wazaribad , New Delhi | collected 2017-02-21 ...
CGAGAGCCTGAAGGATAGCGTACTCATAGAGGAGCGAGCGGGCTTGTATACGGTGCTCAGCGGAGACGCGGAGATATGAGCGGCATCGTTGGCGTCCTGCTCTGCGCGGGCGGCTCCACGCGGATGGGGTTTGACAAGCTGCTCACCCCAATCGCGGGAAAAACCGCAATCGAACGCTCGCTGGATGCGCTTGTTTCCGGCGGAGTCAATCAAATCGTCTTCGCCGTTTCGCCCTCCACGCGCGCGTTTGTAGAGGGGCTTGATTGCCCGGTTCCGCATACGATTGTCGAAGGCGGTCAGACGCGGGCGGAAAGCGTGCTCCACGCGCTGGAGCGCATCGAACAGGCCGACATCGTCGCGATTCACGACGCGGCGCGCTGCATGGTCTCGCCCGAAACCGTGCGCGAGAGCATCCTCAGCGCGGAAGCATTCGGCAGTGGCATCGTCGCGGGCAAAGTCACGGACACCATCGTGCGGCTGGACGAGAACGGCGTGACCGCGCTGGATCGCAACCAGCTCATCCGCATGCAAACCCCGCAGACGTTTCGGTTTGATCGCATCTTGCGCGCCTACCGGACGGGCGATCTGAGCCGCGTGACCGACGACTGCGCGCTCTACCTCGCGGCGGGCTACGAGCCGCGCTTTGTCTTCACCGAAGGCGAGGCGGCAAACCAAAAACTCACCACCGGAGCCGACTGGCAACTGGCGCTCGCCAGCTACGCCCGCTTTGGCACGGGCTATGACACCCACCGCCTCGTGGAAGGACGAAAACTGATCCTCGGCGGCGTGGAGATTCCGTTTGAAAAAGGGCTGCTGGGGCATTCGGATGCGGATGTGCTCACGCACGCAATCATCGACGCGCTGCTGGGCGCGGCAGGGCTTGGCGACATCGGACGATTGTTTCCCGACACGGACGCGGCATATAAAAACGCGGACAGCATCGCGCTGCTTGGCGAAGTGATCCGCAGAATCGAAGCAAACCGCCTGCGCGTGTCGCATGTGGACGCGACGATCATTTGCGAGCGGCCGAAGATCAAGCCGCACGCAAGCGCTATGCAGGCGATTCTGGCGGAAGCGATGCACGTCGGCCCCGACGCCGTCTCGATCAAGGCCACCACGACCGAGGGCATGAACGACGAAGGACGCGGGCTTTGCATCTCCGCCAGCGCAATCGCCTCGTTGGTATAAAAAAGAACAACTTGTGATTTTTTTGCGAGTGCGCGACGGCGCGCGCAGTGAAAATTTTTACAATGTTACATTTTTTCCCGATTTTGGTTGTGCGCCACTCTTTTTTACGGATTGTCACACGATTGATCTTTGGTTCCCGCCTCACCCAAATCAGGCACGTTTCGCGTGTTTGCACGATCAAAAATTCCAATTATTACGGACATTTTTTGCGTTTCGCCGCGCAAGCAACACCGTGTTGCGTTCTCTTGCAAATCATTTCCCGCGCCAAAGCACCGCGCGTTTTGTTTCATGCGGTTTCAAAAATGTAACAAACCGCTACTGCGAATGTAACGACTTTGTCGCATGCTCTTGCTTGACGCATCACCGATCCGTTTTGTTTTTCCGCAGTATCGTGTATACTATTGTGCAAACGGGCGCACCGCGTCCTATTGTTTGACTCGTCTAACGGAATTTTTCCGTTGTATTGTTCCTTCCGGAGGGTTTATGAAGCGTTCGAATCGATTGAAACCGGCTCTCATACTTGGCTGTCTGCTACCTGCTTTGTTGTTTTCCGGCTGTGCCAAAGAGGAGCCTGCCCCCGCCGCAACGGCGGCGCCGACCGAGGCGATCACCCCGCAGGTGATCGCGCTTACGCTCGACACGCCACAGCCCGTCTCCGAGATGACGCCCGCGCCGGAAGCCGCGCCCGCAAGCGCGAGCGCAACCATCGATCCCGCGATTCAAGCGATTCGCGACACGCTGTATCTAGACCGCGACGCGCTCCAGTTGGTTGGATTCAAGAGCGCAATTTTTCTCTATTCGGAGCCTTCCAAGGATGCGCCGCATGTGAAGCTGAAGAACGCCACCCCGATCAAGGTGCCGGATGAGTTGATCGTCCTTTCGGAAACCACCTCCGCCGAGGGAGATTTGTTCTATCAGGTGCGTCCGGTCTTCTCGACGGAGACGGGTTATGTGCTGGAAGAGGACACGCGCTATAGCAAGCTTGCCAAAAGCGGCGTCTCCGGCTTTGCGCAGATTGAATCCAACGGCTGCTTCATCCTCGCCGACGCAAACAAGAAATCCACCGTGCTCGCGATTGAGAGCGACCAGGCCGTCCGCATTCTGGGCGAATACAAAGATTTTTACTACATCTTGACCGAGGATGGCACGGTCGGCTTCGCGGAACCCGCGCAGCTCACCCTCATCCAGCGCGAGGATTTGGAGGCGCGCCTCGCCCTCGCCAGCGCGCCGGGCGTGCTGCAAAGCGTGAGCGACCCGCTCAAGGAAGCCTCCGCCGCCAACGCGGCAAAGATGCTCCGCGCGGGCGTCAAGAGCGCATCGGTCGATTATTGGAACACCGCGCAGTCGCACTCCACGCGGCAGGGACAGCTCAAAAAGGACGCGGTTGCAATGCTCCTCGTCTCGGTCGGCACGGGGCAAAACCCGGTCGGGCGCGAAGGCATTCAGTTTTTGCCATGCTTGGAGGTGCCGCCGCTGGCACAAGGCGAAGAACTCCAGCAGGGGCTGGACTTCAACATCCACGGTTCGGTTTTTTCGGACAGCCCGCTCACGAGCGTCTCCGCCACGTTTGCCTCGCTGGGTCAGGGTTCCTCCATCGACGTGAGCGTCAGCTTCCGCCCGGAGGACAACATTCGCGATTATTCCATCTGCTCGGAGGACGGAACCGTCGAGGGCAAGGCGTTGGATACGCTATTTGACATCAGCCTGCTGCGCGCGGGGCGTTATCGCTTCACGCTCACGGCAAAGAGCGCGGGAAAGCCGGAAGGGGTTACGCTCCAATCGGTCGAATGTACAATCATCGATACCAGCCGGATAATCCTCACGCGCAACAAGTTTGACGACAACTATATCGAGGCGGACAAGTTCTTCGGCGGGAACACCGAAAAATTCCTGTTCCACTATTCCCTCTCTGCCGACCGCGGCATCGCAACCGAGAACGACTGGCGAAACAAATACATCGTCGAGTCCAGCCTCGGCCGCGTGCACAGCGACGCGGTGCCGTATTTTGAGGCGGCAAACCACTATCTGGAAAACACCTATATCTGTGTTTCGCTGGTCAACCAGCGCACCGGCAACACGACCGAAGGGCGCGTGACGTTGCTCAAAGACCTGATCGACAAAGAGACGACCTATGTGCCGCGCTTTCAGTCCAACCTTGAGTATGTGAGCCACCATACGCTCGGCACGGCGGTCGACGTCAACGACAACATGTATCCGAACTTCAACATCTTGAGCAACCACGATCTGGTCGGCAGCGAGGTCAAGCAGCACCTGGTCTACAACGGCATCAAGACGGCGGATGACGGCAAACAGTATTACGACTTTACCTATGACGGCAGCTATTCCGCGAAGTTTGAGCGCGTGCCGAAGACCATCATCAACTATCTGCTCTACGAGCTGGCGTTTTTCCGCGCAGGGTTCCAGTGGGGATTCTATTATGAAACCGCGTGCGACGGCATGCACTTCATGCTCACGGAAAACGACATCAACCGCCACATGCATTCGGACATCGGGCTTCGCAAGGTCTATACATACATCGATCCGGAGTGGTTCTATACCGGCTCACCCGCGCCTGCCGCCGCGGAAACGCCCGCACCGTAACGAAACGCGAACCGATCTCTTACAAGGAGTTGGTCCAACTGGCCGGCTCCTTTTTGCTTGCGAACGAATGGCGATTGCGCGCGATTCGGCACGCATTTTTTCAACGAAAGAAACGCGTCTCGTACGTTCATTTTGTGTTTTTGCATGCCGTCGTGTATACTGGTAGGCACAAGCGCAATTGCGCGCGTGACGAACGGTACCCATTCTCAGGAGACATATGAAGCCATCCCAGCTACTCTCAAACTGCATGATGATTCTCTTCCTCACGGGAAATACTCTGGCCGCTCCGCTGGCGTTTGCCGCGCCGACGACGCTGTACGCAGAGGCCACTGTAGCGCCGGAGTCAACCCCTTCGCCCGCCGCAACCGCGACGAAGCAGGCGACCCCGTTCGCCGCAAGCACGGCAACCCCCGCTGCAACGCCCGCGACGGAAGCATTCGCCATGGTAGACGTTGCCGCGCGCATCCGCGAAAACCTGCTGAGCGAAAAACCGACGCTCAAGCTCATCGCGATGGGCAGCGCGATCTTTCTCTATCCCGAACCCACGACAAAATCGACCAAGATCAAGCTTCGAAATGAAAACGTGCGCAAGCTCAACGAGTTGATCGTGCTCGACGAGGTCACTTCGCCGGAAGGAACGCCGTTTTACCATGTGCGCTCCGCGTTTTCGCCGGACACGGGCTATGTGCTGGTGAAGGATGCAAAGGAAAGCCGCCTTGCCGGAAAGGGCGAGCCGGGCTTTGCCAAGATTGAAGCCGCAGCGGCAGCCCTGCTCATCACGCCGGAAGAAAAAGCGCCCGTCCTCGCCAAAGAATGCGAACACCTCGTGCGCATCCTCGGCGAACTGGACGGCTATTATTATGTGATCACCGAGGCGGGCAACTTCGGCTATGTGCTGCCCTCGCAGGTCACGCGCATCACCCTCGCGGAGGTCAACGACCGCATCGCGCGCGCGGAAGCGCCCGCCGTAAAAGAAACCATGCGCGACCCGATGCTGGAGGCGTCCGCCGCCAACGCGGCAAAGATGCTCCGCGCGGGCGCGGACAGCGCGGCGGTGCATTATTGGACGACGGCGGAAGCGCACGTTGCCCAGCAGGGTTGGCTGAAAAAAGCAACCATCGCGATGCTCTCCGTCGCGGCGGGCAGCGAGATCACGCCGGTCGGGTACGAGGGAATCCAGTTTCGCTCCTGCCCGGAGGTCACGATGCTAGAGCAGGGCGAAAGCCTCCAGCGCGGGCTGGACTTCAACCTGCACGGTTCGCTGTATTCCGACAGCCCGATCACGAGCGTAAACGCCGAGATGGTGCCCTCCTCCGGCGCGGGCGCGGCGATTCGCCAAAGCGTCACCTTCCTGCCCAAGCAGAACATCACCGCGTATTCGCTGACCTCGCGCGATCAAGAGGCGCTGGACAAAAAATTTGACATCCGCAAGCTCCGCGCGGGGCAATATCACTTCACGCTCACGGCGACGAGCGTTTCGCATCCCGAGCCAATCACGCTGGTCTCCGTGGACTGCGGCATCGTCTCGATGAAGCACCCGACGCTCACGCGAAACAAGTTTGACGACAACTATCTCGACGCGCTGGAGTTTTTCCAAGGCGAGACGACCGCATTCCTCTTCCCGTACTACATTGGAGACGGGCGCGGCATCGGCACCGACCCATTCTGGCGGGACGCGCACATTGTCCGCTCCGACATGGGACGCGTGCATATTGACGCCGTGCCAAATTTTGAAACGGCCTATCATTATCTCAACGACACCTATGTGCGCGTTTCGCTGTTCAACGCCCGAACCGGCAAGCTGCTGGAAGGCGATGTGCTGCTGCTCGATGAACTCATGGACAAATGCGCAACCTATGTGCCGCGCTTTCAGTCCAATCTGGAATATCTGAGCCACCATACGCTCGGCACGGCGGCGGACGTAAACGACAACATGTTCCCCAACGCGAATATCCCCAGAAATCACGACCTGATCGGCGGCGACGAGCGCAATCCTCTCGTCTACAACGGCATCAAGACGGACGAAAAAGGCACGCGGTATTATGATTTCACCTATGATGGATTGTATCCCGCGCGCTACAAGAAGGTGCCCACGACGATTATCAACTATCTGCTCTACGAGCTGGCGTTCTATCGCGCTGGGTTTGAGTGGGGGTTCTATTATGAAACCACCTGCGACGCGATGCACTTTATGCTTACGGAAAACGACAAAAATCGGCACATGCACACGGACATCGGCCTTCGCAAGGTTTATGAATACATCGAGCCAGACTGGGTCTATGTGCCAACGCCGTCTCCTTCGCCCGTTCCCGCGCGCACGCCGAAGCTGAAACCGACCGCAACGCCGAAGCCTACGCCGAAACCAAAGGGTACGCCGTCGCCCACACCGTCGCCGAAAGCGACAGCCGCGCCAACGCCCGCGCCGAAGAACTAACGCGCCGCATTTTTCCCATGCAAACGGCGCCGCGTTGCCCTTTGCTTTACGCAACCCGGAAATCGTGGTACAATTTGTGCGTCCAAAGACAGCGAACTTGCTTGAAAGCAATCCCGCTGACACACGAACAACAACCAAACAATCTTTGTAGGAGGTATTGATTATGGAACAGTATACAACGCCCTTAACCCCGGAACAGCAGTCTCACAACAAGCAGTCGATCACCGCGATGGTGCTCGGCATCCTGAGCATCGTGGTCACGTGGTTTCCGTTCGTCGGACTCGTACTCGCCATCGTGGGGCTGACGATGAGCCGCTCCAACCGCAAATTTGCGGAGGCGCACGGCTTCAAGGAAAACAGCATGAACACCGCGGGCTATGTCACCAGCGTCGTCGGCCTCGTCGCGGGCATTCTTGCGATTATTGTGACGGTGCTGATCATCGTGTTCGGCGTCGCCGCGTTTGCCAATATCGTTCGCGTCAACGGCTTGCCGCGCTTCTGCTATTGATGTCAACGCCAGAGGGGGATCATACCCCTCCGCTTTTACCAATTTGAACCGTTGAGGAGTTATATGTTACCTTCTTTTCAGGCATTCGGGATGACGATTCCCATGTACGGCGTGATGTCCGCCATCGGTATGCTCGCGGCATTCGTGCTGCTCGGGTTCACTAGAAAACACACCCGTTTTTCCGAAGATCAGGCGCTTTCCGCCGCGCTTTGGGCAATCGTGATGGGCTTTGTGGGCGCAAAGGTGCTGTTTTGGCTGGTCGAGATCGATCAGGTCATCGCAGACCCGAGCTATCTGCTGCACACCCTGCGCGAAGGGTTTGTGTTCTACGGCGCGCTGATCGGCGGGCTTGGCGGCGTTGGAATCTACGCGCTGAAAAAGAAACTGCCGTTCTTTTCGCTGACGGACTATTTCATCCCCGCGCTGGTGATCGGCCACGCGTTCGGGCGCATCGGCTGCCTGTTTGCGGGCTGCTGCTACGGTATGGAGTGTGAAACGCCGATCTCGATCGTCTTCCCCGCGGGCAGCGCGGCACCGGCGGGCATTCCGCTGCTGCCGACGCAGATTCTGGAGAGCGTATTCCTCTTCCTGCTGTGTGCGTTTCTCGTCTGGCGGCTTGCGAAACAGAAACCGTTTGGAACCGTCTCCGGCTGGTATATGGCGCTCTACGGCGCATGGCGCTTTACGATTGAGTTTTTCCGCAACGACGAACGCGGATTTGTCGGCGCGCTGTCGACGAGCCAGTTTATCAGCATCTTCATCATCGCGGGCGGAATTGCGCTGCTGCTGCTTGTGAAATTCGGCGTGCTGAAAAAGACCGTGCTCGATCTGCCGATTCCGGTGGAGGAAGAGCCCAAGAAGAAGAAGGACAAAGCCGAAGCGGTAACGGAAGAACCCGCCGAGGTAAAGGAAGAAGTCAAGCCGGAAGAGCCGAAGGCGGAAGCCGAGGCAAAGCCGGAAGAGAAGGAATAACAACTTCGATATCCAAAAAACAGAACCGCCGGGGAAGAAACTCTCCGGCGGTTTTTTTTGATTTGTGAGAGTCTCTGCTCGCTTGCCTGACCTCTTTCAGAACGCGCGTAAATGGTTGACACCATCGAACGATCATTGACGAAACGCGCAGACGATGTATAATCGATGAAACAAGACGTAACCCGCGATAGAATTGCTTACAACGCAGCGCATATCGTACCGCTTTGCGCATAGACTGCAATAGGCACAAACACATCAAGAGAACAGATTCGGGAGGCAATCGTGAAGATTACTGCATTGGTCGAAAACCGTTCAGACGGTGAACTAAAGCCGAAGCACGGCTTATCGTTCTTCATCCAAACAGAAAAGCATACGCTGTTGTTCGACGTGGGTCCGGATGAGACACTCTTCGAGAACGCGCAGAAAAAGGGAATCGATTTGAGAGAAGTCGATACGGTTGTGATCTCGCATGGACACCTTGACCACGGCGGAGCGATGGAGCAGTTTTTACGCGTCAACACGAAGGCGAAGATCTATGTGCAGCGCAAGGCGTTTGACCGGCACACCTGCAAGCTGCTCTTTTTTCAGGCGAATGTTGGATTCAATCGGAAGCTGATGAAGAATCCACGGATTGTTTTGGTTGATGGCGACTATCAAATCGATGACGAACTGAGCCTCTTGATCGTGAAGGATTCCGCTGCTTGCCGATCCGGCGCAAATGACGTGCTGTATGAAAACGGGCAGAAAGACAACTTCCTGCACGAACAAAATCTACTGATTCGCGAGAAGACGACGGCGCTCATCGTCGGCTGCGGGCACACGGGCATCGTCAATATCATGCAGACCGCGGCGGCGTTCGAACCCGCCTATTGCATCGGCGGTTATCATCTGTACGACCCGATCAAGAAGAAGTCCGCAGACGAGAGCTTGCTGTGCGAGATTGCAGAGCATCTGGCTGCATATCCGCAAGTACAGTTCTATACTTGCCATTGCACGGGGCAAACTTCGTTTGACTATCTTGCCGCAAAGCTGCCAAACATGCATTACTTCTCCTGCGGAAACGAAATCGAACTCGTTTCGCGCATATAGCAGCAAAACCGAATCGAAGCTTTGTTGGCACACAAGCAACCAAAAACCGCCGGGGATTCAGCATCTCCGGCGGGTTTTTGTATCGTGTGTTTTTGTATGTGTTTCTAAATATCTTAGAAATAAAACCTCTTTCGAATCTCTTCCTTCACTCTGGCTCTGCGGTTGAGGATCAGCAGCGAGCTTGCCAGCACGAGGCAGGGGAAGAGCACATAGAGCGACCAAGTCGGCCAGGCGATTGCGTGCCGGTATAGGCCGATGAAGAACTCGATCGCGACCACCAGCAGACCCACGCAGGTCAGCGCATAGGTGAAGCGCACCAGCACAGGAATCTTGCACTTTTCGTCCGCCATCAGCGAGAAAAACCAGCACATCAGCGCGGTGAGCGCCGTAATCGGCAACCCCAGCAGCAGGAACCAATCCCAACTGCTCTTGGTCAGCACGCGGATGAGCAGCAGCAGCACGCCGACCGCCACCGCGTCGATGACCATATACAGCACCTTTGGCATACGCGCAATCATCGGCAGCAGAAACACGGTAAAGAGCACAAGCTCTCCGCCGAGCACGAGATAGCTCCACGTAATCTGCTTGCTCACAAGCACGTTGGCCAGCATCGCGGTAAAGAGCGGAATGAGCATCAGCAGCGAGATAAACGAGGCCATATAGCGCCTGTCCACGGTCTTATCAAGATGCTCCACATGCGCAGGATACGGGCGGATGGGCTTTTCCTCGTCTCTCTCGTTTGGGTTCAACACTTCGGTTCCGCAGAGCGGGCAGCGCGGCTCGCTCTTTTGCAGCTCTACGCCGCAATTGACGCAATAACTCATAAACAATACCTCGGTCATTCCAGAAATCGGTATGGGATGCAGCGGACGAATCCGCCAATTATTCGCGTTGGTTGCTCTCCACCTTCACCGGGATGCCAAGCTTGACAAGCCGGGTGAAAAACTCCCGCTCCAGCCAAGGCTCCGCGATCGTGCGGGTGAAGTTGATCCTGAGCCTGCCGTTATACGTCAGCGCCGCGGAGCAAACGCGGTTGTCCGCCAGCGGGCCAAGGATGAAGTCCATGCGCCGGACGTATTGCGCCATCTCCTCGGGCAGCTTCGCCACGCCGAGGTTGCTGATGGTCGTGGAGGAAAGTGCATCGCCAACCTGCGAATAGACATACTTGAGCGCCATGTTTTTGATGAACAACGGCGTTAAGCGCAGCACGGTGTTTTGCTCGCTGCGCACGTTTGTGGTGATTTTGACGTTGAGCAGCTTTTCCGTGACCTCCATCGCGAGCGTATGGTGCACAATGTTGAGCACTTCGTCAAACGTATACTCGCCCAGCCGCGGATCGATGCCGGGATTGACATAGTTGGCGAAGTTGCGCAAGGTCTTGCTGTGAAACACGTTTCGAAGATTGACGGGAACGGAAACCTTGACGGGTTTGTAGTTGTGGATACTCGGCACCTTCCGGCGCTGGATCGCGTCCACGGAAAGGATCAGCACCGCGGTGAGATAAACCGTTGCGCTCACGCCTTTTTCCTTCGCTTTTGCAAGCACGTCCTGCGCATTCATTGAGCCGGTTATGATGTGGACAAAGCCGTTGCGCTCGTCCGTACCCTTGATGTGGTACGCCTTGACTTCTTTGCGCGTTTGCGTGATCCGCCCGGAGTGTTTGGCGAAGCTATCCTCCGCCTCTTCCGGCTTCGGTTCTTCCGAACAGTCTAGAATTTTTTCGCTTCTGGGAATATTCGCGCCGTATTTCAGGCGGAGATACTCGGCAACCAGCGTCTGCAAAAACACCTGTCCGCCGGTGCCGTCGGTCAAGACATGAAAAAACTCCACCGCAATGCGGTTTTGATAATACCGCACGCGCATGCAAAAGCCTTCGTTCTCGCTCAGGCGCATGCGCACGCAGGGGTTGGCAACGTCTTGTTCAATCTTGGGTAAATCGTCGCTGTGCTCCAGATAAAACCAAAACAGCCCGCGCTTGAGCTTATAGGCAAACCAGGGCAGCCTGCGCAGCGTGCGCTTTTGCGCAACCTCCAGAATGTCCTCGTCGATGGGTTCGGTGAGGGTGGCGGAGAGGCGGAACAGCGCCGTCCAGCTACGGTTCATCGTCGCGGGATAGATGAGCGCCGCGTTGTCGAGCTTCATCCATTTGGTCGGTTTCTTGTTCTTTGACATAGCGTGTCCTTTTATGCGGGATTTGTGCTCGCTAGAGCTTCGTTTCCGTTTTGCGGCGCGAGGAGTTCCCCGGTTAGCCCCAGTCGGGTCCGGATGAACAGAGCCATCTCTTCCAGCGCTCTTTTGCCTTCCGGCGTGCCATAGAGCGGGTAAACATGCCACATGCCCTCTTCTACGACGAGCTTGCACTCCGCGCCCGCTTTCTTGAGGCGTTTATAGACCGTCTTGGCGTCGGAAAGCAAGATTTCGTCGCTTCCGGCAAAGAGCAGCGTCGGCGGAAAACCGGCAAAATCGCCAAGGATGGGCGAAACATACGCCTCGTCCTCGTGTCCTGCCGCATAGGCAATCACGTAATACGCCAGCGATTCGCGAATCAAGGTCGGGTCGAGGCGCACATTGTTGTTGTACGACGAGCCGGAGAGCGTCAAATCCGCCCAGGGCGAAATCGCAACGATGCACGCGGGCATGGGCTTTCCTTCGTCGCGAATGCGCAAGGTCAAGCTCAGCGCGAGCCCGCCGCCCGCGCTCTCGCCGGCGATTGCGATATTCTGCGGCGCGTAGCCGGCGTCCAGCAGGTATTGGTACGCGTCCATCGCGTCGTCCTGCGCGGAGGGAAACTTGTGCTCGGGCGCAAGGCGATAGGCAGCGCAGAGCACGGAGACGCCCGTCTGCGCGGCAAGCAATCCGCCAAAGCCTTTTGCGTAGTCCAACCCGCCAGCGGTATAGCCGCCGCCGTGGAGATAGAGAACCGCCCGGTCGCAGGGTTCTTGGCAGACGTTTGAGACGGCAAAGCAAGCCGTGAATCGGTCGAATTCGACCGGCTCATAGTTCACCTTCGTTTTGAGTAATTCGGCCGACATGCGGCCCAGCTGATCCTGTGCTTTTCGCGCGTCGTCAATCGTTGCAAACCGCGCGATGGGTTTGGTCAGCCGCAGCTGCATGCGCAGCAAGCGTGTTCCTAAAGCTAAAGGCATTCGGGAGTGCTTCCTCTCGTGTGTCGATAATCTATCGTATCACACTTTACGCCCGCCCGTAGGGTTTTCTTTTCCGCGCGGCAATATTTCGCTGATTTGTCATATTTTAAAATGCTTTATTCAACATGGCGTTAAGTAGAACGCAACGCAGCGTCAAGTAAAAATAAAAAAAGAGAAGGGCAACTACCCTTCTCCAAATTCCAGATCCGATTTCCCTCAGCCCGGAGGCCAGGCAAGCAACCGTCCGCCGAGAATATGAAAATGCAGGTGCGGGACGCTCTGCTGCCCGTCCTTGCCGCTGTTAACGACCACGCGATAGCCGCTCTCGTCAATCCCCAGCTCACGAACCAGCTTGCTCATGACGCTATAGGCGTGGCCGACGATGGCTTCGTCCTCTTTCGTGAGTTCGTTCACGCCGACAATGTGCTTTTTCGGCACGACGAGCACATGCACGGGCGCTTGCGGCTCAATGTCGTGGATGGCGACAACCAGATCGTCCTCATACACTTTTCTCGACGGGATTTCCCCGGCGATGATCTTGCAAAAGATGCAGTTGCTCAAATTCTCTCAACTCCTTCGTCCTTATTCTACCCTGTCCGGCGGATGAAAAGCAATCGCTTTGCAAACACAAACAGGTCTCATTCCAGTCGCGTGCCGTATGCCGTTTCGTCCTCAAATCCATCGATTCGGATGCGGACGATCTCGCCTTCGGTAGCGTCGGTCTTCACGCGGATATAGTTGCCGCTGTAGCCCGCGCCGTCGCTCTCGGCAAGCACCTCCACCACGCTGCCGATCTGCTTTTGCAGATAGGATTGCGTGAGCGTTTTGCCAAGCGCGATGAGCTCCTTTGCGCGGGAATCCTTGATCGCCTTTGGCAGATGGTTTGGCAAGCTCTCCGCCTTTGTGCCTTTCCGAAGCGAAAACGGGAAGACGTGCATCCGCGCAAATGCCGCTTCCTTGCAAAACGCGAGCGTTTGGGCGTGCTCCGCGTCCGTTTCGCCCGCAAAGCCGGCGATCACGTCCGTGGTGATCGCGCAATCTGGCATGTTTTTGCGCAGCAGCGCGAGAGCCGCAAGATATTCTTCCGCCGTGTATTTGCGGTTCATGCGCTGTAAAACGGTGTTGGAACCGCTCTGGAGCGAAAGGTGAAACTGCCTGCAAATCTTCGGGTTTTCCGCGAGCGTCTTTGCAACGGTTTCGTTGACAAACAGTGGCTCAAGCGAACCCAGCCGGATGCGGCGGATTCCCTCCGGCTCGCTCGCGCGGGCGATTGCGTCGAGCAGGGTGATGCCGCTTTGTGCAAAGTCCCGCCCGTAGCTGGCAAGATGGATTCCCGTGAGCACGATCTCGCGATAGCCCTCGCGCGATAGCATCGCCACCTCGGCGGAGAGTTCATCCAGCGGACGGGAACGCAGCGGCCCGCGCGCAAAGGGAATGATGCAATAGGAGCAGAAGTTGACGCAGCCGTCCTGAATCTTCAGCGTCGCGCGGGTGCGCGAATCGCGCACGGCGGAGAGCGGCTCAAACTCCCGCATTTCGT
>ERZ1645187.3372-NODE-3372-length-13475-cov-12.129657_pt1 | contig 13475 bp, 11 predicted proteins | sample MGYA00575352_ERZ1645187 | MGnify/ENA primary metagenome ERZ1645187 (study PRJEB40837, sample SAMN11349314) | freshwater sediment metagenome | isolation source: river sediment | host: Sediment | place: India: Wazaribad , New Delhi | collected 2017-02-21 ...
ACAGTTGACACACACCGAACCAATCTGATGAAAAAACTTGAAGTGAACAATATTGCCGGGCTTATCCGCTTTGCAATTAAAAATGGTTACTTACAGTAAAATTTCTGGTTTTCTGTCAATTGAATTTCACCAATTTGATCAGCTGTCTGGCGTTTTCCGATCTTACATCAACCGAATAAAAGCCACTACTCAGACCATTTAAAGCATCTCTTACCAAACCTTGTTGCGGGCCCGAGAGACTGAGTTCTTTCACAATTACTCCTTTGGAATCAAAAATTCTTATCACGAGCGATTCTTGTGTCGGAAACCAAATTCCATTGACGTGATGATAAGGATTAGGACTGATTTTCAATAACGTTACATCTTTTTGGGTTCCTGTATCAATTGAGGTAAGAAAAGAATTTGCCAGTACAAAATCCGGAATTCCGTAGCCGTATTGCACATCAGGCGCAACCGCTTTATCACCGCTCATCATGATGGCATCTTTGATTTCGAAGTTTGAGAAATAAGGATGCGCTTGCCACAAACATGCCGACATACCTGCCATCACAGGCGACGAAAATGATGTCCCACTGCCATAGGTAAAATTATTATTTCCGTTTGCCAATGCCGTATTTTGCCCCATTGCCATCACATCAGGTTTTATTCTTCCGTCGTAAGTTGGGCCAATCGAACTGAAACCGGCTCTAATCCCCTCTCCGGTAACCGCTCCGATTGAGAAAACATCTGCTCCGTCAGCAGGCGCCCCAATGTATGGAAAACTACTTGAAGAGCCGGAATTACCCGCGCTGTTAACCACAAGAATTCCCTTGCTCGCAGCAAGGTTGGCAGCTATCGTAACCTTACATGTGTTTCCATCCATATCGGGATATGCATGGTTCCATTGCGACCAGTCAAAGTCAATATATCCAAGTGAAGAGTTAATTATGTCGGCTCCCACGCTGTCGGCAAACTCTGCAGCAGATGCCCAGTTAAACTCTTCGATAAGGTGCTCAGACAACACATACTCTGAACGTAAAAGCCAATAACTTGCCTTTGGAGCTGTTCCGATAAGCTGTCCCGGAACATTGGCTCCCATGGTGCTAAGAACGCTTGTGCCGTGTGAGCTTTCAGTATAAACACTGCCACCCCGATGCACAAAATCCTTTGTTCCAAGTATTTGGTTGTTGGCTCTTAAACTATCAAAAGCAATATGTGTGTCAGCATCAGCAAAACCGCCATCCAAAACAGCAATCACTATCCCCTGCCCTCTCAGCCCGGCTTCATGCAATGCAATTCCGTTTATCTGATTGATCTGGGTCAAGCCGTTTCCATAGTCAAAACTGAGGCTGTTGGCGCTGCCTTTCAAGCCGGTTTGATCGCTTTCAGTGTAATACTCATTGGCAAAATACGCTTTCTCTTTCCATGCTTGTTTTGAGGGTTGATCATGTAATTTGCTGATATTAAGCACGTAAGGAAGTGCATTAATAGCATCCAAAACAGCTGTATTTGTTGTTTGAATGGTAACTCCATTAAACCATTTTGTCGGAAAAAGTATGCTTGCTCCGGTCGCTGCAACACCTTGCAGATAATCGGGATTAACCGGCAAGTCGTTTTCCTGGAAAGGGATTTCATGCTTCATCCTTCGCTGAATGGCTCTTTGCGTTAAAAACTGTTCAGGGTGATTAAAGCTATAAGGCGAATTGTTTTTGTCCGTAAACTGAACATAATAGGTGTCTGGTGCAATCTGAGCGAACATGCTCAAGGCCCAAAAACTCAATATAAAGAGGAATAAGTGTTTCATTTTGATTGTGTTTGATCTATTACTAACATATAATTATCTTTTCTGTTCACATCAGGGATGTATTCGTTTCCGAGTGTTATTTCCTGCACATGCTTATCAGAGGTCAACTCAATAATGATTGATTTAAGCAATGAACTCCAAACAGCCGTGCTGTACTCGAAAACCTCCTCTGTCTGGTCGGTGTATTTTACTTTTAATACAACAGGCAATGGTAGCCCGCCTCTGTTTTCAACAACAACGGATCCCTTGTCGGTAATTTTCTTAATGCATAAATCAGGATAAGCATTTTCATAGAGCCAGGGCGAAAAAAACCAACTAAGATCCTGATCGGCAACCATTTCAAAAATTTTGATGAAATCAAGCGGCAGCGGGTGTTTCCCCTTCCAGGTCTGCATATAAAATCTGAGTGCTTGCTGGAATTTTTCTGATCCTAACGCATCTTCCAGAAAATGATAAGCCATGGCCGGCCGGGTATATGAACCAAGTCTTAAACTTGGATAATTGGTGGCCATCAGATGGTTTGGAACCATAGGAGGAATATCCATTTCTTTACCGGCTGCTGCTTCAAAAGATTCAACAGTTCGTTTGAGATATTGATGCTGAGGATAAAGGCTGTCAACTAATTTCGAAGGCCACAAGCTTGCCCACCCTTCGTCCATCCATGCATATTTTTTTTCGTTTGTTCCCATCATGAATGGCATATAGCTATGGGCGATTTCATGAAAAGTCAGGCCAAACAAATCAGATTCTTCCGTCGGATTGCCATTGTTTGCCATCATGGGTGTTTCCATTCCGCCATTTCTTTTTCCGTTGCTAAAAGTGGTCATTGTTGGATACGGAAACGCAACACCCGGCATGATAAACGACATATATTCAATACTTTGTCTGCTAAAACCTGCAACATTTTTGTATTCAGCTGATGAAGGCGGGTAAACACTGGCGATAAAAACACTTTGGTTGTTTTTGGTATCAACTTCGAGCGTACTGGCATCCCAAAGCATGCCTTGTCCCATGGCAAAACTAAAGTCGGGAACATCCTTTGCAAAGAATTTCCAGACCATTTTATTTTTTGATTGAAATACCTTTTGGCTTTGATAGTCTTGTTCAGTGATAATCCGGACGACAGTTTCAGAATTCAAAGCTTGTTGGTATTTTTTTTGAATATTGTTATGATAAACCTCTTCAGGATTTTGCAAACGCCCTGTTGCCCACATAGCCCAGCCAGCCGGTGCTGTGATGCTTACATCAAAATCACCAAATTCGTTGTAAAACTCAACGCTGCCATTGTATGAAACCATGTCCCATCCGTCAATGTCATCATACACTGCAATTTGTGGATACCAATATGCCACAAATGCGATCGAATCGCTGTATTTTCCCATCCGCACCGTGCGAAGTGACGGCAACTTAACCGACCAATTCACTTTAATGTCAGCCTTCGATTGCGGTAAAATGGGTTGTGAAAGCCTGACAATTAATTTCGTTCCCTGACGCGAAACGCTCTGCCTGTTGATCAAATCAATGCTGTTACCTTCAACAATCAGTTCGTTAATCATTGTTCCATCATGCAAATCTTCGGTGCCGATGTCCCAGTCGCGGCTGTTTCCTTTCTTGAAAATATCCTGATATATGTTGAAAACCAAGCGTTTCAATGTATCAGGACTATTATTCACATAAGCAATTGAAACATCGCCTTTCACTTCGCTTTTTATTGGATCAATCTCAGCATTGATGGTATAGTCAGCCCTGTTTTGCCAATATTCCTGTCCGGGCAATCCCATGGCATTACGTGTTTTATTGTGGTATGCCCGCTGAAGTTCTCTCGGTATAAAATACGTACTTTGCTGCGACACCAGGCCGGCTTGGCTCAACACATATAAAACAACCGTCAATAATAAGCTTCTGTAATGCATCGTTTCAAAATGGATTAAAAGTTCTAAATTTGGGCATAAAAGTAGCTAATTTCCATCATCACCGAAATACATTCTAAGATATTTACTTCTAATCACTTACCAATGGAAGCACTCAAAAGTTTAAATCCTTTCACCGGAGAAATGATTGGTTCTTATGCGCAACACACTACTGCTGAACTTGAAGACGTGATTCAAGCGGCTCATTCAACCTTTAAAATGTGGTCACAAAATGATCATCAGTCGCGCTGTCTTTTGATTGAAAAGCTTGGTGCAGAACTTGAAAAAAATAAACACAGGCTCGCATTACTCATCACCGGCGAGATGGGAAAACCTTTGAAAGAATCTTTGGCCGAAATTGAAAAATGTGCGTGGCTTTGCAGGCATTACAGCATGCCCGAATCGTCAATTCTTGAGGATGAAATCATTGAGGCCGGCACCGGCACACTCAGACTTTCTTATGAACCACTTGGGGTTTTGTTTGCTATCATGCCATGGAACTTTCCTTTCTGGCAGGTTTTCAGATTTGCTGTTCCGTCCATTGCTGCCGGAAATACGGTTTTGCTTAAACATGCTCCCAATGTCACAGCTTGTGCCCTCGAAATTGCTGAGTTGTTCGCAAATGCCGGCTTTCCAAAAGGTGTGATGTCTGCCCTTATCATCGAAGCCGAAAGATCAGAAGCTGTAATAGCTCATCCTTTAGTAAGAGGAGTCACCCTGACCGGAAGCGAAAAGGCAGGACGGGCAGTAGCCGGTTTGGCCGGAAAACACCTTAAAAAAGTTGTTCTTGAGCTGGGTGGTTCCGATCCTTTTATCGTGTTTGACGATGCTAACCTCCAGAATTCTTGCACAGTCGGTGTGACCAGCCGCATGATGAATGCAGGTCAGGTTTGCATCGCGGCCAAACGTTTCATCGTTCAAAAATCTGCTTTTGAAGCATTTCTTCGCTTTCAGACATCAGCGCTTCAATCCATCCGAATTGGCGATCCGACGGATTTGAACACCGAAATTGGCCCAATGGCACGACCCGACCTGGTCGAAAATATTGAACAACAAGTAAACAGGTCTATTGAAATGGGTGCGCAGCTTGTTTGTGGTGGAAAACGCTCCGAGTTGCATCCTGACATTTACTTACCCACCCTTCTCATAAACGTTTCAAAAGGAATGCCGGTTTGTGATGAAGAAACCTTTGGCCCGGTGATGATTGCAATTCCGTTCGAGACTGAAGAAGAGGCAATCAGACTTGCCAACGACACACGTTTTGGACTCGGATGCAGCATCTGGACCGAAAATAGTGAACGAGCCGAAAGAGTGGCATCGCAAATTGAAGCCGGTGCTGTATTTGTCAACAGCCTTGTTAAAAGCGATCCAAGGGTGCCATTTGGTGGTGTCAAAAACTCAGGTTTTGGCAGGGAATTGGCTCAGGCCGGCATAAAGGAGTTTATGAATCTTAAAACGAAATGGTTTTTTCAATGAGAATAGACATAATTACGATCTTTCCCGAAATGTTTCAGGGACCGTTTTCTGAATCCATAATTAAGCGGGCACTTAATAAAAATCTGGTTGAAATTCATCTTCATCAGCTGAGAGACTATGCCAATGACAAGCATCAGCGGGTGGATGATTACGCTTTTTCGGGTGGCGCAGGAATGGTGATGATGATTGAGCCGGTTGACAAATGCATCAGCGCGTTGAAAAGTCAAAGAAATTATGACGAGATCATTTATATGAGTCCCGACGGGATAAGACTCGAACAATCACTCAGCAACAAATTGTCTCTGGGAGAAAATCTTATCATGCTTTGCGGACATTACAAAGGCATTGACGAACGCATTCGCGAACACCTTATCACGATGGAAGTCTCAATAGGCGATTATGTTCTGTCCGGAGGCGAGTTGGCGGCAGCCGTGCTTACAGATAGCATTGTAAGACTGATTCCAGGTGTGTTAAGTGATGAAACATCAGCGCTTTCCGATTCGTTTCAGGATGGTCTTGTTTCACCTCCTGTTTACACCCGACCACGCGTTTACAATGGGTGGGAAGTGCCGGACATCTTGCTCTCGGGCGATGACAAAAAAATCGAAGCCTGGAAACAACAACAAGCGTTGGAAAGAACCGCAAAGCGCAGACCTGAACTACTTGAATAACAACAGCTAATCCAACAATATAAAGCGATCTTTCTCTGTGGTGAAAATCCACTTTTTGTAAGGGTCGTAGCGGTAATATTTTTGAGTCTGAGATGCAGGAGGAATTGATTTTTGGATATAGTCATTCATCAGATAATCAAACGTATAAGCCGCGTAAAGTCTTCCAAGATAGCGAGCAAAAGAACTTACTTCGCCTGTGCTGATTGTGTCAATTTCCAGCTTGTATTGTATCTCACCTGTCAGCAGCTTTTGAGTGAAATAACCATTCCACCGGTCTGTCAAATCGTGCGAGGAAAATAATACCGGATATTTTACTTCATGAACCGAATCCATCTTTGCAACTTCAAACCAGGCGCCAAGATTTATTGAAGTCAGGTAAATAACTTTTGAATAAATATCTTCACCAACCGATATCTTGTCTTCATAATCTGTGTAATACTCCTGTATTTCCAGCTGGGCCACGTTTACGAGCAACGAAGGTTCACGTATCAGCGTAAATTGTTCCATTTCGTCGCCTGAATAGACTTTCAAACCATATTGACCCATTTCACTCCGAAAAGCGTCCTGAAATGGTTGAATGAGTGAGTCGTCATTTAAAGTCCTTAAAATCATGCTATTGCGAAACAGCGAAGTATCCTTGACTGCATCAATGAAATAAAAGCTCTCGCTGCGTTGGTCATGCTTAAGATTCGTGACCAAAACCTCTGAAGGAAATAAAACAAGGCATGGATACTGTTGCGCCCTGGCAACAAATTGTTTAGCCATCTTTCTTTCGACGCTGCATGATGACAGCAAAAGAAATGCTGAAATCCCAATCCAGGCCAGAAAACTTGTTTTTCTCACTTCGTTAAGCATTGTTGCGTTACAAGGATTGTTTTATGAGTTGCTCGCCAAAACGTTTACCATAGCTGAAAGCACGTTCAATATCGTTTGAATCAGGCGAAAACTTCACAAAAACATCATCTTCAGTATAATGCATCTTGAGGTTTTCAAGATTGGTGCGTATCATCTTCATCCCTTCGCCGCTCCATCCATAAGAGCCAAAACCGCCGGCAAGTTTTCCCTTATCGCGCAGCGGGCTGATCACGGCAAACAAGCGGTAAATCGGCAATAGAATGTTTTGGTTTATCGTCGGACATCCGACAATCAAACCAGAAGCCATCGCAACCTGCATATCAATCTCGCCAAGGCTTGTGTGTTCGATATCTTGCAAAAAAACATCTAATTCCTTGTTGGTACGCAAACCATCAGCAATGGCTTCGGCTAATGCGCCTGTTTTGTGGTATGCCGAAACATACGGAATATAAACCCTTGTTTTTTGGGGTAATTCCAGTGCTTCGCGGGCATAACGTTCCGACATGTCCACATATTTTCGCCATGTTGACCGCAAAATGGGACCATGTCCGGTAGCTATCACATCAATCTCGAGCGGACGGATTCGCTCGATTGCTTTCAGCATAAACTTGCTGAATGGTTTTAAAATTACATCAAAATAATAGGTAAACGAATCATCCCAATCACCCACCAGATCGTCATACATTCGGTCGTCGGCATAATGTGCGCCAAACGAATCGCAGGTAAACAACACCTTATCTTCGACCAGGTAACTGTACATTGTATCAGGCCAATGCAAATTGGGAGCACTGATAAAACGCAATGTGAGATTTCCCAGATCAAGCTCATCACCGTCCTTCACCTGCAAACTTTTGAACGGAACGGTGGTCAAATCTTTGAGATAACGAATCGCATTGCCGCTTCCAACTACCACCGCATCAGGAGCCAGTTCAAGCAGTTTGCCAACGCAGCCCGAATGGTCAGGTTCTGTGTGGTTCATTACAATATATTGAAGGGTTGACGGATCCATCACCTCTCTCAATTTTGCTTCATAAACAGGCCAAAAGCGTTCTTTTACTGTTTCAATTACAGCCTTTTTCTCTGCATTGATAAAATAACTGTTGTACGTTGTTCCATACTTGGTCTCCATGACCACATCAAAAGTTACCAACTCTTTGTCCAAAACACCAATCCAGTTTGAATGTTCTGAAACTTTTAACACACTAACATCTTTCATATCAATGCTTTATAAAAATATTTTCGTTTTAATTCCAAAGGCAAAATTAACCAAAATGCAATTTAAATCAAATACTTTGGCGTCATGATGCTACAAAAAAGAGGCTGTCCGGAATAAGACAGCCTCTTCAAAATTAGTATTTGATAACTTATCAGATCAAATTGTGTTTTTCAACAAACTCTGAAAGCACCTGATCAAGATTTGGGAATCCGATTTCTTGCAAATCATAATAAACACGTGTGTTTGGTTTATTGATCTTGATGATACGATTCAGGTCAATCGGTGTGCCAATAACCACTGCGTCGCAATCGGTATTGTTGATTGTGGTTTCAAGGTCTTTTAGTTGTTGTTCGCCATAACCCATTGCAGGCAGCAAAGTTCCAATATTTGGATAAATGCTGAATGTTTCGGCAAGTTTTCCAACAAGGAAAGGTCTTGGGTCAACGAGTTGTGCAGCGCCAAACTTTTGTGCAGCAACAGTTCCGGCCCCGATCTTCATTTCGCCATGCGTCAATGTTGGACCATCTTCAACAACTAAAACGCGTTTACCCTTGATGAGTGACATATCATCAACCTTGATTGGTGAAGCGCCGTCAACAACGATAGCCTTTGGATTCACTTTTGCAATATTCTGTCTTACAGTTTGAATTGCTTCAGGTCCGGCACTATCCATTTTATTGATAACAACAACATCAGCCAGCCTCAAAGTCACCTCTCCGGGATAATAACTCAGTTCATGCCCCGGGCGGTGTGGATCAACTACTGTGATTGTAAGGTCAGGTGTGTAAAATGGGAAGTCATTGTTGCCGCCATCCCACAAAACAACATCGCATCCATCAGGATCCTGCTCAGCAGCCCTCAGGATTGCTTCATAATCAACACCGGCATAAATAACATTGCCACGCACCACATGAGGTTCGTATTCCTCCATTTCTTCAACGGTGCATTTGTGAAATTCAAGGTCTTCAACTTTGGCAAAACGCTGAACCTTTTGTGCAACAAGGTCTCCGTAAGGCATTGGATGGCGCACTGCCACAACCTTTAAACCCTTTTCCATGAGGTATTCGATCACTTTTCGCGAAGTTTGGCTTTTACCACATCCCGTGCGGACTGCACCAACGGCAATCACCGGTTTTGTGCTCTTTACCATTGTGTCTTTAGGTCCCAACAGCATGAAGTTTGCACCGGCTGCATTGACTATCGCGCTCACGCTCATCACTTTTTGGTAAGTAACATCGCTGTACGAAAACACGCAAATGTCGGCCTGAAGATCGTGTATCAGGGATGGCAGATCACATTCTGCATAAATTGGAATACCATCAGGATACAAACTTCCTGCCAGCGCAGCAGGATATTTACGTCCGTCAATGTCCGGAATCTGAGCCGCTGTAAATGCAACTACATTGAATTGATCATTGTCCCTGAAATAGGTGTTGAAGTTATGGAAATCCCTTCCAGCAGCACCTATTATGATTACATTTTTCTTCATAAAACTAGGTTTAAAATTTACTGAGGTTTATGTGTGCAAATATAAAAAAAATATGTTCAAAAACGAACCATTAGATTTGGTGAAAAATATTAAATTTTTTATTGCATTATTAATCAATATCTTATATTGTTATTTTAATAACATTTATCAAACTACTTCCGCATTGCGTATCAAAATAGCCGGTAAAAGGATCTGTTTACACTGCTCCAGGGTTACTGTTAAAGCAATTTATGGCTCATTCGGCGGGTTTTCGTATTTTTGCACCTTATTGTAACCATTTATTCCAATGCTCGAAAATTCGCTTATTCACGCCTTTAATACTGCATTTCAGACGCTCTATTCAAAAACTGCCGACGAAAAATTTGTCAGCTTTCAGAAAACAAGAACCGAATTTGAAGGTGATATGACAATTGTTGTTTTTCCTTTCGTTAAAACAATTGGCAAATCACCCGAGGCAATTGCCAATGAAATAGGCACACAGCTATTGAAAGACTCCGAGCTTGTCAGTGGTTTCAATGTGGTGAAAGGATTTCTCAATCTTAGTATTTCTGATGAATACTGGCTAAAATTTTTTAACGACAATTTCTCTAACGAGAGCTTTGGCAAGATCAGTCAACAAGACAACAAGAAAATTGTGATCGAGTATTCATCACCCAACACAAACAAACCGCTACACTTAGGTCATGTGCGCAACAACCTGCTTGGGTGGAGTGTTGCAGAAATTTTAAAGGCCAATGGTCATGAAGTAACAAAAGTGAACTTAGTGAATGACAGGGGCATACATATTTGTAAATCAATGATTGCCTGGAAATACTGGGGCGGACACACGCCCGAAGAATCCAATACAAAAGGCGACAAACTCGTTGGGAATATGTATGTGCGGTTTGATAAAGAACTAAAAGCCCAGCTGGCACAATTAGTTTCTGAAGGTCAAACCGCGGAGATGGCAGCAAAAAATGCTCCGCTCATGCTTGAAGCACAGGAAATGCTCAGACAATGGGAAGCCGGCGACGCCGAAACCCGCAAACTCTGGGAAACCATGAACAACTGGGTGTATGAGGGTTTTAATCAAACATATACCAATCTTGGGATAGATTTTGACAAAACATACTACGAATCACAAACCTATTTGCTGGGCAAAAGCATCGTGCTTGAGGGCCTCGACAAACAATCATTCTACAGAAAAGACGACAATAGTATATGGTGCGATCTGCAGCAGGACGGCCTCGACGAAAAACTTTTGCTTAGATCCGACGGAACCTCTGTTTATATTACCCAGGACCTGGGTACAGCAGAAGAACGTCACGATCACTACAAGGCTGATCAAATGATCTATGTTGTTGGAAATGAGCAAAATTATCATTTTGATGTATTAAAACTCATCCTCAAAAAACTCGGAAGGCAGTGGGCCGATGGCATCGAACACCTTTCTTATGGCATGGTCGAACTTCCTGAAGGCAAAATGAAATCGCGCGAAGGAACAGTTGTTGATGCAGATGACCTTGTTGATGAAATGGTTCATACCGCCCGTCAAATGACCGAGGAGTTGGGCAAAGCAAGCAATCTGTCTGAAATTGAAGCTGATAAGTTATATAAGCAGATTGGACTCGGCGCCTTGAAGTATTACATCCTCAAAGTTGATCCTAAAAAAACAATGATGTTTAATCCGGCTGAATCAATAGATTTTAATGGTAACACCGGACCTTTTATTCAATATACCCATGCACGAATCAGGTCAGTACTTCAAAAAGCTGTGGATGCCGGTTATCTGCAAGGTGAAATTGAGGTATTTGCAAACACGGGAAAGGAAAAGCATATTGTAAAAATTCTGCATCAATTCCCGGCTGTCGTCAGCCAGGCCGGTGAACAAAGAAGTCCGGCACTCATCGCAAACTATATGTATGATCTTGCAAAAGAATACAATCAGTTTTACCAGGCTTGTCCTATCATTCGTGAAGAAAACGAATCTTTGAAGAAATTCAGAATCGGACTGAGTCTTTTTGTGGCAAATGTTTTAAAAATGTCAGGACGCCTTCTCGGTATGGAGATGCCGGACCGTATGTAGTAATCAACTTTCTATTTAGCTGGAAATAAGATTATTGTTAATAAATTCATAAAAGTTTTCATTGAACATTCAGTGTCATAAATTTGTTCTAATTTAGACGCGTTCTAAATTATTACAAAATCTTACCCTATGAAAACTATTTACAAAATCATGACGGTTTTGGTTGCATTACCGGTTGTTTTATTGTTACTTGCCAACGGAGGCGGAAGCGCCGGAGGCTATAGCGGCAGCCCCGGAGACAACAACCAAACTTGTACAGCATGTCATTCAGGAACTCCAACAGTGCAAAACGGCTGGATCAGCAGCAACATTCCTGTTTCAGGCTACGTTCCGGGATCAACGTATCAACTCACCTTGAATGCCAATCAAACCGGTGTTTCGAAGTTTGGCTTTGAGTTTACTTCGGAAAATTCATCCGGTCAAAAAACAGGAACTTTCACCATTACCGATGCCAATCGCACAAAACTGACAAATCAAAACAAATCAGTTACACACAAAAGCGGTGGTACGGCCGGAGCTGGCGGAACCATTAGCTGGACCTTTAACTGGACTGCCCCTGCAACATCGGCAGGCCAGGTGAGGTTTTATGCTGCCGTAAATGCCACCAACAGCAATGGAAACACTTCAGGCGATCAGATTATCAAAACCTCTTTGTTTGTTGAAGCTGCTGCGCCGGCAGCATTGCTTGCAGTGTCTCCGCAGCAGGCCGATCAAGGCAGTAGCGCAACATTGACAATCACCGGGCAAAATACCAGCTGGAATGCAACATCCCCTGCAGTTCAACTCAGAAAATCAGGAACAACCACAACCATTGCCCCTGCAACTGTTACGGTTAACAACAACACGCAACTTCAGGCAAGCTTTAATTTCGCTCCCAATGCTTTGCCGGGTCTTTACGATGTTTTGGTGAATGATCTGGTGCTGGCCGAATCGTTTACCATCAACCAGATTGTCCCTGCATTATTAACTGTTCAGCCAAATGTCGCCAATCAAGGTGAAAATGTGGTTGTTGAAATCACAGCTGAAAATACCTTTTGGAACGGAACTACCCCCACTATTTCGTTGAGTCAAAGCGGATCAGCAACCATCAATGCCACTGCGGTCACAGTGTTATCAAACACAACGGCTTCGGCCACCTTTCAGATTCCGGCTGATGCAAACACCGGATTATACAACCTTGGTGTAAACGATCTTTTGATGCCCAATGCCTTTACAATCAATCTTGTGAGTGGAATCGCAAATGTCAGTGCGTCAAGTTTCAAATTCTATCCAAATCCGGCTACCTCGTTCGTTACAATCGAAACCAAATCCGGAAGTCTCGTGCGTATTTTCGATCTGAATGGAAAAAAGCTTATTGAAAAAGTCTGCTTTGACATCTATGAAAATATTGACCTGTCACAAATTGAAAAAGGTGTGTATATGGTTCATGTTCAACATGATGGCAAGAACGAAATTAGAAAATTGATAAAAAAGTAGAAAGCATTTCTCAATGAAAACCAAAAACAAGCTTGTGCAACCACAAGCTTGTTTTTTTTTAGCTTTGCCTCATCAACTTTTATAAAAACATCATCCAATGACAAAAACATGTTTAGAATGCGGAGAGCTGCTCATTGGGAGAGCAGACAAGAAGTTTTGCAACGATCAGTGCCGGTCGGCACATTATCAGCGCATACATGCCGTTGAATCGCCGCTTATCCGAAGTATTAACAATCACCTTAAAAAGAACCGTTCGATATTGGCGAATCTGAACCCTGATGGCAAAACAAAAGTCAGAAAAAGTACATTGGTAAAGGAGGGGTTTCAGTTTAAGTATTTTACAAGCATCTATACCACCAGAGAAAATAAGGTTTACTATTTTGTTTACGATCAGGGGTATTTGCCGCTCGAAAATGACTTTTTTGCCCTCGTTAGAAATCAGGATATATAATTTGATTTTTTTTAGGCCTTAAGCGGGCAGAATGATTAATTTTGCAACAATATTCATTCTCGATGCTACTAAAAATATATCCG
>ERZ1645187.3373-NODE-3373-length-13473-cov-7.670592_pt1 | contig 13473 bp, 12 predicted proteins | sample MGYA00575352_ERZ1645187 | MGnify/ENA primary metagenome ERZ1645187 (study PRJEB40837, sample SAMN11349314) | freshwater sediment metagenome | isolation source: river sediment | host: Sediment | place: India: Wazaribad , New Delhi | collected 2017-02-21 ...
GATGGCCCGGGCCTGGCGGGGGCGGGGGGGCTCAGAGTGTTTCGGAAACCTTGACCACGCGGCCTTCGGCCACCGATTTCAGGGCGGCCTCCGCCAGCGCCAGCGCGATCAGCCCGTCCTCGCCCGAAGGCTCGGCGCGGCCCTTGCCGGCCAGCGCCGCGATGAAGGCGGCGATTTCGGCGGCATAGGCCTCGGTGTAGCGTGTCATGAAGAAATCATGCAGCGGCGGGCGGGTATAGCCCGCGGAACTGGCAAGTTCGATCGACACCGGACGCTGGTTTTCCGCCGCCACCATTCCCTTTGAGCCATGCACCTCGATCCGTTGGTCATAGCCATAGGTCGCCCGGCGCGAGTTGGAGATCATCGCCTGACGGCCCGAGGCGGTTTTCAGCAGGACCTGCACGCTGTCGAAATCGCCCGCCGCGCCGATTGCCGGATCAACAAGAACCGCCGCGGTGGCGACAACCTCGGTCACCTCTTCGCCCAGAAGGAACCGCGCCATGTCGAAATCATGGATCGTCATGTCGCGGAAGATGCCGCCCGAGCGCCGGATATAGTCCACCGGCGGGGCGCCCGGATCGCGTGAGGTGATCACCACCATCTCGACATCGCCGATGCTGCCCTTGTCGATTTCGGCCCGAACGGCGCGGAAATGCGGGTCAAAACGGCGGTTGAAGCCGACCATCAGCGTTCCTTCATGGGCGCGCACCACGTCAAGGCAGGATTTCACCCGCGCCAGCGACAGGTCGATCGGCTTTTCGCAGAACACCGCCTTGCCGGCCTTTACGAAGTGCTCGATCAGGTCGGCGTGGGTGTCGGTTGGGGTGCAGATCACCACCGCGTCAATGTCATCAGCCGCTTCGATGGCCTCGATCGTGCGCACAGCGCAGCCATAGTGGTCGGCCAGCGCCTGCGCTGCCTCCGGAACGGCATCGGCCACCGCCACCAGACGGGCGTTCGCGTCGCCGGTAACGGCCTTGGCGTGCACCTTGCCGATGCGTCCTGCGCCCAGTAGACCGAAGCGAACCGTCATCTTCTGTTTCCCCCGATGGCGCCAGTGGAACGGGGCCATTTGGCGCGGTTGAATTTGGAATATTTATTCCATATTCTATGCGGCGCGGGCAGCAAGGCGTCAAGGGGGACAGGGATGAGCGATGAGGGAAATCCGGCGGCACCCGTCTCGGTCGAGGCATTCCGCCTGCGTCTGGCCGAGATCGGCGAGGGCTTGCCCAAGCGGCTGCAGCAGTGCGCGGCGCATGTCGCGGCCAATCTGGACCGGATCGCCGTGTCAACCGTGGCCGAAATCGCTGCGGGGGCCGATGTGCCGCCTTCGGCCGTGATGCGCTTTTGCCAGTTGATGGGCTTTTCGGGCTATTCCGAGATGCAGCGCCTGTTTCGTGACGCCTATGCACCGGGTTTTCCCGATTATGCGACGCGGTTGGCCAATCTGAAGGAGGGGGCGGGCGGTCCGGCGCAGCTTCTGGCCGAATTCGTCGAGGCGGGGCGGCTGTCCCTGGAGGGGGCGGTCAAATCGCTGGACGAGGCGGCGCTGATGCGCGCGGTCGAGACCTTGTCGCAGGCGGCGATGGTGCATGTCGTGGGGCTGCGCCGGGCCTATCCCGTGGCCAGCTATCTGGCATATGTGCTGGAAAAGATGTCGGTTCCGGCCATGCTGCACGACGGCACCGGGCGCCTTGATCACCGCCATGCCCTGCGCCCGGGCGAGGCGCTTCTGGCGATCAGCTTTGCCCCCTATTCCGAAGAGACCCTATCGCTGGCCGCCGAGGCGCGGGGCAGGGGGCTGGCCGTCGTGGCCTTGACCGATCAGCTTTCCAGCCCGCTGGCCCGGCAGGCCGATGCGGTGCTGACCGTGCAGGAGGTGGATTTCGGTGCCTTCCGCTCGCTTTCGGCCAGCATTGCCATGGCCATCACACTGGCCGTGGCTGTTGGCACGCGGCGAGGGAGGGCCTGACAGGGGCAGCTTGTCAAAGGCCAAGGCGAAATGGATTGTCGGCAGGACGGGGCAGGGATAATCCGGGCAGCAGATCTCATGCCATCAGGGTCCTTGTGCCATGCTGAACCCCGCCGATCCCGCCTTTCTGTCCGATCTTGCCGCCCGTCTGCCCGCCGGCACCCTGCGTGCGCCCGAGCCCCGCGATCTGGAAGAGCCGCGCGGGCGCTGGCAGGGCAGGGCGGGCGCGGTGGCGCGGCCCCGCAGCGCGGCCGAGGTTTCGGCGATCCTGGCTGCCTGCCATGCCGCCCGCGTGGGCGTGGTGCCGCTGGGGGGCGGCACTGGTCTGGTGGGCGGGCAGATCATGGCCGACGGCCCCCTGCCGCTGTTGCTGTCGCTGGAGCGGATGACGGCCCTTCGCGGGATCTGGCCCGAAGAAAACTGCATGGTGGTCGAGGCGGGCATGGTGGTGCAATCCGCGCAAGAGGCCGCCGCGGCGCAAGGCCGGCTCTTTCCGCTCTCGCTGGCCTCGGAAGGGTCGGCGCGGGTGGGGGGCGTGCTGTCGACCAATGCGGGCGGGTTGAACGTGCTGCGCTATGGCAATGCTCGCGATCTTTGCCTGGGAATCGAGGCGGTTCTGCCCGATGGTCAGGTGTTCCACGGGCTGAAACGCCTGCGCAAGGACAACACCGGCTATGATCTGCGCCATCTGCTGATCGGGGCCGAGGGCACGCTGGGCGTCATCACCGCCGCCGCGCTGCGGCTGTTCCCGCAGCCTGCCTCTGTGGCGACCGCGCTCTTGGCGGTGCCGGACCCGGCCGCCGCCCTGCGCCTGTTGTCGCGGGCCGAGGCGCGGGCCTCGGGCATGATTTCCGCCTTTGAACTGATCCATCGTCAGGGGCCGGATTTCCTTGCCCAACACATGCCCGAGGTGACGGTGCCGCTTTCGCCGCTGCCCGACTGGATGGTGCTGATCGAACTGGGCCTGCCCGCGGGCTTTGAAAACGCCGAGGCGCTGATGGCCGGCCTTCTGGACGAGGCGTTCGAGGCCGGTCTGGTCCGCGATGGTGCCGTTGCGGCCTCGGCGGCGCAGCGGGCAGGCCTGTGGCGCATCCGCGAATCGATCCCGCTGGCCAACCGCATGGTGGGGGCGGTCTCGAGCCATGACATCTCATTGCCCCTGTCCGAGGTGCCCGCCTTCATCACCCGGGCCACGGCGGCGCTTGCGGCGCTGTCGGACATGCGGGTGAACTGCTTTGGCCATCTGGGCGATGGCAACTTGCATTACAACGTCTTTCCCGCCGAAGGGAAATCGAAGGCCGATTACCTGCCCCAGCGTGAGGCCGTGAAACGGCTGGTGCATGACATGGTGCATGAGATGGGGGGCTCGGTGTCGGCCGAACATGGGCTGGGGCGGCTCAAGGTCGATGATCTGGAACGCTATGGCGATCCGGGCAAGCTGGCCGCCATGCGCGCGATCAAGGCCGCGCTTGACCCCCATGGCATCCTGAACCCCGGCGCGGTGTTGCGCGCCTGACCCCGAGGAGCGCGCTGCGGCGCGACGACGAGGGCTGACCAGGTGAATTGGCCCAAGCGAATTGACCCTGCCGGAGCGATCCGACAGGGCCAGAGGGGTGTGTTTGGGTACGTGTTTGCAAGCAGCACCCTGTCCGGTGGGTGCCGGACAAGAACAGGATTAGACTGATTCCCCTGAAGATGAGGTTAACGCCGTTCGGGAACCTGCGCGGCAACCCAATCGGCCATCGCCTGCGGATCGGCGGGCAGGGCGGTGGCCATTCCGTCGCAAAAGGCCAGAAGGTCGGGCAGGTTCAGCCCGTTGACCCCCACCAGCACCGGCAGATCCCGCTCCAGCGCCTCGGCGATCAGCGGCACATAGCCCCGGCCCTGCGCCTCAAGCTTGCCGAACTTGTTGACGATCAGCGCCTCGGCCCCGGCCATCCGCGCGGCGACTTCCACCACCGCCTCTTCCAGCGCGCCGCCGTCCAGCCGGCAGCCCCGCGCCGCCTCGCCCCGATCCTGATTTATGCGGAACACCGGGCCATCGGGCAGGACGCACAGCTCCATGTCGCACAGGCTGCGCCCCGCGCGCGCCACATCGCGCTGCACCGTCCCTGCCAATCGCAGGCCCCGTGGCCGCAACAGCGCAACCGCGGCGGCGATCAGGGCATCGGTCGATCCTCGGCCGGTCTGGCTGACATAGGCGATGGGCATGGAGGGTCCAGTCTGCTGAGACCCGCAGTTAGCCCGCCGCCTTGTCCCGCCGCAAGAGGTGCTACAGCGCGATGCGGCAATGGGTGGGGGCGCGGAACTCCCAGCCGCGAAAATCGGGCGGGCCTTCGGCAAAGGCAAGATGCGGAAAGGCCTCGATGAGAACCCGCATCGTCACCTCGATCTGGGCCTTGGCAAACCACTTTCCGGCGCAGAAATGCGCGCCCTGACCAAAGGCCATATGCGCCTTTGGCGGCCGCAGGATGTCGAACGCCTCGGCATTGTCCCAGCGCGTCTCGTCGCGGTTGGCGCTGGCGAAGATGCAGGACACCGGCGTGCCCTCGGGCACCGGGATGCCGTTCACCTGCGTATCGCGCAGCGCGGTGCGCATCATCGTGCCGATGGGGGCGATCCAGCGCAGGGCCTCATCGATCGCCTGTGGCAACAGCCCGATGTCGGCGCGCAGGGCGGCAAACTGGTCGGGGTTCTGCATCAGCCCCACCAAAAGGTTCGCCGCCCCATGCCCCGGCTCCTGCATCCCGCCCAGCAAGGTGATCTTGACCGAAGGCAGGATCATCTCGACCGGCCGCACCTGGCCCGCCTCCATCCCCGAATGCAGCATGTGCGACAGCGGCGAATTGTCCGGCGCCCGCGCCAGCCGCTCCAGCAGGGGCCGCGCGACGGCCTCGATCTCGGTCACCACCGCCTGACAGATCGCGTCGCGGGCCGGGTCACGCTCAAAGTTGATCGCCCCCTGGCTTAGCCCATGGAACCAGCGCCGCAGCGTCGGCACATCCACCTCCATGAAGCCGAAGGACCGCGCCAGCGCCAGCGCCGAGATCGGCTCGAAATACCCTGTCAGCAGGTCGTCCGACCCGCTGGCGCGGAACGCCGCCAGCTGCGCCTCGGCAATCGGGCGCACCAGATGATCAATGTAGCCCGCCACCTGCCGGGGGCGGTAATGCGGCTCGATCCCGCCGCGCAGGGCGGCATGAACCGACCCTTCCGAGGTCAGCACATTCGGCCGCCCGAAAGCCGCGTTCACCGGGGCTTCGTCCGACACCGCCGTGAAGTCGGGGCTGCGGGCGATCTGTTCGACATCGCTCCAGCGCGTGGCGAACCAGCAGTTGGCCGCCGGCACCGGTGCAACCGGATCCTCGGCCCGCAGCCGGGCGTAATGCGGGAAGGGATCCCGGTCCAGAGCGTCGATCGTGATGGTCTCGCCGTGGCGCATGATCCGGCCCCCCTTTGGCCATTTCCCCTTCGCATATTGCTTCACATGGAAAGGATTCTGGCAAGGAGTCTGACAGGGAGTCTGACAGGGCTCAGGCCTTTGCGGCTTTCTTGCTGGTCTGGCGGAAATGCGAAAACCGGTGCGGCGAGACGCCAAAGCGTGCCCGGAAGCTTTTCGAGAAATGCGCGCTTGAGGCATAGCCGCAGGCGATCGCAACATCCAGCACGCTCATGTCGGTCTCGGCCAAAAGGGCGCGGCCGTGCTGCAGGCGCAGCCCTGCCAGATACTGGATCGGCGTGACGCCCAGATTGGCGCGGAACAGCCGCTCGATCTGGCGCCAGGACACGCCCACGAACTGCGCGCAATCCTCGACCGAGAAGGTCTCTTCCAGATGGGCCTCCAGATAGGACACCGCCTTGAGCAGATGGCGATTGCGGTTGCCCAGCCGCGAGGTGAGCGAGGTCACCTGCTCGTCCTCGGCATCGCGGCGGCGGGTCATCAGGCACATGTTCATCACCGCCTGACTGAGATCGGGGCCCAGATGATCGTCGATCAGCTTCAGCACCAGATCCGCCGCCGCCACCCCGCCCGCGCAGGTCACGATCCGGTCGTCGATGCAATAGACCTGCCAGTCCGGCGTCAGCGTCGGAAACAGCTCGGCAAAGCTGCGCAGGTTTTCCCAGTGCAGGGTGAACCGGCGCCCGTCCAGGATGCCGGCCCGGGCCAGCGCATAGGCCCCGGTGCAAAGCCCCCCCACGGTGCGCCCGTGCCGCCACTGCGCGCGGATCCAGTCGGTCAGCGCAGGCGTGCAGGCGGCCTCGGGCTCCACCCCGCCGCAGACCAGCACATAGCCCGCATCCGCCATCGCCGGCAGCGGCCCTTCGGGCAGGACGGGAAGACCGTTCGAACAGGTGATCGGCTGGCCATCCTCGCTATAGACATGCCAGCGGAACAGCACCCGCCCCGCCAACTGGTTCGCCACGCGCAGCGGCTCGATGGCCGAGGTGAAGGCCAGCATGGTGAACTGCTTCATCAACACGAACGAGACGGTCACCGGATCAGGCGTCTTGCCCAGTGGCACATGCGCGATCCCGCGCGAGATGTATCTGTGGCTGTCCGCCGTGTTCGCCAAGTCGGCCATTTTCGCCAAGTCGGACTTGTCGGCCATGTGATTCCCCGCCCTGAACAGATGCCTGCGACACAGCACTTACACCATTGCGGCGCGCCGACCACGCGATCTGTGCCCCGTGGCGCGTCAGTCGCCACAGCCTCCGCCTCCCGTGGCGCGTCAGTCGCCACAGCTTCCGCATCCCGTGGCGCGTCAGTCGCCACAGCCTCCGCCTCCCGTGGCGCGTCAGTCGCCATCGCCATAGCCGGTCATCTCCAGATAGCCGCTGCCGGCATGACTGCCCTCAAGGGTCACCGGCCCCTCCCAATAGGGCACCGAGGTGTCCATCCAGGCATCGCGGTTCAGCGCGCGGACGGTGACATCCACGCCACGATCGGGAAGCCGCACCTGCCAGACGACGGGTACCCGGCGGCCCGCCACCTCGTGCCAGTCCAGCGGTCGGGCCTGAAAGGCCCCGTCGGCAAAGGCCGTCACCGCGCCATCCGCGCCGATCCAGGTGGCCGAGCTATAGTCGGCCTCGCCGCGCAGCACGAACCCCATCAGCCTGTCGCCACTGTCGAAGGACAGCGAAAACCAGTCCCAGCCGGTCTGATCCTGCGCCAAGGGCTGGCTGGACCATTCCCGGTCAAGCCAGGCCGTGCCCGTCACCCTGACCCGCCCCTCTGGCAGGTCAAGCAGGCCCGACAGGGCAAAGGCGGGTTGAGAATAGTAATGGCTGGCCTGCCCCTGCGCGGATTTGACGGAATAGCCGTTCCGGCCATGCAGGATCAGCGGCCCCTTGGCCTGCAGATCGACATCATAGGCGAAATCGGGGCCCGAGGCGGTCAGCCGCAAGTGGTCGAAATCCGGGCCCTGCAGCGCCCAGTCGTCGATCCAGGCGGCAAAGGGGGTGGCGGTCACCCCGGCCTGGCCGATACCGCCCCGGGCCAGCCGTTCCGTCACATGATGCGCGGTGGGGGTGGTGACGGCGGCATGCCCCATCCACAGCTGCGGCGCCCCCCAGCCTTGCCCATCCCGAGGCGCAAGGGCGGATCGGAACAGCGTCCATTGCAGCCCGTAGGGGATTCCGTCCGGCCCGGTCATGTTGGCGGTCAGATACCACCATTCGATGCGGAACGCCGGATGCGCGCCATGGTCGGCGGGGAACTCCAGCACCCGGTCGGGGCTGGGCAGGGCAAAGCCCGTCGCCTCGGAGCCAAGCCCGGCAAAGCCCTGTGCCAGCCCCGGTGAGGGGGCAGCCAGAAGCAGAAGCATCAGCCAAAGCCTAGCGTTCATGGCGAAAGACCCCCAACAGGCGCGCCGGCTTCATCCGCGACAGGCGCCACGCAGGCCAGGCCGCCGCCAGCGCCGCCGCCAGCAGGGCAAAGGCCCCAAGCCGCAGATAATCCATCCAGAACAAGGACATCGGCAGGCGCCAGCCAAAGGCCTCGACATTGACCACCGCCAAAAGCGCCCAGGCCAGCGCCAGCCCCAAAGGCAGGGCCAGCGCGCCCGTCAGCAGCGCCAGCAGCAGCGCGCGCGCCAGATCCAGGAGCGCCAGCCGGCCGCTCGTCGCCCCCAGCGCCCAGACCGGGGCGAGTTGCGGCAGGCGCATCGCGGCCAGTGTCAGAAGACTCATCAGAATGGCAAAGCCCGCCACCGCCAGTGTCAGGATGTTCAGCGCGGTCGTGACGACAAAGGTCCGCTCGAAGATCGACAGCGACAGCGCCTTGATCGCCGCCTGATCGATTATGGCGGCCGCCGGCAGCCCGGCCCCGGCTTGCAAGTCTTGCCGCAGACCGGCCAGGCGGGATGGGTCCACCCGCAGGCCAAAACGCAGCGCCGTCACCTCGGGAAACCGGGCGCGGAACTGCCGTTCGGTCAGCACGATCTGGCCGATCGGGTTGCCGTAATCGCCATAGATGCCCAGCACCGGCAAGGCCCCGCCTTGGGCCAGCGGCACCGGCATACCCAGGTCCAGCCCGGCCCGGCGATAGAGCTGCTCGTTTACAAGCACACCCTCACCCCGGGCCAGGGCGTCCCAGACATCGGGCACCGCCTGCAGCAGATGCCAGTTGTCGCGATAGGTTGCATGATCCCGCGCGCCGTAAATCTCTACCGGCTGACCCGCAACGGTCTGGCGGGTGGAGAGGAGCGGCAGCACGGCATCGGCTTGCCCCTCGGCGGCGCGCAAGACCCGCTCGGCCTGCGCCGGGTTGGCCGCGGTGACGTAAAGCTCGGAGGCAAGGCGCTGGTCCAGAAAGGCGACAAAGGTCAGCCGGAACGACGACACCATGGTTGACACCCCCACATTCGCCGCCATGGCCAGAAGCAGCGCCATCAGGGCCAGCGACAGCCCCGGCAGTTGCTGGCGCGTGTCGGCCCAGAACCACTGCGCCAGCGGGCCGCGCGCCCGCGCCTCGGCCAGGCGCAGAAGGGCCCGCAGGATCGGCGGCAGCAACAGCGCCCCCCCGATCAGCAAGGCCCCCAGAAGAACGAAGCCCGCCATCAGACCCCGCCCCCAAAGCGTCAGCCCCAGCGCGCCCGCCAGCAGCGCCAGCGCCGCCGCCACCTGCAGCCGCCCCGCCCGCGCCATGAGCCAGGCCTGCGGCTGCGCGCTGGCCAGCAGGGGCATCCGCGCCAGTGCCCACAGTGACCCCGCCGCCGCAAGCCCTGTCCCCCCCAGCGCCATGGCAAGACCCGAGATCACCCAGGCCGGGCGCAGGGCCAGCTGGCCCGAAACCTCGGCCCCGTAAAGCCCGCGCAGGGTGGCCGCCACATCGGGCAGCAGCGCCGCCGCCATGCCATAGCCCAGCGCGATGCCCACGGCCCCGGCAACCAGCGCCAGCCCCGCAAGCTCGACCACCATCAGGCCGATCAGCCGGTTCAGCGGTGCGCCCAGAGCGCGCAGGCTGCGCAGCATCGGGCGGCGCTGCTCAAAGGCCAGACCGATGGCGCCATGCACGATGAACAGGCCCACCACAAAGGACAACAGGCCAAAGGCGGTCAGGTTCAGGTGGAAACTGTCGGTCAGCCGGGCCACATCGGCGCCGCCCTGCGGGGCCGTCAGCACCAGACCGGGCGCAACCTCGGCCAGCGGGCGCTGCCCGCGCGGCTGATCGGGGGCCAGCAGCAGCCTGTCGATCTGGCCCGCGCGGTGCAAGAGCCGCTGCGCCACGCCGATATCGGTGATCGCCACCCCCGGCGCAACCTGGGGCGTTGCGATCCGCGCGGCCTGTGTCGCGGGCAGGCGGGCCAGGGTCTCGGCCCGCGCCATGATCTGGCCTGGCCCGGTCAGAAAGCCGGTCAGATCGGCCCTCGCCGTCATCCGCGCCGCGCCGGTATCGCGCGGCAGGGTCAGCGGGTCGATCCCAAGCAGCGTGACCGGCCCCAGCTTTCCCTCGATCACCGGCGACACCAGCCAGCCCGCGCGGCGCAGGGCGACATAGGTCTGATCGGGGATCGGCGCTCCGGACGCGGTGGTGATCCGCGCCAGTTGCCCGTCGTTCAGCGACTGCGCCGCCGCGTCATAGCTGGCCCGCGCCTCGGCGTTGATCGCCTGCACCCCCGTCCACAGCGCCGTGCCCAGCGACAGCCCCGCCAGAAGGGTGAAAACCTGCAGCGGGTTGCGCCACCAATGGCTGAGAAGCGCCGAAAGCAGCGCCGCCGTCACGACAAAAGCCCGCCGCTAAGATGCAGCCGCCGGTCCAGCCGCGCGGCAAGGCGCGCGGAATGGGTGACCAGCACCAGTGCCGCGCCGCTGTCGCGCACCAGATCGCACATCAGGGTGAACACGCTGTCGGCGGTGGCCTCATCCAGATTGCCCGTCGGCTCATCCGCCAGCACAAGACTTGGGCGCGCGGCAAGGGTGCGCGCGATGGCAACCCGCTGCTGCTGGCCGCCCGACAGTTGTTCGGGATAGCGGGTCAGGTGGTCAATCAGGCCAAGCCGCCGGGCAAGCTCTTGGGCAAATGCCGGGTCATGACGTCCGGAGAGCCGTGCCTGAAAGGCGATGTTCGCCGCCACGGTCAGCGAGGGGATCAGGTTGAACTGCTGAAAGATCACCCCCACCGTTCCGCGCCGCAGCGCCGCCCGCCCGGCATCGCCCAGCGGCGTCAGATCGATGCCATTCACCGCCACCACGCCGCTGCTGGCGCTGTCGAGCCCGCCAATCAGATGCAAGAGCGTGCTTTTGCCCGACCCGGATTCGCCGGTCAGCGCCAGCATCTCGCCCACTTGCAGGTTCAGCGTGATGCCCCGCAGAACCGGTGTCTCGCTGGCCGGATAGGTTTTTGTCACGTCTTGCAGATGCAGCAGCATGGGCGGTCCTTTTTCCGGCATCTATCGCAAGGCGCGGCGCAGGCAAGGCATTTGCCGCGCGGCGCGCCGGCAGGTCGCACAAGAGTGGGCAAAGGTCGGCTGTCTGATTGACAAGAAGTCGGGCGAGGACATCTTGCGCCTTGCACCACAACAGACGATTCGACAGTGGACCCCGTCGCCAGATGACCACCCGCCCGCCGCCTTTTCCGCCTGTCGGCCTGCCCCTTGGGGCGGGGGCCGCTGTCAGGATCTGGCCCGGAATCGTCGCCAGCCGCAAGGGCGCGGCGCGGCCGGCCGGGGGGGCGGCGCTCTTTGCCGATCAGGGGCAGGGCGGTCGGGCGCCCCGTCTGGCCGCCCCGACCGGTCCCGGCCCCCGGTCCCGGCCCCTTCGGATGTGGCTGGCCGGGGGGGCGGTGGTCCTGTCCACCGCTCTGCATGGCGGGCTTGTGGCGGCTCTGGTCGCCCTGACGGGGACCGTGCCGCCCCTGGCTGAGCCTGATGTCGAAACCGCCGAGGTCGCCCTGATTTCAGAGGCCAAGTTCATGGCGATGACCGCGCCACAGCCCGACCTGCCCGCTTTGGCCCCGGCCCTTGCCGCGCCCGCCGCGCTGGCGGCTCTGGCCGAGCTTTCCCCGCCACAAACCCAGCCACAAACCCAACCACCGGCCCCACCCCTGCCAGCCCTGCTGCCGCCGCCTGATCTTTCCGCCGTCACGCCCGACCCGGCCCCGCAGGTCGAAGAGGCCCCAAAGCCTGCCGCCGCGCCCGACATCGCGCCGCCACCCGCGCCACCCAAGGCAGAGGGCAAGCCAAAGGCAGACGCCAAGCCGAAGGCAAAGCCCCCTGCGCCGCCTGAAAACCAGCCCAGGACCGCCGAAAAGGCCAAGCCAGCCCCCGCCGCACCGGCGCAGCAAAAGCCCGCGAAAGCCGCGCCCGCCCCTGCCGCAAGTCAAGGCGCGGCCGAGGCCAAGGCGCTCAAGGCTGATTGGGGGGCCAAGGTGCGCGCACGCATCACGCGCAAACTGGCCTTGCCTGCCGGGGCCGTGCCGGGCCGGGCCAAGCTGCGGGTGACGGTCACGCCCAAGGGGGCGCTTGTCCAGGTCGAGATCGCCCAGTCCTCGGGCCAGCCCGCGCTGGATGCCGCCGCGGTCAGGGCGGCCAGGGCCGCCGCGCCCTATCCCCACGCGCCCAAAGGGCTGACCGAGCCGAGCTACAGCTTTGTGGTGCCGATCCGGCTGGACGGCTGACCGCCCCGGCGATGGGCCCTGCGACGGCGGGAGGCTTGCTTTTCTGCCCGGCCAGCGCCAGTCTGGCAACAGACGCGCGCGCCCCGGCAAGAAGCACTGGAAAGGTCGTCCCATGCCCAGCCCAAAAGGATACTCCGCCCGCCAGATCCGCCTGCACTGGCTGGTTGCCGTGCTGATCGTGCTGCAATTCGTCCTGAACGAACCCATGTCCGCCGCCTGGGAGATGGTCGAGAACGGCCAGACCCCCGGTTTCAACTGGCTGGTGACAAGCCATGTTCTGGGCGGCGTTCTGGTGCTGATCTTTGCGCTTTGGCGGCTGGTCCTGCGCCAGACCCGGGGCGTGCCGGCCCCGCCCGAAACCGAACCCGCCGCCTTGCGGAGGCTGGGGCATCTTGGCCATCTGGCCCTGTATGCGCTGATGATCGCGCTGCCGCTGTCGGGACTGGCCGCGTGGTTTGGCGGCATCGCCGCGGCGGCCGAAGCGCATGAGGCGATGAAGGCGGCGCTGATGGCGCTGGTCGCCCTGCATGTGCTGGCCGCGCTCTGGCATCAGTTCTGGCTGAAGGACGGGCTGATGGCGCGGATGAAGCGGCCGCTGGACTGAGACATTCGGAAAATCGCATGTCATTGATCCGGATCATGGCGAGCCTTCCGATCCGGCGCCATCCTGACAAGGCGCGCGGCGATGGAGGTTCGGATGACCCGTTTGATGATGCTTCTTTACTCGGTGATCGGCACTGCGCTGGCCGGGTCGGGCGTTGTGATCGCCCTGACCACCGGGCATGTGACGCTGACCGCGATCCTGACGACCGCCGCCCTTGGTGCGGTGCTGGCGTTGCCGGTCAGCTGGTGGGTGGCCCGCCAACTGGCCTGAGCCCGCGCCTGAAACGGGGCGGCGTAGGGGCGGCGGCGTCACGCCGCGCCCCGTTGCCGGTATCCTGATTGCGCCGGGAAAGGCTCAGGCGAAGAACAGGTTGTCGATCCCCTCAAGGTCGCTTCGCGTGGCGCCAAGGACAAGGATCTGGTCGGCCGGGTCCTCCCGAGAGGTCAGGATCACGCCCTTCGCCGTGGTGGCGGCGTCAAAGGCCACGTCCAGCTGAAGCCCGTCAAGGCCGCTGACAAAATCAAGAATCCGGTCCTGTCCGCTGGCCGCGCCGAACACGAACAGATCGCTGCCTTCCCCGCCGCGCAGGTCGTCATTGCCCGCATCGCCGGTCAGGGTGTCGTTCCCGATGCCGCCTGACAGCGTGTCATTGCCGGCCCCGCCGGTCAGGGCATCGTCGCCGGTTCCGGCAAAGAGGTTGTCCTGGCCCGCATCGCCCGCCATCACGTCATGGCCCGCCCCGCCTGACAGCCGGTCATCATCCGCCCCGCCATAAAGCGC
>ERZ1645187.3374-NODE-3374-length-13470-cov-8.732836_pt1 | contig 13470 bp, 14 predicted proteins | sample MGYA00575352_ERZ1645187 | MGnify/ENA primary metagenome ERZ1645187 (study PRJEB40837, sample SAMN11349314) | freshwater sediment metagenome | isolation source: river sediment | host: Sediment | place: India: Wazaribad , New Delhi | collected 2017-02-21 ...
CGCGCCATCGAGAAGCGGCAGGGCCTGCGCATCTGCTGCCCCGAGGAGATCGCCTTCGATCAAGGCTTCATCGACGCCGACCAGCTGCGCGCGCTCGCGCAGCGTCTCGGCAAGAGCGCCTATGGCCAGTATCTCGGCGGTCTGATCGATGATCACGACCGTTCGTCGCGTTGAGGACGCTTCCATGAAGATCGAACAACTCTCTCTCGCCGGCGTGCTGCTGATCGAGCCGAAGAAGATCGGCGACGCGCGCGGCTTCTTCTCCGAGACGTTCCGCGCCGACCGCTTCGAGGCGGTCGCCGGCCCGGCGCGCTTCGTGCAGGACAACCAGTCGCTCTCGGCGAAGAAAGGCACGCTGCGCGGCCTGCATTACCAGAAGGCGCCGCGCGGCCAGGGCAAGCTGATCCGCGTGCTGCGCGGGGCGATCCTCGACGTGGCGGTCGACGCGCGGCGCGGCTCGCCGACCTTCGGGCGGCATGTCGCGGTCGAACTGTCGGAGACGAACTGGCGCCAGCTTTTCATTCCGGAGGGCTTCCTGCACGGCTTCTGCACGCTCGTCGACGATGTGGAGGTCGTCTACAAGGTGACGGATTATTACAGCCCCGAGCATGACGCCGGCGTGCGCTGGAACGATCCGACGATCGGGATCGAATGGCCGGTCGCGCCCTCCGACGCGATCGTGTCGGACAAGGACCGCAGCGCGCCGCTGTTCGGCGACGCTTTTCCCGCCTGAGGCGCGGCGCAAGGGGACGACGGACAAGATGATCGGGCCGGAGCTTCGCGCGCGCTATGCCGACTGGGCCTGCGTCACCGTGCGTTACGGCGACACCGACCGGCAGGGCCATGTCAACAATGCGGTGTTCTCGGCCTTTCTGGAGGCGGGCCGCGTCAACATGCTGTTTCCGGGAGGCGCCCCTCTCCACGCGGCCGGTGCCGCCTTCGTGATCGCGCGGCTGGTCCTCGACTTCAAGGCCGAACTGAACTGGCCGGGCGACGTGTGGATCGGCACGCGCGTCGCGCGGATCGGGCGCAGCTCGATGACGCTTGAGCAGGCGATCTATCAGGACGGCGTCTGCGCCGCGACCGCCGAGAACGTCATCGTCCAGATGGACGAGACGACGCGCAAGGCCGCGCCCCTGCGGGAGGAGACCATCGCCGCGCTGGAGGTCCTGCGGCGCCGATAGTCTGCGTCCCAGTCGCGCCGCGGCCGCTTTCGGCCTCGGCTTCGTGACGCCGCATCTTTCGGCGACGCCGGTCGAGGCCATCGCGGCGGCGGGAGAGGGCGCGCCGCATTGGCCGCAACTCTACTGGCGCGGGCGCGAGGCCACTCTCGCGCTCGCGCGGTGCGGCGAGGCCTGCGGCGTCGGCGCGCTCGTCCTCACCATCGACGCGCCGGTCGACGGCCCGCGCGACCGCCAGATCAGGGCGGGCTTTCGCTTTTCTGTCGATCTGAGGCTCGCGCATGACGATGGCGGGCCAGGCGCTCGACGGCGCCGTCGGCGCGTTGCGCGCCCTGCCGGGCGTGGTCGAAGCGGTCGCGGGCCGCGCGCCGGCGCTGTTCGACTCCGGCGTGCGCTGCGGCGTCGACGTCGCCAAGGCGTTGCGCCCGGGCGCGGCGGCGGCGCCTTGAACGGCGGCTTCCGTCTGCGTCTTCACTTCGTCCGGACGAAAGTCGGCAACGGATAGCGGCCAGCTTCCTCGCGCGGGACGATCGTCACCCTCTCTCCCGACGTCACCGCGTCTCGACCCTCGCCGACGATGCGCGCCAAAAGGCGCGGCCCTTCGTCCAGTTCAATCTCCGCAAGGCAGATCGGCACGTCCTCGTGATAGGCGGGATGGTTGGGCCTCATCACGAGCGAGAACGAGATCACCCGGCCGGCGCCGCTCGCCTCCTCCCACACGAGATCGCGCGAGCCGGTGTAAGGGCAGATCGGGCGAGGATAGAGAAACGGTCGACCGCCGCTTCGAGCGCGCTGGTAGATCAACCTGCCCTCTTTCCAGGCGTCGAGAAAGGCGGCGTTGTCCGCGTCCGCTTGCGGATGTGGGGCTTTGCTGAACTCGCTCATTGCGCAGCCTCGACGATGATAGCGCTCGCGGAAAGGCCATGGCCGTAACCGACCATGCCATAGCCGGCCACCAAGCCGCGCCGGGCGTTCTTCACCTGGCGGTCGCCTCCCTCTCCGCGAAGCTGGCGAACGGCTTCGGTCACGCTCAGGAGACCGCCGGCGATCCCCGCCTGACCGCAGGAAAGCTGGCCGCCGCCGGTGTTGAGCGGGAGGGAGCCGTCGAACGCGAAGCTGTGGGAGGCCAGGAACGCGCCGACCTCGCCCTTCTTGCAGAAACCGAGATCTTCGAGCTGGATCGCGACCATGATGGGGTAGTCGTCATAGAGCTGGACGCAGTCCATGTCCTTCGGGCCATACCCCGCCTGATTGAAGAGCCTGTCGGCGAACAGCTCCCAGCCGCCGCGCAATGGCGCGATCTCCATCGGCGGATGATTGTGACGCTCGAAACCGGAGAGAATCTCGACGCGCTTGCCGGGCGGCGCTCTGTCCAATGTCGTGACCACCACGGCCTCGCAGCCGGCGCAGGGCAAGACGCAGTCGTAGAGGCGGATCGGATCCGCGATCATCCGCGCGTTCAGATAGTCCTCGATCGTCAGCGGGCCGCGCAATAAGGCGTCCGGGTTCATCTGCGCGCTGCGGCGTTGACCGACGGCGATGCGTCCCAGATCCTCCCGTCTCGTGCCATAGGTCTCCATGTGCTTGCGCTGGATGACGCCGAACAGGCCGTTCGCGCCGCCGAACCCCAGCGGGGTCGCGTAGTTGCGGAGCGCCCGGTTGAAATTGTCCATCAGCTTGAAGTGGCCGCCGACGTCGTAATTATCTCCGGCGATGCACAAGACGGTCGTCGCCTGGCCGGACCGGATCGCATTCACGGCGCTGATGACGCTTGCGATCGGACCGGCGCTCCCGGCCGTTCCGAGATATGCCCACGAAACGGAAATCCCGAACTGTTCCGCCGTGGTGACGGCGTTATCCGGGTTGAGTTCGAACGAGCACACGGCCAATCCGTCGACGTCGCCGAAGGCGAGACCGGCGGACGCGAGCGCCTTTGATCCGGCCTCGGCGAACAGGGAGAACAGCGTCCTCGTCGTGCGCTTCTCGTAAGGAGCATGGCCATAACCGGCCAGACCGATCCTGCTTTGCATGAAGCCCTCACACGATGGCGGCGGCGCGCAGCGCCGCGATCTCGGCTTTCGACAGACCGGCCCAAGAGGAGAGAATCTCGTCATTGGCTTCGCCCGGCGCGCCGCCCGTCCACCTGACGCGACCCGGCGTCGTCTCCAGTCGCGGCGTCGGGGCCGGCATACGGATCGGCCCGAGCGCCCGGTCCACGATCGAGACGATCGCCTCGCGCGCGGCGACGTGGGGATCGGAGAGGACGTCGGCGATGTCGTTGACCTGTCCCGCCACGACATGGCTTTCGCGAAGCTTGCGCATCGCTTCCTGCGTCGGCTGCGTCCTCAGCCAGCCGGCCACCTCGCTGTCGATGGCGTCGCGATGCGCGACGCGATCGGACATGGTGGAAAAGCGCGCGTCCGTCTTCAGATCGGGACGCCCCATGGCGTCGGCCAGACCTTCGAAAATGCGCTGGGAGCCGCAACTGATGGCGATCGCGCCGCCATCGGCGGTGGCGTAGACGTTGCGCGGAACGTCCTCCTCCATCTGGTTGCCCAACAAAGGCTTCTTGCGTCCGGTCTGATCGTAGCGAACGACGACCGACTCGATGATGCGCAGGAGCGGCTCGTAGAGCGCCACGTCGACGACCTGCCCTTGCCCCGTCTTCTCCCTGTGATGCAGGGCGGCGAGCGCTCCGAAGGCGCCGAAGACGCCGGCGAGGTAATCGCCCATCGGGAAGGCCGACACCATCGGCCCTTTGTCCGCGTGGCCGGTGAAGGACGCCAATCCGGAGAAGGCTTCGGCGATCGTCGCGTAGCCGCCTTGCTCGCGCAGCGGGCCTGTCTGCCCCCATCCGCTCACCCGCACGATGATCAGGCCGGGAAATCGTTTGCGAAGCTCCTGCGGTCCGTATCCCCAACGCTCCATCGTGCCGGGGCGGAAGTTCTCGATGAGGATGTCCGCCTGACCGATCATCCGCAGCGTCGCCTCGCGCGCCTGCGGTTTTCCGATGTCGAGCGTCACGAGCCGCTTGTTGCGGGCCATGGTCTTCCACCACAACGCCTCGCCGTCCTTATGCGGCGGCCATTCGCGCAGGGCGTCGGGTTTGCCGGGCTTTTCGACCTTGACGACGTCGGCTCCGAAATCGCCAAGCATGGAGCCGACGAACGGACCCGCCAACATGGATCCGAGTTCGAGCGCTTTGAGATCGGACAGGCTTCCTGGCGTGGATTCCGACACGACGGCTCTCCCGGCTTGCGAGTTGGTTCAGCGATTGGCGGCGGCGTTCTCGATGCCGACGAGGCGGTCGAGAAGGAGCACGACGGCGACGGCGATGTAGATCGTTGTCGCCGACACCGCGGCGATCATCGGATCCACGTTGTACTGAATGTAGTTGAACAGCTTGACCGGGATCGGCATCAGATCGGCGGTCGTGTTGAAGATGCTGATCTCGACATTGATCCACGAGATGATGAAGGCGAAGAGCGAGCCCGAGATGACGCCCGAGCGGATCAGCGGCAAGGTCACCAGAAAGAAGGTCTCGAACCGCGTGGCGCCCAGATCCTGCGCCGCCTCCTCAAGAGAGGGATTGAAATGCGCGAGCGAGGCCAGCGTCGTGCGGATCACATAGGGAATGATCAACACGACGTGCCCGACGAAGAGCGCGAGAAACGAGCGCGCGATCCCCGTCATCGCCCCGAACTGAAGCAACGCGGCGCCGACGACGATGGGAGGCAAGATCAGCGGCGAAAGGAAGAGCGCCGAGATCGCGGCGCGCCCCGGAATGTCGCCGCGGGCGATGACCAGCGCCACCGGCACGCCGAGGATCGCCGCCGTCACTGTCGCGCTGCCGGCGAGACCCGCGCTGAGAGCCATCGACTTCATGTACGAAGCGTCCGCGAGAAACTTCGCGTACCATTGGAGCGTGAAGCCCTCTGGCGGGAATTTCAGATAGCTCGTCGTCGTGAAGGACGTGCCGACGATGACCGCCAACGGCAGGACGAAGAACACCACGGCCAGAAGCGCGTAGAGGCTGAGCAGGCTCGCGCCGGCCTTCGGAACGGAGCGCGATCCATTCATGCCAGCCTCCGCGATCGATTGAGGGCGAAAAGGTACCCCATCACGAGCAGCAACGTGGTGGCGAGAAGGACGATGGCGAGCGCCGCGCCGAACTGGAAGTTGAGGACCACGCCATACTGCTGGAAGATCAGCATCGAGGTGACGTTCTGGCGGCCGCCGCTGAGAATGCTCGGCGTGACATAGGCGCTGACCGAAAGCGTGAAGACGATGAGCGAGCCGGCCACGACGCCGGGCAAGCTCAAGGGAAATGTGACTTTCGTGAAGGCGGCCCATGGAGTGGCGCCGAGATCGCGCGCCGCCTCCTCGTAAGAGCGATCTATCCCCTGCAGCACGCTGGCGACCGTCAGCACTATGAACGGCGTCATGATGTATGTCAGGCCGAGCACGATGCTGAACGTTCCGTAGAGCAGCGGGAGCGGAGCGTCGACCAGTCCGGACGCCACCAGTCCGTCGTTCACAAGCCCGCGTCGCCCCAGCAGCACCATCCACCCAAAGGAACGCACGATGTTGCTGGTGAAAAGGGGCGTGATCACAACGATGTACAACAGGCTGCGCACCAGCCGGGAGCGCACCTGCCGCACGATGAAATAGGCCAGCGGATAGCCGATCAGGAATGAGAACAGCACGACCAGAAGCGACATCCGGAACGTGTAGAACAGCGTGTCCCAATAATAGGCCTCGCCCAGGGCCTTCGCGTAATGCGCCCAGGTCAGCGCGCCTTTCCCGTCGTTGACGCTGTCGGCGGCGACGATGCCGAACGGCGTGACGAAGAACGCCAGCATGAACGCGAGCGGCGCGGCCAGCAGCAGAAGGGAAAGCGTGCTGTTCATGCGCATCGTCAGACGCCCGGCACGGGAAGCGAAAGAAGAGGAACGTGCTGTTGGCAGCCATAGACGTCGCTCTCGCCGAACGATCCCTGCCGCCGCGGCCGTTTCAGGGTGACTTTCACGGCGTTCGCCATGTCGACATGAAAGAGCGAGGAGATATCGCTTTCCTCGATCCCGTAGGCATGAGCCACGCTTCGGCGGCTGACAGCTCCGCTGTCGCGAACCTGTCGATACGTCTCCGGGTCGGTGAAAAGGATGTCGAAAGTGATGCGAAACGGGCCGGCGTTCTTGCTGCGAATGATCGTGGCCAGCTGCGAAAGGGTTTGCTCGGCCATCTCAGATCTCCTCGTAATGGATCGGGAACAGCGCGGTTGGGGAGTCGACCTTCATCAGGTGATAGGCCGAGAAGTCGTACACCCTGCCGGCGTCGATCTCGGACGGGGAATAGAGAAAAGCGAGGTTCCCTGACGTGTTGAAGATGCCCGGATAATGGAGGTGCAGCAGCGCGCCGCTGATCTGATGGCAGGCCGCGTGGGCCAGTTCCGCATTGTCGGCGACGACGTCGATCGTGAGGCCGATCTCGCGCGCGAGTTCGTTGCGCCTGGGTTCCCACCGCTGCATCACGCCATCGCGTCCGTGCACATGGAAATGCGCCTGGATGGTCTGCGGCGCGAAATAGGCGTGGGCGCGCTCCTTTACGCCCTCCAGCAGTTCGTCGAGGCGCTCGATCATGGTCGGACACCGGACGCCGGCGACGCAGATCGAGCGATAGCCCATGAGGCGCGCGCCTTCGAGCTTGATGAAATAGTTCTTGGTCGCCTTCGCCTTCGCGCCCGAAACGCGGACCTGCCGGTCGCCGACAGCCTTGAACGCGCAATCGGACAGATCGAGCTCGTGGCCGGGTCCTCCTTGAATGAACGGATTTTCGCGCTCGTAGAGGGAATGGGCGGCGACGGAGCGGATGGAGGCGCGCCGCTCAAGGGAACCCGGTTCGAGGACAAAGCCGTCGTCGTCGACACGGCCGAGCATCACATCCATGGCGAAGGGTTCGGCCGAGAACGCGCCGCATTCGAGAATCTTGCCCATGTGAATCGACAGACCGACATCCGCGCCCTTCCAGATCGGATAGGCGGCGATCGTCGTGTCGTCGCAAGCGCGGCCGCAGATGATGATCTGAGCGCCGGCGTCCAGGGCTTCGCAAATTGGCTCATGGCCCATCTGCGCCACGAGCGTCACCGAGGCGTCGACATCTTCCTCGGTGAGCGGCGCGCCGGCTTCAAAATCGACGACGTTCCCGTCGCGTATGGCGGACTTCACGAGGTCCTTGGGCATGTCGGCGTAGATCCACGCAACTTTCTTCCTGAGTCCGAGACTGGCCAGAACGTTGCGCACGATCGCCACGGTCCAATCGACATGGGCTTTCGATCCCGCCCCGCCCGCGCTGCCGACGATGACGGGGATATTCGCGGCGTGCGCGGCCTCGATCAGCTGCGTCAGCTCCTTCTCCATGCTGAAGCGCGAAACGAGAGGCTCGCCGGATCCCAGATAATGAGGACCGGGATCGGTCGAGCCGGCGTCGACGGCGATGACGTCGGGTTTGAGCGACATGCCTCGCTTGAGGGCGTCGGCGCCGAAGCCGTAGCCCAGCGTTCCGGTCGGCGTCAGCACGGTGATTGGCGTCGTCATGGCGTCCTCGATTGACGGTCAGGCGGCGAGCATGCGCTCGCGGTCGCGGGGCCAGTGCACGGTTACGGTTTCGGCTTCGGCCGGCGGGGGAGTCTCGGGATGGCTTGGCAGCTGGGCGACAAACTCGTCGCCGTTCGGCATCTGCCCGAAAACGCGGAAGGACGTTCCCAGAAAAAGAGTTTGGGTCACCCGCATGGTCAGGCTGTTGAACGCGTCCGATGGAGCGGCGCCGAGACGGACATCCTCCGGCCGGACCATCAAACGGCCCTCGGAGTCGTCGTACTTGACGAGGTTCGCATCGCCGATGAAGGAGGCGACGAACTGCGAAGCGGGGTTCTTATAAATCTCCTGGCCGCCGCCGAACTGGATGACCTTGCCCTGATTCATGACGGCGATCCGGTCCGCCATCGTCAGCGCCTCCTCCTGGTCGTGGGTCACGAAAATGAACGTGATGCCAAGCCCGTGCTGGATCTGCTTGAGTTCGAGCTGCATCCGTTTGCGCAGCTTCAGGTCGAGCGCGCCGAGGGGTTCGTCGAGAAGCAACACCTTTGGTTGGTTGATCAGCGCCCTGGCGAGCGCCACGCGCTGCTGCTGGCCGCCGGAAAGCTGATTGGGTCTGCGGTCGCCGAGCGCCTCAAGGCTCGCAAGGGCCAGAACCTTGCCGACCTCCTCCGCGATCCTTGCGGCCGGCCATTTCGCGCGTCTGGGTCCGAACGCGATGTTCTCCGCGACGGTGAGATGCGGGAACAAGGCGTAGTTCTGGAAGACGGTGTTGACCGGCCGGCGGTTCGGCGGCGTGCGGGCGATGTCCTGACCGTCGATGAGGATCTTCCCCTCGTCCGGTTCGACGAAACCGGCGAGCGTTCGCAGCAGGGTGGTCTTGCCGCAGCCGCTCGGACCCAGCAGAGCGAGAAACTCGCCCTGCCGGATCGACAGGCTGACATGGTCGAGCGCGAGCACGGATCCGTAGCGCTTCACCACGTCGACAACCTCGACGAGGTCTTTGTCAGTCTTGGCCGTCAAGACAGGCTCCTGCACAGGGGCGCCGGCGGGGGGCGCCGGCGGGGCGCGGCGGATCACTTGCGCACGACGTCCTTGTTCCAGACGTCGATCACCGCCTGCCGCTGCGCGTTGAGTTCGGCCCAGTTGATCAGGGCGAGATTGTCGACCGACCCGGCCGATCCCCACGGAAGTCTGGACTTGGCCTTGTCCGACAGCGTGACGTCCCTGGTCGCGGGGCCGACGTAGAGCTTCTCGACCATGCAGGACGCCGGCTCTTTGCCGACGGCGAAATCCACGAACTTCTCGGCGTCCGCCTTCTTCTGCGCGCCCTTGGTGATGTGCAGGCGGATGTCGCCGCTCGGCGCTCCTTCCTTCGGCGCGACATAAGTGATCGGCAATCCCTTGTCGGCGAGGCTCCAGGCGGCGCTTGCGTAATGAGCGCCGGCGATGACCTCGCCGCTCTGGAAGCTGTTGGTCGCGCCGCCGGACGTGTCGAAGTAGTTCGACACCTTCAGCTCGCGATATTTCTTGATGGCGGGGTCCCAGGCGCCAGCGCTGCCGCCGAGCGCCTTGTTCAGATGCATGAACAGAGGGGCGCCCATCGCATTGGCGGGGCTGGGAAGCGTGACCGCGTTGGCGAACTCCGGTCTCCACAGATCGAAGAACGAGGCGGGCGGCGTCTTCACGTCCTTGGTGTTGTAGACCAGCCCGAGCGAATAGAAGCCGGTCGAGACGGCGAAGACCGAGCCGTCGGCGCGTTTGTACAGACCCTGCGGAACGACGCCGGCGAGGTTCTTGATCCGCGCCGGATCGAGCGTTTCGAGCAGACCGTCGGCGTCCGCCAGCTCGGAGACGCCGCCGTCGAGCCAGGCGACATCGATCGTGGGCGAACCCTTCTGCTGCCGCAGTTTGCCAAGCGTGACGTTCGAGACTCCCGGATCGGGGGTGACGGCGATCCCGGTCGCTTTGGCGAAGGGAGCGATGATGCAGCTCTGGATCGCCTCTCCCCATTCCCCGCCATAGACGGCCACGGTCAGAGATTGCGCCGACGCCGGCGTCGCCAGCATGGAGACGGCAATCGCGCCGATGGCGCATGCGCCATGCGTTCTGTTCATCCGATCCTCCCTCGGTCCTGCTGTTTTTTCTGGACAGCCCTATCGAAACCCGTCAGCCTATGAGTGTCAAATTCCTTTTGACGCATCTGAAATAACTAGAAGTTATGTTGCAATGCAGATCCGGCAGCTCGAAGCGTTCAGGGCGATCATGGAATTGGGCAGCGTGACGCGCGCCGCCGCCGCTCTCGGCGTGTCCCAGCCAGCCGTCAGCAAGCTGCTTGCCGCGCTCACGGAGGATTGCGGGTTCGAGCTCTTCGTTCGCACCGGCAATCGCCTGGAGGCGACCGCCGAGGCCGCTTCGCTTTATCGCGAGGTCGAACGCATGTTCCGCAGCGTTGGCGACATCGAACGGCATGCGGCGGCGATCCGGGAGCGGCGAGCGGGGCAACTGTCGATCGGCGCCTTTCCAGCGCTCGCGACCCGCCCGTTGCCGGCCGCGCTTCAGCCGTTTCGGACGGCCCATTCCGACGTTCGGCTTTCGCTGATCGCGCGCAGCGGCCGTCTGCTCGGCGATCTGGTTTCGGCCGATCGCATCGACGTCGGCATCGGTCTGATGCGGATTGACGTCGCCTCCATCCGTTCGGAGTTGCTCGGCTCCGTCGAAGCCGTCTGCGCGATGGCGCCCGACAACGCTCTGGCTCGCAAGAGGGTGATCCAGGCCGAGGACCTCGATGGCCTGCCGTTCATCTCGCTCGGCTCGGAAGATCAGGCGCGCTATCGCGTGGACGCCGCCTTTAGCGCGGCGCCCATCCATCGCGATGTGGTGATCGAAGCGCACCAATCGGAAGCGGCGTGCGCCTTCGCGGCGAGCGGCGCGGGGATCGCCGTGGTCGAACCTTTCGCCGCCGGAATGTTTCGCAAGGACGAACTGGCCGTCCGCCGCTTCCGTCCCAGAATCGAGTTCGAGATTTGGGCGATGACGCCGGCGCACCGGCCGCGTTCGCTGATCGTCGAAGAGTTCATCCAGTTCATGCGCAGTTTCGTGGAGGGGCACGAGAACCCCTGACGCCGCGCCGTATCCGGCGACAACGCCCGAGGAGGAGCAGATGAGGAAGGCCCGCTTCATCGATGTCATCTACACCCACACGGAAGGCGAACCGACGTGCATCATCCATGCCGGCATTCCCTACCCCGCCGGCCTGGATATTCTCGCCAAACGCTCGTATCTCCAGGAGAACTACGATTACGTGCGCACCTCGCTGATGCGCGAGCCGCGCGGCCATCAAGACATGTTCGGCGTCTTTCTGACGCCGCCTCATGAAGCCGACGCCGACGCCGGAATGCTCTGGGTCGACGGAGAGCGCTTCGTCGAAATGTGCGGCCATGGCACCATCGCGCTCTCCATGGCGCTGGTCGCGCACGGCATGGTCCGCAACGTCGAGGAGCCGATCACCACCATCCGCTACGAGACCCCCGTGGGCCGCGTGACCGCGGAGGTCAAGAGTCAGGGCGGCGACGTGGAATGGACACGGTTCGAGAACGTTCCGGCTTTCGTGCTCGCGCAGGACGTGCCCGTGTCCCTGCCCGGCTATGGCGAGGCCAAGGCGGATATTTCCTTCGGCGGAAACTTCTTCGCGATCGTGAAGTGGCCGGATCGAGCGAACAAGCCGATCCGCCCCGACAACGCGCGTCTCCTGTCGGACATGGGTCAGCTCGTCAAGCAGCAGATCAACGACAAGATGGACATCCGCCATCCGACCAAACCGGAAACGCGCGGCCTCCATTTCTGCACGTTCTGGCACGAACCGGATCGGCCGGATTCGCTCTACAAGAACGTTCATGTCTTCTCGGACGGCAAGCTCGACCGATCTCCCGGCGGCACCGGCACCAGCGCCATGATGGCGATGTTCGAGGCGCGCGGCCAGTTGAAGATGGGGCAGGCGATTCGTTCCGAAGGCTTGCTGGGATCAGGTCAGTTCGAAGGGCGGCTCGTGCGGGAGACGACCATCGGCAAGCATCGCGCGGTGGTTCCGACGGTGCAGGGCGCGGCCGCGGTCATCGGTTACGCCAAATGGCTGCTCGATAGGGAAGACCCCGTGAGCAACGGGTTCGTCGTGCGATAACTCGCGGCGCGCGGTTCCAAGACGGTCCGGGACCGGGTCTGGAGACGCCGCCGGGCGGTCAAGACGCGGAAGACGCAGCCCGTTCCCGCGGCGTCGCCCGCGCTCGCGGCCTGCTTCGATCGGAATCTTCACGCTTCACGTCGACGTCCCTGGACTCGACCGATTGCTGGCGCGGCTGCATCGCCGCGAAACGCCGTCGCCAAGGGCGCTGGAACGCGCCGGCGCCGTCTCCGGGGGAAACGAGGCGAGCGCCGACAATACGCCGAGCGCGCGGTCGCAGACGCGGAGGCCCTCGCGGGTTTACGACAGCGTCCGCAGCAGCGCCCGCGCCTCGACTTGCGGCGGCCCCCTGCCCTGCGGGCGCGGCTCTCGATCCTTGCGCAGACGCCCTCGCTCCCGGCTTCCCGCGCCTGCGACCCGGGGCCGTGACGTCAGCAGGCGATTTTGGGCCGCGGCCGCCGGAATGCCGATGCGCTGCGCGACATCGCGCGCGACTATGCGCTGGAAACCTCGACCGACGATGATGCGGCGCTTGAGGGCCACTCGGTCTTGTCGTCGTAGTCGGCGATCGACGGCGGTTTCGATCCACGCCCTCGCGCGGAGGGCGACCGCGTTTCTTCTCGATCGCCGGCGGCATGGTGATGTTTCGATCCACGCCCTCGCGCGGAGGGTGACCTCGGTCCCCAACTCCAACGTCCGAACGACGTTGTTTCGATCCACACCCTCGCGCGGAGGGCGACACCATACGCCGATCCACTGCGCGAGCCGCCCGGCGTTTCGATCCACACCCTCGCGCGGAGGGCGACCTCCCGCATCCCCACAAGAGCGAGGCCGCGGCAAAGTTTCGATCCACACCCTCGCGCGGAGAGCGACGCGGCCCGTCGGCGGCGGGCTTGCCGCGATAAGGGTTTCGATCCACGCCCTCGCGCGGAGGGCGACCCGAGGCCGGCGAGATCAGCCACGCGGACCTTCAGTTTCGATCCACGCCCTCGCGCGGAGGGCGACGGTCCGGCGTCTCTGCCGCCGCTCCGCTCGAATGGTTTCGATCCACGCCCTCGCGCGGAGGGCGACTGCAACGTTGCTGCAACGTCGCGCAACGGCGGATGTTTCGATCCACGCCCTCGCGCGGAGGGCGACGCCCATGACCGAGCCGGTGACGCCGATCGACGTGTTTCGATCCACGCCCTCGCGCGGAGGGCGACGGCCGCGCGCCTGAAGTCGGGCGCCCGCGTTGGGAGGTTTCGATCCACGCCCTCGCGCGGAGGGCGACCTCTCCCCCAAGGTGTTCGGCGACCGGCAGACGGTGTTTCGATCCACGCCCTCGCGCGGAGGGCGACGCTATCAACGCCCGAACTACCGGGGACAATAAAAGTTTCGATCCACGCCCTCGCGCGGAGGGCGACTGCGACGGTCGCGGGCCATAGGGAACAGACAAAGTTTCGATCTACGCCCTCGCGCGGAGGGCGACGCAACTGCTGGCCGATAGCGCCGCCCGTCTGCAAGTTTCGATCCACGC
>ERZ1645187.3376-NODE-3376-length-13466-cov-4.815077_pt1 | contig 13466 bp, 11 predicted proteins | sample MGYA00575352_ERZ1645187 | MGnify/ENA primary metagenome ERZ1645187 (study PRJEB40837, sample SAMN11349314) | freshwater sediment metagenome | isolation source: river sediment | host: Sediment | place: India: Wazaribad , New Delhi | collected 2017-02-21 ...
CTTTCTTGTAGATATGATGCTTCCAGTCGTCGCGCTGGAACAATTCGCAAAAATGCTCCATGTCACGAGGGATCATTGATTCATCGGAATAGTCAATGAGCGTGGTTCCCGACAACGAATAATTTGCCAAGGCCGAAGAAACTGAAGTCCATCGGTCGAACACAATCTGTACGAAGTAAATTAACCAAGGCCCGATAAGGATTCGCCAGAATCGTAGCGGCTTTTCCACCCCGTGAATGGCATTCATTTTCTCTGCGAGCGCAATAATCAATCGCTCGTTGAGTGAGCTCAACTCAACATAGTCGCTGCGAAGTTGTTGTTGATCAGACCAACGGTGCGGCAACACAAGATGATCAAGGGCACTCCAGACATGTCGACGCGAATACAGGCGACACCACTCTCCCAAGAACAGCACTGGCCGATCAAGCTTCCAAGTAAGCTCATCAGCAGTGGTTATGAGATAACGCTGCTTTGATTCTTTCACAGAAGCAAATCCCAAAAAACTGGCGTCCCTTCAGTGACGTCTTTCTTAACAACGCGACCAATCAAGTCATAGAGGTATTTCGGCGGCAATCCGTAGCCGGGTCGGACACTTCTGATCGAATCACAGGTAATTATCTCTCCGGCTTTCATCGGCTTAACGAAATACAGCGACCGACGGAATTTGATGTTGCCGATCTCGCTCGACTTTCTGCCGTAGTCCACATTGCCGAGCGACTCACATGCAGTGAGCACGCCTAGGCACAACATTGCGAGTTCATCGGGCTCGAGGGAGAAAGAATCGTCCGGGCCACCGCCGCGCCGATCCATCGTGAAGTGCTTCTCCACGATCAGCGCGCCCATCGCAATGCTCGCGATGGCGGTGGTGTTGTCTAGCGTGTGGTCAGAGAGTCCGGTCACGAGACCATAACGATTGATCATATCCGGAATCGTGCGCAGATTGTAGTCGCGCGCCGGGGCCGGATAGCCACTCACGCAGTGTAGTACCGCAAGATCCCGGCAACCGCCCGCACGTGCTGCCTCCACGGCTTCACCTATTTCCTCCGCATCCGCCATGCCGGTCGAAATGATCATCGGCTTTCCGGTGGAAGCAGCGTACCTGATCAGAGGCAGATCGATGGCTTCGAACGACGCGATCTTGTAAGCTGGAGCATTTAGATCCTCAAGCAGATCGATTGCCGTGGTATCGAATGGTGAACTGAAGATCGTGATACCGAGCTTGCGCGCATGCTCGAACATCGGCGCATGCCATTCCCAAGGGGTATGCGCCCACTCGTAGAGTTCATAGAGCGTTCGCCCGGCCCACAGGCCGTCGGTAATCTGGAAATCCGGCCGATCACTGTTCAAGGTGATCGTATCGGGGCGATAGGTCTGAATCTTGATCGCATCGGCACCGGCACGATGTGCCGCCTCGATCAGTTCAAATGCAGTTTCGAGTCGGCCATTATGGTTGGCCGACATCTCCGCAATGACATAGGGAGGAAAACCGCAACCGACAGAACGTCCGTCAATCGTGATCTTTGCACTCATCCATTTTCTCCACAATCAGCTTGTAACGGCAGCCGCGCAATTCAAAATAGGCTGGATATCGCTTCGGATCACAGACCCGTATCGCGTCGAATTGCTCGGCAATACTTTGCTGAGGGTCGATTTTACTGTCTTCCGGGATGCGCCGACGGTAGTAGGTTGGCGCTACGTTTTCCGATTGCACCACTGGCTCGATCGCGTCGAATTGCGCTACCGCGTAATCCATCAGTTCGATCTCGGCACGGAAGAGTGCATCGTTGATCTCATTCCACAGTGCGCTGCGAGGAATCCATACGGAGACTTTTCTCCAGATCCGGCCGCTATCGACAGGATCATCGGCTTCCAGCAATGAAACCGTAATTTTTTCGGCCCCGCCCACCAGTTCCCATACATAAGGGCTCCAGCCTCGACCGATCGGCAGGTCGCTGGCGTGGAGTACAAGACTTGCGCGGTACCGGCGACGCATGCTTTCGGGAACCAGTTCGGAACAGGACACAAGAAATAGTACGTCGCCGCCCGTCAGGTCACCCCGTCTGCGCACCAACGCAAGTTGGTGCTGCTCCGTTTGCGCCTGCAACCAACGCACGAGGTACGGATTGACCGGATGCCTCTCGTCGGTACAAAGAATATCAATTTTCATCGGCCACAACCCTCAACATGTACCCTGTTACTGTAGCCACCCCTTGGCCGGAGGTTACCTTGGCTGCCGCCCTGCTCATCTCGCCGATCAGCGAAGGAGTCGAAAAGATTCTTCCCAAGACCTCCGCCATGGCAGACTCGAGTGTGGCGGCGTCAACCGTGATCGCGGCTCCGGCCGCCTGCAATGCCGCTGCGATTTCACTCTGGTTCGACGCCAGAACCACCTGGATCGACGGTACGCCGAGACAGCAGCGTTCCCATGACGTACTCCCGGCCCCTCCGATCGCAAGATCGCTGTCCGCCATCAATTTAGCCATGTCCGGCGTGTCGACATGAACATCGATGTGCGACGGCAGCGTCGATGCAAGGTGCTTAACTTCGTCGATCCAGGGGCAATGCTTGCCCAGAACAACGGTAACGGAACAATCCTTTGGCACCCCGTTTCGAGAAAGCGTTTCCAATATAGCCCCAGTCGCGTTGTCCTTGTCCACCCCACCCATGGCGATCAGCAACTGCCTGATCTTCGGCGGCTGCCGCCGGGCCAGGCTTTTTTCCCGGAGCGCTGGAAATTCCTTTCTCAACAAAGCGTATTCCGCCCCGGCAAAGACCCGGCATGCGGCCGGCACCAGGCGCTGGTAACTTTCTTCAGTCCTGCCGAGATTCTGGTCCATCAACAGGTCACAAAAGTGCGGTCGGTTGGCCAGATCATCAATGACCATCAGGTGACTTGCACTGGCCTCAATCTGGCGCTCCCACTGCGCACCGATGGCGTAATGATCGACAACCAGCCAATCGGCCCGGCGATTGTTCATGCCCGCTCGCGTCTGGGCAGCGTCCAGTTTCCAAGGGGCGCCCAACCAACCGGCATGCTCGGCGGCGGCATCACCATCGCCCCCCTCGCCACCAACAGCTATGGGCAATGCTTCCACGCGGAACCCTCGCGACTCGATCGCCTCAATCAGGTTGCCCGGGTGGCGCCTGCAGACGAACAAGCAATCAACTCCTCTTTCCCTCAGTGCATCTGCAAGTGTCAGGCATCGCATCACGTGACCAGTACCGATTTCAAGCGAAGCATCTGCACGGAAAACGACGAACATGCAGGACCTCAGTTGAGGCGTTTGAAGCCGCTATGGCAAATCGGCCCCTTCAGCAAGGTCTGCATATCCCTACCGTCTTCACATTCACGGATGACGGCAAAGATCCCGTCCAGTGCCTCGAAATAGGCATCGACGACCTCGGGCGTATGCGCGGTGCTGACATACACGCAGTTGCTGGCGAGAAATCCCTTGGCCAACATTTCCTGCGTGACATAGGTCTTGTACGCGAGAGCGTCCTTGCTCTCGAACGAGTATCCCGTCAGCGCGGGCAGGCCCCAGTGGTTGATCGGCAGGCGGTATTTGTCAGCGAGTGCCTGCCACCGTTTGCGAATCTGAGTACCAGTATCGGTTATCGTGTCCCAGGCGCGGACGCGCTCCATGACTTCGAGCGTTTTGAGAGCTGCTGTCGGCCCGATACGTTCCGTCCAGAAGGTACTGCTGATAAAGGTGGACTGCGCCGCCTCCATCACTTCCCGCCGACCGATGGTCGCCGTAATAGCATAGCCGTTGCCCAACGCCTTGCCGAACATCGCCATGTCAGGCTCGATACCGTATTTCTTGTGCAACCCGCCAAATGTTTCGCGGAAGCCGGAGGTACATTCGTCGAAGATCAGCACGATCCCGCGATCAGTCGCAAGCTTGCGGATTTTCTGCAGGAAATTGTCCTCGGGACCCTTGTTGCGCACCACTTCCATTTTGATAACGCCAATGTCGTGCGCATTAACCAGCGCCTCAAGTTCGGCGTAATTGTTGTAGTTGAACGGGAAGACGGTTCCCCTGAGATTGCGAGGCACCCCCCTCGGCTCCAGCCCGGGGAGAAGATGCCCATCCAGACTGTCGTCGTCACCCAGGTTCGCCGACAGATACCAGTCGTGCCACCCGTGATATCCGCATATCGCCACCTTGTCCCGCCCGGACGCCGCGCGGGCGATGCGCACCGCGATCGCATTCGCTTCTCCGCCCGAGCGGGCGAAGCGGACCATGTCTGCCCAAGGATGCAATTCAATCAGCTTCTCGGCAAGATAGACCTCTTCCGGACAATTGAAGGTCGACATGTTGCCAGCAGCAATGGCGCCGCGTACGGCATCATCTACCTCGGGATGTGCGTAGCCGAGAATATTGGTACCGACTCCCATGATCGAAAGATCAAGGTAGCGGTTGCCATCGAGATCCCATACCGCACACCCTTCCACCTTGCTGAAATAGGCCGGCCAAAGGTCGGGAAGGAACATCTCGGCACGCTTTGAAAGCAGCATGTTGCCGCCAGGAATGATCTGTTTTGCGCGCTTCCATAGTTTCTGGCCTGTACCCATGCTGGCTCCCTCGTTCCGAATCAGATGCTTGTTTCCATCAAATAGCTCGGGGCGACTGTGCTGCAAATCCAGCACCTGCTGCCAACCGAAGTGAATCTCCGGATGGAAGTGCCCGAAAACGCCGCGAATCAACTCGAGATCGGCAAGTTCATCGACGGTCCAGCGCAAGCCTGACAAGTCCCGTTCGTAGCCCATGTTGCCGACACGAAACACTCCCGACTCGCGGACATACGGCGTGACGTGTTCATGGTCGAATGCCTTGGTCGATTCCCGCATCGCCTGCTTCAATGCATCTACGCGAACCACCTCGATGTCCAATCCATCTGGATACGTCGGGGGGCTGATGTTGCTGAAATAGTCGACATCCGAGGAAAGAAAGCGGTCGACGCACTCATCGACCAGTACTGGGTCTACCAAGGGGCAATCGCCGGTGATGCGTACCACGACATCTGCAGCAACTTCCGAAGCCGCCTGAACGAAGCGGTCAAGGACGTCGTTCTCGCTCCCCTGAACGCAAACATACCCGAGGTTGCGCACATGCAGCACCATCGGTTCATTTGCCGCAGACACGGAGGTGGCAAGTACTATCTGATCCAGTTTTCTTGCTCGCGACAGGCGCTTCAGGAGCAGCTCGATCATCGGGACATCTTTGATCGGCATCATGACCTTGTTCGGAAGGCGTGTAGAACCCATCCTCGCCTGCACAATGGCTACAATTTTCATTCGACTCTCGTCCTTGTTGCTATTCGGCATTCTTGTTTGACACTCCCTGGCTACCGAACCTGGGGGAGTACACCCGACTGTTGTACAGATACGATTCCGGGGTCAGTAACCTGTCCCCCTCACGCAGGTTGGCCAGAACGCTCTCCCCTGCACACAGGGCAATCTCTCCCAGTTCCAGTTCGCCGCCCTCGACCGCAACACAAACGCGCCCCTGATTGCATCGCACGACAAGTCCGCTGACATAGGGATGGAATCCCGTACCCCGTGCCTCAAAGCGCGCCTTGCGAACACGGACCTCCTGCCCTCGCCAGAATGTGGCTGCGCCCATGTACGGCGAATCGAAGGCATTGCAGAAGCGTTCGATCTGGATACCGTTCCAGCGCCAGTCGATATAGGCGTTTTCCTTTGTGTAGAGGCGGGGAAAATACAGACGGTCAACATTAAAATGCTCGAAGGGCTGCTTTACGAACGGCACGCCATCCCTCATGTCGAAGAGTGCTTGCTCAAGGAAACGAATGCCTTCCGCATTGTTTTCCCGAAAGTAGTCGTCGGGAGTCCTGGCAGTTGCAGACAGCTTGAAGTATTCATGCCGGATCACATCCCCGTGATCCACATGTTCAGTAATTTCCTGAAGGAAACATCCCCCTTGGCGATTGCCGTTCAGGATCTGCCATGTGTAATGGGCACCGCCCAGATATTCCGGAATCGGTATACCGTTAAAGTTGAACATCCCGTAGCCAAATTCTCGGATGACGTTCACTGAAAATATCCAGGCCGGCCCGAAGCATAGCGCCAGGGCCTGCTTGCCGCGGCAGGAAACACTGCCCCAATTAGCCCAGGCATTGATGTTGTCCACAACATGCGCAACCGTACCGCCATCCTGCAAGCATTGCAGGAGGCTCCTGCCGTCAGGCATCGATTCACCGGCATGTCGTGGTGCCAGAATGGCCTCGACTTCATAGCCGACGGATTGTGCGCGCAAGATGCATTCGGCCATGAGCACTCCACCGCCGATGAATGTGATGGCCTCGACGGTCTCAAATGAAACCTGTTCGCCACCGTTCGGAACGTGCCTCATCGACGACCTCGTGCGCCCAAGAAAAATCTGGGCCTGACGCCTCCCATCAAGTTCCCAGTAATCCGGAAGATAGGCTTCCCGACAGAAACCGGCTTTCGCGAATGCGCCAAGGGAAGCCCGGTTTTCCTCATAGCACCCGGCCACCATCTTTTCTATACCCAACTGATTGAATGCCAGATCACAGGCAGCGGTAATGGCTTCGCTGGCATACCCCTTGTTCCATTCACCACGGTCCCCCAAAAGCAGCCCGATTTCGGCGCGGTGGTGTCGAAAGTTGATCGGCCCCAACTTGATATTGCCTATATGTTTTCCAGAGTCGCGGAGAAAAATGCCTAACAGCAACGTGTCGGCTGCATCGTTAGCCTGTTTGACAAAACTGGCAATCGACTCGTTTGTCGCCTCCTGAAAACGCGACTCAAGGTAGCTGCAAACTGTCTGGTCTCGCATCCATTCGCAATAGGCAGCGCCAATGTTCAAATGGTCCAGGTTTTTCAGTACCAGCCGCTTTGATAAGACGGGTTCATTCAGCAACATTGCCCCCCCTCGGTTCAGCAACAATCCCGGACGCAGGTGGCCAATCCTTTGTCGACCCAGCGCATCACGTAGTCATGCAATTCACCGAACGGCAATTCGTATTTTTCCGCAATTTCCATAAGTGATCTTGTCCCGTCAAGCTCCCGTGGCAGGCAATTCATCAACAGATTCCAGCGGGCATTGATCGCTGCGTATTCCTGCCGATCGATTCCCGGTGCCGGTGCTGCGCGATACAGGTCGAATCGAGGATGCGACAACGCCACCAATCCTTTCGCAGCGAATTTCAAAGTCACATTTTTCTCCATCGTTTCCAGAATCGTCATGACGGTCTGCAAGCAATCGTCGAGCGCGTCTTCTTCGAGCGCGTCGGGAGTATCCTGCGACGTGTGGTACCCCCAAAACGGGTAGCGCGTCACGGAGATGCTCGGAATTTCATAGCCCGGGGCTTCAAATACCGTTTCATCGTTGCCGTAGATCGTACGGAAGGCGCCACTGACGTAGTCCCCGTATCTGGCCGAAAATACATGGTGAGCGGCGGAATCGATCGCACTTGTTCCAGTGTAGCTATCCTGAAGCTTCAGGGGCGCACGATTGCCGACCGATTTCAGCATAATGGCATACCGCAGCTCTTTGGCAGCATCCCCCAGGCTATCCAGCCAGAATGCCGTTCCGATCAATTCTGGAGCCACGACCAATCGGTAGGAGTATCTGCGTCTTGGCTGCATGGCCAAGGCCTGCATGGCGCGAATGCCGACGGCACACCCTGAAATATCGTCATTCGCCTGATAGGGATGGCAATTGTGGGCGTTCAACAGAATGGTCTCGCTCGACTCACCTGGCAAAAAATAGTCGAGAACCTTCATCGTCCCGGGCACTTCTTCGGTCTCCAATTCGACCTCATAGCAGCCTTCACGTAGCGTCTCCCAGAACGTTCGGGGCACACAGAACCCCCATGAGCGCTCCTGCGGTCGATAGAGTGCCGTCCAATGATAGACGATGGCATCCGGACATTCGTCGCTGAAATACAGATGTTGTTTGAGCGTATTAAGATCGACGCGACCGACAAATGATTTCGACAGTGTGATCACTCCGAGCGGCGACGCAGTGCCGTCGTAGACAACCTGTCCATCTCGCTTGATCAGCGCCTTCCGGACTCGCCATGCCGGCGCCACCATCCAACCATTCAGTTCCCGTCCCGACTGGAATTCGTGAACTTTGAACGGCAATTCCGATTGGAAAGCCGGAATCGCGGAATCATTGCCATCTCCTGTAACTGAATAGGCAAATGGATATAGCTTGGCTACGAGATCTTTGATCATGCTTGCGTGATACCAATTGTGCTCCCATAAGCCGGGTCCGTACGCATCACGCGGACATGCGGAGTAGTTCAGACCCGCTTCAGAGGAATACTGTAGTTTTTTAGAAATGCCTTTGCACGCAAAGGATTGTTGTCACCGAAGTTGAAAAGGCTACCACATGCGGCTGCCGCGACCCCCAGTTCAAGAACGTCCTTCAAGTGGCTGAAGTTTCCTGCGCCGGCAACTGCTATGACGGGAACCGAACTGACGGCAAGAACTCGTCGCATCAACTCGAGGTCGTAACCATTCATCGTGCCATCATGATCGATCGACTGCACCAGAATTTCACCGGCGCCCGCAGTAATCACGCTGGTAATGTGCTCTTCCAGCCCTGAAGTCTCCCTGCAGCGACCGCAGTCGGAATACAGGGTGTAGTTACCGTTCTCATGCCGGACATCGATGCTCGCCACCACGGCTTGCTGGCCATAGCGGGAAGAGATGTCCGTCACGACCGAAGGACTTCGGTAGGCGATGGAGTTCAGCACTACCTTGTCCGCACCAGCAGAAAACAACCTGGCCGCATCGTCGGCGCAGGCAATTCCGCCTCCCGCCGTCAGCGGCACGAAACAGTGCTCGGCGATCCGCGACAGGATTGCCGCGAGGTCGGATACCGTCCTGTTTCCGCGATCGACGTTCAGGAGAACCAGCTCGTCGGCATCCTGGTCGCTGTATACCTTCGAACTCTTGACGGGATCGCCGACGTCGCGAGAATCCGAAAAGACCCGCGTCTTGATCAGGCGCCCACCGGACAAAAGTTCAATTGGGATAATGCGGCGCTTCAGCACTTGCCATCCCACAAGCAGAAGTTGTCGATCAGGCGCAAGCCATTGACCTGGCTCTTTTCTGGATGGAATTGCACGCCGAGCACGTTGCCCATGCCAATGATCGACGGAAATTTTTCGCAGTAATCGGTTTCTGCGATGACTGACTGCGGCGCCTGCGCCACAAACCGATAACCATGAACAAAATAAAAATCGACATCTGCGCGAATCCCCTTCAACAGGGGATGGGCTCGGACCTGCAAGACCTCATTCCAACCGACGTGCGGCAGGGCGAAGCCCGGCTTCCGCTGTATCGGACGCACCTCGCCAGGAATCAAGCCCAGCCCGGCCACTACGCCTCCTTCCGTACCGGAATCGGCAAGGAGTTGCATGCCGAGGCAAATTCCCATTACGGGATTGCCCGCGCGCGAGAACTCATTGATCGCTGTGTCCAATCCCGTGCTTTCAAGGCGCGCCATTGCAGCCGAGAAGGCGCCAACGCCGGGAAGCAGCAAGTGTGTGACGCGTGACAGATCCTCGCCTGTCGACACAGTGGATACATCCCACCCCTGGCTATCTACAGCGTTGCGCAGCGAGCCGATATTTCCAATTCCGATATCGACGATACCGACCGTCACTGCTTCTTTTCCCTGTACCAGCGATCGAAGTCGGGGGTTCGCTTGCCCCATTGGATTACCTGGAAATCGGGCTGGTGCGGGGCCACGGCCAATTTCCCGACGATTTCATTGAACTCGCCCTCGGTGATATCCAGATACTCGAGGAACAACTCGAGCGACGGCGGTTTCCGTCCCTCCCACTCCTCAACCAGGCAGTCAGCCTCGGCCTTTTCAAGGCGCCCATTGCGAATGTCGAGTGCCGTCATCTGGGTTACTCGGGAATAACCACGCTTGAGATACTTCAAATAATCCCGTACCCCCTGCATCGCGCATTCGATCTTCTCATAAGGATAAAGTCCAGGCGGCATGCCCTCAACCTCATCACCCTGCCAGCCGAGTTCATCCATGATGAGTTTCGACTGGCTTTTCACGTCCCACGGTATGAACGAACCGAGGCAGACGGAACGATACCGAAGACGCTTCAGGTCACGCAAAGCTGGGTAGGTGTAGGGAATGAGGTCTCTCGGATCAAGCTCGAAGTCACGCTCGATCATTCCCTTCATGTCCTCGGCGGTAATTCCAAGATTGACGAAACGATTGAACCGGGTCTCATCGACCTCTTCGATCGCATCGTCCTCATAGTCGTAATAGGCAGTGTATTCCGAGGACGGCTCACCCCAGAACACAAGCGGTACATTGAATTTGAGCGCCAGGTGCATCGGATAGGAAAAAATGCCGGTGTGGCAATGCCAGCAAAAATCGCCCTTTCGAACCAATGCCTCACGCATCAGAGGCTTCACGACGTGCCAGTTGGGCGTAAAGCTGATGACGTCGACTCCCAGTCGCTTGAATGTACGTTCGTTGTTTGCGAGCAGGTTAGGGCGCATGAAGCCATGATTGAACTGGACAACCAATGGTTTCAGCTTGTATTCCTTGACCAGGTGATAAAGCGTGAACGTCGAATCCTTCCCCCCCGAAAACGGCACCAAGCAGTCGTAATCAAACTTGCCGCGATGCTCGTCGATGAGTTCCTCGAGCATCTGCTTCCGCTTGTCCCAGTCAATCTTCCCCTGCTTGAACTCCTGTTGCCGGCAGATATTACAGACGCCATTGGCATCAAACTCGATCGTCTCGTAGGTTTCGGGCAGGCCGCATCGTATGCACTTTTTCATTGTTAGACTTCCAACAAATTCCATTTGGAGGGGTTTAGCAAATGCTCGTCGTCACATGATAGATCTGGGAGAGTCTTCGCATCAAACGACTTGGTCGCAGCCAAAATCTGCGACAGTTGCAAACTATTATCAACACCAAAGATGACGCAATCCACCTGAGTATGAGCGAGGGGGTAAGAAAGACATGCTGCTTGTGGCGAAACACGATGCTCAGTCAGCCACCGCTCCCAGCGCTCCCAGAGATCATGCCAAGAATCGAATTTCCTAGGTCGATCCTGTTGCCCCATTAAGAGCAGCCCCTGCAGAAATACGGATCGGACATGTACTTCCACGCCGACTTCCTTCAATCGCGATAACCACCCCGATGTCACCAAGCGTCTATCGACGAGATTTAATGGCGATTGAACTATGCCGATAGCAATACGCCCCCATATCGCCTCAAGATCATCGGGGCCATAAACCGACACTCCAATTTTCGTTACAAGCCCCTCATGCTGAACTGCCGACATTGCCCTGCAAAGTTTATCGCCCTGAGATCCGCATAAATCAAGTGGCTGATGAAGTAATAATCCATAAAGTTTGGGGATGCGAAGACGCGACAACGATTGCTTTACAACAAGTCTTACCCATAGTTCAGGATCGACGTCATCTGGCAACGGTGGTAATTTAGAAACTACACGCCAATCTGTCACACCGATATTACCTAAGCGTGATTCAGCGTCGCCATAAACAGCCGCCGTATCAAGCGTATTGACCCCTGCAGCCCTTGCTATCCGAAGAATATCTGCAACTTGTTCAGGCGAAACTTGTCCACCAGTATTAGCAACACCGTAGCTCATACCAAATTGAACCGAACCCAACCCAAGTCGACTGATCTCGCTCAACACAAGCCCCTAGAGCGTCCCCGAAGGCCAAGCAGCACCTTCATTTTACGTACGATTTCACGCTGTTGACCAACCTTCAGCCCCGGATAAATCGGTAACGTAACTGCCTTCGCGTAGTAACTCTCCGCCTGTGGTAGCAACGTCTGACCATGCCCACGGCTCCTAAAGTAAGGGTGCCTATAAACCGGAATGTAATGAAGATTTACAAAAACCCCATCAGACCGGAGGTGCTCAAAAAATTCCCTCTGAGTAACATTAAAATCTGAAAATTCCAGTTGCAACACATAAAGATGATAGGAAGAATACACATCCGGACTTTGCCATGGCAAGCCCCCAATCCCTTCAGCCGATAACAATTCATTATAGGATTGGGCAAGTTCATGGCGAATGCTTACAAACTGATCTAATCTGCCGAGTTGACTGATTCCAAGTGCGGCTTGCATCTCTGTCATCCGATAGTTAAACCCCAGATCCAATTGCTGGTAGAACCATGGCCCATCTGGCGGAGAAAGCATTTCCGATTGATCGCGTGTAATACCGTGGCTTCTGAGGAGCCTCATTTTTGCAGCAAGCACCTCATCGTTGGTAAGCGCCATACCGCCCTCGCCAGTCGTAATGATCTTTACCGGATGGAAACTAAAGACGGTAATATCGCTGAATATGCAACCTCCAATGGGCAGCCCTTTATATTTTCCTCCAATTGCATGCGATGCATCTTCAATTATTCTGAATCCATAGCGGCATGCAAGCGCATGAATCCCCTCCATATCACACGACTGTCCGCACATATGGACCGGAATAACGACTTTTGGCAGACAGCCTAATCTCTCAGCCTCGACAAGTTTTTCCTCAAGCGCACTCACACTCATGTTGTAAGTCGCGGAGTCAATATCAACAAAATCTACCTTTGCCCCGCAATAAAGAGCACAATTTGCCGAGGCCACGAAAGTTATCGGAGAGGTCCATACCAGATCTCCCGGCACAACCCCCAGTGACAGCCAGGCAAGATGAAGCGCTGATGTAGCACTATTAGCAGCCACACTCTCACGAGCACCACAATAATCAGCCACAGCCCGCTCGAATCGAGGAACCGCTGGCCCCTGAGTCAGGAAATCAGACTCAAGAACAGCCACTACGGCATTGATGTCTTCAGCATTAATATCCTGCCGTCCATACGGAATCATCTGATCAAATCGTTCCGATTTTTTCACGATTTTCCGCTATCCAAGCCGCTAACATATCAACACTCATCCATTCCGGATTATTATCAGAAGAATACGTAAAATCTGAGGACACCAAACACCCACCATTTATTCTCGCAGGATCCACACTCCAATCATGAATAGCAGGGAGAATTTTGTAATAGTCTTTATATTCATAGGTGTATCCCGCATCTTCAGGACCAATCATTTGTTCGTGCAATTTCTCCCCAGGTCGAATTCCGACAATTTCTAGCCGCGCATTTGGCGCTACCGCCCGAGCAAGATCACAAATTCTCATAGACGGTATTTTTTTTACATAAATCTCCCCACCCACCATATCAGAGAATGCACGCCAAACAAGATCAACCCCCTCTTCAAGTGAGATCATAAATCTTGTCATACGCTCATCGGTGATTGGCAAAACCCCCTTACTAGCAAGCGTCAGAAAAAATGGAATTACGGACCCACGCGACCCCATAACATTGCCATAACGAACAACAGAAAATCGCGTATCTTGAGTACCACTATATGTATTTCCCGCAATAAACAACTTATCAGACG
>ERZ1645187.3378-NODE-3378-length-13461-cov-6.236387_pt1 | contig 13461 bp, 11 predicted proteins | sample MGYA00575352_ERZ1645187 | MGnify/ENA primary metagenome ERZ1645187 (study PRJEB40837, sample SAMN11349314) | freshwater sediment metagenome | isolation source: river sediment | host: Sediment | place: India: Wazaribad , New Delhi | collected 2017-02-21 ...
ACTTTGTGAGATCATGGGTAAGCTTTCTGTGATCGGAGATCAAAGTTGTGCAGATCTTGGATACTTGATCTTCCATCTCATCCGAAAACAGACGACGGAGTATGAAATCGTCTATCGCGTACCCGGAAAACCGGATCACCGTGTGCGCTTTAAAGATCTCGATGTGTGTCTCGCATACATTTTGAAACGCTGGTGGTAGTGGCTACACAGGGACTGTCCAAAAGGACAGTCCCTGTGTATAATCTCTACTATCTTTTTTCTTTAATAAATCGATCTAAACGTTCTCTAAGTTCTTTCTTTTCAAGATCAGGCTTAGAAAGATAGGTATGAAGATCACTTGCTAACGTACTTGCTTTGGTAAGCTCAGGAGAAGCACCACAACGCTCAATAGCAATACAGAGCTCATAAGCAAGTTGTTTAAGGTATTCATTTGTCGGCCTAGGGACATCAGGATGACTAGGTGCTTTTTTAACTTCGAAGTTAGCAATACGTTCAGTCAAGAGGTCAGAATAGATTTGCATGACGTCAGCTTGTTTCTTGAGTCGACCCGCTTCGGCTTTATCAAGATTGTAATATTGCTCACTTAAAAAGAACTGACGTAACTTAGTCAATTTTTCATTAAGTTCAGCTTTTTCGTCAATAACACGTTTTTGATGAGGAAGCATGATGAATTTACCTTAACTTAATTTGAAGAGATCGTCATCTTTACTAATGACAGAACGCGGAATTCGTCTCAATGTTCTATGTTCAACTTCTTCCAAGTTAGCTGGAATTGGAGCTTTACATTTTGGAAAAGGAAGGAAGAAACTTTTTGAACTTGATTCTACAACTGTAGGGAATCGATGCTTATCGATAACAACATGTAAAAAATCCCCTGAAGGTGTTTCACATTTACTGATCAAGACACCAATATCGTAAATACGATCAAGACCTTTTGTCTTTTCAAAGAAACCACCGCCTTTAATTGCATGTAGAAATTGTTCTTGGGGTGTGTTTTGAAGAAGACGTTTAGCATCAGTTGAGAGCTGATGTGGTGTTATAAAAAGGATGCCGTGCTTGTTGTTCAGGTAAGTTCGCGACACTCACCCCGCAGCATAACCTGCAAACGCTGCATGTTTCCATGCAGAACAGACTATATCTTCATCCTAAAAGGATGTTCTCCGCTTCGAGCCGCTTGGCCCTACACCTTTCTAAAGGGTTAGTCGTTGAACCTTCTCCATGGCGCGGATCCCCGCATACGTTAGGAGCTTGGCTGCTGGTCGTCCCTACCTCATACTTTTCAAGCTTTTACGCTCATCATTTCTGATCACGCTGTAGCGTATGAGTCTAACAGGAGTTTCTAGCAATTCAGAGAATACAACTGCACTATTACTAATGCAGAGGCCTGACAAATGTTAAGCAGAACAGTAGTTTCGAAGTCGAGATAACATATCGAGGACATCATCACCTGTTGAACCTTGCGTGCAGCCTGTCGTGGGAAGCTTCATCAAATAGTCAACCGCTAAAACTTCGACAACATAGCCTTGTGATTCAAGTTCAATGACGCGATTAATCAAAGACTGATAAGTCCAGTTCGATGGATTGACTTCATCCATCAGAATGTGATAGCCGTTGACCTGGAGCCTTTTCTTAACATATTGAACCATTTCATCGACTGTAACACCTTTTACGTCAATGGCTTCTTTGGTTTCATCGTACTTTAAAAGCTGATATAAGAACTGTGCATTATTTCGAATTGGATCTTCAAAGGTGACCCGATACATCAAGGGTTTCTTATTGGGGTCTTTGGTCTTTGGCTTATTATACACCGCCATATGTGCAAACATAGACAAAGAAAACCCTGTTTTATAATTATGTTGCAAAGCACCAATGACCATGGTGTCGCCAGGACGAGGCCCACCTTGAAGTGCTTCATTGAGCTCACGCCAACCTGTGGCAAACGCTAAGTCTTCTGAATTTGAACTTGCAACATTCTCAAAAACTTCTTTCAAAGAGTTATCGTCACCCAGATCCATGGTCTTTACAATTGCAGGATCTTTAGCGACAGACTTCGAAGATGTAATCTCTAATTCAAGAATCAAATTTCGAATGTATTGACTCAGGTCTGAAATGTTATGACGTCCAAAGCTTAAATCTCGATTAGCTTTATTGACGATCTCAGAGATTCTTTGTTCTCTAAAGTAGTTTGAAATTGTTTTACGAATGTTGGTGATGGTTCTTTTAAGCATTGTCGGATTGAGTTCAGTTTCAATCCCTTGTGCAATGGCTGTATAAAGATTTTCATCCCCATTTGTAATTATCCGAATCTGCTGAAGCAGCTCATGTGCATCATACGTCTGCTCAGGACCATTTCGACACATCTCTAATACCAGGTGCTTAAGTGCGAGCGATGCGTCTCGACGAGTCGGAATACCGATTACGGTATCGTTAATCTTAAGTTTTTCAACTGTGGTGCGAATAAGATCAGAACTATTTTCTGTATTGTTCTCAAGTTGAGATTCACGATACAGAAGGGTGATGCATTTGGACAGTAGGATATTAGGATCAGTCATTGTGGATTGCCGGTTGTCTTTAGTCAATTGTTCTATATCCCCTTCTTCGGGGTCAAAAGATTAAGGGCGTCTTCTTTTTTAAACCTTATTTTATTTTGGAGTGCGTATGACTCTTGCTGTCAATACCCCTCGAAAAGACGAAGACGTCCTTGATACGTCTTTAAATTCAGCGCTCGATGTTTATGTTTTACCGAGTTGGATTTATAACGTATTTACGTCTAAGTTTAATCTGATGGAGATCCACGATTACGGAAAGCTTCGTCAAGTGGTTTCTCTGGAGGACGTTGCGTATTTAGAAATTCTGCGTTTACGTCTATTTAGTCAAAAAGCTTTCTTAGATAAAAGCAATATCAATATTTCAGATATTGGTTCTTTTATTGAAAAAGCCTCTTATAGCGTGGGTGACCGTCCTCGTTTTACGGAGGAAGAAGCTAAAGAGATTTCATCAACCATTCAGTACATGATTCAAGATGATCGTGTTGTTAAAGAAGCGCTTGAGCGGTTAAAAGCAATTCCAGACGGCACAGAGAGTCTAAGTTGGGTGTCTTCAGACTTTCCTGTAAAAGAAAAGGAACAAACACCTTGCTTTTATAAAATCGTCTGTGTAGCATCCACGCTGTATATCATTGTGGAGGAAGGGTTCCTCAGTCACATCGAGGAACAGGCTCATCGCCTGGCCTTTCTTACACAAGTCCTGAAGTCTGCATACGCGGTGAGTCCTATTCGAATCGTTAATTGCAGTGTGTGGTACAATCAGTATCTCCAAGCTCTCCGGGCTTGAGTAGTCGTAGACCTAGCTAGGTAGTTTTTCAACTCAAAAAAGGATCCTTTTCATGGAACACGTGGATATTGTTCTCCGCAGCGATCGTCGCTATGCCGCTTCGAGCGATGCGCGTCTGCTCAATGAGCTTAATGCAGCACTGCTGGACAAAGCGCCGGTTTCGGCTCAACTGGGTAGCCGTATTTTCGCCACTGAAGCGCTGGCTGAACCGGAAATGGTTCAGATCCAATCCGCTGCTTCGAACCTGCAAGCAACGCTGGCTTCGGTCGTGGGTTCGCTGGGTCTGGCTGACAAGCGTCAGACCATGGTTCAAGAATCGGCTGCGATCGTCGGCGCTCTGTGCGCTGCTGCTCCGGCTTCGTTCGTGGGTCGTAAGGTTGATTTCCCGGCGCACTCAACCAAGAACCAATTCGTGGTTCCGGCCGGTGGCGTGCCCGACTACGTCGGTCATCGTTCGAACATCTTTGCTGCTGAAGCGTTCGATAACCGTGAAACCCGTAGCGCCGTGCTGTACACGATGGCCTACAACTACTCCGTGGCTCGTCAAGACGAATTCGGTGAAACCATTTGGCCGACTCTGACGCTGCCGGCTGACCAAGTTGGTTTTGGTATCGTCGTGAACCGTCTGACCGTTCATCGTGGTGTTTCGCACACCATCGATGGTAAGGTCGTCGAGTTCAACAAGGTTGACCTGATGCGTGCTGAAGCGGACCATAACGTCCTGCTGAAAGAAAAGACCCGCATCTTCCCGGTGGTGCGTCCGGCTTCGGCTGATAAGTTTGTTGATGCTGCGCTGATTGCTCCGCGTGACATTGACAACGAAGGCGTGACCATCTCGACCGCTCCGTATCGTACGGGTGTGGACGTGGGTATCATTGGTCTGTCACAGACCGATGCGATGCTCGATGGTGGTATGGCTAACCAGACCGACACGCTGGATCCGGCTGTGTCCCTGGAAAAAGTGTACGTTAAGATCGGTGACGACATCGTCGCCTTTAATGTCTACTCGCAGCCGACAGCTAACTTTGCGTATGCTCCGCAAGGTCTGGACAAGCAGCGTAACCTGAACTTCCGTACCAAGGCACTGAACATCAATGCCAAGACCGTTCGCTATGACGGTGGTGCGCTGGTTTCACTGGCTGCTGTGGCGACGGATAACCTGACCGTGGTAGTGGAGCTGGCTGCGACCGGTGAAGCAAATACGGAATTCGGTTCAGTCGTTGTCTATGGTAACAAGGTTGCCATCGTTAAGGTGCTGGACGAAGATGGCGTTGCGCTGCAGGCTACCAATGCCGCTGTGCAAGATCTGGCTACGCTTTTTGCTTCGGCTCAAATCGTCGGTTACGATCTGCGCGCCTATCGTACGAATATCAACATGCGTGAGCGTGGTGATTTCATCGATCGTACTAGCTTTACCCAGCTGTATGAAGTGCCGCTGCTCTCGCCGATTACTGCTCAGCGTCCTCAGAACACCGATGGCCAGCTCGACGCTGGTGACTTCGAAGCGCTGGTGACCGCTACGCGTTTCCGTCTGAAGAACGACGCGGTGACCGCGATCCTCGATAACGTTATGATGCTCGACGAGCATGTGCGTTCGGGTGTGGTGGGTGATGAGATCCCGTCGGCACTGGGCGCTGCTCGCTTCCATGTCAAGCCGACCTTCTTTGGTCCGGCCCCGATTGACGTTACGACTATTGTTGACTCGCTCTCGAGCGTTCAGCGTGTGAAGGATCTGCAAGCTGCGATCGTGAACATCGTTCGTGACTATGCGTTCCGTATGTACGTGGAATCGGAATATCCGGCGGCTGCTTCGGCACTGGGTGTGGCGGGTGCTCCGACAATCGTGATCGCAACGGATCCGGTGCTGCATCGCTATCTGACCGTTGATGGTGATCTGCGTACGCTGACTGAAAAGTTCAACGTGCGTATCGTCTCGACGCTGGATCGTCGTATGGCCGGTAAACTCTTCATGACCTTCTCGGTCTTTGATGAGAACCGTAATCAGGCTCCGAACCTGCTGTCCTGGGGTAACCTGGTCTGGTCGCCTGAAGTTGTGATGTCGGCTTCGGTGCCGCGTGGCGAGTCCATGTCGCGTGAAACCATCGTGCAGCCGCGTTATCGCTTCGTGATGCATCTGCCGGTGGCCGCCATGCTGCAATTCGTGAACGTGCCGGATGTTCTCCTGAAGATGCCGCTGCTGTTCAAGAACGTCTAAGCCTTATTCAAGCTTAAACTTCTAATAGACTACCGTCCGCTCAAAAGGCGGACGGTAGTCTTATGTTGTCTATAGAAGATCCAGTGAATCGAGATTATAAAAAGGGATCCATCATGCCAAGCGTCAGTTTAACTCTTCCTGATATTGAGCAATCTGTAGCTCGCCCAATTATCTTTTCAATCTTAGATCAAGTTTTTGAAATTACTCAGTTATCCAAAGAAACGCATATTTATTATGCAGGTAAACGAAATGTGATTCAGTCGCCTGGAACCAGCATTGATGATGTCAATGGAAAAGATGCACGCTTTTCGTCAGATCGTTATACTTTTATTGACGTTGATGAAAAGTATGCCATCGATGCAGTTCAAGAAACTTTTGTCCATGCTTTTGAACATCGTCCAGTCTTTGAAGACCAAAAGTTAAAACTCTCACTTCGACCTATTTACACGACCTCTGATGTTGTAATTAATATCCGCTATCGTTCTCCCAGTGAGACAGAAGTAAAACGCTGGATGGCTGAGATGCTTTTAAAGACCGCCAGAGGCCGCGATATCAGTCTACACGACGTTAAGTACACCTACCCCTTACCTTATCCTTTTGTAGGGCTTATAGAGGATATTTGGAGCCTTAGAGAAAAGGTAGAGGGATACAATGAATCTTTTAAAGACTATTTTGAAAAACACGCTTCTGATCGATTAACAATTCTTGCTAATCGCGCTGGTGAAATGCGTCACTTAGCGATCTCTGAAAAACAAACAAGAATTCAAGGTTTCTTTGATTTTGTTGGTGTTCCTGAATCACCAACACGAGATGATGCGAGTGGGACATGGGAACTTTCCTTCAGTTATAAGTTTAGTTATCAAAGACCAGATGCGATCTATCTTCATTATCCCATTAGTGTGCATAATCAACTACTGCCTGAAAAATATCTAAATTATATCCATACTGAACCCGATCCTTATTTTCAAAATAAATATTATTCAAAGTCATATGAAGCTTTAAGTTTATTTGAAGGTGATCATATCGCGATGGCGACACGAGAGCCATATCCCTATATCACACTTCCTTCTTTTGATGATTTTAAAATGGAGACCACTGCACCTGGTACAGCAACGGTCTTGACTGCGTTATGTTTTGTTGAAGATGATAAACACACATTAATGGATTTAAAAGAGCTCGGTGATTATGAGATTGATTCAGAAATCTTAAACTTTTTAAAGACTGAATCTCCGTACACGACAAAGCTTTTTCATTCCTTTTTCTATATCAGTGTTTATCGAGATGAGTTTCCAATTAATGATATTGAAATCGAATTAACAAGTGATCTAATTCTAAGATCTAAAAAACCGCTTGATTTAAGACGAGTCTATCATGTCCGTGTTTCGATGTTGATTGAAATTGGGATGGCAATTCAGCCTGCGTTAGATCGTCTTAGTCTTTATCCAAGTACATTGGTTAAAGTCTTAGGTGCTATTAATGAGCTTTTAAAAATTGATCCAGATTTTAATAGTCTCGCGCATAAAAAACATATTGAGAAATGGGAACTAGAAGCCATTTATCGTGTTCTCTCTGGTGGAACAAGAACAAACGGTTTTGGTCCAAGTTCACCAATTCCAACATTTCCATATGACAATATTGATGCTTGGCCAAATGGACACCGTAAGCGTTTCTTAGATCATATCAACGAATCGGTCGTTAGAGAATATTTTCAGGCTAAACGAAGGATTCGACCATCAATCCAAGTAACCGGCGTTATTGTTCACCCTAGAACAACTGAACAGTACGCTGACAAAATTAATACTGGACAATCAGTGAATGCCTAAATGACCACATAGAGAGGATGGTTTAAACCATCCTCTCTATGTGTTTACTTTGTTTGCTTAATACTACGTTCTACTTCTTCAAGTGCTGTATTTTTCGATGCCATGATATCGACAGTAATCGAACGAATCATTCGAACAATATACTGCGGTAGATCTAAGAACTCTTTAACGGACAAACCCCAGAGTTCTTTATAGTTTCTTTCAGCATATTCCTTATAAGCATCATAGATCGGTGTCCGTTCTGTGTAATTTTCACAAGGGAACATGGCCACAGATGATAAAGGACGTGCTTTACTCTCAGCGTGATTGAAAAGACCAAAACGCGCATCATAATAATCTCCCATTACAATTTGCGCATCGACTCGATTTAAGCGAGGTAGTTTTTCAACCATCTCGTTAATAAAAGTCACTGTCTTTTCAACCGAAGCAAATCGATAATCGCTTATATTTACCGCTCGCGAGAACCGATCCGCGTGACTCGCTGAGAGATCAGGTCGAAAAAAACGTTAAGGACATCCAGAGGAATAATCGAAGTGTGACGAGGATAGGTCATTTCCAGATCTTGAGATTGACCACAAGCAGGACAATCGAAGGACGGAACACCAATTACTGAAATGGTTGAATCATTAATATACTTAATAATTTCATCGATAATCTTTTCCCGAATTGAATCGGTCGAAGACAGAAGCTTCAATGTTTCATCGATTGTGTTTCGGTCAGTGATGATATTCCTACTAGCCTCTTCACCACTTTCAGGCTTTTCAGTAATTTCACCGTATTCAACTGACTCGATCCAGTGACTATATTGACATAGCGTTGTAGCCTTACCTACGGTGTTGACATACTCGCTTCGAGCATTGTCATTTGCATCGTAGCCAAGTGCCGCATTAACGCTCTCAATGATACCACCGATCCAATTATGACCTTGCTGGATATATTCTGTTACTGTCGGAGTTTTAACAGTGATAGCCAGTTCATGTTTGGTGCCTTCATGAAGAATAATACGGCGAGATTGAACTCGTTTCATTTCTTCTTTATAGCGCTTTAAACTATCGAGCGATTTACTATTGGCAGCCATCGAAGACATGTGCTGCTTTTGCCAATCCGTCAAATCACTGTTATCAACCCATTGAAGTTTTGTAACATTAAGGGTCTCTTCGATGACATGATTACATTTAACAGGATTCGAAACACACCCTGTCATGTAATGAAATCCGCTCGGATAGTTCGCACACAAGAAACCCCAGATAAAGCTATTGATATCTTGAGGTGAAATCCAATCACGAAGATTATTCAGAGGAAGTTCTTCTGAACGAATACTTGTGTTATAGACATGCTGGAGAGCGAAATCAAACACACGTTCAACAGAATAAACGACGTAGTTTGAAAGTGCTAAACCATGGCTAAGACGACCCATCCGAATCTTATCCATATGTAGAAGTCGATTCAGTTCAAGGAGTTCAGTCTCAGTTGCTGGTTTAAAGGTTACCCACATCCCGGTATTCCAGAGAGGTGCCCTGAAAAGCCCACCGATACCTAAGTGAGTAACCAGTTGAATTAGTGCGTTCTCACCATCGATTTCACGAGAACCAGGTTTACGTTTAAAGACAGGAGCCCGTCCACGATACGTATTCCCGTTGTATTCAACGTGTTGTTTAAAATCAGATCCGTTTTCGTTGACGCGATCTGAATAAACGTCACCAAGAGAACTATTTCCACTAAAGCTATATTGAAGGGATTGAACCCATTTCAATTGTCGCTCACTCATGGTGTAGTTAAATGCACTCGGAAGACGGTTAATGAGCTTTTCAGCGTCTCGGTGTGCACTGGGCGGAATAAAGACCGTGTCAGGTGAACCGACTTTTTCTGAGGTCGACGTCGCGTATGACTGAGTAGCCTTCTTTTCTTGATCAGGAAGATTATAGTTATCTTCAAATTCACTCATCAGTTTTTCAAGTGAGTCCGCTTCTTCTTTTTTAGCAGTTTTCTCTTCTTGAACTGACTCAGCAGGTTTTTCAGTTTCTTTTTCTTGATGATCTGTTTTCTGTTCCAGCACTTCTTCTAGTACAAAGCTATCATCGTGATCAGAAGAATTAGGAACTTCATTTACAGGTGCCGGATTCACAATCACAGTCTCTGACTTTTGAATCGTTTCAGGCAATTGAGTTTGATCAGTCATTGTTTACTCGCTTTATTCAGATTGCTCAGATTGAAGTTTTAGAGCGCGGTCTTTAGCTTCAAGTGCGTACTCAGTAAAAGAGATAAGGGTGTGATGCATTGCGCCATCGAAAAATGCACGGAACTGTTGATAGTCTTCAAAGACCGATAAAGACAAAGCCAGATCATGACTGCTTTCAATAAAGCCAGACTTACCCACATGTCGAGCACGAATTTTCTCATAGTCTGAAATAAACTTTTGAAAATCATGATTGGTCTTTTCAACAACTGCGTTAAACTCACGAATATGATCACAGCCTAACTGTTTAACCATCTCAACAGTTGTATGAATGTCACTGGCCATTTGCGCAATACTCTGACCAATTGCCATTGAGATATCGTTAAGTTGTTCCCAAGATTGTTTAGCAACGTGCTCTGGATTTCCCTCGACAATGATAGTCTGAGGTGCATGATGGTAAAGATCTCCCACAATGGCCGCTACAGGCTTCGGGAAAAGCATCTTTACATTTTCTTCAGAAGTCAGTGTGTGTTTATTTCGCTTTGCCACGGTCTTAGGCTCCTACAAAAATAGAAAGAGAATTTAAAGGAATGCCAGCAATCGTGTGGCAAACTTAATGAAGTTGTCTATTAGTCTTTATTGGATACGCGCCGACTCGCGTTCATACAGATTGAGCAACTGTTAAGAATTTTCACATCTTCACGATTTTTAATAAAGGATTAGCTCATGGATGAAGACCTCATGGACGTAGTCCAAGGCTACATCGCACAAACTTTCTCAGAACCGATGCAGGCTGAAATTCAAAATAGCTTTGCACTTTTTGATGCTTTTGAACACCGCCAAGCATATGTCCATCTTCCAGATATTGTTTTAGATATTGACGCTGACAATACTGACTTGACTCAATTAAAGTTTTTGTCTTCAGTTAATGAACAGCTTGATGTTATTTTTAAAGCGCATCAAATTGAGCTTGAAGAAGACACTGAACATTACATAAAGAATCAAATTTTGTCCGTTCTATATCGTCTTCAGATGTTAGAAGATATTATCCCTGTTTTACGAATTTTAGAATCTTCTTTTTCAGACGAGGAAAAGATTGCTAAGATCGTTGAAGAGTATAGTGAGTTAGATGAAGCCACAGTACTAGTCGCACTAAAGAGCATTCAGTCTTCTACACTTGAAACGCTGCAATCTTTTCTTTATACACAAGAAGAACAACAAGAAAAGAAACCTGAAATTGATCCTGAAGTTTTTAAACAGATTCAAAATACTTTAAAAGATTTCTTTGTGATCTGTGGGCAAGATAACTTGGCATTTGAATTTATTCAAAGTGGAATGTCGATTGGTTATCCTGTTAAACTTTATTATCCGTATGTAAAAGAATATTTGATTACAGATAATGACAAACAAAGCGCTAAGAATCTTTTGTCTTTATTTCTGATGGCTCAAGATACGTATCATGATCCTTTGCAAGTATATCGAATCTATAGTGAAGCTTTAGTTTTAGATCTTGAACAACGTATGCGCATTGAGACTCAGATGGGTGCGCTCCTTAACGAACTTCGTCATTATCAAGAGGCTCAAGATGTCGCCAAACGAGTATCTTCAACTTAGTATCCAAAATAAAAACTATCGTAAAAAAGCCTGGATCATTAGTTGTTTTGCTGTCGCTCAAGAAACAGAAAAACAAAAACAAGAGCACTATACGGGTAAACTTATTCGAGAACCTTTTGGATTATTTACTTATTTAGAAGACGGTGAAAAGGTTCAGATTAAAACAGAGCGTCCTTTAAATCAACCGCTTTTTAATGTTAAAGATCGAATCACAATTACCCCTGTTTGGATTAGCTCTTTAAAAGAAAATAGCTTAGAAACTTCAATTGGAACACTTTTAGTTAATCTCATCTGTTTATACGAAGCTTTTGGATCTAAGTTTCCCTATAAACCAGGCGCACTTAGTCCCCGTAAACTTGAAGACGAGATCGCTAAGAAACTTCAAAGTAATCCAAAGCTTGGTGAATCAAAAGACCCTAATTTCTACTATGTAAATGAATATCTAAAGTATTGTGAAGGTGTTTCTTTTTTAGAAACACTCAGTCAAGTTTTTACGCATTCAATTACCGAGATTGGCCTACTTCCGGCACCAGGTCGTAAAGAATTCAAGAAAGAGATTTTAAAGAAATACGAAGGAACACTTCATGACCCTGTAGAGATGGCTAAGTTTGAAGCTGAACTTAAAGCGTTTGATACAGAGTACATTAAGCAAGATCCGTCTTACGGTAAATTCATGAGTGGGAAAGTTGCAAATTCTCGAATGAAAGCGTATATGACTCAAGGTGGTGAGTCTAATAGCTTTGTTCAAAGTATGACGGTGACTCCAATTATCAATGCGCTTGAAGATGGTATTCCGCTCGATGAAGAAGGGTTTACAGCAATCTCGAATACTATTCGGTATGGTTCATTTTCTCGAGGGTCAGAAACAGTTAATGGTGGTGTAACAGCTAAAGCTTTGATGCGAGCTGCTGATAACTGGCGCATTACAGAAGGTGACTGTGGAACAACGCTCGGTATTCGTCGTTTCTATAAAGACAACGAGATTCAAAATATTGTTGGACGTTACCTAGTCATCAAGGGTCAATCCGTTTTAATTGAAACAATTGAGCAAGCTAAGCAATATGCTTCTCAAAACCTAATTGTTAGAAGCCCTCAATATTGTAGAAGATTAGGGACACAGACATGTGAAGTCTGTGCCGGTAAAGCACTGTCTAAATTTCCTACAGGTCTCCCTATCCCGTTGATGGAGGTCAGTGGCGGTATTTTGACAGACAGTCTAAAACTAATGCACAATACAGCGCTTGTGACAGAAGAAATGAATCTGTCAAGCGTTATTACTTAGGATCTTAAAACATGAACGGTACGACGTTCCCGAGCTATCCGGGTCAAGAGAAGCAAGAAAATCAATACCAAAATGGAACTCGTTTTGGTGATAATGCAAACTACGGACAAAATCAAAATAATAGTAATAATCAAGGGTTTCAAAAACAGTCCTGGGATGGTCAGAAAAAACCCTGGGACGGACAAAAGAAACCCTGGAATGGCCAGAAGAAAAACTGGGAACGTCCTAAAGAAACAGATATGTCGCTGTATAAGCCGTATGCGGCCACAGGTAACCGAGAAGCGCCTCCTGAGATTCTTAAGAAGTTTGAAGAGATTGCTAAGAAACTTGAAGCACTTGGTTACACAGCTCGCGTAGGTGGATTTGAAGGTATTGAAGAAACAGTCGAAAAAGCGACTACTAAGAATGAAATTCATCTTCCATGGCGTGAATTTGGTCAAAAGCAATCCAAGTTCACTTTTACCACCGATCGTGCGATGGCCATTGCTAAGATGTTTCATCCTACCTTCGACACCATGAAAAAGTCAGTCCAGCTCTTTCTCGCTAAGAATGCTCGACTGGTCATGGGTGATAAAATGAACTCCCCTGCACTCTTCTTGTTGTGTTGGACTGAAGATGGTGTGGAGTCCGCTAAGGAAAAGACTTCGCGTTCTGGGTTTACGGGACATCCTATTGCGATTGCGTCTGCAGTGGGTATCCCTATTTTTAACCTTGGTAATCCAAGCGCTGAACAACGCTTGAATCTTTACCTTGAAAGTATGAAACCTGAGCAAGTGTCTTCATATCAGGTTTAAATGTTTTCTCTTTAACAAGGAGTCACTACCTTGGTGATCAAATCAAAACACCTTCGTCGAATGGAGAAGTTAGCAATGGAAAAGCCAAAACAGGATATTCAGAAAGAAGAAGTTCAGCCTGCTCCGACTGAGCAAGTTGACGTTGTGCAGGAGCAGGAAGCTGTGACAATTCAGTCTGAAGTTCCGGTGATTGAAGAAACGTCATCGGGTTCTGAATCCCAAGA
>ERZ1645187.3379-NODE-3379-length-13457-cov-5.710043_pt1 | contig 13457 bp, 7 predicted proteins | sample MGYA00575352_ERZ1645187 | MGnify/ENA primary metagenome ERZ1645187 (study PRJEB40837, sample SAMN11349314) | freshwater sediment metagenome | isolation source: river sediment | host: Sediment | place: India: Wazaribad , New Delhi | collected 2017-02-21 ...
CGCAGCGAACGGCGAACGTCCGTTGGAAGGTGGGGATCGCTTTTCCGGCTCTGGGGGAGGTTCCCCTCCTGCAGGTCCAGGACATAGAGATCGGTGAAGTCGAGGGTTCTGAACTCCAGCGGGCCCATAACTTGAATCCCCCTCAAGGGGGTCCCGTCGAAGGGAACCGAAACATTACGGAGCCACTCCCTGATCAGGGAGGAGGGACCCCGGTAGTTCTGTTCCAGAGAAGGGAAGAGCTCCCCATGGGATTCAACGAAGAGGGAGAGCTCTTCGAGAGCGTTCAGGGCCGCGTTCCCGTACTCAAGAACGAAGAGAGGACGGTTCTCGCCGAGTACCCCCTCCAGGGATCTCTTCAGAGAGTCGATCAAGCCCAACAAGGCTCCCTCTTTGGGGGGAATCCAGTGTCGGTGAAGGGACAAGGCGGTCTCTCGAAGCCCCTGAGATTCCAGAAGCTCTCCTAGCTCCCCTGCAAGGTCGAACTCGAGAAAGCCCTTGTCGACCCACCCTGTGTTGTGCTCCTCCAGCCAACCCTCTAGAAGGTGTATGGTTCGTCGAACCAGGAGGTTCTCGTCGTCAGAGGTCTTCACATAGGGATGGCGAAGAAACCTGAGGTAGAGGTCCCCAGGGATTCCCCTCTTCTCTTCTCCCAAACCGAGAAGGATGTCCACGAGTTCGAAGAGGGGGGTTCTCTCAAAGGGGTAAGGAAGGGTGATGTTAAAGGCCGGACCCTGACCCTTCTGATCGCTGAGCCGTGAGACCACCCCCTGAACGAAGGGGATCAGGGAGGAGGGATCCGGAAGGAGAATCCCTACCTTGAGAAGCTCGTCCGCAGAGAGAGAGTTCACCCTCTTATCAAGAAGCGAGGCCAGAAGTGCCATCTCCTCCTCTTTGCCGCCTACGGGGAAGACCTTCATCTCCGGATTCCCCCTCACTTCGCCCTCTTCGTTGGAGGGGAGGTTCAGGTTCAAGTCCTCGAGGAGTTCCCTCTGAACGGCAAAGGGCGAGAAGGGGTTCTCCAGATGGGATGAGTCGGCCTGGAGGAAGAGACAAGAGCCGCTCCTTTTCAGGAGCTTCTGGAAGAGGGCCAGTTCACGACGGTTCAGGGCCTGCAGACCACAGATCCAGAAGAGCTCTTGAGGAGGGGAGAAACTCTCCCTTTGGGCCTCCTCCCCCACCCTCTTGTAGGTGATCCCTCTCGTATAAAGATGCTCCGCCTCCATTCTCTCCGTAAAGGCCTCCGAAAGCCTTGGGAGGAGTTCTATGAAGCCTTTGTAGTCTTGGTGATACTCTCCCAGCTCAACGTACTGGCGGAAGGTCTCCTGGTATGTCTCCGACGAAGGAAATTCAGCCTCCGTGAGGATCTCCTCGAGGGCGCGGAGAAGCTCCACCCCTCTGGGAAAGAAGTCGGAGAAGTTCTTCATCGTCTGGGAGGGGGCGCCGAAGATTCCCTCAGGGGAGAGAACCTTCAGCGTCTCCCACAGGGAGCAGACACCCTCAACATGAGTGGCTTTGCGGGATCTGGGCCTCTCCTTCCGGTAGAGCTCTTCAAAAAGGGTATCGGAGGTCAAGAGCTTGGGAGGAAAGAAGTTCCCAGAGACTTTATCCCCCAAGGTCTTCCTGAAGAAGAGAATCGAACGCTTCGTGGGCAGGAGAATACAGTAGTCAGAGAGGTTTTCCTTCCCCCGGGAGATCAGCGCTTGCGCAACTCTCTCCAGAAGGTTCTCTTTCAGGGGAACGTTCACAAGGCTCATCTCTCCACCTCCACGACTTCTCCGCGGTCCAGGTAGAGGAGGACCCCTCGACCAGGCTTCCCGGGAAGAAGGGGTTCCAGGGCCTCGAGATACTCTTTCACCTGCTGAACATTTTCAGGGTGGTGCTCACCGGTTTTATAATCCACAACCACAAACTCCCTCTCTCCGCACAGCAACCGATCGATACGAAGGTAACTCTCCTGGTCTTTCCTCTTCAGGACGACCTCCCTCTCCCGAAAGACCTCCCAGCCGGGAGAAAAGTAGCGGGAGACATCCTCCCGAAGGAGAAATTCCTCCAACCTCGCTTTCTCCTCTCTCTCCAACCCTAGCCTCCAGCACTCCTTCTCAAGAAGCCTTGTGAGGTCCTCTCTTCCCCGAAAGGTCTCAACCCCTTCCAGAAGTTTGTGGAGGCGATTTCCCCGTTCTGTGACCACCCTCTCCTCCCTCCCTTGCCAACGGCCAGGGCGGTAAACAAGAAGGTCCTTATGCCACCGGTATGTGGAGAGGTTCTTGGAGGAGAAACCTCGAGTTTCGTCCTCACCGGACCGGGCTCTCTGTTCCGGCTCTCCAGGCCTCTCAGGCCACTCTCCAAGGGCATATCGGAAGAGATTCTCCTCCAGGAAGGCCCTGCCAAGAAGGGGATGCCTTCTCAAGAGGGTGGGATAATCGGAGAAGGGAGAGTCCTCTTCCGGCTCTTTTTTCGGTGGAGCCTTGGCCAGAACGGTCACCCAGAGGACATCCCGGGGCCGGGTGAAGGCGACATAGAGGAGGTTGAGCTCGTCGATGTACTCCAAGACCGTCTCCCTTCTCTTCACCCTCCCCAAGGTGGGAGAGATTTCCGCCGCATCGGAGGAGAAGGATCGGCAAAGAGCCTCCTTCTCGTCGAAGTGGAGGTTCTCGCCCCGGCGGGTCTTCTCAGGCCATAGGGGGAGGAAGACCACGGGAAACTCCAAGCCCTTGGCCTTGTGGACAGTCATGAGCCGGATCGAATCGAACCCCTCCGGGAGAACCACCCGTCCCTCCTTGCCCTCTTCTTCCTCCTGGCTCTTCCACCTTTCGAAGAAGGCTCCCAAGGAAGTGATCCCTGCCTCTTCGTACTTTTGGAGAAGATCTCCGAAGGAGAGAAGGAAGGGGGTCTCTTCGGCATGTCCCTCCAGAAGGCGGAACCTCTCACAGAAATCCTGAAAAAGATCGTAGGGGGAGAGGAAACCGACGCTTCGAAAGAGGGGTTCCAGATACTCCCTCCAAAGCTCCGGGCAAACCCTTTGAAAGGTTTTGTAGAGAGGTTCTCCCTTGTCCTCCTCCCTCAGAGGGACCAACTCTTCCGGAGTTCTCGGAGTCTCAGGGGTGACCCCGGGAAGCCTTCCGAAGAGGTTTCCCGAGAGAAAGGCCAGGAGGGAGAGGTCGTCCAAGGGGTGGTCCAGGAAACGCAAGAGGGTGACCAGCTCCCGAATCAAAGGCGTGGAAGAGAGCATCATGCTCTCTTCGGAGACCACGGGGATCCCGGCCTCGTTGAGAACCCTCATCACTCCCTCTCCCTGGTCTTTCTTTCTCACGAGAATGGCCATGTCCCGGTACCTATACCCCCGCCCCCTGGCCTCTCGGATCCCCTCCAGGACCCGCCCTCCCAAGTACCCGCAACGGCTGTCGGAACCGCCGTTCTCATCCTCCTCTTCACCGGCCTGATTCCTCTCTCCCTTCACCTCCGTCTTCGTCTCTATGAAAACGTAACCCTTTCCCCTCTGTTGCTCTCTCCCCGTCTCCTGCTGGACTCCTTGAAAGTTCTTCTCCAGGGCTGCGGCACTCCCGGGAGAGTTGAGAAAGGCCGCCCAGCCGGTCCTATCAAGCCCCCAGAATGAGTTATTGAACTCGACGATCCGCTCGCCGCTTCGCCAGTTTTTTCCCAGTGTCTTGGTCTGTAGAGACCCTTCTCCTCCTTCCCGGTTTCTCAGGGCGGGAAGGTTGGCCTCCAGTTCCTCCCTCTCCATGAGCTCGGCCCTCCCCCCCCTCCAACGGTAGATGGCCTGTTTCTTGTCACCGACGAAGAAGAGCTCGGCTCTCTCGTCACTGGAGAGCCTCTCGTCAACCATGGGCGAGAGGGCCTGAAACTGCCTCAGGCTTGTGTCCTGGAACTCGTCGAAGTGGAAGAAGCGGTACTTCTCCGCCAGTTTCAGGTAGAGGTAGGGAAAGGCCTGTTCTTGCCAACTTTGGACCCTCTTGGCCAAGACTAGGCTCAACTCGGCTACGTAGAGATCTCTACGGCTCTCCTCCCAGAAGGCTTCGAATCTCTTGGCCATTCTCAGGAAGAGGAGGGCCTTTTGGAGGCTCAACTTGTCCAGGAGAAGGATCAGGCTCTCCTGGGCCGGTCTGTACAAGTTCCAGAACTCCTCTTTCCGGTCATCGGGAGTACTGACCTTGAGAACTTTCAGCGCGTCTTCCTTGGAAGAGTATTTGAAGAAGGCCTTTTTAAGGAGCACCGTCGTGTCCCTAACCGAAGAGGAAGTCCCGACAAGCTTCAGCAGAAAGGCTCTCAGAGAGTCGTTCTTTTTCAAGAAGCCCAGCTCGTTCAGAACCTCCATCCGCCTGACCAGCGGCACCATTCTCTCCCGAAAGCCAATCCACTCCTCGTCGATCGCCCTCTGAACGGTCTCCGGAGAGTCTTCTGGTTCCTTCAGATCCCCCTGCTGGAGGGAGAAACCGAAGAACCATCCGATAAGCTCGCGGGTACTCTTCTCGGGTGACCAACCCGTAAGCTTCCCCAAAAACAAAGCCTGGAGGAGGAAGGATTCCACCTCCGTCCAACGCTCTTCGCACTGGGCGGCAAAGAAGCTCCTGTATGTGGTCTGGAAGGTCCCCTGGGAATCCAGTGAGATCTTGAAGCCCGGAGTGAGCCCCAGCTCAGGGGAGAGGCTCTGGACGAAGGATGTCATGAGGGAGTCGATGGTGGTGACGCGAAAATCCCCCATCCGGCTGAGAATCAGCTCGACGATTCCCAAGGCCTTCTTCCTCTCCCTGACGACATCCACAGGGCCTTGGCTTCCCAAGACCTCCCTAAGCCTCGCCGCGAAGGCGGAGTCGTCTCCCTGAAGGGCCAGCTCCTTGAGAGTCTTCAGAATTCGGTCGGACATCTCCTCGGCGGCTTTGTTGGTAAAGGTGACCGCTAAGAGTGTGGAGAGGGCGGCGTTCGCCTTAGCGGAATCTCTATAGGGATCTTCGGGAAGAACCTTCCAGAGGGATCTGAGAAAACGGTTGGTCAGGGCGTAGGTCTTGCCGGAACCGGCGGAGGCCTCGAGGAGGAGCAATTTCTCGTCCATGGTTTTCACCCTCGAAAAACTTTGACGGAAATGAGACCTCCCCTCTGCCGGACTGAGGGTCCGGCCCTTCGGAAGGCCCTACTCTTGGACCTTTACAGGTTCCAGGATGAGGACTCGGTGACAGTTCTCACAGTAGATGACCTTGTCACCCTTTCGAAGATCCATCATGACCTGGGGACGAATCTTGACGAAACACTCCGCGCAGAAGTCCCTGGTCACAACCGAGAGGGGGACCCCTCCGGTCTTCTTCGAAAGGCTCTCATAGATTCTGAGGTTTTCAGGATCAATGAGGGTCCTCAACTCTTTTTTTCGTTGGTTCAGCTCCTTGAGTTGTCCCTCTTTCTCCCCTTTCTCTTGGAGAAAAAGATCTTTTTCTTTCTGCAGAGCCTCGACATCCAGGCGACTCCGTTCCTTCACCTCGCCGATGGTCTCCTGCATCTTGTCGGCATCCAGGAGGAGCTGAATGACACCCTCTTCGGCTTCCTCTTTCCTTTTCTCCTGGATCTCGATCTCGGCCAACTTGGCGGTATACTCCTTGTTGGTCTTGATGGAGTTGAGTTCCCTCTTCTTGTTTTGGATCTCAGCCTTGACGGATTCCACCTTCTTCTCTTGGGCAAGCCGACGCTGCTGGTTTTCCGAGATACTCTGCTGAGCTTGTTCCACCGAATGGGCTCTCTCGAAGATGCGGTCGTCCAAAGCCTTGAGCTGCAGTGGAAGCTCTCTGAGACGTTTATCCAGCTTGACGATCTGCTTCTCCAACTCCTGCAACTTGATCAGCTCTTCGTTTTGGTTGTTCAATACCGTTCTCCTTGAGCAATGGGCCTGACAGGGATCGAACCTGTGACCGACCGGTTATGAGCCGGCTGCTCTGCCAGCTGAGCTACAGGCCCCGACCTCTTATATCAGAATTCCCTCCCACTGTCAACGGAATAGGCCATGGGAGTAGCTTTACAGACTTTTTCTCCTTTCGTCCCGAAGGGTCGCAAGGACCGTCTGAGGAGAAGTCTCTGCCTGCTTGCCGGTTCATCCCAAGGGGAGCGAAGCCCTTAGACCTGAAAACAGTAAAGCCTCCCGCTCTCTCTTACTTGCCCTTGAGCTTCGCCAGGGTCACTTCGACGGCCTTCTCAAGCTGAGGGTCGCTTCCGGCGACGATCTGGTCAGGAGTCAGGGGAACGCGGTAATCCGGTACGACCCCTCCGTGGGTCTCCAGGTCCTGTCCGCTAAGGGTGTAACAACCCCAATAGGGGATCCGGAAGAACCCCCCGTTAAGGAGGGAGCGTCCGCTGGTGAAGATCAACCACCCATAGGTGGTCTCACCTACCAGGGCACCGAGTTTCAGCTCCTTAAACCCGTTGGCGGTCATCTCCGCGTCCGAGAGGGAGGCCTCGTTGATCAGGAGCGTGACGGGACGGGGACCGATGGCGTAGGTCGGCTGGGTGACCATCCCGTAATCCCTCATCTTCCAGGTCGAGTAAACCCGTTTGATCAAGGTGTTCAGGACCTGATCATGGACGTTTCCCCCGTTGTTGTAGCGAAGGTCAAGGATGATCCCCTCCCTTCCCTCCATCTCCGTCTCCAGCTCCCGGCTGAAACGGAGCCAATCGTCCCAACCCATGTTCTTCATGTGAAGGTAACCGAGACGGCCTTCACTGAGCCTATGAACCCTCTCGCGGCAACCCTCCTCCCAGTCGTTGTAAAGGAGCAGGAGATCTTGAAGAACCGGCCCGGCCTTCACGGCCAAGACCCTCTCCTTTCCGGTCCCGTCCCGCAGGGTGACTAGGACTCTCCGCTCCGATCGGCCTAAGAGGTGCTTCTCAGGATCTTCGTTCCCAACAAGGGGCTTCCCGTCAAAGGCGACAACCCACAAGCTCCCCTCCGGGGCCTTTCCCTCCAGGGCCTTGTCCAGTGGACCGTCTTTGAGAATCTGGCCGAGCCTGTAGAGCCCCTTTTCACTATCCCACAGGAGAGTCGCCCCCATGGCCCCGCTGTTCTCCTCTTCCACAACGGGCGCTGACGGAGCCGTCACCCTGAGGTGCGAACTGTTAAGAGCCCCCAACATCTCGTTCAGAGTCAGGTAAAAATCTTCCTCTGTCCAACTCGACTCAACCAAGGGTTCGTACTCTTGTCGAACCTTTTCCCAAGAGGTTCCGTGAAAGGTCGGATCGTAATAGAAATCCCGCAGAGTTCTCCAGACTTCGCGAAAAACCTGACGGTATTCCCTCTTCCTCTCGACCTCAAAGGGTAAAGAAAAGGGAATCGGCTTACGGCTTCTGTCGCCTAGGTTGAAACGGATCAGGCCTCCCCTGGAGAGAATCCAGAGCGCCTCTCCCTGGGAATCCCAGCAATAGGAGTCAACGGCAATGTTCGAGGCCAGAGTCTCAACTTTCTCAACCTTGTTGTCAGGCCCGAAAGTCAGCAAGCACAGTTCGTCTCCCTCTTTCACGAAGGCAACCCTTTTCCCGTCAGGAGCGGGAAGGGGTAAAGACTCGTTACGGTCCACCGTCGACGTGATTCGAACCCTCTCCTTTTCCGCCCTCTCCGGGGAGAGAGGGAGGGGAATTGCAAAGAGTGGCTCTTTCGAGCCATCCTTCTTCTCCTCTTTCTGAAAGAGTTTCCCTATGAGCTCCTCCGGAAAAACCTCCCTCTCCGGACTCAAGGGAAGAAAAAAGAGATCGCTCTGCCCGCTCCTGTCCGGGAAGGAGTGGCCTTCATAGTTTCCCGCAAAGTAGAGCCGTTTACCGTCGGGAGAGAGAACTGGCTCGGATTCGGAGAAGGGGTTCTTCGTCAGCAGTGTCACCTGCGCTGTGGCCACATCTACGACGGCCAGGTCGCCCTCCCAGTAGGGGGTGAAGGTGTAGTAAATCCGTTTCGAATCCGGAGACCAGCTGTAGTCCGCACCTTGAAGGCCGGAGAGCTGAGCCTCCACGAGGACTCTCTCGTTCTTCGTCTTCAGATCCAGAAGGGTCAGCCTCTTCTTGGCGGCGACGAAAGAGAGGTACCGTCCGTCAGGGGAGATCTTCAGAGTCTGACGTAGGAGGGGGGTCTTGGTCAGCCTCTCCTCCTTTTCGGGCGCCAGAGGGTCCATGGCGAAGAGGTGAACCTCCCCCTCCTTGTCGGAGAGGTAGTAAATCCTCTGGGAATCCCGATCCCACAGGGGATCCTCGGCTCGGCTCCCCCCTTCGGTCAAGGGAGTGACAAGCTTTCCCTCCTTGTCGGAGAGGTAGAGTCGCCCCCTGGCCAGAAGCAGGAGCTTCCTGTTGTCCGGTGAGAGGGAGAAACCGTCCAGCTTCGAGACCTTCGCCCTGAAGAGATCGGGCCCTTTCGTGTCTGAAGGGAGGAGGATGGGAAGAGGCTTGGTCTCTCCGGTGCTCGCATCGTAGAGCCAAAGCTTGTGGTCGTGTTCGAAGACAACCCTGGGAGCCCGAGACGCCGAAGTCACCCAGCGGAGGGTTCCCGAGGTGAAGGAGGTGATCTTCTCGGGTTTGCCTCCCTGGGCGGAGATGCGGAAGAGGTTCTGGCACTCCCCCTTGGGGTGGGCGGAGTAGTAGAGGCTCTTGCCATCAGAGGCCCATGCGGGAAAGAGGTCATTGCCCTGATCCTCCGTCAGCTTCAAGAATGAGCCTTTCTCCTTTCTGTAAAGCCACAGGTCGGCACCGTTGCTCCCCCGATAACCCTCTCTCCACCAGTAGGCATAGGCCTCTGAGGAGGTATTGAAGACCAAAGACTTTCCATCCGGAGCCTCCCGCCCCCAAGAGGAAACCATCCAGAACTCTTTCCAGAGAGGCCGGGCCCCTCCTCCTTCGAAAGGAACCCTATAGAGACCGTTCATGTTCTTTCGGTTGGATTGGAAGAGAATCTCCTTTCCGTCGGCGCCCCAACCTGTCACCAGATCGTCTCCGGAGTGGAAGGTCAGGCGCCGGGGGATTCCCCCCTGAGCGGAGACAACGTAGACGTCATAATTTCCAGACCGTTTCGAAGAGAAGGCGATCCACTCGCCGTCGGGAGAAAAAGCGGCATAACCCTCAAAGGCCTCGTTGTCGGTAACCCTCTGGGCTCTTCCCTCTTCCAGCCCGTAGCTCCAGATATCACCCCGGTAGGTGAAGGCCACTTGCTTCCCGTCCGGAGAGAGGGAAGGGAAGCGAAGGACCTCTCCGAAGAGGGGAAAAGCCAGAAAAAAGGAAAGAAGAAGGGCGAGCACCGACTCTCTCATGGTTTAAACCTCCAAGGGTGTCTATTCTTTTTAAACGTTAATCCACCCCTTTTGTTTCCGCCCATGAGAGGGCAAGGCCGCCGGGGACGGACACCTTCGCCGAAGAACGGGAGGAGTCCATAAGGCGATTCTGCCGGAGACTCTCCCCTTCCGTAGTGGGAGAGTCGTTTGTCTCTTCCTCCAGGAAGGGGTAAAATGGATGAGAATGATAACAAAGCGTTCCCAGGATCTCCTCCTCTGGATCCCCTCCCTTTTTCTCTTCCTCTTCGGCCTTCTCTTTCTCTCCCATGAGGTCAACTCCAAGGGAGGCAACCCTCTGGGCCTCTTCTCCATCGGCTACGAGCGGCTCGAAGGGTTTCTCTCCCTCGCCGATCCGGAGAGTCTCTCCCCCAATCCGAAACTCCTCTTTCCCAACAGCGATTTCGAGAGGGGGAACTTGGAAAACTGGAGAGCCTCGGGAACCCTTCTGCTGACCCAGCCGGCCTCTTATAGGTCCACCGGCCCTGAGTACCGTCGGGTGACGATCAACCCCCAGGGCCACTACTGGGCAGGCACCCGTGAGGTGGGACGCAGGGGTCTCTCTCCGGGAGAAGAGATCACCGGGGAGCTCCTTTCCCAACCTTTCACCCTGCTCCGTTCCCCTCTGGCCTTCCTGATCGGTGGCGGTGCCTGGGCGGGGAAGACGGAAGTCACCCTGGAGGTTGAGGGGAGAGTCGTGAAGAGGGCCTCTGGTGCAAACAGCGACCGACTCACCTACATCGTCTGGAATGTGGAGAGGTGGAGAGGAAAGAGCGCGGTCATCCGAATCGCCGACAACGCCCGGGGGAAGAACACCTATTTTGGCCATCTCTGCGCCGATTTCTTCCACTACCCCTCGGTTCCCCTCCGAAGTTCGCCGCTCCTCAAAAGCCGTCTCATCGTAAGAGGCTCCGGCTACGACGGCCAGTTCTTCTACTTCATAGCCCAGGACCCTTGGTTGAAACGCTTCAGAGACGACCCAACCCGCTACCGCCTCTTCCTGGACGATCCGGCTTACCGGTACGGACGAATCGGTTACCCTCTGCTCCTGAACATCCTCTCCTGCGGAAATCCCCGAACTATTCCCCGAAGCGCTCTCTTCCTCATCCTTCTCTCTCTTCCCACCCTAGCCCTCTCTACCTCCCTGATACTCAGAGATTCCGGCGCATCTCCCCTCTGGGCGCTGCTCCTGCTTTTCGTCCCCGCCCTTCCCTCCTCCCTGGGCCATCTGCTTCCGGAACCCTTGGCAGCCGCGCTCATGGTGGGAGGGCTTCTCTTCCACCGACGGGAACAACCTCTGAAAGCCTCTCTTCTCTGGGCTCTCTCGGGACTGGTACGGGAGACGACCCTCCTGCTCCCTTTAGCCTTTGTCGTGGAGGCTCTCTGGAAAAAGAGGTTTAAAGGGGCCTTTCAAACGGCCTTGTCGGCACTTCCCCTCCTCCTTTGGAGACTCTACCTGCTGGTCCGACTCTTTCCTGACCAAGCCTGGAGGTCCCTTCTCCCCAAGGGGGGAATCCTGGACATCCCCTTCAAGGGGATTCTAGAGACACTCAAGGCACCTGCCCAAGGGAGCTCTCTCTCTGTCACGGTTGGAGCCCTCCTCCTCACACTCCTCCTTCTCTTCGCCTCCGTCTATTTCCTTAGGCATCGAGACGGTTTCTCCGGAGCGCTCCTCCTCTACTCTCTGTTAGCGCTCTCCCTGAGCTCAAGGTTTGTCTGGATCGACCCAAGCAACGTCCGCCGTACGACCTTCGAACTCTTCGTTCTTCTCCTCCCCGCGGCACTGGACTCCTCCAAGACCCTCAGGCTTCTCCTCTTCCCTATCGCGCTGCTCACGGGTCTCTTCCTCTTTCCTCTCTGAACCCCTTTTCCTCTCATTGTCGAGATGGTATCCTTCCCCCTATGAAGAGTCTTTCCGACTCCTGGGTTGACACCCTTTTAAACTGGTTCAGAGAGGTTCGCCACCCCTACCCTTGGAGAGAGGGCAGATCGCCTTACCGGGTTTGGGTCTCCGAGGTCATGCTCCAGCAAACCGTTGCGGCCACCGTAGAGGAGCGCTTCCGTCGCTGGATGGAACGCTTCCCCAACGTTGAGAGCCTCGCGTCGGCGTCGGAAGAAGAGGTCTTGCGGATGTGGGAGGGCCTCGGATACTACAACCGGGCCAGAAACCTCCATAAAAGCGCCAAGATTCTGGCCGACCAAGGTTTTCCCGAGAGTTCCCAAGGGTGGCGGTCGCTTCCCGGCGTGGGCCCCTACACGGCCGCCGCCATTGGCAGCCTCGTCTTGCGAGAACCCTCTCCCGTCATGGACGCCAATGTTCTCCGCTTTCTCCGCCGTTTTTGCCAGGAGGGAACTTCCGGAGAGGAGCTCCTCCAAAGTGTGATCCCCAGGGAGAACCCCGGAGAGTTCAACGAAGCCCTCATGGAGTTAGGGCAACAGATCTGCCGCCCTAGAACCCCCCTCTGTCAAGAGTGTCCCCTCAAGAGCTTCTGTCGCTTCTTCCGCGGCGGCGAAACAGAACCTCCCCCTCAGCCCAGGAAAGTAACGATAAAGGAGAGCTGGGTCCTGATGGCTTTGCTGCAAGGATCCCTCCTCATGGAGAAGACCCTTAAGGGACGCTTTCACGGCCTCTGGCGTCCCCCTATACTCCCCAAGAGGGGAACCCTTCCCCCTGTCGAAGAGATGGGGGAGCTCTTTCCAGGAGGGTTCAGGGACCTTCGTTCACTGCCGCCGAGAGAACACCTCTACACCCACTATCGAGAACTCCTCTTCCCTCTTCTCTTTTTCGTCCAGGAAGCAGGCTCTTTTCAGGCCTTCTCCCAAGAGAGGCTGAAGGAGCTTCCCATGCCGACCGTCTACAGACGTCTAGTCGACGAGACTCTCTTCCCCTGAAAAGCTCATAGATTGGATCAAAGTGAGGGGGCTGGCCGATCCGAGTTCATGCTGGTTCAGATCCAGGCAGAGAGCATCGGGGGAGATACGACTCTACCGACGGCCGGACTAGAGGGATGAGACCTCCGTGGAGGAGTTTTCCGTTGCCGAGTCTGTCGGCAACACTCTCCTCCACTACGACGGAGAGATCGCCGAAGGCGAACAGGGTGCCTACCGAATGGAAGCCAACGTTAACGTCCCTCCAGTGAGTCTCTCGGCAGAAGAGCGTTACTGAGCCGCTGGAAAGAGGCGCTTTGACAACTCCACCCTTCCTCACCTATAATGAAGCATAGTCAAGCCCCAAGAGAGGGTTTTCAGGAGGAGAAGATGGAGAACACCTTAGAGGAGATCCGCACTCTCGCTCAGAAAAAGCGGGCTGTCATTCTCGCCCACAACTACCAGGTCCGAGAGGTCCAAGAGATCGCGGACTTTGTTGGAGACTCCTTGGAGCTCTCTCGCAAGGCGAAGACCACGGACGCCGAGATCATCGTCTTCGCCGGTGTCCGCTTCATGGCAGAGACGGCCAAGATTCTCAACCCCGAGAAGAAGGTCCTCCTCCCCCGCTCCGAGGCGGGCTGCCAGATGGCGGAAATGGTCAACGCCGAAGCGGTTCGGCGTCTCAGAAAGGAGTATCCTGACGCCGCCTTTGTCGCCTACGTCAATACCGACGCCGAGGTGAAGGCGGAAGTCGATGTCTGTTGCACCTCTTCCAACGCCGTCAGGGTCGTCGCCGCACAACCTAACAAGAGGATCGTCTTCCTTCCTGATCGCAATCTGGCCTCTTGGGTCGCCCGCCAGCTTCCTGAGAAAGAGATCATACCCTACGACGGCTACTGCTACGTTCACAACCGTTTCAACGTCGAAGAGGTACGACTCGCCAGGGAGAGGCACCCGGAGGCGGAGATACTTGTCCATCCGGAAGTTCCGGCCCCTGTCTCCCTCTTAGCCGACAAGGTGCTCTCCACGTCGGGAATGCTTGAATACGCGCGAACCTCCCCCAAGAGCCGCTTCATCATCGGCACGGAAGAGGGGATTCTCGTCCGCCTCCTGAAGGAGAATCCGAAGAAGGCCTTCTTCCTCTTAGGTTCCGTCAAAGTCTGCGCCAACATGAAACGAACCTCCCTGAAGGACATTCTCATCTCCCTCAAAGAGGAACGCCATGCCGTTGAACTCCCCGAGGAGCTGAGAAAGAGGGCGAGCCTCGCCTTGGAAAAGATGATATCCCTCTGA
>ERZ1645187.3380-NODE-3380-length-13454-cov-6.145309_pt1 | contig 13454 bp, 11 predicted proteins | sample MGYA00575352_ERZ1645187 | MGnify/ENA primary metagenome ERZ1645187 (study PRJEB40837, sample SAMN11349314) | freshwater sediment metagenome | isolation source: river sediment | host: Sediment | place: India: Wazaribad , New Delhi | collected 2017-02-21 ...
TCATGTTCATGGGAATCGACAGCGCCGAGGGCATCTGGATCAGTGGATCACGGGCGGTACCGCCGTATTCAAGCACAAGCACGCTATGTCCCGCCTCCGACAGGCGGTAGGCCATTACCGAGCCTGCAGAGCCCGAACCCACAACAATATAGTCAAAACGCTCTGTCATCCGCGTCCGCGCCGCCCGCCCTCAAAATACCGGTCAATCTCGCGGATGCGTTCCCGGGTCGCCTTCCAGTTCCGGCGCACGATGCCGGCCACCATGGCCTCCACCGCGAACAGCGTCACCACGTTGGAATCCCAGCCGGAGGGCACCTCCAGCCGAAGCGCCAGCGTGTGCGCGGCCAGCCGTGAAACCGGGCTCATCCACTGGTCTGTAATGAGCACGATTTTCGCGCCCCGCTGTCTTGCGGAAACGGCAAAGTCCTGCACGCGCGCGTCATATCGCCGGACGTCGAAGACCAATAACACGTCACCGGACCGGATCTCCGCAAGATGTTGCGGCCAGTGATTGGCTGAAACCGGCACGAGCAGCACGCCCGGACGCGCCATTTGCAGGTGGGTATGGAGGTAGCCGGCGAGGTGCCCGGTGATGCGCCCGCCCAGCACATGCACCTGACGTTTGCCGTCGCCCAGCAATTGGCACACGTCGTCGAACACATGATGGTCTATGTGGCGAAGGCTGGCGCCGAGGTTCTCCATGGCGGCATCCGCGAGCGTGTTGAGAATGTGCCCGCGCGGCGCCTTGGATGACCACTGCTCCGGCTTCTCGATCGGATTTTGCAACTGCGCCGAGACCTCCTCGCGCAACGCCTGCTGAAAAGCAGGAAAGCCGCTGAAACCCAGCTTCTTGGCAAACCGCAACACGCTGGGCGTGCTCACTCCCGCGGCGCGGGCGAAATCCGAGATGCTGGCGAGGCCCGCCACAGGATAATCGGCCATCAGAGCGGCGGAAAGCTTTCGCTCGGCCACCGTCAGGCCCACCCTGCCGCCGGTGATGCGTTCCGCGACGGTTGATGTCTTGGCACTTGCCATGTTCGGACTGTAACGAATTTGACAAGCCAAAGTCCATCTGAAATGATTGTTTCAGGAGCGGGCAAGGCATGATCAGGATTCTTCAGGACAGTGAGCCGCATCCGGCGGAGGTGATCAATCCGGCCGGCACTTCGCCCTATGTCCTGGTGTGCGAACATGCCTCCAACCGCATTCCCGCAAACCTGGGCACGCTCGGGCTGCCCGACGCCGACCTGCAGCGCCATATCGCCTGGGACATCGGAGCGGAAGCGACCGCTCGCATTCTCTCGCGCATTCTTGATGCGCCGCTCATCGTGCAGCGCTACTCACGCCTCGTGTATGACTGCAACCGCCCGCCGGAAGCAGACGGTGCTTATCCTGACGTCAGCGAGATCTACGAGATTCCCGGCAACCGCAATCTCACCCCCTCCGCCAGGCTCGCCCGCACCCGCGAAATCGCCCGGCCCTTTCACGCCGCCATTGAAGCCTTTCTTGACCAGCGCGCCTGTGAGCGCAGGCACACGCTTGTGGCATCCATTCACTCCTTCACACCGGTTTACAAAGGCAAACAGCGGGAGCTGGATGTCGGCTTTCTGTTCGACCGCGACGCCGCCCTTGCCAACTTCCTCATCAAGGTCTTTCCTCCGGACAAGGCCCGCCTCAACGAACCCTATGGGCCGAAGGACGGGGTCATGCATCTCCTGAACCTTCATGCTGCCCCGCGCGGCCTGAAACATGTCATGATCGAAATCCGCAATGATCTGATCGCCGACCATGCCGGGCAGAACGCCTGGGCCAACTATCTCGTTGTTCCGCTGGCGCAGGCCGCCATCAAGCTCGCCACACCATCAACCCGGAGCTAACCGGGACAAACAGGAGGACTATCATGGCAAACGGACCGCTCTCATTCGAGGCCCTGAAGAAACTGGTAAAATCCGGCGCGATCGACACGGTCATCGCAGCCTTCCCGGACATGCAGGGCCGCCTCATGGGCAAGCGCTTCGAAGCCAACTACTTCGTCGACGGTGCCTACGAAGAAACCCACGGCTGCAACTATCTGCTCGCCGTGGACGTCGATATGGAACCTGTGCCCGGTTACAAGTCGGCATCATGGGAAAAGGGCTACGGCGACTATGTGATCAAGCCCGACCTCGGCACCATCCGACTCTGCCCTTGGCTGCCCAACACAGCCCTCGTGCTCTCCGATCTCCTCGACCACCACACCCATGAGCTTGTTCCCTACGCGCCGCGCAGCATTCTGAAGAAGCAGATCGCGCGCCTCACTGCCATGAAGATGAAGGCCTATTTCGCCTCCGAACTGGAGTTCTACGTCTTCGACCAGAGCTTCAAGGAAGCCCACGAAGGCGGCTATCACAATCTCACCACGCCGTCCCACCTCAACGAAGACTACAATCTTCTCCAGACCACCAAGGACGAGAACCTCATGCGGGCCATCCGCAATGGCCTTTATGGTGCTGGAATTACAGTAGAAAACTCAAAGGGCGAAGCCTGGGCCGGGCAGGAGGAAATCAACGTCAAGTACGATGCCGCCCTGCCGATGGCCGACACCCACGTCTTCCTGAAACATGCCTGCAAGGAAATCGCCCAGGTCATGGGACAGGCCCTCACCTTCATGGCCAAGCCGAACTACAGCTGGGCAGGCAGTTCCTCGCACGTCCACCAGTCGTTGTGGAGCGCTGATGGCAAGACCCCGCTCTTCCACGACAAGGGCGGCAACCATGGCATGTCCGCCATGATGGAACAGTATCTTGCGGGCCAACTCACCCATGCAGGCGAGATCACCTATTTCCTTGCCCCCTACATCAACTCCTACAAGCGCTACATGGCGGGCACCTTCGCGCCGACGCGCGCCGTCTGGAGCTTCGACAACCGCACGGCGGGCTACCGCATCTGCGGCGTTGACACCAAGGCGATCCGTGTGGAGTGCCGGGTCGGTGGCGCGGATCTCAACCCCTATCTCGCCTTCTCCGCCCTGCTCGCAGCGGGCCTTGATGGCATCGAGAACAAGATGAAGCTGGAGCCCGCATTCTCCGGCGATGCCTATGACAAGTCGAAGAAGCTCCGCGAAATTCCCAAGACACTCCGCGAAGCCACCGAAATGCTTGATGGCTCCAAGCTGCTGCGCAAGGCCCTGGGAGACGAGGTGGTCGATCACTATGTCCACACCGCGAAGTGGGAGCAGTTCGAATACGACCGCCGCGTCACCGACTGGGAAGTGCGCCGCGGCTTTGAGAACTACTGATCATGGCAGACAGCATTTCCTCCGTCTCCCCGGTTGACGGCAGCATTGTTGCAAAGCGGGCCGTGGCCTCCAAGAAGCAGGTGGCGGCAACCCTTGCCGCCGCCCGCGCCGCACAGAAGGACTGGGCCGCCCTCCCGCTCAAGGAACGCGCCGCCTTCTGCAGCAAGGCGGTCGATGCCATGTTGGCGATGAAGGACGAAATCGTTCCCGAACTCGCCTGGTCGATGGGCAGGCCCGTGCGCTACGGCGCTGGTGAATTGCGCGGCTTCGAGGAGCGCGCCCGCCACATGATCGCCATCGCCCCGGAAGCGCTCGCAAACCTCACCCCTGCGCCCAAGGACGGCTTTGAACGCTACATGACGCGCGAGCCCCTCGGCGTCATCTTCACCATTGCGCCGTGGAACTATCCCTATCTCACCACGGTCAACTCCGTGATCCCCGCCCTGATGGCCGGAAACACGGTTGTGCTGAAGCACGCAAGTCACACCCTGCTCGTTGCCGAACGTTTCCAGAAGGCCTTCGACAAGGCAGGCCTGCCCAAGGGCGTTTTCCAGCATCTCGTGCTGAACCATGAGCAGACCGGACAGATCATATCCTCCGGTCTTGTGAACGCTGTCTGCTTTACCGGCTCTGTTGAAGGTGGCCGCGTCATTGAGCGTGCCGCCGCCGGACGCTTCCTCCATGTCGGACTGGAACTGGGTGGCAAGGACCCGGCCTATGTGCGCGCCGACGCCAATCTCGCCCATGCCGTTGAAAACCTCGTCGATGGTTCCTTCTTCAACTCGGGCCAGAGCTGCTGCGGCATCGAACGCGTCTATGTTCACAAGGACCTGTGGAAGCCCTTCATCGAAGGTTTCATCGACCTGACGAAAACCTACGTGCTCGGCAACCCCTTGGACGAAGCCACAACACTGGGACCGATGATCAAGGCTGATGCCGCCGCCTTCGTGCGCAAGCAGGTGGCAAGCGCCGTCCGCGCTGGCGCCAAAGCCCACGTCGATCCCAAGGCCTTCCCCGCCGACAGGAAGGGCACCCCCTACATGGCCCCGCAGGTGCTCACCGGTGTCAACCACCAGATGAGCGTCATGCGCGACGAGAGCTTCGGCCCCGTCGTCGGCATCATGAAGGTCTCGGGCGATGAAGAGGCCGTCAGCTTGATGAACGACAGCCCCTACGGCCTCACGGCCGCACTCTGGACCGAGGACGCCAAGGCCGCCAAGGCCATCGGCGCGCGGATCGAGACGGGCACCGTCTTCATGAACCGCTGCGACTACCTCGATCCCGCGCTGGCCTGGACCGGCGTCAAGGACACCGGCCGCGGCGCCACGCTTTCTACCGTGGGCTACGACATGCTCACCCGACCCAAGAGTTTCCACCTGAGGACACGGACATGATCCCCAACCGCAATTTCAATTTCCCCAACCCCATCCGCTTCGGCAATGGCCGCGTCAGGGAACTTCCGGACTTCTGCAAATCCGCTGGTATGAAGAAGCCGCTCTTCGTCACCGACAAGGGGCTCGCCGGTTCTGACATGGTGAAGGACATCCTCGCCAATCTCGACAAGTCCGGCCTCGGCCGGGCCATGTTCTCTGACGTCGTTCCCAATCCGACCGAGGCCAACGTACTCGATGGCTGCAAGGTCTATCGTGATGGCGGCCATGATGGCGTGATCTGCTTCGGCGGCGGCTCGGCCCTCGACACCGGCAAGATGATTGCCCTCATGCATTCCCAGAAGGTTTCCATCTTTGACCTTGAGGACGTGGACGACTGGTGGACACGCGCCGACGCCAGCAAGATCGCGCCGAATATCTGCATCCCCACCACGGCCGGCACGGGTTCTGAAGTGGGCCGCGCCGCTGTCATAACCAACACGAAGACGCACGAAAAGAAGATCATCTTCCACCCCGACGTGATGCCGAGGTTCGCCGTGCTCGATCCTGAACTCACCGTTGGCCTGCCTGCCAAACTGACAGCGGCAACAGGTTTCGACGCCTTCGCCCACTGCCTTGAAGCCCTGTGCTCGCCCTTCTATCATCCGGCGGCAGAAGGCATTGCCATCGAAGGCATGCGGCTGGTGAAGGAGAACCTCACCAAGGCAGTGAAAAAGGGCAAGGACCTGGATGCGCGCGGCAACATGCTCGTCGCCTCATCCATGGGCGCCACCGCCTTCCAGAAGGGCCTTGGTGCCATCCACTCCCTCTCGCACCCCTTTGGCGGACTTTACAATGCCCACCACGGCACGCTCAACGGCATCATCATGCCTTACGTGCTCAAGGCCAACCGCAAGAAGGTCGAGGCCAAGATTGAACGCGCTGCCGCCTATCTCGGCATCAAGGGTGGATTCAACGGTTTCATGAAATTCGTCCTGGCATTTCGCAAGGAATGCGGCATTCCCCATAAGCTGGCGGATATCGGCATCGACACCAAGCAGCTGGACACGGTGGCCGAAATGGCCCGCCGCGACCCCTCCCACGGTGGCAATCCGGTGGATTTTTCGGTGAAGCAATACAAGACCCTTGCGAAGAAGTGCGTGGTGGGGGATTTGTAGCCCCACACACAACATCACCTCTCCCGCTTGCGGGAGAGGACGCCGCGCAGCGGCAGGTGAGGGATTCCCATGCGCTCCACGAAAGCGATCCAGATCATCAACTGCCACGCCGAAGGCGAGGTTGGCGATGTCATTGTCGGTGGCGTTGCCCCGCCGCCCGGCGACACCATCTGGGCCCAGTCACGCTTCATCGCCAGTGACCAGACGCTGCGCAACTTCGTGCTGAGCGAGCCGCGTGGCGGTGTCTTCCGTCATGTCAACCTGCTGGTGCCGCCGAAGAACCCCAAGGCCCAGGCCGCCTTCATCATCATGGAGCCGGAAGACACGCCTCCCATGTCGGGTTCCAACTGCATCTGCGTCTCCACGGTGCTGCTGGATTCAGGCATCATCCCCATGCAGGAACCAGTCACCCATTTGACGCTGGAAGCACCCGCCGGCCTGATCGAAGTCTCGGCCACCTGCCGCAACGGCAAGGCCGAAAGCATCACCCTCACCAATGTCCCCTCCTTCGCACCGCATCTGGAAGCGACGCTGGATGTCGAGGGGGTGGGCAAGGTCAAGGTGGACACGGCGTTCGGCGGAGACAGCTTCGTCATGGCGGATGTGGCGGATTTCGGCCTTTCCATCACGCCACAGAACGCCCATGTCATCGCCGCCCTCGGCCGAAAATTGGTCAAGGCTGCCAACGAGCAACTTCCTTTCCACCACCCGGACCTGCCGGACTGGAAACATTACGCCTTCTGTTTCATGCGTGAACCTCTGGAACGCAGGGATGGTGTGCTGACGTCCCGCAATTCCTGCGTGGTCAATCCCGGCAAGCTCGACCGTTCCCCCACCGGCACGGGATGCTCTGCACTGATGGCGGTGCTCCACGCCAAGGGCCTGATGAAAGTCGGCGACACCTACATCGGCCGCAGCGTCATCGACTCGCAGTTCATCGGCCACATTGCCGGTGAAACCACGGTTGGCAACCACAAGGCCATCGTGCCCCAGATCACCGGCCGCGCCTGGATCAGCGGCCAGACCACCTTGCTCCTCGACCCTGCCGATCCGTGGCCCGCAGGCTACAAGGTCAGCGACACCTGGCCCAACGGCTAGCTGAGTTCCCGCACCATCTGGAGAAACTGGATGACGTGTTCCTCGGGTGTGGCAAAGGACGTCACGAAGCGGCAATGGATTTCATCGGCGGCCAATCCGTCCCACGGCCAGTCGTAGAACCGCACACCCCGCGCCTGCACTGCGTCGAACAAGGACTTCGGCATGATGGCGAATACCTCGTTGGCGTGCACCGGATTGGAGAGCCGCACCCGGTTTGACGCCTGCAACCCCTTGGCCAACACCTGCGCAAGGCTGTTGGCTCGCCGCGCATTGGCCAGCCACACGTCGTCTTGCAGGTAGGCCAGCATCTGCGCCGAAAGAAACCGCCCCTTGGAGACAAGCTGCCCCGTGCGTTTGCGGCGATAGAGGAAATCGTCTGCCAGCGCGGTATCAAAGAACACCACCGCCTCCAGGATCATGCCGCCATTCTTGGTGCCGCCGAACGACAGAACATCAACACCCGCCTCCCATGTCATTTCGGCTGGTGAACAGCCCAGCGACACCAGCGCATTGGCGAAGCGCGCACCATCCATGTGCACCTTCATCCCGCGTGGACGTACCACCTCTGCCAGCGCCCTGATTTCAGTTGGCGTGTAGACCATGCCCAGTTCCGTGGCATTGGTGATCGAAAGGCCGTAGGGCTTCGCCCCATGCTCGCCATGGCCGAATTGCGAGAGCTTGTCGGCCAGCACGGCGGGTGCCAGCTTGGCACCCTCGCCCGCCATGGTCACGAGCTTGCCGCCACCCATGAACAACTCGGGACAGTTGCATTCATCCGTGTTGATGTGGCTCGTTTCGTGACAGAACACGCCGCCGTATGTCGGGCATATGGCCGAGAGGGCCAGCGAATTGGCCCCGGTGCCGTTCACCACGAGAAAGGCCCGCACGTCACGCCCGAAAATCTCGGAAAGACGCGCATCCACGGCTTTGGCACCGTCATCATGGCAATAGGACACATCGGTCAGGCGCGCATTGGCCGCCACCATGGCCTGCATGATGCGCGGATCAACACCATACACATTGTCAGACGTGAAATTCATGAGCGTCTTTCTCTCTGCTCGAAAGCCAGTACGCCCAAGCCACAGGCAATGATGAGGATCATGCCAAAGATGGCAAGCGTGTTGAGCCATTCTCCGAAAAACGCAACGCCAAAAAGGGCAGCAGCCAGTGTGCCACAATAGTAAAACGGGGCAACAGCCCGTGCCGTGGCGTGGCGGAAAGATGAAAACACGAAGTAATGTCCGAGCATCACGAAAAAGCCGGAACCGATGGAGTAGAGCCAGGTATGGGTTGGCACAGGCTGCCAGCTTTCAAACAGCTGGTTGTTCAGCAGCGCCGCCAGCATCACCGCCACACAGACCCCGAATGCAATCACGAAACCTGGCGTATCGGCCGGTGCCTTGCGTGACAGCAAGTCCCGTCCGGCAGCACCCAGGGCCGTCACGAAGCCGAGCAGCGCATAGGGCGAGGCTCCTGCAGTTCCAGGCTGCGCCACCAGCAAGGCCCCTGCCAGTCCAAGCCCAATCAGGGCCCAGCGCACCGCGCCCACATGCTCGCCCCACAACAGGTGCGCCCCCGCCAGAACAATCAGCGGCGAAATCTGGTAGATGGCCGTGATGTCGGCCAGCGGTACATGCGCCAGGCCGATGATGAAGGAGGAAATTGCCACGACCTCAGAGAGTGTGCGCAGAAGCGTCCAGGTCTCCAGGAATCGCGGAACCTCGCGTGTCTGTCCCGTCACCACGAGCAGGCCGAAACACCAGACTGTCGCGGATATGCCGCGCAACACCAGGGACTGGAACGGCGGCACGTCCGCCAGCATCAGCTTCAGGAAGCTGTCGCAACTGACAAAACTGAGGCCGGCCAGCACCATGTAGATGATGCCGCGCAGATTGGAGGATTGATTCATGAAACCGCCGGATATTGAAGTCCGGCAGTGTCTTAGAGGGCTTTTGTCAGCCAGACAAATGCCGCCTATGCAGCCACGCCCTGCGGCAGTGTCACGGGCACCTTGATGTAGTGGATACCGTTTTCATCCGCTGGCGGCATCCTGCCGGCCCGCATGTTGACCTGGATTGACGGCAAGAGCAGCGTCGGCGCCGCCAGCGTCCTGTCCCGCGCGGTTCGCATCGCAACAAAGTCGTCTTCGCTGACCGTACCGTTCACGTGGATGTTTCGGTCAATTTCCTCGCCGACAGTAGTCTCCCAGGCAAAACTCTTGCGACCCTCTTTGGGCAGGTAGTCATGGCACATGAACAGCCTGGTTTCGCGCGGCAGTGCCAGCAGCTTTTGGATGGACCGGTAGAGCGTGCGGGCGTCACCGCCCGGAAAGTCGGCCCGCGCCGTGCCGTAATCCGGCATGAACAGCGTGTCGCCCACGAATACCGCGTCACCGATCCTGAAAGACACGCAAGCTGGCGTGTGCCCTGGTGTTGCAATGACCTCGCATGCAAGATTGCCGATCCTGAGCGTGTCGCCATCCTTGACCAGCACGTCAAACTCGGCACCGGAACCGGAAACATCTAGCGCGTTGAAGATGGGCCGGAAAATCTGCTGTACCAGCCGGATGTTCTCGCCGATGGCCACCTTGGCCCCCGTCTTCAGCTTGATGTAGGGTGCCGCTGACAGATGATCTGCATGCACATGGGTCTCCAGCACCCAGTCGATCGCAAATCCCTCCTCCGCCGCCTTGGCCATCACCGTTTCGGCGGACGCCACATCAGCCTTGCCCGACTTGTGGTCATAGTCGAAAACCGGATCGACCACGGCTGCCCTGCGGGTTTCCGGGTCCCCAACCAGATAGGTCACGGTATTTGTGGGCGCATCAAACCAGGCGTGAATGACGGGTTTCGGCAGTGCCCTCATGATTCAGTTCCCTCTCAAGGGTTGACATATATGCAAGATAACGCATATTAGCAATCACGAATATGAAACGGCCACTCCCCGGACCGTCAAACAGCATTGGCATCATCTTGAACCTGATACGCAACATTCTCAAATCCCTTTTGCCAGAGAGAAAACCCATGAAAATCGTCTCCATTACGCCTCAGGAAGCCAAAGCCCTCGCGGACAAGGGAGCCGTTTTGGTGGACGTGCGCGAACCCGGTGAGCGCGCTGCGGGCTACATCCCCAACGACCGCAATCTGCCGCTGTCCCGGCTCACGCCCGTTCCTGTGGAGTCCAGTGGCAAGCCGGTCATCTTCTATTGCGCCAGCGGTGCCCGCACCCGCATGAATGCGAGCGCGCTGGACGCCATTGGCGGTGCCGAACCGAAGATCATGGCCGGCGGCATCATGGGCTGGGCCCAGGCTGGCTACCCCATCGCGCGCGGATGACGTGATCCAGGAGCTGCTCACACCCGAAACCCTCACAGTGGTGAGTGGCATGGCCGTCGGCCTTGTCCTCGGGCTTGTGGGCGGCGGCGGCTCCATTCTCGCCGTTCCCCTGCTCCTCTATGTGGTGGGCATGCCTTCCGCCCATGCGGCGCTTGGCACCAGTGCCGTGGCCGTGGCACTCAGTGCCCTTGCCAACCTGATCGGCGCCATGGCCCGGGGATTGGTCAAATGGCCCTGCGCCCTCGCCTTCACGGCAGCAGGCATCGCGGGTTCGGCCGCAGGTGCCCAGGCCGCCCTTGCCGTCCCCGGCGCACGGCTCATCCCGCTCTTTGGCGGCCTCATGCTGGTGGTCGGCACGCTTCTGCTCCTGCGCAAGAACGCCGAGGGCGACCCGGATGTCCGTCTCACCATCGCGACAGCACGGCGGATGTTGCCCTCCATCATTGGCCTAGGCTTTGCCGCGGGGGCCCTGGCGGGCTTCTTCGGTATTGGCGGTGGCTTCCTCATCGTTCCCGCTCTCATGCTCGCCACCGGCATGCCCATCACCTACGCCATCGCCACTTCGCTCGTCTCAATCACGGCCTTCGGCCTGGTCACCGCTGCGAACTATGCCTTCGCGGGCGAGGTCGTGTGGTCCACTGTGGGCCTGTTCGTGGCAGGCGGCATCGCTGGCGGTGTCATGGGCCAACTCGCGGGCAGCCGCCTTGCCTCCCGCAAGCCCCTGCTGCAAAGCCTCTTTGCCGTCGCTGTATTGGTCGTCGGTGCCTACACGATCTATCGGGGAGCTCCGTAGAGCAATTTTATTTCGTTTTCGGCTGCGGATTGAATCTTAACTTGCGTATGACGCTCACTCCTGCCATTAAAGGACAGCCATACTGTCCTTTCTGCCCCTAGGCGCGACTTGGGGGTGGAGCCACTGAGGAGTGCCACCCCATGACCATCCACCACTTCCATCCGGAAGGTCTGCCCGAGGCCCATGGTCTGTACGATCCCCGCAACGAGCACGACGCCTGCGGTATCGGCCTTCTCGCCAATATCCACAACATCAAGAGCCACCAGACCGTGGCCGATGGCTTGCGCATTCTCAAGAACCTGGAGCATCGTGGTGCGGTGGGCGCTGACCCCAAGGCGGGTGATGGCGCGGGCATCCTGATCCAGATTCCCCATGACTTTTTCACCGCCGAAGCCGCCCGCATCGGCTTCGACCTGCCCGCCGCCGGACAGTACGGCGTGGGCTTCCTCTTCATGCCGCGCGAACCCGTCTACCGTCAGGACATCGAGCGCATCTGGTGGGAAACCGCACGCGAAGAAGGCCTCAAGGTTCTGGGCTGGCGTGACGTTCCCGTGGACCGCTCGGTGCTCGGCTATTCGGTTGTCGATACCGAACCCATGCACCGGCAGGTCTTCATCGGCCGCGGTCCCACCATCCGCGACGAGGCGCAATTCGAACGCAAGCTCTTCGTCTGCCGCAAGGTCGTCTCCAACCGCGTCGTGGAAGTGCTCGGCAAGAAGGCCCGAGCCTACTACCCCGTCTCCGTTTCCTGCCGCACCGTCGTCTACAAGGGCCTCGTGCTCGGCGCAGAAGTGCCGAACTACTATCTCGACCTGAAGGACGAGCGCGTCACCTCGGCCTTCGCGCTGGTGCACCAGCGCTTCTCCACCAACACCTTCCCCTCCTGGCCGCTGGCCCACCCCTACCGCTTCATTTGCCACAACGGCGAAATCAACACGGTGCGCGGCAACTTCAACTGGATGGCGGCTCGCCAGGCCAACATGAAGTCGGAAGTGCTCGGCGAAGACCTCTCCAAGCTCTGGCCCATCTCCTATGAAGGCCAGTCCGACACCGCCTGTTTCGACAACGCGCTCGAGCTTCTCTACATGGGCGGCTACTCCCTGCCCCATGCCATGATGATGCTGATCCCCGAAGCCTGGGCGGGCAACCCGCTCATGGACGAGGACCGCCGCGCCTTCTACGAGCACCATGCCGCCATGATGGAGCCGTGGGATGGCCCCGCCGCCATGGTCTTCACCGACGGCAAGGTGATCGGCGCCACGCTGGACCGCAACGGCCTTCGCCCCTCGCGCTATCTCGTCACCGACGACGGATTTGTCATGCTCGCCTCCGAAATGGGCTGCCTCGAATTCGCCGAGGAGCGCATCAACAAGAAGTGGCGCCTGCAGCCCGGCAAGATGCTGCTCATCGACCTCGACAAGAAGGCCATCATCTCCGACGAGGACCTGAAGAAGGATCTGTCCACCGCCAACCCCTACAAGGACTGGCTGAAGAAGACGCAAGTGGTCCTGCGCGACCTGCCCAAGGCCAAGACCCAGCGTCCCAAGCCTGCCGTTCCCCTGCTCGACCGTCAGCAGGCCTTTGGTTACAGCCAGGAAGACCTGAAGATCCTCATGGCCCCCATGGCTACAACGGGTCAGGAAGCCGTCGGCTCCATGGGCAACGACTCGCCTGTATCAGCCCTTTCAGACCGTCCGAAACTTCTCGATACCTATTTCAAGCAGAACTTTGCCCAGGTGACCAACCCGCCGATCGACCCTATCCGCGAGGAACTGGTGATGTCGCTGGTGTCTTTCATCGGTCCGCGCCCCAACCTGCTCGATCTCAAGGGCACATCGAAGCACATGCGCCTTGAGGTGTCGCAGCCCATCCTCACCAACGAGGAACTGGAGCGCATCCGCAACATCGGCGAAGTGCGCGAGAACCCCTTCCGCACCGTCACCATCGACATCACCTATGACGTCGCCAACGGTGCCCGCTACATGGAAGCGGCGCTTGACTCGGTGACGGCACAGGCCGAGCGCGCCGTGCGCGACGGCTACAACATCATCATCCTCTCGGACCGCGCGGTTTCCGCCGAGCGCGTTCCCATCCCGTCACTGCTGGCAACATCCGCCACGCATCATCACCTCATCCGCAAGGGCCTGCGCACGCTTGTGGGCCTCGTTGTGGAATCGGGCGAGCCACGCGAGGTGCACCAGTTCTGTGCTCTTGCAGGCTATGGAGCAGAGGCCATCAACCCCTATCTCGCCTTCGAAACGCTGGAAGGCCTGCTGCCCACGCTTGATGAAAAGGTTTCAGCCTATGAGGCCGTGAAGCGCTTCATCAAGGCCGTGGACAAGGGCATCCTCAAGGTCATGTCGAAGATGGGCATCTCGACCTACCAGTCCTATTGCGGCGCGC
>ERZ1645187.3382-NODE-3382-length-13453-cov-17.648156_pt1 | contig 13453 bp, 12 predicted proteins | sample MGYA00575352_ERZ1645187 | MGnify/ENA primary metagenome ERZ1645187 (study PRJEB40837, sample SAMN11349314) | freshwater sediment metagenome | isolation source: river sediment | host: Sediment | place: India: Wazaribad , New Delhi | collected 2017-02-21 ...
TGAAGCGCTGGAAGGTCGGCGACGAGGTCGTGGTTCACTGCAACCAGGACGACGGTGACGACGAGGAGTGCAACGGCGGCGATCCGATGCTGTCGCCGAGCCAGCGCATCTGGGGCTACGAGACGCCGGACGGTTCCTTCGCGCAGTTCGCGCGCGTGCAGGACCGCCAGTTGATGGCGCGTCCGAAGCATCTGACCTGGGAAGAGAGCGCCTGCTACACGCTGACGCTCGCCACCGCCTACCGCATGCTGTTCGGCCACAAGGGCCACGAGCTGCAGCCGGGTCAGAACGTACTGGTGTGGGGCGCCTCGGGCGGCCTCGGCTCGTTCGCGGTGCAGCTTTGCGCCACGTCGGGCGCGCACGCCATCGGCGTCGTTTCCGAAGACGACAAGATCGACTTCGTCACGCAGCTCGGCGCCAAGGGCGTCATCAACCGCAAGAAGTTCAACTGCTGGGGCCAGCTGCCGAAGGTCAACACGCCGGAATACAATGCGTGGCTCAAGGAGATGCGCAACTTCGGCAAGGCGATCTGGGACATCACCGGCAAGGGCGTCAACGTCGACATGGTGTTCGAGCACCCGGGTGAGGCGACGATCCCGGTTTCGGTGCAGGTGGTGAAGCGCGGCGGCATGGTCGTCATCTGCGCCGGCACCTCGGGCTACAACCTGACCATGGACGCGCGTTACCTCTGGATGCACCAGAAGCGCGTGCAGGGCAGCCACTTCGCCAACCTCAAGCAGGCGTCTGCCGCCAACAAGCTGGTCATCGATCGCCGCATCGACCCGTGCATGTCGGAAGTGTTCGCCTGGAACCAGATTCCGAAGGCGCACATGCGCATGCTGCGCAACCAGCACAAGCCGGGCAACATGGCGGTGCTGGTGTCGGCGCCGACCACCGGCCTGCGCACGCTCGAGGATGTTCTCGAGGCTTCGCAGGCCCGCCACGGCTGAGCACGCGAGACCAAGCGAGACGGAATTGACGCCGCCCGCGGTCTTCGCGGGCGGCGTTTTCACGAGCGGCGTGGGCAACCGTCGGCCGCTATAAGGCAACATGCGCGCACGAAGCAGACCTGACAGGTTGGACCATGACTTCAGAAGTTCAGAACGAGGTTGAGGCACTCATGCTGGGCCTCGGGCGCGCTGCGCGTGCGGCGGCGGCCCACCTGGCGCTGGCCTCACGCGCGACGAAGGACCTGGCGCTGACGGCGGCGGCGGCTGAGCTGCGCCGGCGCGCCGCGGACATCATCGCCGCCAATATCAAGGACATCGCTCTCGCCCGCGAGGCGGGGCGCAACGCCGCCTACATCGATCGCCTGATGCTGAACCAGGGTCGCATCGAGGGCATGGCCAAGGGCCTCGAAGCTATCGCTGCGCTCGACGATCCGGTCGGCAGCGTCATGGCGCATTGGACGCGCCCCAACGGCCTCGACATCTCGCGCGTTCGCGTGCCGCTCGGCGTCATCGGCATCATCTACGAGAGCCGCCCCAACGTGACGGCCGATGCCGGCGCGCTGGCACTCAAGTCGGGCAACGCGGCGATCCTTCGCGGTGGCTCCGACAGCCATGCCTCGAGCGTTGCCATCCTCGATTGCCTGCGCGCGGGTCTCGCCGCTGCCGGGCTGCCGGAAACCGCGATCCAGCTCGTGCCGACGACCGATCGTGAAGCAGTCGGCGCCATGCTGCGCGGACTCGGCGGCACCATCGACGTGATCGTTCCGCGCGGCGGCAGGAGCCTCGTCGAGCGCGTGCAGAACGAAGCGCGCGTGCCGGTGTTCGCGCATCTCGAAGGCATCTGCCACACCTACGTCGACAAGGCCGCCGACCTCGACATGGCGAAGCGCATCGTCGTCAACGCCAAGATGCGGCGCACCGGTGTCTGCGGCGCGACGGAGTGCCTGCTGGTCGACACGGCGGCAGCACCGGGCGTGCTCGGCGCACTGGTCGGTGCGTTGATCGATGCCGGTTGCGAAGTTCGCGGCGACGCTGCGACACAAGCCGCCGACACGCGCGTGAAGGCGGCCGCGCCGGACGACTACGGACACGAGTTTCTCGATGCCATCATCGCCGTGAAGACGGTCGATGGCGTCGACGAAGCCATCAGTCATATTGCCCGTTACGGGTCGCAGCATACCGACAGCATCATCACCGGCGCGCAGGAGACCGCGGCCCGTTTTCTCGCGCGCGTCGACTCGGCGATCGTCGTGCACAACGCCTCGACGCAATTTGCCGATGGCGGCGAGTTCGGCATGGGGGCGGAGATCGGCATTGCGACGGGGCGCATGCACGCGCGCGGCCCGGTCGGCGTCGAGCAGCTGACCACCTTCAAGTATGTCGTGCGCGGCAGCGGGCAGGTGCGGCCGGGCTGAGCAGGTGCGTCTCGAGCGCCTCGGTCCGCCCTCGTGCGAGGTCGCTGTGTCGTGAACTGAGATTCGCCGCCTCGGCGCCGCCGGCTCCAACTAACGTCGAGGCATTCAGCCAAATAAGGCAAAGGTCTTTTGGAACTTCGGGATTTCCTCTAACGTGCGTTCGGCTCGAATGCCAAGAAGCAAGAATTCGCAACGCGAACGACACTCAACGGGAGATGAAAGAATGATCCGCCGCATCGCGCTCGCCGCCGTGCTTTCCGCCGCCGCTGCGGCCCCCGTCCTTGCGCAGGACGCTACCGTCGCCGGCCGTCCGGCGCTGAAGACCAACACTACTGCCGACCTCATCAAGCAGCGCGAACAGTGGGGCAGCGCCCCCTCGAAGGTGAGCCCTGCCGCCAAGGCCGCAGCCGCTGCCGCCCCGGCGGCCGCTGCTGCCGCGACCGCTGCCGCAGCCGCTGCTCCCACAGGTCCCGCCGTCGGAGGCCGTCCGGCGCTGCCGACCACCTCGACCGCCGATCTCATCAAGGAGCGTGAGACGTGGGGCAAGGCGCCGGCCGGCAAGGCCGCGACGCTGAAGGAGCGCGCCAAGGACGCCGGCCGCAAGGTCAAGGAGAAGGCCTCGAAGGCCTATCAGTCGACCAAGAAGGCCGTGAAAAAGGCGTACAACAAGGTTCGCGGCAAGCAGAGCTGAGGATGACAGCGGCCGGACCATGCTCGATCCTGGTCCGGCCGTTTACCGTCGCGGATGTCGAATGCGTGCAGCAGGGTCGCACGCCGTGAAGCGGATCGCGCCCCGCGACACGGCATCTCGACCAGACGTTCGCGCCAGCGTCCGGACGCGCGGTTCGAGCAAAATCTCGCCCGCCGGGCTGCCGTTGATCGCTCCCGCCGTCGCCGACGGAATGCGCATCGGGCTGATGGGCGGATCGTTCAATCCACCCCACGCCGGGCACGTGGCGGTCGCACGCGCGGCTCTGCGGCGCCTCGGTCTGGATCAGGTCTGGCTGCTGGTTACGCCCGGCAATCCGCTGAAACCAAAGCATGATCTCGGCGAGCTGGCGGACCGGCTCGCTGCCGTTCAGCGGCTGGCTGCGCGCGATCCCCGCATCGTGGCGACGGACATCGAATGCCGGCTTGGTTCAGCCTACACCGTCGACACGCTGACCGCGCTGCGGCGGCGGCACCCGCGCGTCCGTTTCGCCTGGATCATGGGCGCCGACAGTCTCGCAAACTTCCATCGCTGGCGGGGGTGGCGGCGCATCGCGTCGCTGGCCCCGATGGCCATTTTCGACCGGCCGGGATGGCGCTTCAGGGCGCTCGCATCCCCGGCGGCGCGGACACTGGCTGGCAATCGCATTCGTGAGCATGAGGCTCGGCTTCTGACCCGCCATCGGCCGCCGGCCTGGACGTTCCTCTCGACACGTCTGTCACACCTTTCGTCGACGGATCTGCGCCGGAAGCGGGCTTCGGCTGCGGGTGCATGACGCAGATCGGCACCGGCCGGCAATATTGTCGCAGCGCGGAGGTTGCGGAACCGCGTCCGAGCGGCCTATCTTAAAGTCGTAAGGTCCGCTCCGGCGCGACCTGCCTTCATAGCCGCCACGGCAGCGGCCAGCGCACGACCGGCTCACCCGTTGCGTGCGCGGACTTGGGCGCCGAACCGAAAGGACGACCACCGCAAGATGCGAACCGCGCTCGAGGGTGCCAGCAAAGGCATCGCTCCGACCGAGGCCCTGTCCGCCAAGGACGCCTCGAAAGCCCTTCTCGAGAAGCTGCGCTATTGGCTGGACGAGGCCAAGGCGGAGGAGATCGTTACGATCGATCTCGAGGGGAAATCGACGATGGGCGATTACATGGTGATCGCCTCCGGGCGGTCTGACCGCCACGTCGGTGCCGTCGCCGACCAGATCCAGCGCAAGCTCAAGGAAGAGGGCCACGGCACATTCCGCGCCGAGGGTCTCGAGGCGTGTGACTGGGTGCTGATCGACACCGGTGACATCATCGTCCACATTTTCCGTCCCGAGGTGCGTGACTTCTACAACCTCGAGAAGATGTGGAGCATGGACCGTCCGACGGACGTGACCGCGCACTGAAAGCCGTGACGGCGGACCGGCTGGCAACGCGGGCACGCGCGCTGCCGCGTTCCTCGTCGACGGAATGAGTTGCTTGCATCCGCCTGCGCGTCGGGCGGATGAGGATGGCGAATGCGTCTTTCCATCATCGCCATCGGCCGGTTGAAGGAGCGCGGCGAGCCGGAACTCGTCGAACGCTACCGCGAGCGCATCGACGCGGCCGGTCGCTCGATTGCGCTGGGCCCCTTGACGGTGACGGAGTTCCCCGAGGCGCGCCAGACCGACAGCCGCCAGCGTCGCGACGACGAGGCGGCCCGTTTGCTGCAGGCGGCCGTCCGCGCCGAATGCCGCGTCCTGCTGGACGAGCGCGGCAAGCAGCTTTCGAGCGAGGCATTCGCGGCCTGGCTGGCGGCTGAACGGGATCGCGGTGTGCGCGAGGCGGCGTTTCTGCTCGGCGGGCCGGATGGACACGGCGACGGCGTGCGTACTGCAGCGACGTTGCGCTTGTCGCTCGGGCCGATGACCTTGCCGCACGGCCTCGCGCGCGTCGTGCTCGTCGAGCAGCTCTATCGTGCCATCACCATCATTTCGGGCCACCCCTATCACCGCGCATGACCGCAGCACGTCGGTGCGTGCTGCCGGGAGCGGCGGTTCAGAGCCGCGTCACCAGCCGGTCGAGCAGGGCGGTCGGCAGCACGCGCTTCAACGCGGCGGCGATATGGGTCGGCGTCGTCACGTAGTAGCGGGTGCGCGGACGCGGCGACTCCATTGCATGGATCAGCTTGGTGACGACCGCTTCCGGCTCCAGCTTGAAGGTCTGGCGTCCGCCGGCTTCCATGGCCTTCAGGCGCGCAAGGTAGCGATCGCGGTGCGGTGACCCCTCGATGTCGATGTTGTCGCGGAACCTGGCGAGCGCCGTCTCGACGAAGCGGGTGCGGATCGGCCCCGGCTCGATCAGCGAGACGCGGATGCCGGTGCCGGCGAGTTCGTGGCGCATGGCGTCGCTCAGGGCCTCGAGCGCGAACTTCGAGGCGCAATAGGCGCCCCGATACGGCGCCGACAGCAGGCCGAGTACCGAGGAGCACTGCACGATGCGGCCGCGTCCGTGCTTGCGCATGGCCGGCACGATGCGCCGCGTCAGCTCGTGGGTGCCGATGACGTTGACCTCCAGCTGCTCGCGCAGCAGGTCGGCGGTCAGGTCCTCCACGGCGCCGACCTGACCGAAGGCAGCATTGTTGAACAGTGCGTCGAGCCGGCCGTCCGTGATGTCCAGCGCGCGCTGCGCACAGGCCGCGACCGATACGCCATCGGCCAGTTCGAGCGGCAGCGCTTCGACGCCGAGATCACGCAGTCGCTGCAGATCGCCCTCGCGGCGGGCCGTGGCGAGAACCCGCCAGCCGCGCTCCCGGAGCATGCTCGCCGCGCTGATTCCGATGCCGGACGAGGCTCCGGTGACGAGAACGGATCCGCGTTGGCTCATGACTATCTCCAGTTGCCGCGTACTCGAGGCCTGCTGCGTCACATTCGCATCCGGCAATTCTCATCTCGATGTCGCCCCGTTCACGAAACGGTGATTTCAACGGCGACAAAAGCACGAGACGAAATATCCCGATTTTCGACGAACGGACAATTTCGATCCACCGCGCAAGAGGCTGCAATGGGCGCAGCGAACCACCGTCGTCGGGACGGGCTTATCCGCGCGGAGCGTGGCCCACAAGGCGGCGCGGCGCAGACGTTGGGGATCGGATGCAATGTTGGCCGAGATTTCATCCAGGACGCTGAAGTCGTTCTTCGATACGTCGCCGATTCCGTTGACGCTGGCGTCGCCCGTTTTTGACGATTGCCCGGTCATCCTGTGCAACGACGCCTTCCTCGATCTGACCGGCTACACGCGCGACGAGGTGATCGGCCGCAATTGCCGGTTCCTGCAAGGTCGTAACACCGATCCGGTGGCACGCCGGACCATGCGCGCGTCGGTCGAGAACCGCAGCGAAGCGCTCGTGCAGGTGACGAACTATCGCAAGGACGGCAGCGAGTTCGAGAACTTCGTTTTCATGTTGCCGATCCTGGATGCCAACGGCGGGCTGCTCTACATGCTCGGGTCGCAGTGCGACATCACCGCGCCCATGCGTAAGCTGACGCCGGTCGAGCATGCACAGATGCTGGAGGAGGGCATCGAGCTGGCCACGCCCCGGCTCGTCGCGCGCGACCATATGCGCCTGCTGCCGCGACCACCGATGGTGCAGGCGGTGCGGACCCGCTTGACGGCAGAGCTGTTCGAGTAGGCCGGCGGAGATGGCGGGCTAGCGCGACGGCTCAGACGAAGAAGCGCTCGAAGCTCATGCCCCTGTGGCCGAAGCTCGCGACGTCGGGATGGAAGATCTCGGCGAGGATTTCCGCGCTTTCGACCAACCGCGGGCCCGGCCGGTTGAAGAACGCATTGCCGTCGGCGAGGTAGACTTCACCCGCCCGCACCGCCCGCAGGCCGTTCCAGACCTGATGACCGTCGAGAGCGGCCATCTCGCGCCGCGTTACGGCGAGGTCGTAGCCGCATGGCGCCACCAGGATGACATCCGGATCAGCGGCTGCCACGTCCTCCCATGCGATCCACGGTGAATTGGCGCCGGTCTCTCCGAACAGGTTGATGCCGCCGGCGGCATCGACCAGCTCCGGCATCCAGTGACCGCCGGACATGGCGGGTTCGATCCATTCGACGAAGGCGAGACGTGGCTTCGGGCGCCCGTGCGTCAAGGTGCTGAGGGCCGCAAGGCGGGCGCCCATCTCGTTCGTGAGACGCGCGCCGTCCTCGGGGCGACCGATGGCGTCGGCGACGCGGCGGATGTCGCTCATCACGTCGTCCATGGTGTGCGGGCGCAGCGACACGACGTTGGCGGCGTGATCGGTCCAGGAGCAGACGGCGCGTTCGACGTCGGCGAGCGATACCGCGCAGACCTCGCACTGGTCCTGCGTCAGGATCACGTCGGGGGCGAGCGCCCTGAGACCGGCGGCGTCAACCTCGTAGACGGCGAGGCCGTCCTGCACGAGTGCTTTCACACGGTCGTCGATGTCGCGGCTCGAGCCCTCGACCTTGAATTTGGCGCGGGTGAGCGGCGGCAGCGCCAGCACAGCAGCGGGCCAGTCGCATTCGTGCGAGCGGCCGACCTGCGTGCTGCCGGCGCGGAGCGCGTGAACGATCTCGGTGGCGCTGGCGATCAGCGATACGATGCGGGGCGAGGAAGCGGTCTGGGTCATGCCCGCGTCATGCCACCCCGCCGGGCGCGCGACAAGTCGCTCTGGCATGCGGGCTTGGGATCAGCGCCACCCGTCTGTCAACGCGGCACGCCACGCGCCAGCACAGGGCCACGCGCCTCGATGCGACGGGCAAGCGCGTTGAAGATGCGCCGCCCCGGTTCCTCGACGAAGCGGTAGGTCAATGGCGCCAGCGACAGCACGACGAGCAGGTAGGCCGCGTGCAGGAGATCGAGCAGCAGCGTGCTCTGGTGCGTCAGCACGCGCAACTGGATACCGTCCTCGGTAATGGTGCGCCACAGATCGAGGCCGAGCTTCCTCTGCACCACGCTCGCGGCCAGCGCGAACACGAACGCGACGAGGCCATGCACCATGTAGATCGAATACGACCAGTCGCCGAGCCGCTGGAACGGGCCGGATTGCAACGCGCGGGAGACGGCGCCACGCTCGGCGCTGAAGATGACGACGACGATAGCGAACAGGAACGGCGCCGCGAATGAAAGGCTCGAGCGCCAGGCGAGCGAGACGAACGCCACGACGGCGGCCACCGCCGCGATTTCGGCCAGCGTCGCGCCCAGGCCGGCGAAGCGCGGCATCCGCGTGTGAACGAGATACGCGAGATGTCCGGCGGCGAAACCGGCAAGACAACGCAGGAAGCCGTAGTCGGTGGTGGCGTCCATGCCGCGCGTCGACAAGGCGACGAGAGCGAGCAGCGATGCCGCGCCGAGAATGGCCATGACCATGCCGCGCGCCCGCGCGAACGTAATCGCGACGACGGCAAACACGAGATAGGTCCAGAACTCGGCGCTGATGCTCCAGCTCGGTCCGTTCCAGTGCGGCTCGGCCGTCAACCCCATGCCCTGCAGCAGCAGCACGTTGGCCGGCAGATCGTGCAGCGGGTTCGGTCCCGTCGCGCTGAAAGCCGGCGCCCCGACCGAAACGCCCGCCACGCTCGACAGGACGAGCTTCAGCAATTCGACCGCGACGAACGCCGCCAGTACGGCGATGTGCAGCGGCCAGACGCGGCCGAACCGGCGCACCATGAACGAAGCGCCGTCGAGCCGGTCGTTGAGCTTGGCGGCGTAGGCGTGGGTGATGACGAAGCCCGACAGGACGAAGAAGAAGTCCACGAACAGGAACGCGTTGCGCAGGAACGGCAGAGCGAACTGGTGGCTCAGGACCGGCAAATGGAACGAGGCGACGAGCAGGGCGGAAATTCCGCGCCAGCTGTCGAGGACGGTGAAACGCAAGGCCAGCTCCTGATACCCCGGGACGCGCCGATCATCCCCGCTCGCTGCCGGGTAAGCAATTCTTCGATTTGTGCACGGTAAAGCGGGGCTGCCGGTGCATAGTCCCGGCCGGTTCAGCGGGCGGCGGCACGTGCCCGGCATGAAAATGGGAACAACGCGCACATGGGCATCAACTCCGACGAGGCTTTGGCGATCGCGGCACTCCGCCGCAACAAGCTCGCGGGCGACGAGATCGTCTGCCTCGGCCGGCCGGAGCTGTTCCTCGATGCCCGTGAGGCGGCCCGCGCTGTGGTGGCATCGGGGGCAGCAGCGGATGCTGGCGCGATCTCGGCAGCGGTACGCGAGCCGTTCGCCGAACCGCTGTTGCGGTTGATGGGCTTCTCGCGCATCCGCTCGCTCGACGCCTCACCCTATGAAGGCGCCGAGCTGATTCACGATCTCAACACGCCGCTGCCGGATGCCCTCGTCGGCACGACAGGATTTCTCTACGACGGCGGCACCATGGAGCACGTGTTCGACGTGGCGACCGTGCTGCTCAACATGGCTCGTCTCGTGCGCCCCGGTGGCACGTTGCTGATCTCGACGCCCGCCAACGGCCAATGCGGGCACGGCTTCTATCAATACTCGCCGGAGTTTTTCTATCGCGCGCTCGAGGCGCACGGCTTCGAGGACGTGCGCGTCTATCTCGTCGGCCTGATGAAGCCGTCACGCTGGTTCCGCGCCGTCGATCCGAAGGCGGCGGGACGTAGATTGCAGTTCAACACTGCCGAGCCGATGCAACTCATCGTCGTCGCGCGCCGGACGGGCGGCGAGATCACCGCACGCTCGCACACGCCGTTGCAGAGCGACTATGCCGAGCAGGGCTGGAAGGTATCGGCGGAGGAGCTGCGCCAGGCTCACGACGACTGGCGCTCGCCGAAGGCGCGGCTGCGCGCGGCGCTACGCGATCGCGCAATCTATCCGGCAGCGATCGCCGTGCGCCACGTGCTCGGCTTCGGCATGCCGGGCCTGTGGCGGCGCTCGCACTTCCAGCCGGTCGATCCGCTGTCCAGCGCGATCTAAGTCTCACCGGGAGCATGCTGACACGCTCGTGAACCTGGTCGCCCGTGCAGATTTTTGGCCTTATCCCGGCCAGCCACTCGTGGGTGATAGTGCTATCGCGGAACAAGAGGTTTAAGTGCTGCTGCTATGGCTTCGAAATCTTCTTCGGAAACTCTCTCGTCATTCGCCATCACGGATAAAATCTCTCTTACGGTGCTGATATGCAAGGAGCCAATTACGCCTCTTTCCCTCATTGACTTCTCTACGACGTAGTCGTCGAGCATTAGAGGTTGACCACACTCGAGATAAGAATCATGGTGAAGCCAGTTGTTTTGTATCTTCGACAACGCGATAGGGTTTTGCCATTTCGGCTCGGTGTTTATGCGGAAAAAGTATCCAAGCTGGGGCTCCACCGAAACTACCATTTTGGGTCCCGGCGGAACAATGCAATCGTCGTGTATCCATATGACGTCGAGAACCTTTAATCTCATATTTCTAAAGCTTCATGATCGGTCCGGCTTGGCGCAAATAGGCAACTATTTCAGCCTTCGCAGGGGATTCGTCGATCATGTCCTCATAGCGCATTATGCCAAGATCAGCAGCTTGCCAGTCAGGGCCATGCGTTGCGGCCGTACGCTCATTGAACGTCATGCTAGTCGACTTCTCGAACCCGGAGTTGATCTCCGAAACGTCAGACTTTGAAAGAACTCGAACTTTCACCGGCTCATTGCCGATCAGGCGAATATGATAACCGCCAGCCATTTCCCAAGGGAACGCCTCGTCGCCGAGTTCGGCAAGCCAAATCGACTCGCCTTTAGCCATCTCATAAATTTCCAATGGCACAGGGCCGAACTTCATCGCTCTGTAAGTAGCGCCGAAAATTGGGCGCCCGAACTTGTTGAGGTGAGACTTGTCAGCAAAGTAGCATGCCTTAAGCATCGCATGCAGATCAATGCGCCTGCTGCGCTCGAGCATTAGCTGAATAGCGGCTTTCGCCTTCGCCGGCGCGAACCGAAACCGTATGACATCACGCATGCGGCCTCCTTCCACCAACAGCCATGTCAAATCGCACGTGCACCCCGAAGCAGGCAAAGTAAGTTCTTGATTCGTTCAAGTCAAGCGCTTGCCCCTGATGACGGTAGATCAGACCAACTGATTCGCGTCGAGTTACGAATCGGTAAACGTCATGTCCAGCTAGCGTTTTCTTCCCTACTCCGCCTCAGCTCTTGCCCTCGAAGAACTCCTTCACGCGCGCGAAAAAGCCGGCGCTGTGCGGAGAGGTCTCCTTGTGGCTTTCCTTCTCGAACTCCTCGAGCAACTCGCGCTGGCGGCGCGTCAGGTTCTTCGGCGTCTCCACCTCGACCTGGATGTACATGTCGCCGGTTACCTTCGAGCGCAGCACCGGCATGCCCTTGCCGCGCAGGCGGAACTGTTTGCCGGTCTCGGAGCCCTCGGGAACCTTGACGCGCGTGACCGTGCCCTCGACCGTCGGCACATCGATCTGCCCGCCGAGCGCGGCGGTGGTCATCGAGATCGGCACCTTGCAGAACAGGTCGGCGCCGTCGCGCTGGAAGAACTCGTGCGGCCTGATGGACAGGAAAATATAAAGGTCGCCGGCCGGACCGCCGCGCAACCCGGCCTCGCCCTCACCGGCAAGACGAATGCGCGTGCCGTCCTCGACGCCGGCCGGGATGTTGACCGCCAGCTTGCGCTCCTTGGTGACGCGCCCGGCGCCCGAGCACGACGGACACGGGTCGGCGATCACCTCGCCACGGCCGTGGCACGCCGGGCAGGTCCGCTCGATGGTGAAGAAGCCCTGTGAGGCGCGCACCTTGCCCTGGCCGGCGCAGGTCGGGCAGGTGGTGGGTTTGGTGCCGGGCTTGGCGCCGGAACCGGAGCAGGCTTCGCAGGCGACGCTGGTCGGCACCACGATCTCGGCGTTCTTGCCGGAATAGGCCTCCGCCAGCGAGATCTCCATATTGTAACGCAGGTCGGCGCCGCGCTCGCGCCCGGAGCGCTGGCGCTGGCCGCCGCCGCGCCGCCCGCCCATGAACTCGCCGAACAGGTCGTCGAACATGTCCGACATGGACGAGGCGAAGTCCGGCCCGAAGCCGCCGCCCGGATGACCGCCGCCGCGACCGCCTTCGAAAGCGGCATGCCCGAACTGGTCGTAGGCGGCGCGCTTCTGCGGGTCCTTGAGCGCTTCGTAAGCCTCGTTCAGCTCCTTGAACTTCTGCTCGGCGACCTTGTCGCCCGGGTTCTTGTCCGGGTGGTGCTCCTTGGCGAGCCGGCGGAACGCCGATTTCAGGTCCGCCTCACTGGCGTTCTTGGTGACGCCGAGAACCTCGTAATAATCGCGCTTGGCCATGTGCGTCGTTCGTCCCTGGTCGCTGCTGCCGGCCGCTGGCGGCGCTGGCGCGCGACGCGTGGTGGAAAAATCTTGCCGGTTGTGCCACGGCAGCGCGATCCGCGCGCTCGTTGCGCACCGGTCCGCTCAGTCGCCGTGCGTGCGGATAGTATCTCGGGGGAGGGCCGGCGGCGGCAGACATTCGTCCGCGTCGACGTGCATCCTGTAACACAGTGCCCTCGACGCAACGCGCAAGCGGGCAATCAAGCGGACACGATCGGCAAAGGGCCCGGTTGATACCGGGCCCCCGCCTTGGGTTCGTCAGGCCGACCGCTTCTTGTCGTCGTCCTTGACCTCTTCGAAGTCGGCATCGACGACGTTTTCGCCGCCGCTGCCGCCCGACGAGGCCTGGTCGGAGCCGGCGTCGTCGCCGCCGCCCGGCTGGCTGGCATAGATCGCCTCGCCGATCTTCATCGCCGCCTGCGCCAGCACCGTGGTCGCCGCCTTGATCTTCTCGGCGTCGCCGCTTTCGAGCGCGCTCTTGGTCTCGGCCACCGCCTTCTCGATGTCACCCTTCACGGCTGCCACCTTGGCGTTGTCCTTGTGCTCCTCGAGCTGCTTCTCGGTGGCGTGCACGAGCGACTCGGCGTGGTTCTTCGCCTCCGCCAGCTCGCGCTTCTGCTTGTCCTCGGCGGCGTGAGCCTCGGCGTCCTTCACCATGCGCTCGATCTCGGTGTCGCTGAGACCGCCGGTCGCGCGGATCTGGATCGACTGCTCCTTGCTGGTCGCCTTGTCCTTCGCAGAAACGTGCACGATGCCGTTGGCGTCGATGTCGAACGTCACCTCGATCTGCGGCACGCCGCGCGGCGCCGGCGGGATGCCGACGAGGTCGAACGTGCCGAGCAGCTTGTTGTCGGCCGCCATCTCACGCTCGCCCTGGCTGACGCGGATGGTGACCGCGGTCTGCCCGTCCTCGGCGGTCGAGAACACCTGTCCCTTCTTGGTCGGGATCGTGGTGTTGCGCTCGATGAGGCGCGTGAACACGCCACCGAGCGTCTCGATGCCGAGTGACAACGGCGTCACGTCGAGCAGCAGGACGTCCTTGACCTCGCCCTTCAGCACGCCGCCC
>ERZ1645187.3384-NODE-3384-length-13446-cov-4.960869_pt1 | contig 13446 bp, 11 predicted proteins | sample MGYA00575352_ERZ1645187 | MGnify/ENA primary metagenome ERZ1645187 (study PRJEB40837, sample SAMN11349314) | freshwater sediment metagenome | isolation source: river sediment | host: Sediment | place: India: Wazaribad , New Delhi | collected 2017-02-21 ...
GCCCTGCCTCCGTGACTTCTTATTACCACCGGTATCTCCAGCTCACCGCAGGAAAGGAGTTTTCCAAGTTCACCCCTGACACCGGATGTATAGAGCCGGTTTATGAGGCCGCTTCTTATATAGTCTGCGATACAGTCATGCACGTCCGGTATCGAACTTGGGGCAAGGGTCAGCCCCCTGAAGCCCATTTTTAGCAGGACATCAAGGACCATCGGTATCACAGCATCACCATTTCTCAGATGGTGATGGAACGAAATCGTCATTCCGTCTTTCAGTCCCGACAGTTCGACAGCCTTTTCAATATTTTCAACGACCTTGCTCCTGGCAGGCGCCGGACGGCGCAGCTGGATCTGAGTCCCCGCAAATGCACCGGGCTGACCGAGCATGGCAAATGGTGACTTATATGGAGCGAAAGATCCGACTCCGGGAAGCTCCAGAGGAACTTTTCTGCCCAGGGAATTCAGAGTCATATCCATTACGATCCGCTCCTTTCAAAACCATAGAGATCTGCAAGCTCCAAAAGATGACGGGCTCTTGCCACAACAGGGGCATCTACCATTTTGCCGTCAACAGAGATGACACCTTTGCCCTCTTTTTTCGCATTTTCCGCGGCTTCCATTATACGAATCGCTTTTCTGAATTCTTTTTCGTCCGGCATGAAAGCCTGGTGTATCGTTTCTATCTGATCAGGATGTATGGCCGCCTTGCCGGTAAATCCAAGGCCCACTATCGATCTGCATTCTTTTAGCAATCCTTCTTTATCACTGATGTCTGCCCACACCGTGTCATATACATCCACACAGGCAGCACGTGCTGCGACTACGACTCTGCTTCTCGCATAAAAAAGTTCCCAGCCCTCTTTAGTTTTCTGGACACCCATATCTGCCGTAAGGTCCTGTCCGCCCAGAGTAAGTGCCTGGACCCGAGGGCATGCGGATGCTATGAAGAATGCGTTCTCGACACCTACTGCTGTTTCGATCATCGCATGTATCTTCACTTTTCCGACAGGAATGGAGTTCGCTTTTTCTATTTCTTCAATTTTTTTGTCCGCTGCCAGAACATCTGCGGGACCATTGCATTTCGGGATCCTGATGGCAGCCGGCGAACATGGGATGATCTCCTTCAGGTCGTCATCAAAAAATTCCGTATCCGCGCCGTTTACCCTGACAGTTACAATAAGATCCTTAAAATCATAATCCTGTAAGTAGCAGGCGACCATTTTCCTTGCTGCATCCTTCTCCGTGAGAGCCACTGCATCTTCAAGGTCAAGCAGTATGCTGTCAGCTCCGAAAACAGGAGCATGCTGTATCATACCGGGGGAGTCACCGGGAATATAAAGCATTGAACGGCAGGGCTTCATTCTTTCGCCACTCCCTTTACTGCACGCATGAGAGCTGTTTCGAGCCGAGCCTTTATCGTTATCTCAAGGGCACCCTGATCCTGGATCGATATTTCAGCTCCGCTGAGGCTGTATCTTTTTGACACGTTCTCAACAAGAGCCATCGTCCTTTCAGCAAAAACTTCGCTGTTTGCCCCTTTATATTCCAGTTTGAGTCTTTCAGCCGGTGACACCGTCACCAGGCAGTCGGATGATTCCAACGTCCCGGCGCTGGCGGTCTTAAGCAATATCAATATGCCCATCACCTTTCATTCTTAGTTGAAGGAGGAGGGGAATTTGCCCCTCCTCCATTGATTATATTACCTTATTGAAGTCTTTCGGCTACCGCTCGGAGGAATTCTTCCGTTGTAACTACCTTTTTGTCGTATACATCAGCTATGGATGCAATGTCCTTGGTCATTATTCCTGCTTCTATCGTCTCTGTTGAAGCTCTTTCAAGCTTGTCGGCAAAGGATTGGAGTTCCTTGATCCCGTCAAGCTCTCCGCGCTTCCTGAGAGCGCCCGACCATGCGAAGATCGTCGCCATGGGGTTGGTAGATGTCGCTTCACCCTTTAGATATTTGTAATAATGGCGGGTGACTGTGCCATGGGCCGCTTCATATTCGAATACGCCATCCGGGGAGACAAGGACCGATGTCATCATTGCAAGACTTCCGAATGCAGTCGCTACCATGTCTGACATAACATCTCCATCGTAGTTTTTGCAGGCCCAGATGAATCCCCCCTCAGAACGTATCACTCTTGCTACTGCGTCATCGATAAGGGTGTAAAAATATTCTATCCCGCATTTTTCAAAATCCGCCTTGAATTCTGCATCGAATATTTCCTGGAAAATATCCTTAAAGCGGTGGTCATACTTTTTTGAGATGGTGTCCTTGGTTGAAAACCAAAGAGGCTGTTTCGTCGCCAGGGCATATTTAAAGCATGAACGCGCAAAGCTTCTTATTGACCTGTCAAGGTTATGCATACCCATAACGACACCTCCGCCCGTAAAGTCATGGACCAGCTCTTTTTGGGCTTTCAAGGCATCGCCGTCTGCGGGTTCAAATGTCATATAGACCCGCCCCGGAGTATCGATGACCATTTCAACGTCCTTGTAAATATCTCCATAAGCATGACGTGCGATCGTGATCGGCTTCTTCCATGTTCTTACAGTGGGGCTGATACAGTCCAGAAATATCGGAGACCTGAAGACAGTCGCGTCAAGTATGGCCCTGATCGTTCCATTTGGGCTTTTCCACATCTGTTTAAGTCCATATTCTTCGACCCTCTGCTGGTTGGGCGTTATAGTGGCACATTTTACCGCGACACCATAAATTTTTGTTGCCTCCGCAGCCTCAACTGTTATCATATCGTCGGTTTCATCACGTTTCTTAAGTCCTAAATCATAATATTCTGTTTTCAGGTCAATGTAGGGTTCAAGGAGTATCTCCTTTATCTTGCTCCATATGACCCTGGTCATCTCATCCCCGTCCATCTCCACCAACGGTGTCTTCATCGCTATCTTCATATCGTTCCCACCCTTCAGATCCTCAGATGTACTTGATAACTGCTTTTTTCCTGTTTATTTCACTTTTCATGTCATTTTGCTGCGAATAATAATTCATGAGGCATCCTGCCAGGAGGATATCTCTGTCGTCCTTGGTAAGACCGGGCATATTTAGCCTTATATCCGTCCTTAAAGCTCCCCGTACAACAACAGCATCTACATGATCCATTCCATCTTTGACTGCTTTACGGATACCGGGAATGAAAATCCAGTCTCCTACAGCAAGCTTATCCTTATCTGCCGGAGCTATGATAAAGGGTATCATTCCCCAGTTGATAAGATTGCTCCTGTATCGTTTAGTTGCATACTCCTCTGCGATATTAGCCTGACCGCCGAGCACTTTCTGGGAAGAAGCCGCCTGCTCTCGAGCAGATCCGTCTCCCGGTTTTACCGCAAATATAGTGCTTCCAATACCCGTATTTTTAAGCGCCCTGTTTGTCTTTGTAAGAGCAAGTACCGAACTCAGGTCAAACGGTATCTCTTTTGATCCCGCATCCACTATCTTCCTGCGAGTATTTTCCAAAGCCTGTGCAGCTTTTGCTCTGCCAACATACCCCGGATCCTTCCGTGACAATGCATATTCGGCGAGTTTCAGGGGGTTGGAGCGAAGAGAAGAAGTCTCTCCGGACGGAATAAGTTCATCCGTAGTCGTAACCGGATCGGTAATTACCGAGGCAACACTAAGCATCAGGTCTTCCGGCAGTGGATAGACCCTGGGCCAGGGACGAATATTGGGACCATATACAAGCTCTGTCTCAGGATACGGCTTCCCAAAACCGCGATATACCTTTTTGTCATATATATCTTTGCGGAAAGTGTATTCGACCTCATGGAGGAATTCCCCATATTTTTCAGCAGAGGTAAGGACCCCCCCGTTTGCTGCTGTCGCCGCGATCGACCTCGCATCCATCAGGGCAACAGAGGCAAGCTGTCCCCCGTCAGGCTTTGAGCCCTCTCGGTTCGGGAAATTCCTGGTGGTATGTCTGATGCTCAGTCCGCTGTTGGCCGGTGTGTCACATGCACCGAAGCATGGGCCGCAGAAGGCTGTCCTTACAGTTGCCCCGGCAGACATCAGATCGTAAAGTGTGCCGTTTTCAACAAGTTCCATCTTTATCGGCTGGCTGCCCGGGTAAACACTCAGTGAAAACTCGCCTATTCCGGAGCTGTTTGTTTTAAGTATCTGTGCTGCAGCAACGATATTGTCCGGAGTGCCGCCTGCGCAGCCTGCAATTACGCCATGGTCGACATAGAGTCGTCCATCACGTATCTTCTCAGTAAGGGAGAGTGAAAGGTTGGGGTTCTCTAACTGCATGGATGCCTCTTTCTCTACCTTTTCAAGAATATCTCCCGTGTTTTCATTCAATTCATCGATAGTATATACATTGCTTGGGTGGAATGGCAAAGCTATCATGGGCTTGACTTTATCAAGATCGATCACCACAGCACCTTCATACCATGCTGTATCCCCGGGATCCAGCTGTCTGTAATCATCCGGTCTGCCGTGTATTTCATAATATTTTTTTACGCTGCTGTCCGTCCTCCAGATAGAGGAAAGACATGCTGTTTCGGTCGTCATTACATCGATCCCGTTCCTGAATTCAACAGGGAGACTGCTGACCCCGGGACCAACAAATTCAAGAACTTTATTCTTCACAAAACCATCTTTAAAAACAGCTCCAATAAGAGCAAGTGCAACGTCCTGCGGACCTACGCCCGGGCGCGGCGAACCATTTAGATACACTGCTATTACCTCTGCCCGCGGAAAATCATAAGTGTGGCTTAAAAGCTGTTTAACAAGTTCCGGTCCGCCTTCCCCTATCCCCATCGTGCCCAGGGCACCATAACGAGTATGGCTGTCAGAGCCTAGTATCATCCTTCCGCATCCGGCCATCATTTCCCTTACATAAGAATGTATGACAGCCATGTGAGGAGGAACAAACTCGCCTCCGAATTTTTTCGCTGCGGACAATCCAAAGACATGGTCATCCTCGTTTATCGTGCCGCCTACTGCACAAAGACTGTTGTGGCAGTTTGTCAGTACATAGGGTATCGGAAATTTTTTCATCCCGCTGGCTATCGCAGTTTCAATTATTCCCACATAGGTAATGTCATGTGATGCAAGAGAATCAAAATGGATCTTTAATTTTTCACCGGTCTTGTCTGCGTTGTGAGCCTGCAAAATACGGTATGCAATAGTCCCTTTTGATGCTTTCTTTTTGTCAGGCAGGACACTTCCCATTGGATCAAGGCCTGCGTTTGTCAAGCGGTCGTTTATCTCATCAATGTTGATTTTTTCTGCCTCTTCGACCAAAAGGCTTCCGCGGAGCAAATATACCCCTTTTCTGACCAACTTCAGCACTTCCATCCACTCCTTTTTGATTCTTCTGCTCTGTACCTGCCATCTCACAAAATCTTGCAAATATTATCTTCACAGTGTGAATAACCTTCTCTCACCCCCTTCATAATTCCTTATAAAAAACTTATATTATGCTTAAATGTCAGCATTAAAATTTGATAATAATAATTATTTAGAATAAGAAACCTATTGTTTTGTGCTTTTTTGAATGCTATTGACAAGATCAGTATCATAAAAGTGTCGAAATTGGTTTTCATGTGTTGCATTATCTGAAAACACAAATTTTTTTATTTATTATTAAAAAGGTTTATAGGGTGTATGATAGTAGACAGATTCGATGGACCAATTGATTTAAATTATCCAAACACGTGATCCAGACATGTTTTTTCCGACAAATACAGACAAACTATCGCTTTCGGACCACTGCGGCTAAGACCGGGCACTGATCTTTTGTAATTTCTACTTGGCACGCAGCTTTCTAATTTCGTTAGCTGTTACACATATATATACACTTTTCGTAAAAACGTCAATATAATTTTCACAATTTGGGTCATATTTTGAATAGTACGTTAATTGCAAGCAATTCTAACATAAGGAATATTTAATGATTTGTTGAAGTCAAATCTTCTGTATGCTTAATATGCGATTCCATACCTTGAAACAATAAAAAAGACCGAAGGATACTTCCTTCGGCCTTCCATCTCTGTTTTTTGTTAAATCTGGTTTAGGTCCCTGTCAGTCCTGTCTTCTCTTTAGAAGAAGTTTTATCGGTCTTGCAGCCGGCACGGCGACAGGGACTTTATCGAAAGAATCATCGGCTATCCTGTCATCGGTTTCCGGCTGGAGTTTCTTGTCCTCTTCCTTCCTGTAGAGCACCTGCATTGACTTTGATCCGTCACGGTATATCGTTATCCCCTTGCATCCCAGTTTCCATGCTGTGACATAAGAATCGAGAACGTCCTTTTTTGTGCTCTCGTGTGGAAGGTTGACCGTTTTTGAGACTGCAAGGTCTGTGTATTTCTGAAATACCCCCTGGGTTCGGACATGGGAAAGCGGAGCGACATCATGGGACGTAACAAAAACAGATTTTATTACATTTTCCGGCAGTTCCTCTTTGAGCGCCTCTGCATAATGGCTGTTCACCTGTTTCATGATCACCTTTGTCCCGTCAATCTGAGTGCGTACCCTGGTGTGCTCCAGCGCAAACAGGGGTTCGATCCCCGAAGAACAGTCTGCAAGAAGGGCTATCGTTCCTGTCGGAGCGATGCATGTAAGGGTCGCATTGCGGCGTCCAAGATGTTCAAGTGCTCCCGGTATGCCTTTTTCTTTACCGAGTTCGACTGATGTTTCGTGGGCCGTCTCTTTGATAACGGACATTATCTTTTCTGCCAGCTCTAATGCCCTGTCGCTGTCATAAGGTATCCTAAGCCGGAAGAGGAGGTCGGCCCATCCCATCACTCCAAGCCCTATCTTCCGCGTGTGCCTGACAGCTTCCGATATTTCCGGAAGGGGATAGTGGTTAACGTCGATCACGCTGTCAAGGAACCTTGTCGCAACTGCAGCAGTCTTCTTCAAAAGCTCATAATCAAACTCGCCCTTGTTTACCATTTTGGCTAGGTTTATGGATCCCAGGTTGCAGGCCTCGTTCGGGTAGAGGGGTGACTCACCGCAGGGGTTGGTACTGGTAAGAGGGCCAAGATCAGGAGTAGTGTTGCCCCTGTTGATGGCATCCAGGAATATTATTCCCGGATCTCCTGTCCGCCACGCTGTTTCTGCGATTTCATCGAGAAGTCCTGCTTCAGCCCCTTCAGGATCAGCCTCTGCTTTCTCCATAAAGCTGTCAAAAACGCCAACTGAAATGTTGAAATTTGCGATCGTCCCATCTTTATCCTTGCAGTGTATGAAGTCGCGTATATCGGGGTGGTCAACATTGAGGATGCCCATATTGGCGCCCCTGCGCATCCCGCCCTGCTGTACCGTTTCCGTGGCCTTGTCAAAAAGGCTCATAAAGGAGATCGGACCTGATGCACGTCCGTTCGTGCTGTTCACTTTCGCCCCGCTGCTGCGCAGGCTTGAGAAATTAAAGCCTGTTCCTCCGCCGCTCTTGTGGATCAGCATCTGTTTCCTTATTGCCTCACATATGCTTTCCATAGAGTCCTCGATACCTATGACAAAACAGGCTGCAAGCTGGCCATGCGGGGCCGGGCGACCTGCATTCATGATAGTGGGGCTGTTGGGCAGGAATAGAAGTTTCGCCATCAAATCATAGTACTCATCGGCCCATACATACTGGAGCGGGGTCGTTTTCTCGGCAGATGCGACATGTCTTGCCACACGGAGAAGCATCTGCTCGGGCGTCTCAGACGGATTTCCGAAATCGTCCTTCCACAGGTAACGGTCGTTCAGTATCTCTCTTGCTGGCTTATTAAATTCCGGTTTCTGCAACATGATAATATAAAAACCTCCCTTTGATCTTAAGGGCAATAAGTTCCGTCAAATTATCTGACGACAATAATTATAATAACATAAAAATTTATATATGTAAGTGGCAAAACACTATATGCAAGAGAATCTTATCCACCAAACACTACATATTGTGTGATTATCTATGTGGATATCAGTGGATGGAGAGGGGAAAGAAGAGAGGCCGAATATTTATCTGTGCCAGGCGTCCTTTGAAAACAGCACCAGGATCGTGTACAGCTCAAGCCTTCCGCAAAGCATGCAAAATGAATATATCCACTTTGCTGCATCATGCTGGGAAGCAAAGTTATTAACAGGGCCTACAGCCCCAAATCCGGGACCGACATTTCCGAGTGTCGTGGCGACAGCGCTGAAAGATGTTATAAGATCCTGTCCTGTGGCAGCTACCGCAATTGACGAAAAGACAAAAATTAACACATATAAAACAACAAATGTCGCAACAGAGGTGACCATCTTGTTTTCTATCTTTTGGTCCCCTACCCTGACAGTAACTGCTGCATGTGGGTGGATAAATCTTTTTATTTCAGCAGCGATCTGCCTGAAAATGACCTGGATACGGATGCATTTGATGGATCCGGCAGTGGAACCTGCACACCCCCCAATGAACATCAGGGATAATAGCAGTACCTGAGTGAATGGAGGCCAAAGGGAATAATCCGCTGTGACATATCCTGTAGTGGTCATTATGCTGACCACCTGGAAAGCACCGTAGCGAAGGGCATGCATGATATTATCTGCAAAACCACTAGTATAAAGATAAAATGATATAGCAAGAGTTGCGGCAAAAGCCGTTTTGAAGTAAAAAACAAACTCGGGATCTTTATAAGGGGACAGGGTCCTTCTTTTTATTGCAAGCAGATGCAGGTTAAAGTTCGCTCCCGATAAAAACATTATTATGGTAAGTACCCAGTCAAAGTACGCTGAATCATATGCCGCTATGCTTGCATTTTTTGGGGAAAACCCGCCGGTGGAAACGGTCGTGAATATATGACAAACAGACTCATAAAAGCTCATGCCGCCGAAGTAAAGCACCGTTATGCCAAGAACAGTCAACCCCATGTATACTCTCCACAGCATCGTTGCAGCATCCTGTATCCTGGGGCTGATCTTTTCCAGCACAGGACCGGGCACCTCAGCCTTGAAAAGCTGTGTGACACTCATCCCCAGCATCGGCAGAAGAGCCAGAGTAAGTACTACTATACCCATGCCCCCCAGCCACTGTGTCTGTGCTCTCCACATAAGTATACCTCTGGGATTAATCTCGATATTGGTCAGCACTGTTGCTCCTGTAGTAGTGAATCCGGACATAGCTTCAAAATAGGCATCTGTGAATGACGGGATGTAGCCGCCCGCAATGTAGGGCAGACACCCCTGGAGGGATGCAAAGACCCATGCCAGTGCCACGGCGGCAAATGCCTCTCTTGTCCCCATATCCTTTGCCCTGGCCTTGTAGCCTATCAAAAACAGGACAAGGGAAAATATACAGCCTGCCGCAATAGAAACGGCAAAAGCCCTGATATCGCCGCTGCCGTCTTTAACAGCCCAACCTAGCGGCATCAGCATGCAGAGTGATATAAGAAAGACTATAACGGCAAGGAATCTTGCCACTATCCTGAATTTCACCTTACCGATTCTCCAAGGACTTCCATTACCTGCGGCATCGTGTCAGCAGATGCAAATACAACTATTTTGTCGCCCTTTTTGATCTCTGTCTTTCCCGTTGGGATAAGAAGTTCCTGATTCCTCTCAATAAGTCCTATTACCGAACCGGCCGGCATATGAAGATCCATTAAGGTCTTGCCGATACACGTAGACTCGGCAGAAAGTGTCAGTTCAAGAGCTTCGGAACTGATCTCTTCAAAGACTGTTAAGACCCTTGATGATCCCGGGTAGCGTACATGGCGTATTATGACCTGTGCAAGGGTCTGGTTCCTGTTTACTATGGAGTCCACCGGGATATGCTCTGTCATTCCCACGTAATTCGACCTTTTGACCACCGCAATGCTCTTTGAGACCCCGAGGGTTTTACCGAGAACCGCAAGCATGAGGTTTGTCTCGTCCTGATCGGTGGCTGCGACAAACCCATCCGCCTTGTCTACTCCTTCAGAAAGGAGGAGTTCGGAATCTGCGCCGTCTCCGCATATGACAAGCACTTCAGGGAGCTCTGCCGCTATACGCTCGCTCTTTGCTTTGTCCTCTTCGACTATGCAGATGTCGATCCCGGGAGTTCTTGTTATCAGACGTTTTGCCGTCTGGAAACCAATTTTTCCTGCCCCTATTATGAAGACCCTTCTCAGTTTTTTTGAAAGAGAGGGCTGAAAAAGCGACTCAAGTTCGTGGACCTGGTCCCGGTAGCACATCGAATAGCAGATGTCACCGGGTAGGAGAGCGTCTTTAGCTTTAGGGACAAAACTTTTGCCATCCCTTTGAATAGAGACTATAAGGGTGATAAGGTTTGGATTTTTCTTCCTTACCTCGCACAGTGGCATATCTTTGATCAATGAGTCCTCTGCTATCCTGAAGACATATATACCGGCTTTTCCTCCCGCTATTTCAACAGCATGGAGTGCTCCCCTTACCTCAAGAAGCTCCTCAAGTTCCCTTGCAACTGACCTTTCAGGAGATATAAGCATGTCTATTCCGAGATCCTTTGCCCATCCCTCATTATCAGTGAATTCAAGGCCGACGGCTCTCGCAATGACGTGAGGAACGCCCATTTTTTTGGCGATCCAGCATGCCATTATGTTGACTTCATCCTTATTAGTACAGGCTATAAGAAGGGAGACAGCATCGTTTTCTTCGCTGATCCCGGCTTTCGCAAGAACACTGGGTCTGGCTCCGTTTCCCCTTACGACCATTACATCAAGGTCATTCTCGACCCTAATGGCCCTATCTTCGTCATCCTCGACCACAATTATGTCGTGCCCATCGGCAGAAAGATCTTTGGCAACGTTGTAACCTACTTCTCCGGCTCCGACAAGAACGATCTTCAAAACAATTCCGCCTTTCAGAATAAATCAAATCTTTGCTCCTATCAGCTTCAGTAGATATCTTATAGCACCACGCCAGATAAAAGCAAGCTGACAACATAAATAAGATGACTATACCAAAACTTCTGCATAAATAAGGGGGTGGCAATATTAAGCCACCCCCTTATTTATTATCTGTTAATGCCTTAGAAAGAGCTTAAAGTCTAGCCTCTCTTTTTCTTTTCAGCATCCATTGTCCTTTTAAGTGCCCATCCAAAAGCTCCGAAACCAACTGCTATGCATACCACCATGTTAAGCTGCCACATATTTATATCCTCCTTTTTCCATTCAGGCCGGAGCTAATCCAGCTTGTTGGCATGGACAAGGTTCTTCGCCATGGCTCCGTTAAGCATGAAGAGGATCACAGCAAGAAGGGTCCATTCCACTACCATGGATCCGGGGGTGTATGCGTACTTCTGCAGCGGCCAGAATTTGAACCATTCTCCCGGGTACCATGTTATGGACTGATATACCCACCAGCCCCAGACCAGTGCAAATTCGACGGGGAAGAATTTAATGATAGTCCACATCCACTTGACATGCATGTCAGAGCAGGGTTCGATGTCTTCCTTCCAAAGCTTTTCAACACCGAACTTCACAGCGGCGATCGAGTAGAAGAGTCCGACCATCAGGAGGGCAACTCCCCAGACCATGTCCTGGTTTTCGAAAATACCGTTGTCAAGGGCAGACCAGCTTCCGACTACAAGGAAGAATGCAGTTACAAAAACTGTTGCCTTCGGACGGCTGAAGCCCATGTCCATAAGGTTGCGGCATCCAAGCTCGACCATCGCGATGACAGAGCTTAGTGCTGCCGAGAACAGAGCAATGAAGAATAGGACTGCCATAAGGAATCCTCCGGTGGTGTGGGCAAAGAGGTTCGTCAGGTTGACGAAGGTCAGTCCGTTGGCTCCTGATTTCATGACTGCCATAGGATCGGGAGCAAGCGCGAAGACTGCCGGAAGTACGACCATACCTGCGAGCATTGCTGCGACCATATCTCCGAACGTTGCGGTGAAGGCGTTGAGCATGATGTCCTCATCCTTTGCCGCATAAACGAAGTAAACGTGGAACATTCCCCAGCCTGCTCCTGACGACCATGCTGCCTGCGTAAATGCAGCCAGCCAGACACTGGGGCGGGTGAAGTCGACCAATTCCACGTGGTACATGTATTCGAGGCCTTTCCATGCTCCCGGGAGCATGATTACGCGCACAAGAAGGATAGCCAGAAGTATAAAGACTGCTGGGATCATTATCTTGTTTGCCTTTTCAATTCCTCCCTGGACACCGCGTGAGATAATTGCAGCGGCGATGAGAACAGCGGCAACGAACCACATCCATGCTTCTACTGCAGGAGGAGTTGTAGCAAAATTCTTCCAGACTTCGGAAGTAAGCTCTGTGCCGCCTGCCTGTACCTGTGTAAGGAAGCCGGTGAATATCAGAGCAAGGTACTTCATGACCCAGCCGAGAACTACGACATAGTAGCAGCCGAGCATGACACAGACCATGGCACACCAGGCGCCTACCCAGGTCCAGTTGTCTCCCAGAAGTATCTTGAAGGCTCCGGCGTTGGCCATACGTGTTTTTTTACCGAAAACGGATTCAGCGCAGATAAGAGGTACTGCCCAGATAAATAATGCAAGGAAACAGATAAGAATGAACGCGCCACCATTGTTGCTTGCTACTTCACGCGGGAAACGCCATATATTTCCCGTACCGACTGCCATGCCAAGAACTGTTGCAATAAGTCCCCAACGGCTTCCAAACTGATCGCCGCCCTGTTTGATTTCAGCCATACGTTAGACCTCGCTTTCTTATCAATATTTCTGATTTTGGATTAATTAATAAAAAGCAAAACTGACAGTTGCTCTCATTCGGACCTGAATATTGGCAGAAATACTTTACAAAACCCCCTTTCTCAGTCAGAGCCAATGAATTTGAATATATATACAAAATAGATATTCAGGACCCAAATCTTTTACAGCTTAGCATATATGAACTTTAATATCAATATTATTAATATTGAGAACCTTTGTCTTTTTTGCGAAAAAATCTTCGTGAAATATCTGAATAATTTAAAAGTTCTGGCTTTATTTTTGCATCTACAGACGAATTATTTCAAATATTTTCGAAACATAACTTTAAAACCTTATAAAATACCATGCAAGAAATTAAGTTCAAAAGCATCAAGAAATATCTTTTTTTATATAAATTTTTATAAAGCATAATGCATATGTCAGAATATTTAGAAATAAAGGGCATCTTGTTTTTATATTTATTTTCGGAGGGAGTGATGCAGCGGACAGGAAAAATTTGCCATACTGCCACAAAAGCAGCTTTTCTAAGAAAAACTGTGCTCGTTCTGGCAGAAAAGGCGTTCTTATTGTATGTTTAATATTTAAAATTAGACATATTGTATCTTTTTTTGTAAATTTTTTTGAATCCGTTGAATTACTCAAGCTATGAATATATATAATTCAATTCTTTGATTTTATCTCCGGTTTTTCCTTTAACTTTTTCTCCAGCCTTAACAGTTCGTTTCTGGTATCGGAATCCATGTTTTTCATGATCTCGTTTCGATAGAGCATGCCTATATCATTCCTGGAAAGGCCGGGATGTGACTCCAGTTCTG
>ERZ1645187.3385-NODE-3385-length-13445-cov-115.297386_pt1 | contig 13445 bp, 16 predicted proteins | sample MGYA00575352_ERZ1645187 | MGnify/ENA primary metagenome ERZ1645187 (study PRJEB40837, sample SAMN11349314) | freshwater sediment metagenome | isolation source: river sediment | host: Sediment | place: India: Wazaribad , New Delhi | collected 2017-02-21 ...
ATTCGACGAACTTGAAGAGGAAGCGCGGCGTGGCGAGCGCCGCCATCACGTCCGGGCGGGGGCCGAGCACCGCGGCGAAGAGCCCGGCCGAGAGGGCGGCGCCGCCGATGATCGCGAGGGCGAGGCTCGATCCGAGCGGCGGGGTTCGGGTGTCGCCGTCGGCCACCAGGGCTCCGATCAGGTCTTGGGTCTTCATGCCATGCTCCCCGCAAGGGCGGCCAATGCCTTCAATCCACGATGCAGGGCGACGCGGACGGCGCCCTCGCTCATGCCGAGCCGATCGGCGGTCGCGGCGATCGACCGATCCTCGACGGAGATCGAGCGGACGATGTCGCGTTGCCGCGGCGCCAGTTGCCCGAGCAGCCGATCGACGTCGCCCGCTTCGGTCGGGTCGCGCTCGCTCGGCGCGGCGAGGACCTCGTGGAAGTCCTCGACCGGCACCTCGGCGCGACGGCCGCGACGACGCAGGCCGTCGACCAGTTTGTGGCGGGCGATGGTGACGACCCAGGGCATCAGCGGCTGGGTCGTGTCCCAGGTGTGCCGCTTGAGATGGAGGGCGAGGAGCGTCTCCTGCACCACGTCCTCGACGTCGGCCGAGCCCGCTCCGGCCCGTGCCAGTCCGCGCGTCGCACCGGTGCGCAGCACCGGCGTCAACGCCTCGAGCAGGCGACGATAGGCGCCCGCATCACCGGCCAGCGACGCGCGCATCCAATCGCTCCAATCGTCTTCTCGGGCGGCCCGAACCGTCATGTCGCTCCCGTTCACAGTCCGCGACCTCTCGTTCGTCGTTACGCGTGGAGACCCGCGTTCGTTACATCACGGCACGACGATCACGCCGACGTGACGGCATCGGTGGACGCGATCACGGGTGTGTCAGCGGTGTAACGACGGGGGGCGACCGTTCGAAGGACCGGATGAGCCGGACGAACCGGTTCGCATCAGCCAAGGAGATCGTCCCATGAACCGTCGCACCGTCAACCTCGCCCTCCTCGGGTCCCTCGCCGCCGCGCTCGGCGCCGCCACGCTCACCGCCGCTCCGGCCGCCGCCGCCGAGCAGGAGAAGTGCTACGGCGTGTCGCTGAAGGGGCAGAACGACTGCGCCGCCGGCAGCCACGACTGCAAGGGCCACTCCAAGGTCGACTACGATCCGGCTTCGTTCAAGCTGGTTCCCAAGGGCACCTGCACCACGATGAAGACGCCGAAGGGCATGGGCATGCTCGAGCCGGGCAAGATGTGATCGAAACCCGGAACGAGAAGGAGACAGGCCCCATGAACCGCACCGTCATCGCTCTCGGCATCGCCGCCTCGCTCGGCACCGCCCTCGCCGCCACCTCCGTCCGCGCCGAGGACGCGCCGCAGGAGAAGTGTTTCGGCGTCGCGCTCAAGGGGCAGAACGACTGCGCCGCCGGCGCCGGCACCACCTGCGCCGGCACCTCGCGCCTCGACTACCAGGGCAATGCCTGGAAGCTGGTGCCCAAGGGCACCTGCGCGAACCTGAAGCTGCCGGGCGAACGCACCGGCTCGCTCACCGCGCTCGGCCGCGACCTGCCCAAGAGCTGACGCGCTCGGCCGCCGCCCGACCCGAGGGCGGCGGCCGCCCCTCCGATCCTGGAGCCTCCTCCATGCACCCCATCGCCCCCTCGCGGCCGTTCGCGACGCTTCCGGCCACCGCCGGCGTCGGCTTCAAGCCGCAGCACTTCGACGCGATCCTCGCCGACCCGCGCGAGGTCGGCTTCTTCGAAGTCCACGCCGAGAACTACTTCGGCGCCGGAGGCCCGCCGCACCGCCGGCTCACCGCGCTGCGCGAGCGCTTCCCCCTGTCGATCCACGGCGTCGGCCTGTCGATCGGCGGCGCCGGGCGGCTCGACCCCGACCATCTCGCCCGGCTCGCCACCCTGGTGGCGCGCTACGAGCCGGAGGCGGTCTCCGAGCATCTCGCCTGGTCGAGCCACGGCGGCGTCGGCTTTCCCGACCTGTTGCCGCTGCCGCTCAACGAGGAGACGCTGGCGCGGGTGGTCGAGCACATCGACGAGACGCAGGAGGCGCTCGGCCGGCGGATGTTGCTCGAGAACCCGTCGACCTATTTCCGCTTCGCCGAGAGCACCATTCCCGAGGTCGAGTTCCTCGCCGAAGTGGCGCGGCGGACCGATTGCGGCCTGCTGCTCGACGTCGCCAACGTCGACGTCTCGGCCACCAACCACGGCTTCGATCCGCGCGCCTATCTGGCGGCGTTCCCGATGGAACAGGTCGGCGAGATCCATCTCGCCGGGCGTTTCGAGACGGTGGACGACGCCGGCCTGCCGCTGTTCATCGACGCCCACGACAGCCCGGTCGCCGATCCGGTGTGGGCGCTCTACGGCGAGGTGATCGGCCGGATCGGTCCGGTGCCGACCCTGATCGAGCGCGACGACGCGATCCCGACCTGGGAGGTGCTCGCCGCCGAGGTGGCACGAGCCGGCGCGATCCTCGACGGCGCACGGGGAGGACGTCGCGATGCGGCCTGAGCCCCTCCCCTCGCACGGCGCGCGCCAGACGGCCTTCGCCGCAGCGCTCCTCGATGCCGCGATGCCGATTCCGGACGGATTGGTGGCGCCCGGCGGCGGGCCGGTCGGCCGGCGCTTCGCCGTCCACCGGGCGACGTCGACGCTCGGCTCGATCGGCGCGCTCGCCACCCGCCATCCGGTGCTGGAGCGCCTGCTCGGGGCCGAGACCTTCGTCGATCTGGCGCGGGCCTTCCTCCGGGTCGATCGGCCACGCACGGCGTTGCTGATCGACTGGGGCGGCGGGCTGCCGGACTTCGTCGCCGGCCATCCCGACCTCGCCGAGTGGCCGTGGCTCGCCGACGTGGCGCGGCTGGAGGTCGCCTGGAGCGAGGCGCATCACGCGGCCGAGGCCGCGCCGATCGGGCTCGTCGAGCTCGCGGCGATCGATCCGGAGCGGCTGGCGGCCGGACGGATCGTGCTCCACCCGAGCCTGCGCCTCCTCGCTTCGCCCTGGCCGGTCGCCGGCATCTGGGCGGCGAACGGCGAGATCGAGACGATCGAGGCGGGCGCCGAACACATGGTGGTGGTGCGGCCGGGAGCCGACGTGCTGGTCCATCCGACGGATGCCGCCGGTTTCGCCTTCGCGGCGGCGCTGGCGCACGGCGCCCGCCTCGTCGATGCCGCGGCGGGCGCCCTCGACATCGATGCCGGCTTCGATGCCGGCGCCCATCTCGTCGGCCTCGTCCGCCTCGGCGCGGTCGTCGCCGTCGAAGCCGTCACCGAGGAGATCGCCGCATGACGACCCACGAAGCCACCGTCCCCGCGGCCCTGCCGCTGCGCCTCCTGGCGCTTCCCGAGGTGATCGTCGCGCGGATCGGCGCGGGGGCGCAGGACGTGGCGCTGCTGGCGCTGAGGGTCGCCCTCGCGGTGCCGTTCTTCTTCTCGGGTCTGACCAAGTGGGACGGGTTCGGGCGGCTCTCGGCCGGGGCGATCTACCTCTTCACCGAAGAATTCCGGCTCCACCTCTTCGGCTCAGAGATCGCCTATCCGCTGCCGAAGCTGATGGCGGCGCTGGCCGGGACGGGGGAGATCGTGCTGCCGATCCTCATCGTCCTCGGCCTCGCCACCCGCTGGGCGGCGCTCGGGCTCTTCGGCATGACGGCGATCGTGCAGCTCACCGTTCCCGACGGCTGGGCCAACTTCCATCTGCCCTGGGCGGCGATGGCGCTGACGCTCCTCGTCTTCGGCGGCGGGCGGGCGACGGCGGACGAGATCGTCCGCCGGGTCGTGGGGAGGTGAAGAGGCGCGCGGCGCGGCTCAGGCCGGGCGGCGCTCGTACCAGTCGGTCGAGCGATTGACGATCCACACCACCGACAGCATCACCGGCACCTCGATCAGCACGCCGACGACGGTGGCGAGCGCCGCGCCGGACTGGAAGCCGAAGAGCGAGATCGCCGCGGCGACCGCCAGTTCGAAGAAGTTGGAGGCGCCGATCAGCGCCGAGGGGCCGGCGACGCAGTGTTCCTCGCCGGTCAGCCGGTTGAGGAGATAGGCGAGGCCGGCGTTGAAGTAGACCTGGATCAGGATCGGCACGGCGAGGAGGCCGATCACCATCGGCTGGGCGAGGATCTCGCCGCCCTGGAAGCCGAAGAGCAACACCAGCGTGGCGAGCAGTGCCAGGAGCGACAGCGGTTGCAATGTGGCGAGGAGCCGGGCGAGCGCCGCCTCGCCGCCGCTCGCCAAGAGGCGGCGGCGCAGGACCTGCGCCACGATTACCGGCACGACGATGTAGAGCACCACCGACAGCACCAGCGTCGCCCAGGGCACGGTGATCGACGACAAGCCGAGCAGGAAGGCGACGATCGGCGCGAAGGCGAAGACCATGATCGAGTCGTTGAGCGCCACCTGGGAGAGGGTGAAGTGGGGCTCGCCCTTCACCAGGTTGGACCAGACGAAGACCATGGCGGTGCAGGGCGCCGCGGCGAGGATGATCAGGCCGGCGATGTAGCCGTCGATCTGGTCGACCGGCAGCCAGGGGCGAAACAGGTGGCCGATGAAGAGCCAGGCGAGCGCCGCCATCGAGAAGGGCTTCACCGCCCAGTTGATGAACAACGTCACGCCGATGCCGCGCCAGTGTTCCTTGACCCGGCCGAGGGCGGCGAAGTCGATCTTCACCAGCATGGGGATGATCATCAGCCAGATCAGCGCCGCCACCGGCAGGTTGACCTCGGCGATCTCGGCCGTGCCGACGAGGCGGAAGACGCCGGGCAGGAAGTGACCGAGGGCGATGCCGACGACGATGCAGAGCGCGACCCAGAGGGTCAGCCAGCGTTCGAACAGAGACATGATCGACCTCAGAGACGGATCTTGCGGGTGAGAAGAGCGGCCGAGGCGGGGCAGAGCGAACGCGCCTGACGGGTGGCGAGGATCGCCGCCGGTGCCTCGGCGCGGTCGATGCGGGCGAAGCCCTTCGTCTCGAGCCAGTCCGCGACGGTGGTGGTGAGGGTCCAGGCGCGGCGCGCGCCGAGATCGAAGGCGCGGCGGCACTGACGGGCGAGGATCGCCCCGCCGTAGCCCTGACCGCGCGCCTCGGGCAGCACCACCAGCGAGCGCAGGAAGGCGTCCGCTCCGTAGAGTTCCAGCCCGGCATAGCCGACCGTCCGCCCCGACAGGGTCGAATAGGCGAAGAAGACGCGACCCGGCTCGGCGAGGTCGTCGGTCGGCAGGCCGGCGGCGGCGAGCGCCGCCGTCAGACCGGGATCGTCGCCGGGGATCTCGCGGTCACGCAGCGCCGGCTCTCCGTCGTCCTTGACGAAGTCGGGGAGCGGCACCTCGGGCAGGAGATCGAGGACGACGTCGGACGGCCGGCAGAGCTTCACCCCGAGCGGCGTCACGACGATCGGGCGGTTGAGCAGGATCGGATGGGCTTCTATCGCGTCGAGGAGATCGTCGTCGGTCTTGGCCGGGTCGGCGAGACCGAGTTCGGCGAAGGGGGTGCCCTTCTCGCGCAGCACCGTCCGCAGCGGTACGCCCATGCGGGCGACCAGATCGCCGATCTCGGCGCGCGACGGCGGCGTCTTCAGATACTCGACGACGGTCGGCTCGATGCCGGCGTGGCGGATCAGCGCGAGGGCGTTGCGCGAGGTGCCACAGGCCGGGTTGTGGAAGATGGTCGCCTTCATGGCCGGTCGCCTTCGATGGGCAGGTGGGCGGAGAGGGAACGGCAGGCCGGGCCGTCGTGCGGAGGACAGAGATCCGGATGGCCGTCGCAGCAGTCGCGCATGAGGAAGTCGGCGAGGGCGTGGACGCTCGTCGTTCGCGCCCGGTAGACGATCGAGCGGCTGCGGCGCTCCGAGGTCACCAGCCCGGCGCGGACGAGGATGCCGAAATGGGTCGACAGCGTCGCCTGCGGCACGACGAGGCGACGCGCCACCTCACCGGCGGGCAGGCCGTGCGGCTCGCAGGTCACCAGCAGGCGGAAGACCGCGAGACGGGTCGACTGCGACAAGGCCGAGAGGGCGAGGAGAGCGTCGATGGTTTCCATGATTCGATGATTATCGAAATATCGAAGCGAAGGCAAGGCGAGGATCCCACCGGACGGGTGGGGCGGTCGATGGGGCCGGCCGGGGTAGGGCGGAGCGGTAGCCGGGAGGAACTACTTCGGCCCGGACGCACCCGTCGTCGCCAGAGACGGCGGCCGGCCCTCCGCCACCCGCGCCGATGCTTGACGTCCTCGTCGCGAGGCGGGATGGTCGCGCTCCCCGGGCGCCCGCCGCCCCGCCTCCGAGGACCCCGCCTTGACCGCAGCCGACGCCCTGCTCTTCGCCCCGAAGCCCCCGGTGACGGTCGCCGTCGTCGGCGAGACCGCCCGCTTCCCCGTGGGGCGCATCTTCTGCGTCGGCCGCAACTATGCCGACCACGCCAAGGAGATGGGGGCGGAGGTCGATCGCGAGGCGCCGTTCTACTTCCTCAAGGACACCGGCTCGCTCGCCGCGAGCGGCGCCACCGTGCCCTATCCGCGCGGGACCAAGGACTTCCACCACGAGATGGAGTTCGTCGTGGCGATCGGCGCGCCGGCCTTCGACATCCCGGTCGAGCGGGCGATGGAGGTGGTCTACGGCTATGCCTGCGGCCTCGACATGACCCGTCGCGACCTGCAGGCCGCCGCCAAGGCCAAGGGCAAGCCCTGGGACTTCGCCAAGAACTTCGAGCGGGCCGCGGTGATCGCGCCGATCGTGAAGGCGGCCGTCTTCGGCGCGGTCGGGCACCAGACGATCACGCTCTCGGTCGACGGCGCGACGCGGCAGGCCTCGCATCTCGACGAGATGGTGTGGAGCGTGCCGGAACTGGTCTCCCACCTGTCGCGCTTCTATCGCCTCGCCCCCGGCGACCTGATCTACACCGGCACCCCGGCGGGCGTCGGCGCGGTCGTTCCCGGCAACCGCATCCGCGGCGAGATCGAAGGTCTGCCGCCGGTCGAGCTGACGATCGGACCGGCCGAGACGGTCTGAGCGGACGGGGTCCGCCGGCCCGCGCTCACGCGGCGAGGTCGGCGACCACGGCGTCGAGGACCTCGAAGCCGGCGAGGGTGGCGCGGACGCGGCGGTGGCCGCTCGCGTCGGTGATCTCGTCGACCATGCCGTTGGCGCGGAGATCGGCGAGGCGCTTCGGGTCGAGCACCCGGCCGGAGATCTCCTCCCAGCGATCGAGGTCGATGCCCTCCTTCAGCCGCAGGCCCATGAGGAGGTATTCGTCGCCCTGTTCCTCGAGGGTGAGGACGTCGTCGGTGACGAGGCCGTGGCCGTGGGCCTCGGCGAGGCGCAGCCACTTCTCCGGGTTGCGCTCGGTGGCGGTGGCATGTCGGCCCTCGCCATGGACGATGCGGCCGTGGGCGCCGGCTCCGACGCCGACGTATTCGCCGTAGCGCCAGTAGACGAGGTTGTGGCGACACTCCGCCCCCGGCGCGGCGTGGTTGGAGATCTCGTAGGCGGGGAGCCCCGCCGCATCGAGCACCCGATGCGTCGCCTCGTAGAGTTCGGCGCCGAGATCGGCGTCGGGGACGATCAGCTTGCCCGCCCTGTAGAGGTCGGCGAAGCGCGTCTCCTCCTCGATGGTGAGCTGATAGACCGAGATGTGGTCGGCGGCGAGATCGACGGCCGCACGCAGCTCCGCCTCCCAGTCGGCCACCGTCTGGTCGGGGCGGGCGTAGATCAGGTCGAAGGAGAGGCGCGGGAAGGTCGCCCGCGCCAGTTCGATGGCGCCGAGCGCCTCGGCGACGTCGTGGATGCGACCGAGACGCTTCAGATCGCGGTCGTTCAGCGCCTGGACGCCGAGCGAGAGGCGATTCACGCCCGCCGCGCGGTAGCCGGCGAAGCGGGCGGCATCGGCGCTCGACGGGTTGGCCTCCAGGCTCACTTCGACGTCCGGCGCGACCGACCAGTGACGGCCGATCGCCTCCAGCACGGACCCGACGGTCGAGGCCTCCATCAGCGACGGGGTGCCGCCGCCGAAGAAGATCGAGGAGACGGTGCGGCCGGGCGTGAGGGCGGCGAAATGGGCGAGTTCACGCCCCAGCGCCCGGGCGAAGCGGGCCTGATCGACCGGCTCGTGGCGGACGTGGGAGTTGAAGTCGCAATAGGGGCACTTGGAGGCGCAGAACGGCCAGTGCACGTAGATGCCGAACCCCGGTTCGGGCGACGTCATGGGCCATCCTCCTGGCGCGATCTCGCCCGCCCGGGGCGAATCACTCGTCTTCGTGTCCGCTCGAGAAGAGCAGAAATCCGCCGTCTCGGTCAGAGGCAGCGGCGGGCGAAGAGGGCGAAGGCGCGGGCGCGATGCGACAGCCCGTCCTCGCCCGGCTTCAGCCCGTGCTTCTCCTCGGCGCTCATCTCGCCGAAGGTGCGGGTCTCGCCCTCGGGCAGGAACATCGGGTCGTAGCCGAAGCCGAGGGTGCCTCGCGGCGGCCACACCAGGGTGCCGTGCACCTCGCCGCGCACCGTCTCGGTGTGGCCGTCGGGCCAGGCGAGACAGAGGGCGGCGACGAAGTGGGCGCGGCGGTCGCCGGTGCCGCCCTGCGCCACCAGTTCCTCGATGTTGCGCATGGCGCGGCCGAAGTCCTTGTCCTCCCCGGCCCAGCGGGCGGAGTGGATGCCGGGCTGGCCACCGAGGGCGGCGACGCACAGGCCACTGTCGTCGGCGAGCGCCGGCAGGCCGGAGGCGGTGGCGGCGGCGAGCGCCTTGATCGCGGCATTGGCCTCGAAGGTCTCGCCGGTCTCCTCCGGCTCGGGCAGGTCGAGTTCGCCGGCGGAGACCGCATCGATGCCGTACGGCCCGAGGAGATCGCGGATCTCGGCGAGCTTGCCCTTGTTGTGGGTGGCGACGACGATCCTGCCGCCTTCGAGACGACGCACGGCCACGGTCCCCTCCATGCTCAGAGAACCACCATCTTCTGCAGATCGATCAACCGGGCGATGCCGGTCTTGGCGAGGTCGAGCAGGGCCTGGAGCTGTTCCTCGGTGAAGGGGCGCCCCTCGGCCGTGCCCTGGATCTCGACGATACCACCGGAGCCGGTCATGACGAAGTTGGCATCGGTCTCGGCGACCGAATCCTCGGCATAATCGAGGTCGAGAACCGGCACGCCCTTCCAGATGCCGCAGGAGACGGCGGCGATGTGATCCTTGAGCACCGGCGCCTTGATCATGTCGCGCGCCTTCATCCAGGCGAGGCAGTCGTGGAGCGCCACCCAGGCGCCGGTGATCGAGGCGGTGCGGGTGCCGCCGTCGGCCTGGATGACGTCGCAGTCGACGGTGATCTGACGCTCGCCGAGCGCCTGGAGATCGACGACGGCGCGCAGCGAGCGGCCGATCAGCCGCTGGATCTCGTGGGTGCGGCCCGACGGCTTGCCGGAATTGACCTCGCGGCGCATGCGGTCGTGGGTGGCGCGCGGCAGCATGCCGTATTCGGCGGTGACCCAGCCGCGGCGCTGGCCGCGCAGCCAGCCGGGGACGTTGTCCTCGAGGCTGGCGGTGCACAGCACATGGGTATCGCCGAACTTGACCAGGCAGGAGCCCTCCGCGTGCTTGGCGACGCCGCGCTCCAGCGTCACGGGTCTCAGTTCGTCGGCGGCACGCTTGGAAGGACGCATGGGGAGGGAAACTCCGGTCGGGTCTCTGGGAAAGTCCCGCCTCCCCTATCCCGACGCGCGGCGGGCGTAAAGGGCGACGGGGTCGCGGGGCGCGCGAGGCGAATTGAAACCGCCGCCGCCGCGTGGTTTCCTCGGGTCCGACATTCCTCCGACAGGACCCCTGCCCGTCATGACGCCGTTGCCGCCCGTCACGCCCCCCGGAGGCCTCGCCCAGCTCGACGAACGCTCGCGCGAGATCTTCCGCCGCATCGTCGAGGGTTATCTCGATAGCGGCGAACCGGTCGGCTCGCGCAACATCTCGCGGCTGCTGGCACGGGCCCTGTCGCCGGCTTCGGTCAGGAACGTCATGGCCGATCTCGAGGACGCCGGGCTGATCTATGCACCGCACACCTCGGCCGGGCGGCTACCGACCGAGCAGGGGCTGCGCTTCTTCGTCGACGCGCTCCTGGAGATCGGCGACCTGGGCGACGACGAACGCCGCCGCATCGAGGCGGAGATCGCCGCCTCGGGGCGCACCCCCGAGCAGGTGCTGACCGAGGCGAGCCAGATGCTCTCGGGTCTTTCGCGCGGCGCCGGGGTGGTGCTGGCGCACACCAGCGACCTCCGGCTCAAGCACATCGAGTTCGTCTGGCTGGAGCCGACCAAGGGGCTGGTCGTGCTGGTCGGCGAGGACGGCTCGGTGGAGAACCGGCTTATCGATCTGCCCGTCGGCCTGCCGCCCTCGGCGCTGCAGGAGGCATCGAACTACCTCAACACCCACATCCGCGGCCGGACGCTGGCGGAGGCGCGAACGGAGCTCGAACGGCTGGCGATCGACCGTCAGGCCGAGCTCGATCAGCTGACCGGCCGGGTGGTCGAGGCGGGGCTCGCCAGTTGGGCCGGCGCCACCGAGGGGCGGCCGCAGCAGCTGATCGTGCGCGGCCGGGCCAATCTCCTGGAGGATCTGAAGGCAGCCGAGGACCTCGAACGCATCCGTCTGCTGTTCGACGATCTCGAGCGCAACAAGGGGCTGGTCGAGCTCCTCGGCGACGCCGAGCGCGGCGACGGGGTGAGGATCTTCATCGGCTCGGAATCGAAGCTCTTCTCGCTCTCCGGCTCGTCGCTGGTGATGGCGCCCTATCGCGACAAGGACCAACGCGTCGTCGGCGTCCTCGGCGTCATCGGCCCCACCCGCCTCAACTACGGCCGCATCGTGCCGATGGTCGACTACACGGCGAAGCTGGTGAGCCGGATGTTGGGGTGAGGACGTGCGCGGCCGGACCGGCCTGCGAATTCCGACCGTCTCCACGCCCGTGTCGAAGCCGTCATCCCGACCCGAAGGAGGCGGCGAGCGGAACCGAAGGGGCCTCTGCGCCATCGTCCGAGGTTTGCATCCCGCTCGCCCGTGCCTACATGAAGGCGAACCCGGGCGTTCGGCCCCATCTCTCTCGGAGTTCCCCATGTCCCAGACCCCCACCGCCTCCGGCCCCGAGAGCTGGCACGGCACGACCATTCTCGCTGTGCGCAAGGGCGGGCGCGTCGTCGTCGCCGGCGACGGGCAGGTGACGCTCGGGGCGACGGTGATCAAGCATTCGGCCCGCAAGGTGCGACCGATCGGCAAGGGCGACGTCATCGGCGGCTTCGCCGGGGCGACGGCGGATGCCTTCACCCTGTTCGAGCGGCTGGAGAAGAAGCTCGAGCAGTATCCCGGCCAGCTCACCCGCGCCTGCGTCGAACTCGCCAAGGACTGGCGCACCGACCGCTACCTGCGTCGGCTGGAGGCGATGATGATCGTCGCCGACAAGACGACGACCCTGGTTCTCACCGGCAACGGCGACGTGCTGGAGCCCGAGGACGGCGTCGCCGGCATCGGCTCGGGCGGCACCTACGCGCTCGCCGCCGCCAAGGCGCTGATCGACCAGGACATGGATGCCGAGGCGATCGCCCGGCGCGCCATGAAGATCGCCGCCGACATCTGCGTCTACACCAACACCAACGTCGTGGTGGAGAGCCTCGGCGCCTGACCGGCCGCCGGCCCCGCCCCCCCCCCCCATCCGAGGAGCCCATCCATGACCGATTTCTCGCCGCGCGAGATCGTCTCCGAACTCGACCGCTTCATCGTCGGCCAGAAGGACGCCAAGCGCGCCGTCGCCATCGCGCTCAGGAATCGCTGGCGCCGTCAGCAGCTCTCCGGGCCCTTGCGCGAGGAGGTTCTGCCCAAGAACATCCTGATGATCGGCCCGACCGGCGTCGGCAAGACCGAGATCTCGCGCCGCCTCGCCAAACTCGCCGATGCGCCGTTCCTCAAGGTCGAGGCGACCAAGTTCACCGAGGTCGGCTACGTCGGCCGCGACGTCGACAGTATCGTCCGCGATCTGGTCGAGGTCGGCATCGGTCTGGTCAAGGCGCGCAAGCGCGCCGAGGTCAAGGCCAAGGCGGAGCTGGCCGCCGAGGAGCGCGTCCTCGACGCGCTGGTCGGCAAGTCGGCCTCGCCCTCGACCCGCGATTCCTTCCGCCAGAAGCTCCGGCGCGGCGAACTCGCCGACAAGGAGATCGAGATCGAGGTCTCGGCCCAGCCGCAGATGCCGAACTTCGACGTCCCCGGCATGCCGGGCGGCACGATCGGGGTGATGAACCTCGGCGAGATGTTCGGCAAGGCCTTCGGCGGGATGAAGAAGTCGCGCAAGGTGACGATCGCCGACAGCTACGAGGTGCTGCTCGCCGAGGAGAGCGACAAGCTGGTCGACCAGGAGCAGGTGACGGCGGAGGCGGTGCGCGCCGTCGAGGAGAACGGCATCGTCTTCCTCGACGAGATCGACAAGATCTGCGCCCGCGACGGCCGGGCCGGCGCCGACGTCTCCCGCGAGGGGGTGCAGCGCGACCTCCTGCCGCTGATCGAGGGCACGACGGTCTCGACCAAATACGGGCCGGTGAAGACCGACCACGTCCTGTTCATCGCCTCGGGCGCCTTCCACGTGGCGACGCCGGCGGATCTGCTGCCGGAGCTGCAGGGCCGCCTGCCGATCCGGGTGGAGCTGAAGCCGCTCACCAAGGAGGACTTCGAGCGCATCCTCACCGACACCGAGGCGAGCCTGATCAAGCAGTACGTGGCATTGATGGCGACCGAAGGGGTGACGCTGGAGATCACCGCCGACGCCATCGCCGAGATCGCCTCGGTCGCGGTCGAGATCAACGGCTCGGTCGAGAACATCGGCGCGCGGCGGCTGCAGACGGTGATGGAGCGGATCCTCGACGAGATCTCGTTCACCGCTCCGGACCGCTCCGGCGAGACCATCGTCATCGATGCGGCACATGTGCGCACCAACGTCGGCGAACTGGCCAAGAACGCCGACCTGAGCCGCTTCATCCTGTGACGGGGCGGGGCGCTCCGCCCCGCACTCCGACCTCCGGCGAGGGAACCCGCCTCACATGCCCCGAACCGTCGGGCGGGCGAAGCGCGGTTCCGGCTCCGCCATGGTCTCGCGCCAGGGCGAGGCGCGGTAGACGCCGAGGATGCGATAGTCGGCGAAGAAGCCGAGTTCCTCCAGCGCCAGGGCGAGGCCGCGCTCGCTCGGGTGGCCGTCGACGTCGGCGAGGAACTGGGTCGCGGTGAAGTGACCCTCGACCATGTAGCTCTCGAGCTTGGTCATGTTGATGCCGTTCGTCGCGAAGCCGCCGAGCGCCTTGTAGAGGGCGGCCGGGACGTTGCGCACCTTGAAGACGAAGGTGGTCATGATCTGGCCGATGCCGGGGGCGGCGCGCAGATCCTCCTTCGACAGGATGACGAAGCGGGTGGTGTTGTGCTTCTCGTCCTCGACGTCCTCGCGCAGGATGTCGAG
>ERZ1645187.3386-NODE-3386-length-13439-cov-7.209579_pt1 | contig 13439 bp, 8 predicted proteins | sample MGYA00575352_ERZ1645187 | MGnify/ENA primary metagenome ERZ1645187 (study PRJEB40837, sample SAMN11349314) | freshwater sediment metagenome | isolation source: river sediment | host: Sediment | place: India: Wazaribad , New Delhi | collected 2017-02-21 ...
CAAGGCGTGCTGGAACGCTGGCTAGTGCCGGATTTCCTCAGCCTGGACATGAGCAATAAGCTCAAGGTGCTGCCGCCGCTGCTCATCTCCGTTTTCCTCACCTGTTTCATGCAGGTGTTTTTCGAGACTGCGCGCCAACGGCCGCAAGCCCACCGCTGGCTGCAAGTGCATATCGCCATCGTATTGTCTGTTGCTGCGGCTTTCCTGGCCGGTGCGCCGCTATACCTCACCACACCCGCCTATATGCTTTCGGTCATCGTGACCACCTGCGTGCTGTTCCAGCTCTGCTTCACCGATGTGCAGAACCGGCGCAGCAGTGTCATGCTGATGGCCATCGGCCTGGCACTGCCGATCACGACCGGTTTTTTCACCAGTCTGGCGGTGAGCGGGCATTTCCACATGGAAGGCGATTTCATGTACGTCATCAACGGCACACACGTGCTGGAGATGATGGCCTTCTCGCTTGCCATGGCCAGCCGGATCCGGCAACTCGAAGATGAACACAAACGCCAGCTGGAAGCGGCAACCGAAGCCAGCATCATCAGCAACGCACACAACCGGTTGCTGGCCCACCTCAACCACGAATTGCGCACACCGCTGAACGGCATCCTCGGCGCAGCCGAAATCCTGCTGCACAAGTCCCCGCTGGCGGGCCGCCATATTTTCAACATGATCCACCAGACCGCGCTGCCGCTGAAACACCTGGTCGATGACATGCTCAACATCACAGCCATCGCGGAAAACCGCAAGGCAATACAAACCGTGCGCTTCGACCTGCAGGGCTTGTTGCAGGAATGCATGGACATCTTCCTGCCTGCAGCCTACAGCAAGAATATCCGGCTGTTCTTCCGCATCGACCGCCCGATCGCCACGGATGTCACCGGCGACCCGAACCGCTTGCGCCAGATCCTGCTCAACCTGATCGGCAATGCCTGCAAGTTCACTGTCAACGGCGAAGTAGGTGTGCATGTCTGCCGCATGTCGCCCTTGCCGAACGGACATTGCCTCTATCACTTTGAAGTCAGTGACAGCGGACAGGGCATCAGCCATGCCGACGAACAGCGCCTGTTCAAGTCGTTCGAGGCCAACCCGACATCCACCGGGCAGAGCACCGGCCTCGGCCTCAGCATCGTGCGCGAACTCAGTGAATTACTGGGTGGCAGCTGCGGTTACGGCAAGGGGCCGTCATCCGGCAGCACTTTCTGGTTCAGTGCGGCGCTGCTGCCGCACCAGGATGTGCAACGCAAGCCGCACCAGGCGTTTGCCGGCCTGCGCATCCTGGTGGCTGACGAGAACAGGATGCTATGTGAACAGACGGCGCGCCATATCGGCAGCAATGCACGGCGCTTTGTCACCGCTACCTCAAGGGCACTGCTGCTGGAAGAACTCGAGCACCGGCAATATGACCTGCTGGTGGTACACCAGCCCATGCTTGACCAGACCCTGCAGGAGCGCCTGCTGCAAGCGGGCTGGCCGACACTGGTGTACATCGACCAGAGCGAGGCACTGCTCGGTGAGCAGCCGCCCGGCCGGCCACTGTTCGAAACAATCGTGCGCAAGACGTCCACTGACAGTTTCGCGCTGCAGATCGCCGATTTCATCACCCGCAAAAGCAACATCCTGCTGCAACAGAAATCCGCCAGCACCAGCCACAGCAACCTGCGTGTACTGGTGGCCGAGGATATCGTCACCAACCAGTACATCATCGAGGCCATGCTTGAATCGCTGTCGGTCACGTCAGTGATTTGCAGCAACGGCAAGGAGGCCTTCCGCAAGTACCTGGAACAGCTCGAAGCAGGTTCACCGTTTGATGCCGTGATTATGGACTGCGAAATGCCGATACAGGACGGCTTCGAGACCACGCGGCAGATACGCCAGCATGAGTTGCAACACGGGCTGTCCCACCTGCCTGTGATTGCGCTGACAGCCCATACCGAAGCGAGCTACCGCCAGCGCAGCCTGCAGGCCGGCATGGACAGCTACCTCACCAAGCCTGTCAGCCTGGAAGCCATGCGACAGTCCCTGGCCGCTGTCACACGGAGGCCGGCATGAAACGCTGGCTGTGCCTGTTCGCCGCCCTGCTGCTGTATATGGCGAGCCCGCACGCCGCCGCACTGGCTGCCAACGACTGCAAGACAATCCATGTGCCCGCGAAGCCGGGCATGATGTTCCCGCTGGCGACGCGCAGCGTGGATAGCACCAGCCAGCCGCTGCTCGCCAGCGACAAGGCCTACACACACAGCAGCCACCAGTGCTTCCATATCAGCAACCCCACCGGCCAGCCACAGCAAGTGGATTTCTACCTGCAGAACCCGCGCGTGCTGCACGCGGAATTCCTGCAGGCCGGCGAAAATGGCATGGTATTGCTCGGGGTGGCCGGGCTGGATTACCCGCTGCGCAACTGGAAGTACCTCGGCGGCGAGATCGTGTTCCCACTGACCGTACCGGCACACAGCACGCTGGCGGTCGAACTCAATATCGGCGCCAATGCGGTCTACAACAGCCAGCTGGTCATTGCCGAAACCAGCCAGCTCAAAGGCGTGCTGGAGCAACAGCAGGACATTGCCGGCATCCTGGCCGGGCTCATCCTGTCGCTGGTCCTCTACACCGCAGCCCTGGCGCTCAACAGCGGTGACCGCACCTATTTCTACCTGGCTGGCTCCACCACTGCCGCCAGCCTGCTGCAAATGAGTGACCTCGGCATCCTGTACCCGCTGTGGCCCGATGCCGTCTTCTGGAACCAGGCCTGCTCGGTGCTGTTTGCGATGCTCAGCACCATTGCCGGCTGCGGCATGGCGCGCAATTACCTGCTCACCGCCGAAGCCATGCCGCGGGCAGACCGCCTGCTGCGCCGTTTCAGTACTTACCTGTTCATCGTCCTGCTGCCGCTCTCGTTTTCACTTCACAACACATTGCAAATCGCGCTCTATGCCATACCGACAGCGGGATTCATGCTGTTCCTGATCGGCATCAGCATCATCCGCATCCGCGAGGGTTACCAGCCAGCCAGCCTTTACCTGGTGGCGCTGCTGCTACCCGTGATTGCCGGCTTTGCCATCCTGTTCACTTACATGGGATTGCTGCCGGTGTCGCCCGCCACACGGCTGGCACCCTTGCTGGCCACCGCCATGCAGCTGATCCTCTTTGCGCTCGCACTCGGCGAGCGGATCAACTGGCTGGAAATGGAACAGAAGCGCAGTGAACAGGATGCACTGGCAGCCAGGATAGAAACGGCAGCGAAGAAAAACTTCCTCGCGCAGATCTCGCACGAGTTGCGCACACCACTGGCCGGCATCATCGGCCTGGCAGAACTCGCGCGCAAGAAGGACTTGCTGGCCGAACAGACACCGTTGATCAATGGTCTGGAAGACTCGGCGCGCCAGCTGCTGGAAACCACCAACATGCTGCTGGACCATGCGCGCCTCGATGCCGGCAAGTGGCCGGTGCGGCCGGAGAAATTCCGCCTCGACCGCATGCTGCAGGAGCTGGCCAACCACCACCGGCGCGATGCGGAACTGAAACGCCTGTCACTCAGCTGCCACCTCGACAGCGAGGTGCCGGAACGGCTGGAAGGCGACCAGGAAATCCTGCGCCGTATCCTCGGCAACTTCATCGACAATGCGATCAAGTTCACCTGCGATGGCGGCATTACCGTACGCGCAGAAGCCTCGCATGTGACCGACGGCCAGGTGTGGATCCGCTTTGACGTGCTCGACACTGGCCAGGGTTTTGACGAGCTGTTCAAGTCGCGCGCCTTCGAGCTGTTCGAGCTGGCCGACACGTCAACCACCCGCTACCGCCAGGGGCCGGGGCTTGGCCTGTCACTGAGCAAGAAGCTCTGCCAGCTCGCCGGTGGCGAGATCGGCTGCGACAGCAACCCGCAACATGGCACCGTGTTCTGGTGCATCTTGCCCTTTACGGTACTGCCGGCAGAGCAGCCGGGAACCACGTCGGCAGTGCCTGCCAGCCGCAGCCATATGCCGCCTGCGCGCAGCGGCCGGCGCATCCTGGTGGCAGAAGATGACGAGGCGCTGCGCATGATCATCTCGGCACAACTGGAAAACCTGCACCAGCGCTTCACGGTCTATCCGCATGGCAAGCCACTGGTCGCGGAATACAAGCAGCATTACAGCGACATCGCCTGCCTGTTACTCGACTGGAACATGCCGGTATGCAATGCCAGCGAGGCCATCCACGCCTTGCGCGAGTTCGAGCAACAGGAGGGCCTGCCGCCGGTGCCTGTCATTATCATGAGTGCCTATGACAATATCAGCGCGCGCGAGCTCGACATTGCGGCCGATATCAGGATCCTGCAGAAACCGGTTACCATGACCAGCCTCGCCAGACTGCTGCCGGCTGTAGTCCCTACACGATGAAAACCGTACTGCACAACATCCAGGGCTTGCGCGGCATCGCAGTGTTGCTGGTGGTTGCCCTGCACCTGTACGGCGCGGAAAACAAGTACAGCCCTGACCAGCTGTTGCCCGACCTGTTCGTGCTCGGCAATGCCGGGGTCGATATCTTTTTCGTCATCAGCGGCTTCATCATGGTGACGACGACCCAGGCCAGCGGCACGGGTCCCTCACTGGCGGCCAGGTTCCTGTTCCTGCGCGGCTCGCGCATCTATCCGTTGTACTGGATCGTGACCCTCGGCCTGCTGGCGATTGCGCAACTGTTCCCGGGCATCACGACGCCGCTGTCAGCAGATCCCGTGTTCCTGCTGAAGTCATTCCTGCTCTACCCGCAAGACAACCTGCCGCTGCTGATGGTGGGCTGGACACTGATCCACGAAATATATTTCTACCTGGTGTTCACGCTGCTGCTGTTGCTGCCAGCGATCCTTCGCCCGACGCTGTTGCTGCTGTGGGCTGTGTTCGTGCTGTACAGCGCGAGGCTCGCCGAACCGGCCACGGCCGAGGCCAACCTGGTGGGCCATCCGCTGACACTGGAATTTATCGCCGGTTGTTTTCTCGGCCTGTTGGCGCCGCGCTGCCGGCCGACCTATCCCCGCCTGCTGTTCACCTGCGGCTGTGTGCTGCTGGCAGGCTCGTGGTGGTACTGGCAGCTGCACCATCCGGTCGACCCGCTGCCGCTGGGCATGGACCGCGTGCTCTGTTTCCTGCCGGGTGCCTGGCTGATGACCTGGGGTTGTGTGGCAATGGACCAGCACGGCCAGCGGCCTTTGCGCTGGCTGGAAGGCACCGGTGACGCGTCCTACTCGATCTACCTGACGCACGTGCTGTTCCTGGCGGCCATCCTGAAGGGTTGGCAGTTCCTGCCGTGGCGAGACACACTGCTGGACAACCTGCTGCTGGTGCCGGCCGTTGCCGCCGTCACGCTGGCCGGCGGCACCTGGTGCTACCGCCTGGTCGAGAAACCCCTGTTGCGTTCGATGCGCCGGTTGGCGAAAGCGGGCTAGCGACGCGGACCGCGCCCACCACCACTTCGGCCAGCACCGGAACGGCCGCCGCCACTACGACCACCGCCGCCACTACGACCACCGCCATTGCCAAACTGGCTGCGGCGCTCGCGCCGGCTGTCGCGCTCGGCCTTATCGGCGCGCTGCACCATCTCCGCCGGCAGGGCTTTCAGCAATTCGACCGGCGCCATTTCGCACGGCAATTTCTTGCCCATTGCACGCTCGATTTCCGGCAACAGGAAGCCGTCGTCCTCGCAGGCGAAACTGATCGACACCCCGGTGGCACCCGCGCGACCGGTGCGGCCGATGCGATGCACATAATCATCCGGGGTTTCGGGCAACGTGTAATTGACAACATGGCTGATGCCATCGACATGGATACCACGGCCCGCCACATCGGTAGCCACCAGTACCCGCGTCTGCCCGCTCTTGAAATGCTCCAGCGTACGCACGCGCTTGTTCTGGTCCACATCGCCACTGAGCATGCCCACCGACACACCGCAAGCCTGCAGTTTCTCGAACAAGTCGCGCACGATGTCGCGGCGGTTGGCGAACACGATGAGGCTCTGCACGTTTTCCTGGCCCAGCAGGTTCATCAGCACGGTGAACTTTTCATCGCTGCTGATCATGTAGACACGCTGGTCGATATTTTCGGTGGCAAGGCGCTCGGGCACGATCTCGATGTGCACCGGATCACAGGTCCACTGGCTGGCCAGGTTCAGTACGTCCTGGTTGAACGTCGCACTGAACAGCAGGGTCTGGCGATTTTCCTTCGGCGGCGTAGCGCGCACGATGCGTTTCACTTGCGGGATGAAACCCATATCGAGCATGCGGTCAGCTTCATCAATCACGAGGCACTCGACTTCATCGAGGTAGACGTCGCGGCTTTCCATGAAATCGATCAGGCGCCCGGGTGTGGCCACAAGGATATCGACCAGCTTGCCGTGCAGGTGAGTCTTCTGTTTCTGGTAATCCATGCCACCAACGAGCGTCTGTACGCTGAGGCCGGTGTACTTGCACAGGTCTTGCGCATCCTGGCCGATCTGCAGTGCCAGCTCACGCGTCGGCGCCAGCACCACGGCGCGCGCTTCGCCGGCATAGCGCTCGTGCTGCACCGGGTTTTTCAGCAGGTCGTTGATGATGGTGACCAGGAACGCGGCCGTCTTGCCGGTGCCGGTCTGCGCCTTGCCGACCACATCGCCACCGCGCAAGGTGTAAGGCAGCGATTGCGCCTGGATCGGTGAGCAGTAGCGGAAACCGAGGTCAGCGATTCCATGCATCAATTCAAGCGGCAAATCGAAATCGTGGAAGCGTGCCTTGCCCTCTTCCGGCTCCACCACAAACTGGTCGAGGCTCCACGGTGCCGGCGGCGCCTTGGGCGCATTGGCCTCGCGTTTCGGCTGCGGCAGCGGCGCAGTGCCCTGCTGGCCTTGGCCGCTGCGCTTGCGGCGGCGGCCGGATGGCGCGGGCTGTTCAGCCGGCTTGTCCGCTGGTGCCTGTTGTTGCCGGGGTGGTTTGGCAGGTTCGTGCCGGGGTTTGTCGCCCTTCAGGCGGGAAATGATTCTGGAAAACAAGTTGGCCATCACCGATGAGGTTCAAATCGGCGGCCAGCATAGCAAAAAATGCCGCAAGGCGGCTCAGTCGACGCTGATGCCATGCTCAGCCAGCAGGGCCAGCAACCGCTGTTCGTCCCACACCGGCACACCGAGTGCCTCGGCCTTGGCCAGTTTGGAGCCGGCTTCGGCGCCGGCGATCACCGCATCGGTCTTTGCCGACACCGAGCCCGCCACCTTGGCCCCGAGCGCCTGCAGGTGATCCTTGGCCGTGTTGCGGTCGAGGCTGGCCAGTGTGCCGGTGAGCACGAAGGTCTTGCCGGCCAGCGGCAGTGTGTCGGCCGGCACCGCCTGCAGGGCCGGCCAGTGCACACCGGCAGCCTGCAACGCCGCGATCACGGCGCGGTTGCGCGCATCGGCAAAGAACTCCGCGACATAGTGCGCTACCACCGGGCCGATATCAGGCACCTGCTGCAAGCGCACCTCGTCGGCAACAGCGAGCGCATCCAGCGCGGCGAAATGGCTCGCCAGCGACTGTGCCGTAGCCTCGCCCACCTCGCGGATGCCCAGCGCGTAGAGGAAGCGCGCCAGGGTCGTGCTACGCGAGCGGTCGATCGCCGCCAGCAACTTGGCCGCCGATTTCTCCCCCATGCGTTCCAGCGCAGCGAGCTGTTCCAGCGTGAGGCCGTACAGGTCGGCTGGCGAATGCACCAGCCCCTGCTCGACAAGCTGGTCAACCAGCTTGTCGCCGAGGCCGTCAATATCCATCGCGCGGCGCTGCGCAAAATGCTTGATGGTCTCCTTGCGCTGGGCGGCACAGACCAGCCCGCCACTGCAGCGCGCCACCGCCTCGCCGGCGCTGCGCTCCACTGGCGACTGGCATACCGGGCAGTGCTGCGGCAACTGCACGGTGCGCGCATCCGCCGGTCGCCGTTCCAGCACCACCTGCGCCACTTGCGGGATCACGTCACCCGCACGGCGGATGATGACGGTATCGCCGATGCGCAGGTCCAGCCGTTTGATTTCGTCCATGTTATGCAGGGTGGCATTGCTGACGGTGACGCCGCCGACAAACACCGGCGCCAGCCGCGCGACCGGCGTGACGGCACCGGTGCGGCCAACCTGGAACTCGACATCGAGCACCTGCGTGAGTTCTTCCTGCGCGGGAAACTTGCGTGCGATGGCCCAGCGCGGTGCGCGCGCGACGAAACCGAGTGTTTTCTGCAACGCCAGGTCATTGACCTTGTAGACAATGCCGTCGATGTCATACGGCAGGCTGTCGCGCTTTGCCGCCAGCGCCTCGTAATAATGCTGGCACTGCGCGAGGCCACTGACCACCGCCATTTCCGGGTTGACAGGCAAACCCCACTGGCCGAGTTGCTGCAGTACTGCGGCGTGTTCGCCTGGCAAGTCGCCACCGTCGACGAGGCCGATGCCATAGACGAAGAAACTGAGCGGCCGCTGCGCAGTGATACGCGAATCGAGCTGGCGCAGGCTACCGGCTGCCGCATTGCGCGGGTTGACGAAGGTTTTCTCGCCACCGGCCTGCGCGCGGCGGTTCAACGCCTCGAAACCGGCTTTCGGCATGAACACCTCGCCGCGCACCTCGAGCAGCGGCGGGAATCCGCTGCCGGACAACTGCAACGGTATCGCACCGATCGTGCGCAGGTTGGCTGTGATGTCTTCACCGTTGCTGCCATCGCCGCGCGTAGCGCCGCGCTGCAGCACGCCGTCGCGGTACAGCAGGCTGACCGCCAGGCCATCGAGCTTCGGTTCGCAACAGTAATCGATGGTATCGGTGGATTTAAGCCGGTCGCGCACACGCTGGTCGAACGCGGCCAGGTCGTCATCGCTGAAAGCATTGTCGAGCGACAGCATCGGCACTTCGTGCTGCACGGTCGCAAACTGGGACAGTGGTGCGCTACCGACACGCTGGCTGGGGGAATCGGCTGTCACCCAATCAGGGTGTTGCTGTTCCATCTGCAGCAACTGCTGCATGAGACGGTCGTATTCGGCGTCGGGAATAGTCGGGGCATCGAGCACGTAGTAGCGGTGATTGTGCTCGTGCAAGCTGCGTTTCAGGGCTTCATAGTCAGCGCGCACGCAACCGGCTCTGCATCTCGAAATCGCGGATGCGCTGGCGGCAGTGTTCGACGGTCTGCCCCGTCAGCACACTGCGCTGGTCATCGCGCAATTCGCCGTTGAGCTGTTCGGCCACAGCACGCGCGGTGGCGAGCATTTTCTCGAAGGCATCCATCGGGTTGCCGGGCGACGGCAGCGGCAGGAACAGGCTGATGCCCGGCGTCTGGAAGCTGTCCATGCTGTTGAGGTCGAAGATGCCGGGCTTGACGATGTTGACGACACTGAACAGCGAGTCGTTCTCGGTTTCGTCGCCCATGTAGCAATGGAAAATGTTGCGGTGGCCGTAACGCAGGCCGCTGGCCAGCAGGATTTCCAGCAACGCTGCGCCCGGGAAACCGCCGCGCTCACGCGCCATGACGCTGATGATGATGACATCGTCCAGTGCCAGCTGTTGCGGCTTCTGTTCTTGCCTGGCCGGTTCAGGCTGCTGTTGTTTCTGCTGCTTTTCCTGCTGCGCCTTGATGACCGGCTTGCTCGGTTTCAGCACCGGTGCTTCACGGCGCGGCGGCGGCTGGTCGGCCGGGCGCTCGTACACGCGCGGTTTGCTGATGACCTCGGACTCACCAAGACCAAGCGGTGTGGTGGCCGTGTCGAACACGGGGCTGGCGTTCTTGACGCCGCGCGCCGGCGGCGGCTCAAGTGCGGCACCGCGTTCATCATCGGCATTGGCATCACCACTGTGGCTGTCCGGATCTTCGTCCAGCACAGCGCTGTCGTCACCGAAACCGGGCTCGATGCGTACGGCGCGATCTTCCTTCACATCCATCAGCATCGGCGCGGCTTGCTGGAAATCGATCGCAGGACGGCGGGCGGTGTCGGCAAAAGCGACATCACCATCTTCTTCGAGCAGTTCCGGTTCATCATCGGCAAGGTTGCGTTTTGCAACGACCCGCGCGGGGCCGGTAGGCAATTCATTGCCGAACTCGTCGAGATCGCGGCTCATGCCCTGCTGCATGATGAGGGACATCTGCAGCGAATCGCGGCTGTGCTTGCGCATGCGGCGCAAACCATCGAGCAGGATGGCAACCACAACCAGAATCCCCAGGGCTATCAGCCATTCACGCATGCGAGTCGGGTCCCCACTCCCCCAAGAAGTGCGGCCATTTTACACAGGAGCAGCCGGCAAGACAGCGGCTTGCGGCACAGAATGGCAGGAAAACCAGCGGGATCAGGAATGGCGCGCCCGGAGGGATTCGAACCCCCGACCATCCGCTTAGAAGGCGGATGCTCTATCCGACTGAGCTACGGGCGCGGAAACAAGGGGGAGGAACGCGGCGGGAAAAATGGTCGGGGTAGAGAGATTCGAACTCCCGACATCCTGCTCCCAAAGCAGGCGCGCTACCAGACTGCGCTATACCCCGATAAAGACTTCAGGCCGGCCGAAGCGCGTCGCTGAGGGGCGGCATCTTACTGACTGGCCCCGACAGCGTCAATGCGCACAAGCAGGGGACTTTGGCCATCTGCTAGACTGCCGCCCTTCCGCCACTTGCCAGACCGCCATGAGTAACCAGCCGCCCATCGACCCGCTTGCCCCGCTGCTCGCCAATATCCGCATCGTGCTGATCAACACCCAGCACCCCGGCAATATCGGCGGTACCGCCCGCGCAATGAAGAACATGGGGCTGTCGCAGCTCGTACTGGTCAACCCGCAGGATTACCCGGCCGAGAAAGCCCTGTGGCGCGCCGGGCACGCGCTCGACGTGCTCGACAACACCCGCGTGGTGGCCACGCTGGAAGATGCCATCAACGATTGCGGCCTCGTGCTGGGCACCAGTGCGCGGGAGCGCTCGATCCCGTGGCCGCTGCACACCGCGCGCGAGGCCGGCGAACACGCCGTGCGCGAGGCGCCGCAACACCCGGTGGCCATCCTGTTCGGGCGCGAAGACCGCGGGCTCACCAACGAGGAACTGCAACGCTGCCATGCGCACCTGCATATCCCTGCCAACCCGGTCTACAGCGCGCTGAACCTGGCCACGGCCGTGCAGGTGGTAGCCTATGAAGTGCGCCAGGCCGCCCTCGCCGCCAGCGACACATCGGCCAAACCGGCCTGGGCCGACTGGGATATCGCGCCGGCAAAAACCGAGGCACTGGAGTACTACTTCCAGCACCTAGAGCAGACGATGGTGGATATCGGCTTCCACAAGCGCGACAACCCGCGCCAGACGATGGCCCGCCTGCGGCGGCTGTTCTTCCGCATCCGCCCGGATGAGATGGAGCTGGCGATCCTGCGCGGCATCCTGACCGGCACGCAGCAGGTGGTCGCCCGCGAACAGCAGCTGCGGCAGCAACTGGCAGAAAAGGAGCAATAGCCAGCGATGAAGAACACCTGGTGGACCATCAGGCACGTCATGGGCGTGCCGGTGCACACGCCTTCCTGGCGGGAACAGCTCGCTGCCGTGCTGACCTCCGCTGTCGGCATCGCGATCGTGGCCTGGATCGCCAGCCAGTGGACACAAACCGGTGGCAGCCACCCGGTGCTGATTGCCTCGCTCGGCGCCACGGCGGTGCTGGTGTTTGCCGTGCCGCACGGTGCACTGTCACAGCCGTGGGCGGTACTCGGCGGCCACACGATATCCGCGCTGGTCGGGCTGGCGGTCGTGCATACGCTCGGCGGCGGCAACCTCGCTGCGGCATTGGCCGTCTCGCTCGCGATCGGTGCCATGCATCTCGCCAAGTGCATCCATCCGCCCGGCGGTGCCACCGCGTTGTCGGCCGTGCTGGCAGTCCATGACGATGCCTTGACGCCCTGGAGCTTCCTGCTCAACCCGGTATGGCTCAATGTGCTGCCGATACTCGCCCTGACCTACGTGCTGAACCTGCCTTTCCCGTGGCGGCGCTACCCGGCCAACCTGCATTCGCACCTGGCGGTGCAACCGGTCAGCACTGCACAACTCGGCCATGAACTGCCGTTCACCGAAAAGAACCTCGCCCAGGCGCTGAATGACATCGACGCGATGATCGACATCAGCGATGACCAGCTGCAGGCGATCTACCAGGCACTGGCCAGGCAGCAGGAAAACACCCATGTCACCGTAGCAACACTGGCCGACGGCGCCTACTACAGCAATGGCCAGTCCGGTGACAGCTGGGCGATCCGGCAGGTCATCGACAGCAGCGAACCGCAGGCGCGCAAGCAACAGGTCATCTACAAGACGATTGCCGGTGCCGGCAAGGGCGAGATCCGCGTGCTGCCGCGCGAACAGTTCGCACGCTGGGCGCGCTATGAAGTGGTGCCTGGCCAGGAGCGCTGGGAACGGGTCTAGCGCGGGCTGCTCAGTGCGCCTGCGGCGGATGGCCCGGCTGGCGCAGCGCCGGGGCAAAGGCCAGCACCACCAGGGCCACCGCGAGCGGGATGGTCGAGGCGAAACCGACAAACTTGAACCCGTACGCGCCGATCACACCACCGACAAAAAACGCGAGGATCATCGCCGCATGCACCAGCAGCCGGCGGCGATTGGCGATGATGCGTTGCAGGCTTTCATCCTGTGAGCGGTTCCAGTACAGCAGCCGGCCGAGTTCGATGCCGAGATCCGTCACCAGGCCGGTGACGTGCGTGGTACGGATTTCAGCTTGCGACACCTTGGTGACCAGTGCGTTCTGCAAGCCCATCGTGTAACAGAGCAGCATTGCCGTCAGCGACAGGCTGGTGAACGAATGCTCCAGCAGATAGCCGCCCGACAAACCGAACACCAGGATCAGCGCCGCTTCCAGCAACAGCGGCGGCGTGTAGATATTGGCCGCAAGGCTGCGGCGACCGTAGCTGACCAGCATCGCCGTCGAGGCAGCACCGGCGACAAACGCGGCCAGCGACAGCAAGGCCGCCACCATCAGCGCGTAATTGCCCAGCACAAGATGGTCAGCGGCCGACGACACCATGCCGGTCATGTGCGAAGTGTACTGGCCGATGGCGAGGAAGCCACCTGCATTCAGCATGCCGGCAACAAAGGCCAGCGCCACACCGAGATGGAAATTCGCCCGCGCGGTGCGTTCGGCGGCGAGCAGTTGGGCGAGGTAAGCCAGCATCAGCGCAACTCGCGGCGGAGGATCTTGCCGACGTTGGATTTCGGCAGGCTGTCACGGAACTCGACATGGCGCGGCACCTTGTAGCCGGTGAGCTGTTCGCGCGCAAATGCCTTCACCTGGTCAACATCCAGCGTCAGCGTGCGCGGCACGACAAACAGTTTCACCGCCTCGCCACTCACTGCATCGGGCACTCCCACAGCAGCACATTCGACAATATCCGGATGCGCACTCATCACGTTCTCGATCTCGTTCGGGTACACATTGAAGCCGGAGACGATGATCATGTCTTTCTTGCGGTCGAC
>ERZ1645187.3388-NODE-3388-length-13438-cov-10.382724_pt1 | contig 13438 bp, 10 predicted proteins | sample MGYA00575352_ERZ1645187 | MGnify/ENA primary metagenome ERZ1645187 (study PRJEB40837, sample SAMN11349314) | freshwater sediment metagenome | isolation source: river sediment | host: Sediment | place: India: Wazaribad , New Delhi | collected 2017-02-21 ...
CCCAAATGCCTCACCTCCTCATCACACGCTTTCGGACATTGCCAAGTTTTTACGTTCTACGTAAAAATCGCGCAAAGTTTTTACGTAGCGTGGAAAAATCGGGCAAAAGTTTTACGTAGCGTGGAAAAACGGGGAGGGGGCGCGAAGCGCGATTCCCCGCGCCGGGGTACAAAAAAGGCGGGAGGCCAAAGCCTCCCGCCGGGGGGAACCGGGCGGAATCAGCCTTGTCCGCGCTTGCCGAGCTGGCGATCCATCATGAAGAGGCCGTTGGCGGAAGCGCCGACCATCGCGAGGGCGGCGATGGCTTCGTTGCAGTTGGCTTCTTCCTCGACCTGTTCGTCGATGAACCACCGGAGCATGCTCTGGGTGGCGTAGTCCTTTTCCTCGAGGGCGAGGGTGTAGAGGTCGTTGATCCAAGCGGTGACCTTCTTTTCGTGGAGGAGGGCGTCTTCGAACATGTCGAGGATGTTCTTCCACTCGGTCTTGGGAGCTTCCATGGCGTCGAGGACGACCTTCTGGCCCTGGTCCTGGAGGTACTTGGAAAACTTGAGGGCGTGTTCCTGCTCTTCCTTGAACTGGAGGCTCATCCACCGGTAGGTGCCGTTGAACCCCTTGTCGAGGGCGTCGTTGGCAATGGCGAGGTACAGGAAGGCCGAGAAGAATTCGCGGTTGATCTGGGCGTTGATTTCCTGGGCCATTTTCTTGCTGATCATGTCGGAGGGTCCTTTCGTTGCTGTGGTTTCGGTCTCCGGGCCGGGGCCCGGAGCGCTTTTGATGGACGAAACTCTATCACGGAGAGGGGCAAAGGTCAAAGAAGTGGGGGGCGCGCCGGGGCGGAATATCCGGGAAAACCGGTCCAGAAACCTCGACAACGGGGGGGCGGGGGAGGTAGAGTGCGCCCCTTATGCCCGAAATCGGGACATTCGAGATTTTGCACGAGGACCCGGGGTCCAAGGCGCGCCTGGGGCGGCTGTGGACGGCGCACGGGCCGGTCGACACGCCCGTTTTCATGCCGGTGGGGACGCAGGCGACGGTCAAATCGATGGCGCCGTGGGAGCTGGAAGGGCTGAATTGCGAGATTTTGCTGGGGAACACCTACCACTTGAACGTGCGGCCGGGGATGGACGTGATGGAGAAGTTCGGGGGGCTGCACCGGTTCCAGGACTGGAAACGGGCGATTTTGACGGATAGCGGGGGCTATCAGGTGTTCAGCCTGACGAAACTGCGGCAGATGACGCCGGACGGGGTCTGGTTCCAGTCGCACGTGGACGGGACGAAAATGTTCATGGGGCCCAAGGAGAGCATGGCGATCCAGAAGACGCTGGCGTCGGACATCGCGATGGTCTTCGACGAGTGTCCGCCGTGTCCGTGCACCCCGGAATACGCTTGCCAAGCGGTGGAGCGGACCCTATCGTGGGCGGCTAAATGTGCCCAACAGCCTCGGGCTCCGGGGCAGTTGGTGTTCGGCATCGTCCAGGGCGGCGTGTATCCCGATTTGCGGGAACGCTGCGCCAAGGGCTTGCTGGCGCTGGGCGCGTTCGATGGCTATGCCATCGGGGGCGTGAGCGTGGGCGAACCGGAGGACCTGATCATGCCGGGCGTGCGCATGACGGTGGATTTTCTGCCGAGGGAGCGTCCGCGCTACCTGATGGGCGTCGGCCAGTTCTGGCAGATGTCCGAGTCGGTGGCGAGCGGCGTGGACATGTTCGACTGCGTGATGCCGACGAGGCTGGCGCGGCACGGGACGGTGTTCACGCGCACCGGGCGGTACTCGGTGCGGGCGGCGGCGAACCGCCTGGACGAGCGGCCCCTGGAAGAGGGGTGTTCGTGCGCGGCCTGCCGGCGGTTCAGCCGGGGCTACGTGCGGCACCTGCTGAACGTGGACGAGATCCTCGGGGTCCGCCTGACGGCGATCCACAACATGCAGGCGTATTTCGATTTCATCGCCCGGATGCGGCAGAGCCTCCGGGACGGCAGTTTCGAGGCGTTCCGCGCGGAGACGGCCCGGGTGTACGGGCCGGCGGCGACGGGACCGGGAGCCGCGGCCGGAGCCTAGCGGCAAGAGGAGAAGGAAAAATGAGCGGTTTGGGATTTTTGGCGATGATGGGCGCTCCGGCGAGCGGCGCGCAGGGCGCGGCCCCGCAGTCGAGCATGTTCATGTTCGTGTGGCTGGGGCTGATGGTGGCGCTGTTCTATTTCATGCTGATCCGGCCGCAGAAGCGGCGCGAGAAGGAACGCCAGGCGCTCCTGAACGCCGTCAAGACCGGCGACCGGGTGCTGTTCGCGGGCGGGCTGCTGGGCACGGTGGCGAACGTGAAGGACAAGACCTTGATCGTGAAGATCGCCGACGGCGTGAAGGTGGAAGTCGTGCGCGGCGCGGTGTCCCAGGTGCTCGACAAGGGCGAGACGCCGGAACCGGACGGGAAGGGATCCTGCAACTGCGGCTGAAAGGCGGATAGGGAATTTCCGGCGGAGTCGCCGGGGCAACACGGGAAACGAGGACTATGAAGGCATCGATCTGGAAATGGCTGATCTTGGTGGTGGCGACGGCATGGAGCGTGGCTCTGGTGATGCCCCCGAAGGAGAAAATCAAGCTGGGCCTGGATTTGCAGGGCGGCACGAGCTACACGCTGGAAATCGACGACTCCCAGGGGCTGGAAGGCTCCGTGGCGGACGCGCGGGATCGCGCGCTCGAGGTGGTCCGCAACCGCGTGGACTCCATGGGCGTGGCCGAACCGACGATCTATCCGGACGGCGAAAAGCGCATCGTGGTGCAGATTCCCGGCATGAAGGCCGAAGACCGCGAGCGCGCCTCGGCGAACATCCGCAAGGCGGCGTTCCTGGAATTCCGCATGGTGCACCCGAAGAACGACGAGCTGGTCAAGAACCTGTTCGCCGACCGCAAAGTGCCCGCCGGCTACGAGATCGCCGCGATGCCCGGCCGCCAGAACGGCGACTGCTGGGTCCGCAAGGGCCCGCCGCCGACCGAAGCCGAGCGCGTCGCGCTGCGCCGCTTCGAGGAAAAGGCCGGCTATGACCTCCTGCTCGAGAAAAACCGGGTCCAGAACCGGGACTACTTCGTTCCGTACTACGTGAGCCGCAAGGCGGAATTGACGGGCGACAGCCTGAAGTCCGCCAACGTGGACTACCAGCAGTTCGGCCAGAAGGTCGTGCAGATTTCGTTCGACGCGAAGGGCCGCAAGATCTTCGCGAAAGTGACCGCCGACCACGCGCCGGGCGGCGCGAAGAACCCCGATCCCAACGGGCGCCACTATCTGGGCATCGTGCTGGACAACACGCTCTATTCCGCGCCGTTCATCCGGACGTCCATTCCCGGCGGCGAAGCGGTGATCGAAGGCGCGTTTTCGCTGGAAGAGGCGAGCGACCTGGCGCTGGTGCTGCGGGCGGGCGCGCTGCCGGCGCCGCTGCGCGTGCTGGAAGAACGCAGCGTGGATCCGACGCTGGGCACGGACTCCATCGAGAGCGGCTGGCGGGCGGCCGCGATCGGCTTCGGGGCCGTGGCGGTGTTCATGGCGATCTACTACCATTTCGCGGGTCTCGTGGCCGTGCTGGCGCTGTTCCTGAACCTGGTCCTGCTGCCGCTGGGCATGATCGTCGTCTCCGGCTTCTTCGGCCTCATCGGCGGGGCCGGCATGGGCGGTTCCGCCACGACGTTGCCGGTGCTGACGCTGCCGGGCATCGCGGGCATCGTGCTGACGGTGGGCATGGCGGTGGACGCCAACGTGCTGATCTTCGAGCGCATCCGCGAGGAAATGCGCACGGGCAAGCGCTTCGGCGCCGCGCTGTCCGCCGGCTACGACAAGGCGTTTTCGACGATTTTCGACTCGAACCTGACGACGTTGCTGACGGCCGTCATCCTGTTCTGGCAGGGCTCGGGTCCCGTGAAGGGCTTCGCGGTCACGCTGAGCGCCGGCATCATCGCGAGCATGTACACGTCGATCGTCGGCACGCGCATGGTGTTCGAGTTCCTGGAACACCGGGGCCTGCTGCACAACTTGAAGATGACCCAGTGGGTCAAGGAGACGAAGATCAACTTCATGGGCCTGCGCCACGCGGCGGCCATCTTGTCCCTCGCGATCCTCGCGGTGTCGGCGTTCATCGGCTACCAGCGCGGCATGGCGAACTTCGGCGTGGACTTCACGGGCGGCCAGCAGCTTTCGCTGGAATTCGCGCAGAAGGCCGACGTGGACGCGCTGCGCGCGGCGCTGCCCCGCGGCGCCGGCATCCAGTACCAGCGCAGCGGCATGGGCGACGCGATGAACGAAACGCTCGTCGTCAAGGTGTCCAGCCCCGAAGAGGGCGCGGCCGCGCAGCAGGCGCTGGCGGAACAGTTCGCCGACAACGGCTTCAAGCTGGTCCAGGAAGACACCGTCGGCCCGCAAGTGGGCAAGGAGCTGCAGCGCAGCGGCCTGATCGCCATCGGCCTCTCGCTGGTGGGCATGATCATCTACATCACGATCCGGTTCGAGTTCTCCTTCGCGATCGGCGCGGTCGTCGGGCTGCTGCACAACGTGCTGATCACCCTGGGCATCTACTGCCTGCTGGGCCGCCAGCTGACGACGACCAGCATCGCCGCGCTGCTGACGGTGCTGGGCTACTCCGTGAACGACACGATCGTCGTGTTCGACCGCATCCGCGAGACGCGCAAGCTCCGCGCCGGCCGGCTCGACCAGGCCGTGGTCAACGAGAGCATCAATTCGACCCTGGCCCGCACGCTGCTGACCTCGCTCACCACGCTGCTGAGCGTGGCGATGCTGATGGTGTTCGGCGGCGGCGCGATCTTCGACTTCGCGTTGGCGATCTTCATCGGCGTGGTCGCCGGCACCTACGCGTCGGCGTTCATCGCCGCGCCGACGATGCTGGCGGTGCGCCCGAAGGTCGCGGTCGCCCCGGCCGGGAAGTAGTCCGATGGTGGTTCGCTCCGAAAAGCGCTGGACGACCGCCGAGGCCGTGCCCGAGGTGGCCGACGGCATCGCGGCGGACTACGGCTTTTCGCGGGCGATGGCCCGCGCGCTGGTGGCGCGCGGGCTGACCGATCGGGCCGAGATCGACAAGTTCCTCCAGCCCCGGCTCGCGGACCTGACCGATCCCTTCGTCCTGCCGGGCATGGAGAAGGCGGTGGATCTGATCCTTTCGCACGTCGAGCAGGGCAGTTCCATCCTCGTCTACGGCGACTACGACGTGGACGGCGTGACGGCCACGGCGCTGATGATCCAGGTGCTCAGCGAGCTGGGCGCGGTCGCGTCGCCCTTCCTGCCGCACCGCATCGAGGACGGCTACGGCCTCGGCGTCGAGACCCTGCACCGCTGCGTGGAGACCTACCATCCCAACCTGATCATCACCGTGGATTGCGGCACGAGCTCGGTGGAGGCCGTCAAGGAAGCCGCGCGTCTCGGCATCGACGTGGTCGTGACGGATCACCACGAGCCGGCCGCGGAAGGCGTGGCGGACGCCTGCGCCATCGTCAATCCCAAGCTGGGCGGATGTCCGGAAGACGTCCGGATGCTGGCCGGCGTGGGCGTGGCGTTCAAGGTGTGCCACGGCCTCGTCAAGGCGGCCCGCCTGCGCAAGCTGGAGTCGGCCGAAAAGCTGGATCTCAAGACCTACATGGAGCTGGTGGCCGTCGGCACCGTGGCGGACATCGTGCCGCTGCTGAAGGAAAACCGCATCTTGGTCTATCACGGCCTGATGCTGCTGAACAAGACGCAGTCGGTGGGCCTGCGCACGCTGATCGAGGCCGCCGGCATCACCGGGCCGGTGGACACCTACCACATCGGCTTCATGATCGGCCCGCGCATCAACGCGGCCGGCCGGCTCGGCAACGCCGACGCCGCGCTGGAGCTGGTGCTGACGGAACAGGAGCCGCGCGCGAAGATCCTGGCGCAGCAGCTCGACGACGCCAGCCGCAAGCGGCAGGAGATCGAAGACCGCATCGTCAGCGAAGCCTGCGAAGATCTCGATGCGCGCTTCGATGCCGACAAGGATTTCGGACTGGTGGTGGCGCATCCGCATTGGCACGCGGGCGTGATCGGGATCGTGGCCTCGCGCATTGCCAGCCGCTACAACCGGCCCGTGGTCGTCATCGGCATGGACGACGACGGCGTCGGGCGCGGTTCGTGCCGCAGCGTGCCGGGCTTCGATTTGCTGAGCCATCTCCAGAAATGCTCGCCGATGCTGCGCCGCTACGGCGGCCACGCGATGGCGGCGGGCCTCGAAGTGGACCAGAACCGGATTCCGGAGTTTTCGGCGCGGTTCAACGAAGTCTGCGCCGCGACCCTGAGCCAGATCGACCAGCGCCGGCAGCTGATGGTGGACGCGTGGATCGCGCCGACCGACATCGGCGATCCGCTCTATCACGACCAGAACCGCCTGCGGCCGTTCGGCCATTCGAATCCGCTGCCGGTCTGGGCCGTGCGCAACGTCGCGCCCCTGTTCCCGGCGCGGGTCATCGGCGGCAAGCATCTCAAGCTGATCTTCTCGATGGGGGGCAAGCAGCGCGAAGCGATCGGCTTCGGCATGGGCGAGCGCGAAGTGCCGGACGGGCCCCTCGACATCGCCTTCAACCTGATCCTGAACCGCTACAACGGGCAGGAATACCTCCAACTGCACCTGCAGGATTTCCGTCCGTCGCAAAACGGCGGGGAATGAGTCTGCGGAGGGGGGCGGGTTGCCGGGCGGCGCGCCGCCGGTAGGGGGCGGAAAGGCCGAGGATCCGCTTGCATGCGGCGCGATCGTTTTCCGCGCGCTGCGATCAGCGGGGGGCGATGGTTTCGGCGAAAAGGTCGCGAGTCTGGGCGGCGAGGCGATTCCAGTCGTAGCGGGCCAGATCGTAGGTGCGAGCGGGTTTGGGGCCGGCGAGTTTCAGGCCCAGTTTGGCGGCGAGATCGTCGTCGTTGGTGAAATAGTCGCTCGGGGGAAGATCGACGAGGCGGGTGGCGGGCAGATCGCGGACGAGGACGTCGGCGCCGGCGGCCATGGCCTCGAGAAGGACGAGGGGGAACCCTTCGTTGCGGGAGGGCAGAACGAAGAGCCGGGCGTGGGCGTACAGCTGGCGGAGGGATGGACTGGAGAGATGGCCGGCGAAAACGACGGGGGCGTCGCCGGCCTTGGCGCGCAATTCGCGGGCGTAGGCGTCCTCGTTGTCGACGCCGCCGGCGATCGCGAGATGGAAACCGTCGAATCCCGATTGCCGGAAGGCGCGGAGAAGGACGTCGAAGCCTTTTTCAGGAGTGAGACGTCCGACGGCGAGGAGGTAGCGGCCCGGGCGGAGGCCGAGGCGATCGAGTTCCTGCGTACCGCGGTCGAAGCTCGCGAAGTCGACGCCGTTGGGGAGATATCGGGATTTTTTCCGGATGGCGGGCGGATATTTCTCCATCTGGTAGGCATTCACGAACACGACGGCGTTGGCGCAGCGGAGGGCGATCCATTCGCTGGCGCGGAGGAGGAAACGGGCGGTCGGGCCCCATTTGGCGTGTTCGTAGTTGGGGCTGTGGTAGGTGAGGACGACCGGGAGGCCGAAGAGGCGGAGGAGGGGGGAGAAGCAGGCCGGACCGATATTGTGGACGTGGACGAGATCGGGACGGATGAACAGGCAGGCGATCGCGGCGAGGAACGAGTGGAGCGCGGCTTCGAGGCCTTTGATGCGGGTGGACGGCAGATCGACGAAGCGGATGCGGGGATAGGCGGGGGTGGACTGGACGTAGGGGCGCCGGCGGAAAACGGTGAATTCGCAGTCGGCGGGAAAGCGGGGATAGAGGTGTTCGCCGTGTTTTTCGACGCCGCCCTGAATGTCGGGGAAGCCGCGGGTGCCGAACACGCAGATCTTCATGGCCGGGCGGGGATCAGTCCCAGCGGATCCGCTCGCCTTTGCGGATGCGGAACTTGTTTTTCAGGACCCAGAGGATGGGGCGCCAGGGACGGCGGACCATGTCGTGTCGCTCGGTGACGATGAACGCGCAGTTGCGCTGGCACTGCGCGACCTGCTGGGCGATCTCCTTGGCCTTGTCGGAGGCCATGATGTTCTCGAAAGAGTCTTCCTTGACGTTGCCGATGACCCATTCTTCGGGCGATCCGTTGCAGGGCGAGACGTTGCCGGCGGGGTCGATGAAAAAGAAGTCCGACAGCGCGCCGCAGGGGGGGCGGTAGCCGGGGCGGTCGCCGCGGAGGCGGCGATGGATGCTGCGGTTGAAGTAGGCCCGGCCGTAGTCCTTGAGCCTGTTCTTGAGGCCGCGGCGCTTGGAGGTGAGCAGGGCTTCGACGAACCGTTCATGCTGGAGGAGGGCCTCCTCGCCGACGATGGCGTTGTCCTCCTTGTGGAAGTACCAGGAGTTGTGGACGACGGAGTTGCCCAGTTCGACGTCGAGGGCGACGCAGAGGTCGTAGAGGTAGATCAGATCCTTGTAGTTGTCGGGAGAGATGACGACGGAGAACCCGATGTTCTTGCACTTGGTTTTCTTGAGTTCGAGCATGGTGCGCAACGCGTGGTCGAAGCCGTCGGGGGTGCCGCGCTTGGCATCGTTGAGGGCGGGGAGACCCTCGAGGGAAACGCGGATGAGGATGTTGGGATACTGGTTGGCGAGCGCGACGATCTTGTCGGTATAGTAGCCGTTGGTGCTGAGCTCGAGGAGGGCGGCTTTGGGATAGAGCTTGGCGAAGATTTCGTCGATGTCTTCGCGGAGGGTGGGTTCGCCGCCCGTGACGTTGATGCGCAGGCCGGGGGGGAGTTTGTCGTAATATTCGGCCGGCAATTCGTCCGCAGGGCGGGAGGGGAACTTCCAGATGTTGCACATGTTGCACTTGGCGTTGCAACGAAAGGTGGTGATGAGGCTGCCTTGGACGGTATTTTTCATGGGAGTACTCGGAAGGCGACGATACCATCCCGGCCGGAAGGGTTCAACCTGCGAATGAAAGGGCGCGGACCTATTTGTTCATCCCGTTGTTGTAGGCGCCATAGGGTTGTTCGGTCTTCCGCTGGATGGCCGGATGGAAGGGTTTTCCCAGCCAGCTTTCTCGCCGAGGGACGATGGAACTCTGGGCGACGTTCCGGAAATCGACCGCGCGGTCGAACTCGACGGGGCGGCCCCCGATGGCGCGGAGCGCGTGGACGAGGATCCAGCCTCCGGTTTGGAAGCGATGGGCGCGGCGGGCGGCGCGGGCATGGGCGTCGAAACAGCAATTGTGGGTGCAGCGGGCGACGCGGGTCCGGGCCTCGGCGGCGCGGGGGCCGCGCAGGATGTCCTTCCAGGTTTGTTCGGACAAATCGCCGATTTCGAGATCGGGTCGGACGTTGCAGGCGTAGACGCGGCTCCACGGATCCACAAACAGGAAGTCGCGGCCGGCGGGGCAGGGGGTGCGGCGGGGCTGGCCGAGGATTTTCCGCGCGAGACCGCTGGCCGACCAGGCGCGAAACCCGTCGCGGGGACGTCGGGAGCGGAGCCAGCCGTCGACGAGCGGCTGGAGGGCCCGGGCGGCGCGAACGCGATTGGTGAACTCGTTGTCGATTTTGTGGAACTGGAAGCCGTTGTGGAGGGAGGCGAGATCCAGTCCGCTCCCGCAGGAAACGCTCATTTTGTGGAGATCGAGGAGCTGATCGGCATTGTCGTCTTGGACGACGACGGCAAAGTCGAGATTGCGGCCGCCGGCGGCAAGGAGACGCCGGACGGTTTCCCTTTTGCGTTCGAAGCCGTCCGTCTCGCCGCGGATGGCGTCGTTCCGGGCGCCGATGCCCTCGAGGGAAATGCGGACGTTGAGGTCGGGATGGTTGCGGACGATGCGTTCGAGCTTGTCGCCCTGGAGGCCGTTGGTGGTAATGGCGAGCTGGCGGGTCTTGGGATGGAGAAGCTCGACGATTTCCTCGAGATCGTCGCGCAGGGTGGGCTCGCCGCCGGTGAGATCGAGGTAATCGAAGCCGCCCGGAAGCTTTGCGAGGGTGGCGAGGTCGATTTCGTCGTCGGGGAGGGTGGGATGCTGCCAGACGTGGCACATGGAGCAGCGCGAGTTGCAGCGATAGGTCAGGATGACGGAGAGATCCATGGGTTCGGAAAGTAGAGGATGACGGGGGCCGAGGGCAAGCGCGGGGTGGGACCGCGGCGCCGGCGCATCACGCGGGCGGGAGAAAACGGTCGGCGATCGTCTCCGCGGGCGGACGGGCATCGGCCTTGTTCTTCAGCTTGAACTTGTGCGGAATGAACAGCGCGCGCCAATAGCGTTCGTTCGCGTCGCGGTGGTATTCGAACAGGCGCCAGACCAGCGAGAAGTGCTTGGTTTCTCCGCCGGAAATGTCCAGCAGCGGCTGGAGTTCGAAGGTGTAGCCCTTGTCGTCCGCGGCCCAGCGCAGCAGGCGCAGGCCCAGCTTGAGATCGACGCCGCCTTCCGCGGGCCGGTTCATCCAGCCCAGCAGGGGCGGGATCCACGTCGTGCGGTCCTTGCGGATCCACAGGGGGAAGACGTCGAGGTAGGATTTGCCGCGGCTGTCTTTGCCCCACCAGACGGGACCGACGCCCTTGTGGTCGTTGAGATTCCACGCCAGCGGGAACAGCAGCCAGTCTTTGTTCCAGCTCCAGAACAGCGGCGCGAGGTGGAAGTGGTTTTGGCCCCACCAGAGGGGGCCGACGACTTTGCTGCCGTGGTAATTCCAGGCGACGGGCGGCAGAATCCAGTTGCCGTTCCAGCTCCAGAACAAGGGCGCGGCGTGGAAATAGTCTTTGCCCCACCAGATCGGGCCGAAGCCCTTGTTGCCGTCGATATTCCACGCCAGCGGCGGAATCAGCCAGTTGTGATCCCAAGTCCAGAGCAGCGGCGCGGCGTGGAAGTAATCGTCGCCCCACCAGAGGGGCCCGAAGCCTTTGTTGCCGTCGATGTTCCAGGCCAGCGGCGGAATCAGCCAATTGCCCTCCCAGGTCCAGAGGAGGGGGAAGAGATGGAAGTAGCGATCGCCCCACCAGAGGGGGCCGAAGCCTTTGTTGCCGCCGACGTTCCACGCCAGCGGCGGGATCAGCCAGTTGTTTTCCCAGGCCCAGAAGACGGGGGCGATGCTGAAATAGTCCGGCCCCCACCAGATCGGTCCGAGACCTTTGTTGCCGTCGACGTTCCAGACCAAGGGCAGCAGCATCCAGTTGTGTTTCCAGGTCCAGAGGAACGGGGCGGCGTGGAAGTAGTCCGGTCCCCACCAGAGGGGGCCGACGCCCTTGCGGCCGTCGACGTTCCAAGCCACCGGCAACAGGAGCCAATTGTGGCCCCGGCTCCAGAAGAAGGGGGCCAGATGGAGATAGCGCTGGCCGGTTTCGGCCGTGCCCCACCAGATGGGGCCCACGACGTAGTCGTCGTCGAGCTTGCCGCCGAGCGGCAGCAGGAGCCAATCGCCGCCGCCGCTGAAGAAGAAGGGGTAGATGTCGAAATGGTGGTCGTCCCAGGCGATGGGGCCGAGCATGCCCTCGCCTTGGTTGGAATAGCCGAGGGGGAACAGGGTCCAGCCGTCGGGATTTTTCCACCAGAGCGGAAACAGGCCGGATTCGCCCCGGTCGTTCCACCAGACGGGGCCGAGGACGGTGGTGCCGCGGAGGTTCCAGGCGAGCGGCGGCAGGATCCAGTTGTCGTTCCAGCTCCAGAAGAAGGGCGCGGCGTGGAAATAATCTTTTCCCCACCAGACGGTTCCGACGCCGCGGTTGCCGTGGACATTCCAGGCGAGCGGCGGAACGACCCAACTGTCGTCCCAGCTCCAGAAGACGGGGGCGAGATGGAGGTGGTCGTTGCCCCAGAAGAAGGGCACCACGCGGCGGGAGACGTTTTTGCCGTCGGTATGGGCGCCGACCAGGCCGCCGAGCGCTTCGAAATCGTAGGTGTCCGCCGTTTCGCGCTGGTAGACCAGGGGGAAGAGCTTGATGGTGCTGGCCGGATCCCGGTCGATGGCGCCGGCGGCCGGCAGGAACAAGCCCGCCACCGCCGCGGCCAGAAGCAGTTGTCTCGCGCATTTCGTCATGGGAACCTCGCTGCGTGCATGAACGCCAAACCGGAAGGCAGGATAGCACTTCCGCCAACCTGCGCAACGCCTTAAAACGGCGCGGGTCCGGCCGGGTCGGGAAGGGGGGTTGACTTTTCGAAAGGGGATGGGTATGGTGCGCGGGTTTTTGAAACGGGTCTGCCTTGGGGCGGACCCGGTTGGTTCTTTGTCACGGTCGGGCGCGGCGCCTGCAAGGAATGCCGTTGCGCGATCGAGGAATGCCATCGAACGCATTGCCCGATGGTGTAATGGCAGCACACGGCCCTTTGGAGGCCAGAGTCTAGGTTCAAATCCTAGTCGGGCAACCATTGCGCCGGATGAAGAACAACGAGGAAACGACAACATGGAAAACCACATCAAGATTTTTGCGGGAAATGCAAACCGGCCGCTGGCGGAAAAAATCGCGGCCCGGGTCGGCATTCCTCTGAGCGTGGCGAGCATCGGGCGGTTTCCCGACGGCGAAATTTTCGTGACCTACGAAGAGACGGTGCGGGGGCGCGACGTCTACATCGTCCAGCCGACGGGGATGCAGCCCAACGAATACCTGATGGAGTTGCTCCTCATGACCGATGCGGCGCGCCGGGCTTCGGCGAAGCGCATCACGGCGGTGGTGCCGTTCTTCGCGTACGCGCGGCAAGACCGCAAGGACCGTTCCCGCGTGCCCATTTCGGCGAAACTGGTGGCGAACCTCCTGGTCGCGGCCGGCGTGAACCGCGTGCTCACCGTCGACCTGCACTCGCCGCAGATCCAAGGCTTCTTCGACATTCCGGTCGATCATCTCTACGCGGCGCCGTTGATCGTGCGCTATCTGCGCGACAAGCTGCCGGCGGAAAATCTCGTGGTGGTGGCGCCCGATCCGGGCGGCCTGAAAATGGCCTATTCCTATTCGCAGTTGCTGCGCGCCGGCCTGGCGCTGGCCGGCAAGCACCGGAAGTCGGCGACGGAAGTCGAAGCCATCGAACTGGTGGGCGACGTGAAGGGCAAGGATTGCATCTTGACCGACGACATGACCACCACGGCGGGCACGCTGTGCTCGGCGGCCAAGATGGCCAAGGCGAACGGGGCGAAATCGGTGCGCGCGGTGGTCAGCCACTGCCCGATCACCGCGCTGGGCATCCAGCGCCTGAAAGAATCGGCCATCGAGGAACTGATCACGACCGACACCATCCAGCAGCAGCAGGGCTGGAACGACTTCCCGGTCACCGTCCTGACGGTCGCGGACCTGCTGGGCGACGCGATCAAGCGGATCTACGGGGACGAGTCCGTCTCCAAGCTGTTCGAGATTCATCAAGGGAGAACGCAATGAAAGAAACGAAACTGATTGCCAAGACGCGCGAAGCGAAGGGCAGCTCGTCGGCCGGCCGCCTGCGCCGCACGGGATGGTTCCCGGCGGTGGTGTACGGCGAGGGCCGCCCGGGC
>ERZ1645187.3389-NODE-3389-length-13436-cov-133.724535_pt1 | contig 13436 bp, 11 predicted proteins | sample MGYA00575352_ERZ1645187 | MGnify/ENA primary metagenome ERZ1645187 (study PRJEB40837, sample SAMN11349314) | freshwater sediment metagenome | isolation source: river sediment | host: Sediment | place: India: Wazaribad , New Delhi | collected 2017-02-21 ...
CCGACGTTGAAGCTCTCGCCGGCGAGGTCGGTGATCTCGGCCTCGAGCCGCGCCATCGTCTGCGCGAAGTCGCCGGAAAGACGCGCCAGCATCTGGCGGTCGATGGCGATGCCGCGCCGCTCCATCGCGACGATGACCTCGACCAGCGGCCGCTCCAGCGTCTCGTAGACGGTGGTGAGCCCCTCCGCTGCAAGCCGGGGTTTGAGCACCCGCCAGAGCCGCAGCGTCACGTCGGCGTCTTCCGCCGCGTAGGCCGTCGCCTTGTCGATCGCCACCCGATCGAAGGTGACCGCCGACTTGCCCGTCCCGGCCACCTCCTTGAAGGTGATCGGGGTGTGGCCGAGCCAGCGCTTGGAGAGTTCGTCCATGCCGTGGCCACCCTTGCCGGCGTCCAGGGCATAGGAGATCAGCATGGTGTCGTCGAAGCCGCGGATCTCCAGCCCGTGCTGGGAGAGCACCAGCGCGTCGTACTTGAGATTCTGCCCGACCTTGAGCACCGACGGATCGGCGAGCAGCGGCTTCAGCGCGGCCAGCGCCTCGGCGAGCGGGATCTGGCCCTCGGTCAGTCCGTCGTCGAAGAGCCCGCCACCGCCGGCGCGGTGGGCGAGCGGCACGTAACAGGCCTTGCCCGGCGCGAGCGCCAGGCTGAAGCCGACGAGCTCCGCCTGCAGCGCATCGAGCGAGGTGGTCTCGGTGTCGAAGGCGACGATGCCGGCCTCGCGGGCTTGGCCGATCCAGGCTTCGAGCCGGGCGAGGGTCGCGACGGTTTCGTAAGCCGTCGTATCGATCGGTCCCTGAGCTGCGGCGGCGCGGGCGCTGGCGAGAGATGATGGTGTGCCGACGAGGGAGGTGTCGGCGAGCGCGGCAGCGTCCTGCCCCCCCTCCCTGTCCCTCCCCCTCGAGGGGGGAGGGGACGCCAGAGGCGAGGTCCGCCCATCGCCATCGACGCCTTCATTGCCGAAGGGCGAGCCCGTTCCGGACGTTTGGTTCGCCCCCCCGGACTCCGACGCGACATCGGGCAGGGCGGAGCCGCCTGCGTCCCCTCCCCCCTGGAGGGGGAGGGACGGGGAGGGGGGGCTCTGAGGATCGCTCCCACCCATCGACGCCGGCGGCCAATGCGTCACCGGCACCATCGCCGGGGCGATCTCCTCGGCCACCGCGCCGGTCGCTTCCGCCACCCGCCGGGTGAGCGAGTTGAAGTCCATCGCCTTGAGGAAGGCGACGAGGCGGACGCCGTCGATCGACGCCACCGCCAGATCCTCGATCGGCGTCTCGACCGGCACGTCGCGGGCGAGTGTGACGAGCCGCAGCGAGATCCGCGCCGCCTCGGCATGGGCGATCAGCGATTCGCGCCGCTTCGGTTGCTTGATCTCGCCCGCCCGGGCGAGCAGCGTCTCGAGGTCGCCGTAGTCGTTGATCAGGGTCGCTGCGGTCTTGATGCCGATACCCGGCACACCGGGCACGTTGTCGACCGGATCGCCGGCGAGCGACTGGACGTCGACGACCTTGTCCGGGGTGACGCCGAACTTCTCGAAGACCTCGTCCACGCCGATGCGCTTGTCCTTCATCGTGTCGAGCATGACGACGCCCGGCTCGATCAGCTGCATCAGGTCCTTGTCGGAGGCGACGATGGTGACGTCGGCGCCGGCGGCGCGGGCCTGGGTGGCGTAGGTGGCGATGAGGTCGTCGGCCTCGAAGCCCTTCTGCTCGACGCAGGCGACGTTGAAGGCGCGGGTCGCCTCACGGATCAGGCCGAACTGCGGGCGCAGATCCTCCGGCGGATCGGGGCGATGCGCCTTGTATTGGGGATAGATCTCGTCGCGGAAGGTGCCGCCCGAGGCATCGAAGATCACCGCGAGATGGGTCGGCTCGACCCCGGCGCCGGTCTTCTTCGCCTCTTTGAGGAGGCGATAGAGCATGTTGCAGAAGCCCGAGACGGCCCCGACCGGCACGCCGTCGGCCTTGCGCGTCAAGGGCGGCAGGGCGTGATAGGCGCGGAAGATGTAGGAGGAGCCGTCGACCAGGAAGAGATGGTCGCCGGCTCCGATCGGTCGCGCCGAGGCGCCGTTGGGAAGGTTCGCGATCATGGCCCGATCCTATCCGCTGACGGGACGGGAACAAGCCGTGATCGCGCGTTCTCCCGGGATCAGAGCTCCTCCGGCACCATGGCGATCGCCCCGCACGGGCACTCCTGCGCACAGACGCCACAGCCCTTGCAGTATTCGTAGTCGAAGGCGAAGCCCTTGCCCGGCCCGAGCTTCTTCACCGCGTTGTCGGGACAGACGCCGTAGCAGTTGTCGCATTCGAAGCAGTTGCCGCAGGAGAGGCAGCGCCGCGCCTCGAATACGGCGTTGGTCTCGTCGAGCCCCTTCACCACCTCGTCGAAGCTCGAGGTGCGGCGGACGAGATCGAGCACCGGCCGCACCGTCGCCGGCGCCTCGCCGTAGTACCAGGTGTTGAGCTTGTCGAACGTGGCGATCTCGTTGCGCGGCGGCGGCGCCCAGATCTCGCCGCGCAGCCACGCGTCGATGTGACGGGCCGCCTGCTTGCCGTGGCCGACCGCGACGGTGACGGTTCGCTCCGACGGCACCATGTCGCCACCGGCGAAGATGCCCGGCGCCCCGGTCATCATGTCGGGGCCGACCCGCACGACGCCGTCCTCGATCCGCAGACCCGGCACGCCGTCGAGCAGCGACAGATCGACGTCCTGGCCGAGCGCCAGCACCACCGAGTCGGCCTCCAGCGTCTCGAACTCGCCGGTCGGCTGCGGGAAGCCGGTCTCGTCGAGCACCATCTTCTCCACCGTGATCGAGCCCGCCTCGACGTTCTTGATGGTGGAGAGCCACTTCATCATCACGCCTTCCTCGAGCGCTTCCTCGACCTCGAAGTCGTGGGCCGGCATGTGGTCGCGGGTGCGGCGATAGACGATCAGCGCCTCTTCGGCGCCGAGCCGCTTGGCGGTGCGGGCGACGTCGATGGCGGTGTTGCCGCCGCCGTAGACGACGACGCGACGGCCGAGCAACGGCTTCTCCTCCCCCTCCATCGAGCGCAGCACCGACACCGCGTCGAGCACCTTGGCGGCCCCGCCGGCCGGAATGTAGGCGCGCCGGGCGATGTGGGCGCCGACCGCCAGGAAGGCCGCGTCGAAGCCGCCCTCCTTCATCGCCCCGGCGATGTTGTCGACCTTGGCGTCGCAGACGATCTCGACCCCCATCGCGGCGATCCGCGCCACCTCGCCGTCGATCACCTCGCGCGGCAGGCGATACTTCGGAATGCCGAAGCGCATCATGCCGCCGACCATCGGGCCGGCCTCGCGGATGGTCACCGCGTGACCGAGGCGGCGCAGGTGGTAGGCCGCCGACAGGCCCGACGGCCCGGCGCCGATCACCAGCACCCGCTTGCCGCTCTCCTGCGCCGGCGGCGCGAAGCGCCAACCCTTCTCCAGCGCCAGATCGCCGAGGAAGCGCTCGACCGAATTGATGCCGACGGTGGCATCGATGCGGGCGCGATTGCAGGCGCCCTCGCAGGGGTGGTAGCACACCCGCCCCATGATGGCGGGCAGCGGGTTGTTGCGGGTGAGCGAGCGCCACGCCGCCTCGTAGTCGCCGGCTTCCGCCTCGGCGAGCCAACCCTGGATGTCCTCGCCGGCCGGGCAGGCGTCGTTGCACGGCGGCAGACGGTGGACGTAGTCCGGTCGGACGTTGCGCCACGAGCCGGTGCGGTTGGCGAGCGACGAGCCGACGTCGAGAGTGATGGCGAAGGGATGGGCCATGGGTGTGCTCCGTCAGCCGGTCGTCTCGTCGTCGACGAGGCCGTATTCCTCGATGTTGGCGTCGCACATCGCCTGCAGCCGGGCGACGCGCGGATCCTCGTGGCCGGCGCGGAAGAGATGGGCGAAGCGCTTCTGCGGTCGCAGATAGTCGGCGACCGGTCGCGGATCGCGGATCTTGCGCACGCCGGTCACCCGCCCGTGCTCGGCCTCGAAGATCGGATAGAAGCCGGTCTCCACCGCCAACCGCGCCAGTCGGATGGTGTCGTGCGAGGCGGCGCCCCAGCCCAGCGGGCAGGGCACGTCGATCTGCAGATAGCGCGCCCCGCGGATCGCCATCGCCTTGGTCACCTTGCGCTCGAGATCGTGCAGGTCGGCGACGGTCGCGGTGGCGACGTAGGGGATGCGGTGGGCGACCGCGATGCGCGGGACGAACTTGCCGGTGCCGAAGACGTTGCCCGGCTCCTCGCCGACCGCCGGAGTGGTCGCGGTGCGCGCCGCCGGCGGCGTCGCCGAGGAGCGCTGGACGCCGGTGTTCATGTAGCCTTCGTTGTCGTAGCAGATGTAGAGCACGTCGTCGTTGCGCTCGAACATGCCCGACAGGCATTGGAAGCCGATGTCGGTGGTGCCGCCGTCGCCGCCCTGGGCGATGACCCGCACGTCGGACTTGCCCTTCACCCGCAGCGCCGCCGCCACCCCGGTCGCCACCGCCGCGGCATTGCCGAACAGCGAGTGCATCCACGGCAGTTGCCAGGACGTCTCGGGATAGGGCGTGGTGAACACCTCGAGGCAGCCGGTGGCGTTGACCGCGATCAGCCGCCCGCCGGTCGCCCGCATCGCCGTATCGAGCGCATAGCGGGCGCCCAGTGCCTCGCCGCAGCCCTGACAGGCGCGGTGGCCCGAGGTCAGCGCATTCGAGCGCTCCTCGGAGGCCTGGACGGTGCGCGCCGCCGCGTCGACCAGCCGGTTGCCGACGGTGAACGTGCCCTTCTGATAATAGCGCAGCTTCTGGGAGGTCTCGTCCGTCGCCGCGACGTCGATGGTGTCGGCCATGGGTCAGTGCCTCCCCTTCTCGGTGCCGTCGCGCTCTTCCGCGGCGAGATGCCGGAGCAGCGCCTCGGCGGTCGGGCCGGAGCGGCGGGTCTTGGCGGAGCGATGGATCTCGCGCCCGACGACGCGGACGTTGAGATCGAGGAACTGGGTGCCCTCCCACGGCTGCACCACCGCTTCGCGGAAGATGCGGTGGAGCGACGCCTTGAGGATCGGTCGACCGCCGAGCCCGGCGACCACCGAATGGAGCTGCGGCGCATGCGGCAGGTTGCGCAGCGCCTCGTCGACGTCGATGGCCAGCGGTCCGCCCATGCCCACCGAGATCGCCTTCTCCACCACCACGACGTCTTTCGCCCCGGCGAGCGCATTGCGCAGCGCGGCCGACGGGAACGGTCGATAGGAGACGATGGTGACGAGGCCGATCGGGAAGCCCTCTTCCCGCATCTCGTCGATCGTGTCCTTGATGGTGCCGCACACCGACCCCATGGCGATGACGATCGTCTCGGCGTCCTGGGTGCGATAGCTGCGGATCAGCCCGCCCGAATCGCGGCCGAAGCGGGCGCGGAACTCACCGGCGTTCTTGGTGATCAGCCTCAGCGCCTGGGTCTGCTTGTAGTGGGCGAGGAACTTCACCTCCATGAAGGCCTCGGGCCCGACCATGGCGCCGATCGACGCCGGCTCGTCGGGATCGAGCACCTGCATCGGCTCGAACGGCGGCAGATAGGCGTCGACGTCGGCCTGCGAGGGGATGTCGACCCGCTCCACCGCATGGGTGAGGATGAAGCCGTCGACGTTGACCATCACCGGCATCGACAGTTCCTCGGCGATGCGGAAGGCCTGGATGTGGAGGTCGACGGCCTCCTGGTTGGTCTCGGCGAAGAGCTGCAGCCAGCCGGCATCGCGCACCGACATGGCGTCGGAATGGTCGTTCCAGATGTTGATCGGCGCGCCGATCGCCCGGTTGCCCAGCGTCATGACGATCGGCAAGCCGAGACCGGCGGCGTTGTAGACCGCCTCCATCATGAACAGGAGCCCCTGCGAGGCCGTCGCCGTATAGGCCCGCACCCCCGCCGCCGAGGCGCCGATCGCCACCGACAGGGCGGCGAATTCGCTCTCGACGTTGATGTATTCGCACCCCTGCAGATGCCCGTCCTTCACCAACTCGCCGAGACCCTCGACGATGTGGGTCTGCGGCGTGATCGGATAGGCGCAGATCACCTGCGGGCGGCACGCGGCGATGCCTTCGGCCATCGCCTTGGAGCCTTCGATCTGTTTCAACATCGGCGTCTTCCCTAGAGAGTGGCGGCGTGGGAGGTGACGCCGGCGGCCGTCTCGGCGGCCACGACGTGGACGTGGGCTTCCTCCGCCGCCGCGACGTTGGCCGCGCCGATTCGACCCGGGAAGGTCTCCTCGATCGCATGCCGCACGCTGTCGAAGCGGACGAGTTCGGTGAGCGCCGCGAAGGCGCCGAGCAGCGCCGCGTTGGGCAGCGGCCGGCCGACGTGGCGCTTGGCGATGTCGCCCGCCGGCACCACCATGGCGTGACCGGCCGGCAGTCGCCGCACCAGCTCGCCGAGGTGGAGTTCCTCGAAACTCTTGTTGGAATTGACGATCAGGAAGCCGTCGGGCTTCAGGCCGGCGAAGACGTCGACGACGCGGAACAACGTCGGATCCTGAACGATCAGACAATCGGGCGCGGTGACCGGCTCGCGCAGCCGGATCTCGCGATCGGCGATCCGGCAGAAGGCGACGACCGGCGCGCCGGTGCGCTCGGAGCCGAAGCTCGGAAAGGCCTGGGCATGGCGCCCTTCCAAGAAGGCGGCGACCGACAGCATCTCGGCCGCGGTCACCACACCCTGACCACCGCGTCCGTGGACCCGTACCTCGAACATGGACATCACCTCTCGGCGCCGTGGCCGGCGCATCTCGCGTCGTTCAGGATCGTGCAAGAATCGTCGCTCCTCATTGAGATTCCGCAAGATCTCGGCAATGAACCGTGGAGAAGAGGCGTTATTGCATCGCAGCATTCGCGACGCGGTCGCGAGATGTCGCGTGTATCGCCATGGAAAGGTCGCGGTTTGCGCCGGGGGCGCGGATCCTCGTCGTGTCCCGTTGGCCGGACGGGCGGACGGGTGTAGGGTCCCGCGCGCCCGTTTCGACAGTCGGACGAACGACATGCCCCCGCGCATCGAGACCGTCGCCTCCTTCGCCAAGGGGCTCGACGTGATCCGCTCCTTCGGCGCCGACGCGCGCCGCCAGACCATCACCGAGGTCGCCGCCCGCACCGGCATGACCCGTGCCGGCGCGCGCCGGTTCCTCCACACCCTGGTGGAGGAGGGCTACGCCCGCTCCGACGGCAAACACTTCGAGCTGACCGCCCGCATGCTCGAGCTGGGCAACGCCTACATCTCGGGCATGACCGAACTCGAGACGGTGCGCGACATCCTCCAGGACCTGACCCGCGAACTCGGCGAGACCGCCTCCGCCGCGACCCTCGACGGTCCCGACGTGATCTACGTCGCCCGCTCGCCCGCCCGCCATCGCCTGATGACCATCGGCATCGCCGTCGGCTCGCGGCTGCCCGCCCACGCCACCTCGATGGGACAGGCGCTGCTCGCCGAACTCTCCCAGAACGAATTCGACCGCTTCATGAAGGCGAGCCGGCTCGACGGTCTGACGCAGAAGACCCTCACCACCCGCGAAGCGCTGCGCGCCCGTCTCGCCGAGGTGCGCGAGCGCGGCTATGCGGTGGTCTCCGAGGAATTGGAGATCGGCGTGCGCGGCCTCGCCGTCGCGGTGCCGCATCGCCCCGCCAACGCCCGTCTGGCGATCAACCTCACCGCCCATGCCGGCCGCATCTCCGAAGCCGAGATGATCGAGACCTTCCTGCCGCCGCTGCGCCGCGCCGCCGCCCGGGTCTCCATGGGGGGCGGCGCCGAGTGATACCGAGCACACGAAGTTTCGACCTCTTCGAAACTTCGTGTGCGAAGGCGAGCCCGAATGGGCGTCGGCCGGTCAGGCCGTGAGGTGGATGAAACGGCCCGCCGTGGGCCGCCCCGGCTCGGCCGAAGACCGCGCTTGAACCGGCTTCGCAGGCACACCATATTCGCCGTGACGCGGAGGAAACTCCGCCGGGCCGCCTCTCGACGGGGGGCCGAACACGATGGTCGCTTCCGCGAAAGGACCTCGGGATGTCGCGTTTTCCGGGCTTCTCCAGCCCCTTCCTCCTCGGCTTCGACGAGATCGAGCGCGTGCTCGACCGCGTCTCGAAGGCCGCCGGCGACGGTTATCCGCCCTACAACATCGAGCGCATCGGCGGCGGTGACGACCGTCGCGACGTGTTGCGCATCACCCTGGCGGTGGCGGGTTTCACCCGCGACCAGCTCGACGTGACGCTCGAGGACAGCCAGTTGGTCATCCGCGGCCGCCAGGTCGAGGACGATCGGCCCCGCCAATTCCTCCACCGCGGCATCGCCGCGCGTCAGTTCCAACGTGTCTTCGTGCTCGCCGAAGGCATCGAGGTCGCCGGCGCCGAGCTCCGGGACGGGCTGCTCGCCATCGATCTCGCCCGGCCCGAACCCGAGCGCGTCGTCCGCCGCATCGACATCGCCGCCGGCGACTGAGCCGTCGCCCCACAGTCCACTCGATCCGCCGCTCCCGCCGTGCCGGGGGAGCGACCGACGACCCGTCCACCGAGGAGGGATCCCATGTCCGACCGCTTCGTCCGTCCGCCGCCGCTCGCTCCCGAAGCCTTCGCCCATCTCGGCGAGGGGCATGTCGCCTACGTCCGCGAGATGCGGTCCGAGGATCTCGGCCGTCTCGTCCCCGGCGCCCCGCCTGTGCCTCCGGGCATGAAGCTGTGGGCCCTGATCGGGGCCGCCGGCACCCCGATCGTCATCGCCGACGACCGCGACACCGCCGTCGCCGGTGCCGAGGAGAACGATCTCGTCATGGTCTCGGTCCACTGAGCCGCAGACGGCCGCCGCTCTCTCGCGGAGGCGGCGATAGGACTTCGTTCAGCATACCGGCCTAACCTTTCGCCGTCTGCGACGTGCGGGAGCGAAAGATGGGGCCGTCTGGGAAGTCGTGGAGACGATGGGCCGGTGCGGCCGTGCTGGTCCTCGCCGGTCTCGTCGCGGCGGTGGTCGAGGCGGCCGAACCCGCTCCGATCGTCCGGGTCGTCGGGCCGAGCCAACGGGTCTACACCGGCGAGGCCTACGGGCTGAGTTTCGTCCCCGACGGCCACATGAGCGTTCTCGCCCGCGCCGACGGCTCCTGGAGCGTCTGGTGGGGAGGCGGCGTGCGCGCCGGCGCCGGCCACACCGTCGGCTCGACCTCGAAGGATCTCCGCGACTTCGTGCCGCTGACCCTGTCGAACGGCGTGGCTCTCGGCGAACTCGGCCCCGTCGGTGGCGGCACCGCCTTCGATGCCGACTATGCCGGCCCCGGCTCGGTCCTGCCCGATCCCGCCTGGAACGACGACCGCCATCTCGTGATGTTCTATCACGGCGAGAACCACACCTTCGCCGGCCGGCATCGCGACGACGCCTATTACGCCGCCGTCGGGGTCGCCCGCTCCGCCGACGGCGGCCGCACCTGGGTGCGCGGCGGCCGGATCCTCGACGGCATGGTGCCGCACGGCGCCGGCGATCCGGCCCGATCGGCCCTCGGCGCCGGCATGCCCTCGGTGGTGATCTCCGGCGGATACTATTGGCTCTTCTTCGTCGACTGGAACACCACGCTGCCCGACTGCGTCCACGTCGTTCGTGCCCCGGTCTCCGGCGGCGGCAAACCGGGCACTTGGCGCAAGTGGTATCAAGGGAGCTTCTCCGAGCCCGGGCTCGGCGGGCGCAGCACGCCGGTGGTCACCCCGCCGAGGGGCGAATCGATCTATGCCGGTCTGCCCGACGTCAGCTGGAACACCGCCCTCGGCCGTTGGCTGATGGTCTTCGAGAGCAACGACGCCTATTGGGCGGTGGCCTCGAGCGATCTCGTCTCCTGGGGCGACGCCGCCCGCATCATCGGTAATCCGGCGGGTGCCGCCTCGCGCCGACCCGGTGCCTATTGGACCTCCTATGCCACCCTGATCTCGCCGACGGGGGCGTCCGACCGCGTCACCGGGGCCGCGGGATGGCTCTATCAGGCGCGCGGAATCTGGGGCGTCACCAGCCACGTCATGTATCGCGTGCCGGTCTGGATCGGCCCGGCGGTCAGGCCGTGACCGGGGTGCCGCGCGAAGCCGTCGGCTCGATGCCGTGGGTGAGGAGCGCGTAGAGCGCGGTGGCGTCGGTGCAGGCGCGCAGCTTGTCGGTCACCTCGCCGTTGCGCAGCACACGGGCGATGCGGGCGAGCGCCTTCAGATGATCGGCACCGGCGCCCATCGGGGCGAGCAGGACGAAGATCAGATCGACCGGTTGTTCGTCCATCGCCTCGAAGTCGACCGGCCGCTCCAACCGGGCGAAGATGCCGACGAGCCTGTCGAGATAGGGCACGGTGCCGTGCGGAATGGCGATTCCGTGGCCGACCCCGGTCGACCCCAACCGTTCGCGTTGCAGCAGGACCTCGAAGATCTCGCGCTCGGGAAGGTCGGTGACGATGGCGGCACGCCCCGCCAACTCCTGGAGGACCTGGCGCTTGGACCGGGCCTTCATGGCAGGAACGACCGCTTCGGGGCGGAGAAGATCGCCGAGATCCATGAAGTCGCCGTTGCCACATCCGTCGTACGGCGCGGCTCGCCCGAGGCGACCGACCGCATTCGTCGACACCCGTGTATCGGAAGTTCGCCTCGGAGGAAACCGTGCCCGTGGGGCGTCGTGACGGTTTCGGTCGCAGGGCGTTCGACGGCGCCCCGCAGAGCGCCGCGGGCTCGGGTCTCTCCCGGCACAGACCCACTCTCCGACCACCTCGTGCCGTCCGAGACGGCGATGCGGCGGAGGGCCCCGGCCGTGACGCTCCCGGGCTTCGGAACCGCCGAAGCCCGGGAGCTTCGGGTCAGGCGTCGGCGAGGGACGGGTCGACCCAGCCGATGTTGCCGTCGTCGCGGCGATAGACCACGTTGAAGCCCTGGTTGGCGGCGTTGCGGAACAGCACGAAGGTCGCTCCGGTCATGTCGAGCTCCTGCACCGCGTCGGCGATGGTCATCACCTTGAGCGGCCGGGTCGATTCGGCGATGACCGCCGGATGGAAGTCGACCGGCACCTCCTCGTCCTCGGCCGGCGCCTCGAGCACGCGATAGGCGGTCTCGATCGAATGGGCCCGACCCTCGGCGTTGTTGTGGTCGCGCAGACGGCGCTTGTAGCGGCGCAGCTGCTTTTCGATGCGGTCGATGGCCTGATCGACGGAGAGATAGGGATCCTGCGCCGCTCCGACCGCCTGTACGGTGATGCCGGTGCCCAGATGGAGTGCGCATTCGGTACGGAAGCCGATCCCTTCCTTCTCGACGGTCGCGTGGCCCTTGAAGGTGCCCGCGAAATACTTGGCCAGCGCTTCACCGACCCGCTGTTCCGCGTGTCCACGGAGCGATTCGCCGATGTCGACGTTCTTGCCGGAAACCCTGAGGGTCATGGATGTTCGACCTCCCGGTCGGCCGTCGTGCCCCGTCAAGGAGACCGACGGCCATCTTGCTTCGTCTGGCCCGTCCCCCCGCTCGGTCGGTTCCGGTCCTGCCGGCTCCGCCTCTCGGGGCGGCGGGTCACTCGGGTCGGCCCCTGATCCGTCGCGACCACGCCTCTGGGCGAGGCGGACCGGGACGGGGAGGGGGCCACTTCACGCCAGCGACTGCTTTTCTCTGCGGCGCTGGACGGAAGAGGGTATGTTCATCGCCTCCCGGTATTTTGCGACCGTTCGGCGTGCGATGTCGATGCCTGCTTCGCGCAGCATCTTCACGATCGTGTCGTCGGAGAGCACGTCCTCGGCGGTTTCCTTGTCGATCAGTTCCTTGATCCGGTGTCGTACGGACTCCGAGGAATGCGCCTCCCCCCCCTCCGACGAGGCGATCGAGGAGGTGAAGAAGTACTTCAACTCGAAGATGCCGCGGCTGGTCGCCATGTACTTGTTGGAGGTGACGCGGCTCACGGTCGATTCGTGCATCCCGACGGCGTCGGCGATGATCCGGAGGTTGAGCGGCTTCAGGTACTGGATGCCGTGGGTCAGGAACGTGTCCTGCTGGCGCACGATCTCGCTCGCCACCTTGAGGATGGTCTTGGCCCGCTGATCCAGGCTCTTGACCAGCCAATTTGCGGTCTGCATGCATTCCGAGAGATACACCTTGTCCTTCTCGCCCTTCGCCGCCTTCGCCACTCGGGTGAAATAGCTCTGGTTGACCAAGATCTTGGGCAGGGTCTCGGAATTCAGCTCGACCAGCCAGCCGCCGTCGGGCGCGGCGCGGACCACGACGTCGGGCACCACCGGCTGCACCAGCGTCGTGCCGAAGGCGTTGCCGGGCTTCGGGTTCAGCGCCCGGATCTCGGCGACCATGTCGGCGAGATCCTCGTCGTCGACCCGGGTGAGCTTGCGCAGGGTGGCGAAGTCGCGCTTGGCCAGCAGCTCGAGGTTCTCCACCAGCGCCCGCATCGCCGGGTCGTAGCGGTCGCGCTCCTGGAGTTGCAGGCGCAGGCATTCGGAGAGATCGCGGGCGCACACCCCGGCCGGGTCGAAGCGCTGCAGGATCGCCAGCACCTCCTCCACCATCTCGATCGACGCCCCGAGCTTCTCCGCCACCGAGGCGACGTCGGTGCGCAGATAGCCGGCCTCGTCGACCGCGTCGATGAGATAGCGGCCGATGATCCGGCGGACCGGATCGCTGATCGCCAGGGCCAGCTGTTCGGCGAGGTGATCCGCCAGCGAGATCTCCATCGCCACGAAGGATTCGAGGTTGTAGTCCTCGCTCTCCCCGCCGCCGCCGCGAGCACTCGTCTGCGACCAGTTCTCGCCGACCAGCCGCGACGGATCGAGCCCTTCGGCCGGACCGTCGTCCTGGAAGACGTTGGAATAGTCGGCGTCGAGCCGTTCGCCGATGTCCTCCGAGCCGCTCTCGAAGGCGGTGTCGAGCGCCGGGCCGGCATCGATGCCGTCGCCACCGTCGCCCGCCGCGTCGCTCCCCGCGTCGGATGTCTGGCTCTCGGGCGTCGGCGCGTCGCCGGCGGCCTCAGCCACCGGTCGATCCTCGCCCTCGTCGCGTTCCAAGAGGGGATTCCGCTCGAGTTCGGCCTCGACATAGGCCACGAGATCCAGGCTCCCCAGTTGAAGCAGCTTGATCGCCTGCATCAACTGCGGCGTCATCACCAGAGACTGGCTCTGTCTGAGCTCCAGTTTCGGGCCGAGCGCCATCCGCCGGTCGTATCCTCTCGCCGGAAACGCGGACCAGTTGGTCCGGTTTTTGCCTGTCCTGAAACAGTGTTATCTCACCCGGCGGTTCCGGCAAAGGAATTTTTCGCGCGCCGCCGCTCGGGACCGTGCGGATGGTTCAGAAACTGAACCCTTCGCCGAGATAGAGCCGGCGGACGTCCGGATTCTCGACGATTTCGCGCGGATTGCCCTCGGTCAGCACATGGCCGGCGGCGATGATGAAGGCGCGGTCGATCAGGCCCAGCGTCTCGCGGACGTTGTGGTCGGTGAT
>ERZ1645187.3391-NODE-3391-length-13430-cov-6.853682_pt1 | contig 13430 bp, 8 predicted proteins | sample MGYA00575352_ERZ1645187 | MGnify/ENA primary metagenome ERZ1645187 (study PRJEB40837, sample SAMN11349314) | freshwater sediment metagenome | isolation source: river sediment | host: Sediment | place: India: Wazaribad , New Delhi | collected 2017-02-21 ...
AAGCGCAAGGATCGCGCGACCCGCATGCTGCGCTTCCTCGGCGATGTCATGGTGAATGGCAATCCCGAGATGAAAGGGCGCGCGCTGCCGCCGCTGCCCATGCCGAAGCCGCTCAAACCGGTTTGTGATCTATCGACCATTCCGCCGGCTGGCACGCGCGACCGACTGCGCCAGGTCGGCGCGGCGAAATTCGCCGAATGGGTGCGTGACGAGAAGAAGGTGCTGCTGACCGACACGACGATGCGCGATGCCCACCAGAGCCTGTTCGCCACGCGCATGCGCACCTACGACCTGACCGAGATCGCGCCGCACTACGCACGCATGCTGCCCGGGCTGTTCTCCATCGAATGCTGGGGTGGCGCGACCTTCGATGTGGCGATGCGCTTCCTCAAGGAAGACCCGTGGGAGCGTCTCGCGCGCCTGCGCGCAGCCGTGCCGAACGTGTTGTTCCAGATGCTGCTGCGCGCCTCGAATGCCGTTGGCTATACCAATTACTCCGACAATGTCGTGCGCTTTTTCGTGCAGCAGGCGGCGAAGGAGGGCATTGATGTCTTCCGCGTCTTCGACTCGCTCAACTGGGTGGACAACATGCGCGTCGCGATGGACGCGGTGATCGAATCCGGCGCGATCTGCGAGGCGACGATCTGCTACACCGGCGACCTGTTCGATCCGACCCGGCCGAAGTACAACCTCAAGTACTACGTCGATCTCGCGAAGCAGCTCGAAAAGGCCGGCGCGCACATGCTGGCGATCAAGGACATGGCGGGCGTCTGCAAGCCACGCGCGATCAGCGCGCTGGTGACGGCCCTGAAACAGGAAATTGGGCTGCCGCTGCACTTCCATACTCACGACACCAGTGGTATCGCCGCTGCTTCGGTGCTGGCGGCCGTCGAGGCCGGCTGCGACGTGGTCGATGGCGCGCTCGATGCGATGAGCGGCCTGACCTCTCAGCCCAACCTCGGCTCCATCGCCGCCGCGCTGTCCGGCAGCGAACGCGATCCCGGCATCGACCTCGATGCGATGCAGCGCCTCTCACAGTACTGGGAAGGGGTGCGCCGTGCCTATGCGCCCTTCGAGGCCGACATCCGCTCCGGCACCGCCGACGTCTATCGTCACGAAATGCCCGGTGGCCAGTACACTAACCTGCGCGAGCAGGCGCGCGCGATGGGCATTGAGCATCGTTGGGGTGAGGTATCGAAAGCCTATGCGGATGTCAACCTGCTGTTCGGTGACATCGTCAAGGTGACGCCGACCTCGAAGGTTGTCGGCGACATGGCGCTGTTCATGGTCGCGCACGGCCTGACGCCGGAGGATGTGAAGAATCCGGCGCGCGAGATCGCCTTTCCCGATTCTGTCATCTCGCTCATGAAGGGTGAACTGGGTTTCCCGGCCGATGGTTTCCCCGCCGATCTGCAAAAGAAAGTCCTCAAGGGCGAAAAACCCATGGCGGGTCGCGCCGGCGACTTCCTGCCTCCGGTCGACCTCGAGGCGAAGCGCGCCGAGGCCGAGAAGGCAACCGGCCACAAGATCGGTGACAACGATCTTGCCTCCTACCTCATGTACCCGAAGGTGTTTCGCGACTATGCGACGCACCGCGCCCACTACAGCGACGTTTCGCTGCTGCCGACGCCGGCCTTCTTCTACGGCCTGCAGGCGGGCGAGGAAATCACCGTCGACCTCGAACGCGGCAAAAACCTGATCATCTCGCAACAGGGCACGGCGGGACCCGACGAAGAAGGCATGGTCAAGGTCTTCTTCGAGCTCAACGGCCAGTCGCGCGTGATCCGCGTGCCGAAGGCCGGTCTGGCGAACATCAAGGCCAAGCCGCAGGCCGAGGACGGTAATCCGAAGCACGTCGGTGCGCCGATGCCGGGCACCATCGCGACCGTCGCGGCGCATGCCGGCCAGAAGGTGGTGAAGGGGGAACCGCTCGTCTCCATCGAGGCGATGAAGATGGAGACGATGCTGACCGCCGAGCGCGATGGTACGGTGCATGCCGTCCATGTGCGCCACGGCGAAGCGGTGAATGCCAAGGATCTGCTGATCGAGTTCGCCTGACGCTCCTTGCCGCCATGACGGGCTGACATGCTCACCTTCCATCAGAGCCACTGGGGCATTGACCAATGGGTGAGTTATCTCCGTGACAAGGAGATACCCGTGCTGCCGAGCAGCCAGGCGGCGATGACGGCCTTGCGCGACGAGGCGCTCGATGAGCATGAGCACATGTCGCCGCGCCAGCTGACCGATTTCGCCTATTCCGATCCCTATCTCGCCCTCAAGCTGCTGCGCAATGCAGAACATCGGCGCTCGCGCCGCCTCGGCCAGGAAACCACCACGGCGCTGGCCGCCGTGCTGCAGCTCGGCTACGACGACATGCTGCACCTCGTCTGTGACAGCGTGATCACCGATGACACGATCGCGGGCGCGAATGATTGCGTCGCGCATGCCGTCATGTCAGCCCATATCGCGCGATCGTGGGCGCTCTACCGCGCCGACATCTCGCCGGACGAGGTGACGCTGGCGGCACTGCTCTCCGATGCCGGTGAATTGCTGCTCTGGCATTTCGCGCCGGAACTGCCGCTGAAGGCCGAGGAGGAGCTGCACTCCGGCCGTGCCCAGCGCACCCTCAAGGCGCAGCAGCAGGCGCTCGGCTTCACCTTCAAGCAGCTGACGCTTACGCTGGCGCAGGCGTGGGAGCTGCCGACTCTGCTCGGCATGCTGATCCGCGGCACCGATACGCCGCGTGCGAACATCGCCCGGCTCGCCATCGACACCGCGCGCCATATCATCGCCGACAGCCATAACGCCGCGCTGCCTTCCGATCTCGTCAACATCCACAATGTGGTGCAGGGCGCCACCTATGCCCAGCTGGTATCGCCGCTGCCGATTCCCGAGGACGACAAGCAGGCGATCCTCGCGGCGGTCGAGCAGGGGCAGGTGACCAAGCTCGACGATCCGCCTGCGGCTTGATGCCGTCCCGCCAGCGCCGACTTTTGGTCTAGCCGCTGTTGCGCAGGCCGGCGGCAACCCCGTTGATGGTGAGGTGGATGCCGCTGCGCACGCGCTTGTCGTCGCTCCAGGGCGGGCCGGACCGATAGCGCCGCAACAGTTCGACCTGCAGGTGGTTGAGCGGGTCGAGGTAGGGCTGGCGATTGCGCAGCGAGCGCTGCAGCAGCGGGTTGTTTTCCAGTAGCGCCTGCTGGCCGGTGATGGCGAACAGCGCGGTGATGGTGGAATGCAGTTCCGCCTTCAACCGCGCGAAGATCGTCTCGCGCAACTCGGGGTCCTGCACCAGCCCGGCATAGCGCTCGGCGAGAGCAAGATCGGTCTTGGCCAGCAGCATGTCCATGTTGGCCAGCAGCGTGCGGAAGAAACCCCACTCGCGCACCATGCGTTGCAGGAGTTCCAGGCCCTTGCCGGCGCGTTTGGCCTGGTAGGCCTCGAACGCGCTGCCGAAACCGTACCAGCCGGGGAGCATCAGCCGGCACTGCGACCACGAGAACACCCAGGGAATCGCGCGCAGATCCTCGATTGCGGTGGTCTTCTTGCGCGAGGCCGGACGGCTGCCGATGTTGAGTTGGGCGATCTCGCTGATGACGGTGGATTCCCAGAAATAGCGCTCGAAGCCGGGCGTCTCATAGACGAGGGCGCGGTAGGCGCGAAACGCACTCTCCGCCAGCTCGGCCATCGCGGCGAGACAGTCCGGCTGCGGGTCGTCGTACACCTGCGGCAGCAAGGTAGCTTCGAGCGTGGCGGCGACGAGCACTTCGAGGTTGCGGCGGCCGAGCTCCGGGTTCGCGTACTTCGAGGCGATCACCTCACCCTGCTCGGTGATGCGGATCGCGCCCTGCACGGCGCCGGCCGGCTGCGCGAGAATGGCCTCGTAGCTCGGGCCGCCGCCGCGGCCGACGGTGCCGCCGCGGCCATGGAACAGCCGCAGCCGCAGATGGTGCTTGCGGAAGACATCCACCAGCGTGATCTCGGCGCGGTAGAGCGACCAGTTCGACATCAGGAAGCCGCCATCCTTGTTGCTGTCCGAGTAACCCAGCATGACCTCCTGCAACCCGCCCCGCTCGTCGATGAGGCGCTTGTAGGCGGGCAGCGCGAAGAGATGGTCCATCACTGCACCGCAGCGTTCGAGGTCGCCGATGGTCTCGAACAAAGGCACGATATTGACGTCGAGTTCGCCCTCGCGTGGCCGCAGCAGGCCGACTTCCTTGAGCAGCAGCGCAACTTCGAGGATGTCGGAAACGCCCTCGTTTTTCGAGATGATGACGTTCTGGATCGCGGCCTTGCCGTAGAGACGGTGCATGTCCCGCGCGGCGTGGAAAATTGCCAGCTCGGCCGTTGTTTCCTCGGAGTAGGTCCAGTAGGGCGAGGCGAGCAGGCGCGGTGTGGCGAGCTCGGCGAGCAGCAGCGCGATGCGGCCGGCCTCGCTGCGCTTTTCGTACTCGGTGCCGGGGCGTGCGGCCTCGAACAGTTCATGCACCGTGCGCGCATGGACGTCGGAGTTCTGGCGCAGGTCGAGCGGCGCGAGGTGAAAACCGAAGATCCCGATGGCGCGGCGCAGGCGGCGCAGGCGGCCGCGCGCCATCAACGCGGCACCATTGCTTTTCAGTGAATGGTCGATGATGTCGAGCTCGGCGGCGAACTCGGCGCAGTTCGCATAGGGCGGAGCGTCGGCGACGGCATGGCGCAAGGCTTCCAGATGGTCGAGTTCGCGTGCCGTTGCAGCCAGTCGCGCGTAGATGCCGGTAATGGCACGCCGGTAGGGCTCGTCGTCGCGGTGCGGGTTGCGGTCCGGCGAGGCGGTGGCCAGCGCTCTGAGTTCCGGCGAGACCGTGACGAGCAGGTCGGATGACGACAGCTCGCCGCCAAGCAGATGCACCTGCTCGAGGTAGTAGACGAAAGCCTTGCGACTTTGGGCGTTGAGGGCACTGCGCAGGATCTCGGCAGTGACGAAGGGATTGCCGTCACGGTCGCCGCCGATCCACGAGCCGGGCCGCAGGAATGCCGGTAACGGCACCCCGGCGAGATCCTCGATGCCGTTGTGCAGGCGCGGCAGTTCGCGCAGGAAGGTCGTGTCGTAGTAGGACAGCGCGTTGTTGACCTCGTCCATCACCGATAGCTTGACCTCGCGCAGCATGCGCGTCTGCCAGAGGATCAGCACGGCGCGCCGCAAGGATTCTTCGTTTTCGGCGAGCTCGTCGGGCGTCAGTGGCGCGCGGTCGCGCGCGTCGAGCAGACGCGCGATCTGCCATGAACGGTCGAGGATGCTCTTGCGCTGTACCTCGGTCGGGTGCGCGGTCAGCACCGGCGCGATGTCGGCGCGGGCGAAGAAGTCCGCGAGTGAATCCTTGCCAATGCCCAGTTCGGCGGCGCGTGACGCTGCATGGATATAGCTGCCGGGACGCGGCGGCGAACCGGCCAACTCATGCGCACGGCCGCGGCGGATGCGATGCTGGTCCTCGGCGATGTTGGCGAGATGCGAGAAGAAGCTGAAGGCCCTCACCACGAGATTGGTGTGCTCGCGCGTCAGGTTGTTGAGCAGTGTGTCGAGTTCCTGTTCGGCGGCCGGGTCGTGATTGCGGTGGAGCTGGATCGAGAGCTGGCGGATGCGCTCGACCAGGTTGAACACCGTTGCGCCTTCCTGGTCGCGGATGACGTCGCCGAGCAGCCGGCCGAGCAGCCGGATGTCGGCAAACAGAGGGGCGTCCTTGTCGTCGGACTGCAAGGCGGATGTTGGGTGAATGCTAGAATTTCCCCCGTTTGAGGATTTGGCTGCGGCTGAATCGTTCATGGTTTTCTCGTCCATCGGAAATCAAGTGACCACTACCCCTGAACGCATCGTTATCGCTACCCGTGAATCGCGCCTCGCCCTGTGGCAGGCGGAGCACGTGCGCAGCCTTTTGCAGAAATTATATCCGTCCTGCAGTGTCGAACTGCTCGGCATGACGACGCGCGGCGACCAGATCCTCGACCGGCCGCTCGCCAAGGTCGGCGGCAAAGGCCTGTTCGTCAAGGAACTCGAGACGGCATTGCTCGACCGCAGTGCCGATATCGCGGTGCATTCGATGAAGGACGTGCCGATGGTGCTCGAACCCGAATTCGCGCTCGTCGCGATCGGCCCGCGCGAGGTGCCCTACGACGCCTTCATTTCGAACAAGTACGAACGCATCGAGGACCTGCCGCCCGGCGCGGTGGTCGGCACCTCGAGCCTGCGGCGCGAGGCGCAGCTGCGCGCGATGTATCCCTACCTCGCCGTTTCCAGCCTGCGCGGCAACCTCGATACGCGCCTGCGCAAGCTCGACGAGGGCCAGTACGACGCGATCATCCTCGCTGCCGCCGGTCTGACGCGGCTCGGCTTGAAGGAGCGCATCCGCTCGACCATTCCTGCCGAGGCTTCGCTGCCGGCGGCCGGGCAGGGTGCGCTGGGCATCGAGGCGCTGTCCGACCGCCCGGAATTGGCGGCATGGATTGCCCCGCTCAACGATCCGGCCACGGCCGCCTGCGTACGTGCCGAGCGCGCCGTGTCGCGCGCGCTGGCCGGCAGTTGCGAAGTTCCGCTGGGGGCCTATGGCGAGTTCGACAACGGCACGCTGCGCTTGCGCGGACTGGTGGCGACACCCGACGGCACGCGCATCGCACGCGCCGAACACCGCGGCCCGGCCGCCGATCCGGAAGCGCTTGGCCTCAAACTGGTCGCCGACCTGCGCGCGCAGGGCGCCAACGAAATTCTCGCGGCCCTTGGATAAACCCCTGCAAAAGTCGGCGCTGACGGGACGGCACATCGTCGTCACGCGGCCGGCCGGGCAGGCAACGCATCTCGCCGCTGCGCTGGTCGCGCAGGGCGCCCATCCGGTGCTGTTCCCCGTGCTGGCGATCGAGGCTCTCGCCGATGTCACGCCGATCCTCGATGCCGCGATCCGGCTCGACCAGTACGACTGGGCGATGTTCGTCAGCCCGAACGCCGTCGACAAGGCGCTGGCGGTGATTCTTGCCCAGCGGCAATGGCCGGCCGGCGTGCGTGTCGCGACCGTCGGCCACAGCAGCGAGGAAGCCTTGGCACGCCACGGCATCGGCAACGTCGTCGCGCCCACTGAACGCTTCGATTCCGAGGCGCTGCTGGTCCTGCCTGAATTTGCCGACGTGAAAGAGAAGCGCGTCATCATCTTCCGCGGCGATGCCGGGCGCGACCTGTTCGGCGATACGCTGAAAGAGCGTGGTGCCACGGTGGATTACCTGACCTGCTATCGACGTACTCGACCGATCCTCGATCCCGCGCCGCTGCTCAAATTGTGGAGCGAGGGCAGCCTCGACGCGATGACGGTAACCAGCAGCGAAGGCCTGCGCAATCTTTATGAAATGGTCGGCAAGCTCGGCCAGGGCTGGCTGAAAAACACACCGACTTTCGTGCCGCATGCGCGCATCGCCGAGCAGGCGCGTGCCCTTGGGCTGCATAATGTGGTGCAAACCGGTCCCGCCGACGCGGGCTTGCTCGCCGGTCTGAACGATTATTTCTCACGGCCATGAACGAAGAACGCAAGACTGAAACCTCTGCTCTCGTCACCCCGACACCCGTGCGGGAAACGCCAGCCACCGCCAAGCCGTTGGCGCTCTGGCTTGCCGCATTGGCTCTGGTGGGCGTGGTGGTGCTGGGTGGCCTGGCCTGGCAGGGCAGCCAGCGTGCGGAGAGTACGCGCGAGGAACTGGCGCGCCGGCTGACGGAGAGCGATGCCGTACAGCGCGAAGCGCTGGTGCATGCCCGGCAGAATCGCGAGGCACTCGACGCACTGCAGGGCAAGGTCGGTGCGCTCGAGGCGCAATTGGCGGAGACGCAGAGCCAGCAAGTGGCTTTGCAGTCGATGTACCAGGAGATGTCGCGCGTGCGCGACGACCGCCTGCTGGCCGAGATCGAGCAGGATGTTGCCATCGCCGCGCAGCAGTTGCAGCTGGCGGGCAACATCGAGGCGGCGTTGATCGCCCTGCAGGGCGCCGAGACGCGCCTGGCGAAGAGCGCCCAGCCGCAATTCCTGCCCCTGCGCAAGCTGATCGCGCGCGACATCGAGCGGCTCAAGGCGCTGCCCGGTGCCGATGTGACCGGCATCGCCCTCAAGCTCGACCTGTTGTTGAACGCGGTGCCGGGACTGCCGCTCGCTTTCGAGCAGCGTCCCGCCGTGCCGCCGAAACCGAAAAAAGGCCCGCCCACTCACAGCCCCGCCCTCCCGGGCGGAGAGACTGCCAGTGCCGTCGCACCAACGCCGACTTTCGACAGCATGGTACGCAGCTGGCTCGGCGAGGTCTGGCACGAGTTGCGGCAACTGGTACGCATCGAGCGCATCGACCGGCCTGATCCCGGCCTGCTCGCGCCGCGCGAAACCTTCTTCCTGCGCGAGAACCTGCGTCTGCGCCTGCTGTCGGCGCGCCTCGCGCTGCTGGCACGCGATGGCCGCAGTTTCCAGAGTGACCTGAAGCAGGCGGACGAGTGGCTGACGCAGTATTTCGATACCGGCGCGCCCGTCGTCAAGGATGCGCAGGCGACGCTGCGCAACCTCGTCAAGCTCGACGTCATGCGCGAACCGGTCGAACTGAACGAGACACTCTCCGCGCTGCGCAACTTCAAGCTGGCGCGCGACAAACGCTGAACATGAAAACGCTTTTCTGGTTGCTGACCCTGGCCGCGCTGGCAATCGGCACTGCGCTGCTCGGCCGGTTGACCGACGGCTACGTACTTTGGGTGCTGCCGCCCTGGCGCGCCGAGATTTCCTTCAACCTCTTCGTGCTGCTGCAGTTCGTCGCACTGATCAGCGTCTACCTGCTGCTGCGGCTGATCGTCAATACGCTGCGCCTGCCCTCCGTCGTCAATGCCTTCCGCGCGCGCCGCGCGCAGCGGCGCAAGGAACGTGCGGCCGCCGAAGCGCTGCGCCTGTTCTGGGAAGGCCGCTACAGCCAGGTGCTGAAGAGCGCCGAACTGGTCGCGGGCGAACAAGTCGGCGCTGACGGGACGGCAGCGGCAACCTCCGGAGCGACCGACGCGGCGGGCATCGCGACACTGGCCGCGCTCAAGGCTGCGCATGCACTGCGCGACCCGGAACGGATCGCCATCTGGCAGCGGCGGGCGGCGGCGCTCGATGCCGCGGGATGGCGCAACGCGCGCCTGATGGCGGAAATCCGCATCGCCCTCGACGCCCGCGATTTCGCCACGGCCCAGCATGCGCTCGAGCAGTTGGGCACCAAGGAGCGGCGGCAGGTTTCCGTCCAGCGCTTCGCGTTGCGACTGGCGCAGGGCAAGGGCGACTGGGCCGAGATGCAGCGCCTGGCACGCCAGCTCGAAAAGCACAAGGTGCTGCTGCCCGAACAGGCACAGCCGCTGCGGCTCTATGCCTATCACGGCATGCTCGACGCCTTGCAGGACGATCCAGTGCAACTCGTGCGTTTCTGGCGCGACATGCCGGCCGCCGATCGGCTCGACACGCGCCTGGCCCAGCGCGCCGCGTGGGCGCTTGCGAATGCCGGACACTGCGCCGAAAGTGCACAGCTGATCGAGGACTATCTCGACGAGCGCTGGGAGTCGTCGTTGCTGGAACCCTACGCGGACTGCAAGGGAGGCGATCTGCTCGGACGCATCGCGCACGGCGAGAAATGGCTCCATGAACATCCACAGGATGCACTGCTGCTGCTGGCGCTCGGCCGGCTCTGCATGCAGCAGCAGCTGTGGGGCAAGGCGCAGAGCTTCCTCGAAGCCTCGCTGGCGGTGGCGCCGAGCTGCGCCGCGCACATCGAACTGGCGCGCCTGTTCGACCGGCTGGAGCGTTCCGACGAAGCCAACCGCCACTATCGCGCAGCGGCGCAGTGCCAGAACACGAAACCTCAGTTCCAGTCGCGCGGAATCAGGAAATCGGTGTAAAGCTTTTCCTCGGGCGAGCCCGGCACCGGGTGCCAGTCGTAGCGCCACTTCACGATGGGGGGCAGCGACATCAGGATCGCTTCCGTGCGCCCGCCCGACTGCAGGCCGAAGAGCGTGCCGCGATCCCAGACCAGATTGAATTCGACGTAGCGCCCGCGCCGGTAGGCTTGGAAGTCGCGCTCGCGCTCGCCGTAGACCATATCCCGACGCGTTTCGCAGATCGGCAGATAAGCCGCAGTGAACTGGTCGCCGACGCTTTGCGTGAGCGCGAAGCAGCGTTCGAAGCTACCCTCGTTCAGATCGTCGTAGAAAATGCCGCCGATGCCACGCGGTTCATTGCGGTGCTTCAGGAAGAAGTACTCGTCGCACCATTGCTTGTAGCGCGCATGCACGTCGGTACCGAAGGGATCGAGCGCAGCCTTGCAGGCGCGATGAAAGTGGATGCAGTCTTCCGCGAAGCCGTAGTAGGGCGTGAGGTCCATGCCGCCGCCGAACCACCAGACGGGATCTTCATCCGGCTTCGTCGCGATGAAGCAGCGGACGTTCAGATGCGTGGTCGGACAATACGGATTGCGCGGGTGCAGCACCAGCGAGACACCCATGGCTTCCCAGCTTCTGCCGGCGAGTTCCGGGCGGTGCGCGGTGGCCGAGGCAGGCAGCTTGTCGCCGGTGACATGCGAGAAATTGACGCCGCCGCGCTCGAAGAAATCGCCCTCTTCGATCAGGCGCGAGACGCCTCCGCCACCCTGTGGACGCGTCCACTCGTCGCGGCGAAAAGGCTGGCCGTCGAAGCGCTCGAGTTCGCTGACGATCTGGTCTTGCAGGCCGGTGAAATAGGCCTTGACAGCCGAGTTGTCGATCACCGCTTGATGGCGCGAAAACCGATGTCGCGGCGGAACTGCATGCCGTCGAAGCGGATGCCGTCGGCGATCTCGTAGGCGCGCTTCTGAGCGCTCTTCACCGTGTCACCGAGCGCGGTGACGCAGAGCACGCGGCCGCCGGCCGTGACGACGTGACCGTCCCTTTCCGAGGTGCCGGCATGGAAGACGTGCGCGTCGTCGGCGGTTTTGCCGAGGCCGGAAATGATGTCGCCCTTGCGCGGCGTTTCCGGATAGTTATGCGCGGCGAGGACGACACCCAGCGCGACGCGGCGGTCCCAGTCGGTCTCGATCTTGTCGAGCCGGCCATCGATGGCGGCATCGACGAGTTCGGTCAGGTCGCTCTTGAGGCGCAGCATGATCGGCTGCGTTTCCGGGTCGCCCATGCGGCAGTTGAATTCGAGCACTTTCAACGAACCATCCGGCTTGATCATCAGGCCGGCATAGAGAAATCCGGTGAACAGGATGCCATCCTTCTCCATGCCGTGGATGGTCGGCATGATGACTTCACGCATCACGCGTGCGTGAATGGCCGGCGTGACCACCGGGGCCGGCGAATAGGCACCCATGCCGCCGGTGTTGGGGCCTTCGTCGTTGTCCTTGAGGCGCTTGTGGTCCTGGCTGGTGGCGAGTGCCAGCGCATGATGGCCGTCGGCCATGACGATGAAGCTGGCTTCCTCGCCGTCGAGGAATTCCTCGATCACCACGCGGCTGCCGGCACTACCCAGCTTGTTGCCGGACAGCATGTCGTCGATGGCGCGATGTGCTTCGTCGATCGTCAGCGCAACGACCACGCCCTTGCCGGCGGCAAGGCCATCGGCCTTGATGACGATGGGCGCACCTTCGGCATTGACATAGGCGTGTGCCGCGGCGGCATCGGTGAAGGTGGAGAACTTCGCGGTCGGGATACCGTGCCGGCTCATGAACTGCTTGGCGAAGTCCTTCGAGCTTTCGAGCTGGGCGGCTGCTTTCGTCGGGCCGAAGATGCGCAGACCGGCAGCACGGAAGGCATCGACGATGCCAGCCGCAAGTGGAGCTTCAGGGCCGACGACCGTAGCGTGGATGCCGTTGTCGCGCGCGAAGGCGACCAGCTGATGGATGTCGGTGAGCGGCAGGTTTTCCAGACCATCCTCATGCGCGGTGCCGGCATTGCCGGGTGCGACGTAGATCTTCTGCACCTTTGGCGACTGCGCCAGCCGCCAGGCCAGCGCGTGTTCGCGACCGCCGGAACCGATGACGAGGAGTTTCATGACGCGCTTACCTCAATGGCGGAAATGGCGGAAGCCGGTGAACACCATCGCGATGTTCTGCTCGTCGGCGGCCGCGATGACTTCCGCATCGCGCACCGAGCCGCCGGGCTGGATCACCGCCGTGGCGCCGGCCTTGGCCAGCACGTCGAGGCCGTCGCGGAAAGGGAAGAAGGCGTCGGAGGCAACCACCGAGCCGACGACGGTGAGCTTGTTGTTCTCGGCCTTGATCGCGGCGATGCGCGCCGAATCGACGCGGCTCATCTGGCCGGCGCCGACGCCGACGGTCATTTCGTCCTTGCAGTAGACGATGGCGTTCGACTTGACGTACTTGGCGACCTTCCAGGCAAACAGCAGGTCGCGCATTTCCTGCTCGGTGGGCACGCGCTTGGTGACGACCTTGATATCCGCTTGCGTGATGCGCGCCTCGTCGGCCGTTTGCACCAACAGGCCGCCGCCGACACGCTTGTAGTCGAATACGCCGCTGGTTTTGCCCATCGGCACGACCAGCACGCGCAGGTTCTGCTTGGCGGCGAACACGGCGCGTGCTTCGGCGGTGATTTCCGGCGCGATGATGACTTCGGCGAACTGGCCGGAAACGGCTTCGGCCGTCGCCTTGTCGATCGCGCAGTTGAAGGCGATGATGCCGCCGAAAGCTGAGGTCGGGTCGGTGGTGAAGGCGCGGCGATAGGCTTCTTCCGCCGTGGCGCCGAGCGCGACGCCGCAGGGGTTGGCGTGCTTGACGATGACGCAGGCCGTGACATCGTCGAACGCCTTGACGGCTTCCCACGCAGCGTCGGCATCGCCGATGTTGTTGTAGGAGAGTTCTTTGCCCTGCAGTTGTTCATACGAGGCGATGCTGCCGGTGACGGGGTTCGGCTCCTTGTAGAACGCCGCCTGCTGGTGCGGGTTCTCGCCGTAGCGCATGGTGTCGACCTTGTCGAAGGCCAGCTGCAGGCGCTCGGGGAAGGTAGCCGGCTTGTTGTCGGCGTCGAGCGCGGTGAGCCAGTTGGCGATGGCCGAGTCGTAGCGTGCGGTATGCACGAAGGCTTTCTTGGCCAGCGCGAAGCGCGTGGCGGCGGAGATCGCGCCGCCGCTGACCTTCATCTCGGCGATGATGCCGGCGTAGTCGGCCGGTTCGACGACGACCGCGCAGCCGCCCTGTTCGTTGCCGTGGTTCTTCGCCGCGGCGCGCACCATGGTCGGGCCGCCGATGTCGATGTTCTCGATCGCATCTTCCAGCGTGCAGTCCTTCTTGGCGATCGTCTGCTGGAACGGGTAGAGGTTGACGACGACGAGGTCGATGGTCGGGATGCCGTGCTTGGCCATCGTCGCGGCGTGCGCGGCATTGCCGCGGATGCCGAGGATGCCGCCGTGCACCTTCGGGTGCAGCGTCTT
>ERZ1645187.3392-NODE-3392-length-13424-cov-8.319545_pt1 | contig 13424 bp, 15 predicted proteins | sample MGYA00575352_ERZ1645187 | MGnify/ENA primary metagenome ERZ1645187 (study PRJEB40837, sample SAMN11349314) | freshwater sediment metagenome | isolation source: river sediment | host: Sediment | place: India: Wazaribad , New Delhi | collected 2017-02-21 ...
CGTTCTGCGTGGCTTCTTTCACCTCCCGCGCCGTTCGATCTCGATCCAGCAGGCGTTGGTTTTCCGTTTGATCGAACCGATAGCGCATATCCTGGAGCAGCGCGGTCATCGTGCGCAGTTCATCGGCATACGTCGGGTCATCGCCCCGCCGGACGTTCGGCGCTTCCGTCCGCGCCCTGACGGACGAGGGGGGAGAAGGCTGCAGCTCCAGCAGCCCGTACAGACCCCCGAGCGCCGCGACGCTCAGGCCGATGACGGCCCATTTACTGGTTGAGAACCAGGGGAGTGGCATGGGGGATCACCGCTTGGTTGAAGGGTTGTGCCGTGACGACGGCCCAAACCGTCCCGTTATGGCCGCTCCCGGCGGGTTCCAGCGTGGGGTGGAGCGCGGCGGCAAACAGCAGGCGCCCGCGTAAGGCCTTGGGTTCGAAGGGGATGGCCATCGATCCGCCGTTGTAAACGCCCAGCGCCGTCACATGCAGGTGGCCCGCTTTCCACTGCTGCAAGGGGCGAATGGTCAGGCTCGCGACGGGTAGCCGAACCCAATCACGGACGTCGAACGGCCGCACGGCGACCGGCGTGGCCTCGAGCTTCGGAATCAAGCGAGCAGGCCCGGTGTAATGGGCGAGCGCAAAGCGCGCCAGGGCCGCGTAATCCGCTCGGCCCTGGCCTTTCGCGCCGGCCCCGCCCGGCTGGAGAAAATCGGGGATCAACGCGCCAGCCGCCGCTTCCAGCCGGGCGTGGTCGGTCGGCGCATTCGCCTTGGCGTCAGCGGTCGCCTCCAGAACGGGATCGTGCAGAGTCAGGCGTTCCGGCGCCGCGCCCTCCGCCTGGGCCGACACATCCAGTTGGTACAGCGTGCCGCCGACGGCCGTGGCCAAGACCCGAACCGGCGCAAAGGGTTCGCGCGCGAGCCAGTGGAGTTGCCCCGTGGGGGAGAGCACGATGCGGGATGGCCGGGCCACCGTCTGGGGAATGTCGAGATCCGCGATCGGCTCGGGAAAATCGATGCGCCGTTCCGCATCCACTTTCAGGGCCACCGGAATGGGATTGCCTTGCCAGACGGCCTGCGCTGCCGGCGCGGGGATCGGCGCCGGGGCGGCCGAAGGCGGTTCAGGCGAAACCGCCGCCGCCACCTCGGCAGGCCCACCCGAGATCGTGTGCTGGGTCGTGACAGAGCCCAGGGTGGTCTCACCGATCTTCGGCACCGTGGACCTCAGGGGCTGGCCCCCATTCGGAGATTGGGCCTGAACCGCCGTGAGTGCCATCGTCAAGGCCATGACCCCAGCGGGCCTGACCCCACAGGGTGCGAGAATCGCAAACCGGCGCCGAGCAGACATCGTCACCATACTCCTGCGGATTAACTCGCCACTGCGTCAGCCGGTTGAGGCCCCGGTGGCAGGTAGCAGTCAAACGCGAGCTGAAAGGGATTCGATTCGAGCGGCACCGCGTAATGCACGATGCGCACGGGATAGTGATAGCGACGATTGCGCGTTTCGATGCCCTTGACGTGTTCTTCCAGGTCGAACTCCAGATGGACCTCCCAGGCATCCTTGCCCAGGCGAATCACGTTTTTCGGATCGAAGAGGCCATCGGTCGCCGGCAACAGCCGTCGCGTGCGGCCGGCATACAGACTCTCATTGCGTTGCTTGTGCAGCCTGAGGTCGGCCATGCACCGTTCGGTGATGTAATGACGCTCGGCCTCCAGATTGACCAGATAATCCTGGGCGCAATCCGTGTGGCAATAATGGAGCTGGGTCATCAGATTTTCGGCAAACGCAAACACGTTCGCCGGCCAAATCTCATTCGGTTTGATCAGCTGCGGACGGCTCAAATCGGGCGGCACATGGACGTTTAACAAGGTGGGCATCCGCAACCAACCCACCCCGAACAGCGCCAGTAAAATCATCAGGAGGTAGATGATGCGATCGCGGTATCGCAGCTGTTGCTCGAGTTGGCTGAGGTGGGTCTTGGCGTCGGACATGGCGGTGGTCTCTCGGAGGCTCGCCGATCAGGCCGAGGGGGCGCGCGGGACGCGCCGGGGACGATGGCGGCTGTACTGATAGCGGCGCCCGGGCTGGATGAAGGCCGCCCCCTGGGCGGTTTTCCGATGCCGTTCAAAATACAAGGGCTTGCCGGCCCGGTGGTGGTGGATGCGGCGCAACAGGGCATACGCCAGCGCCAGCCACCCCACCAACCCGATGGCTAAAACCACGGGTGACCGTAACCACAGCGTCAAACCGATCAGGGCCACAACGGCGGCCGCGCCCGATTGATACAGGGCGGCTTTGATTTCGGTCCAGGTGCAGCCGAAATACACCAGCGGTTCGCGATCCAGTTGGTCGAGCGTCTGGTCGGGTTTCATGGCGGCGCGCTCAGCCGATGGTGATGTTGGGATTGATGGTGAGGTTGTTCATCCACTCCATGACCAAGGCGATGAGCACGGCCGCGACCACCAGCACGGCGACGATGAAGGCCACATTTTTAATGAACAGGCCCCATTCGCCGTGGCGCCGGGCATCGCTGACGGCGGTGAAGACATCCGCGACCCCGCCCATCACGCCGAATCCGATCATGACGACACCGCCGGCGATGGCCATCATGATCAGCACGGTGATGACCTTCACCAGGAAGGGCTTATCCGTCATGGAGCTGGGCAGAATCTTGTCCAGCGCGAAATTACCGCTGGCGGCTTGGGCCTGGGCCAACTCCGGTACCACCAGCACGCACACCAGGACGGCCAGGAGCAGACCCGTCGTCGGGCGGAGCGGCGGTAGCACGCGGCGGACCACCGCCCGCCACCCTTCACGCGCCCAGGACAGCGGGGGAGACAAAGGCATCAACATCATGAGTAGAAGACTCCCAAAACAGAAACCAACACCAGGAACGCCGCTACCACGAGTAGCAGCACGTGCGGCGCGCGCGCGAAATCGCCGCTGCGCACCGCTTCCGAACCGACGTGCAGCAGCCAGCCCAGAACCAGGACGGTCCCCACCGCGACGCACACCGCGATCAAACTCCCCGCGATCGCCGGCGCCCGCAGGTGCGTGGCGGCGAAAAAGGCGCTCAACACTTCGTTCATCGCCCCGGAGGCGGCCACCGCCAGCCCTTCCCCCCACCGCGCGCTCGGAGGACCCACGATCAACGCCGCCGCGCCAGAGCCGCCCCCGCCGGCGCGGGCGGCGCGGCGTGGACGACCCGATGGCGCTCGTTGAGATATTCAGCGCTCCGCTGGCGGGTCAGCCGCAATTGCTCCAGGAGCGCGCCATAGTTAAAGGTGACGGACGAGCGATCCGACGCATAGCGGTGCGCCAGGCGCTCGGTGTGGTCGATCAGGTAATCCAGCTCCTGGACCAGGGATGCGATATCGGCTTGCTGTCGGGCTTCATCCACCAGGGGTGCGGCCGCGCTCAAGGCGGGTATCCCGAAGGCGAGCGCCAGAACCGCCGCCGGACGACAAAAGGAAGGCGTGATCACGATCATGATGGCGGCTCGCTGTTGACGCGGCGGGCCAGATGCGCCACGACCCGCCTCACGTATTGTTGGGTTTCGGGATAAGGGGGAATTTGCCGGCCGTAGCGGTCGACTCGGTGTTCTCCGGCGTTGTAGCCGGCGAGAGCCAGCGTCAAATCGCCGTTGAAATAGCGCAGCAACCAGCCGAGATAGCGCGTCCCGGCCCGCAGGTTGCGCTCCGGATCCGTCCGCGCCGCGCGGGGCAATCCGAAGCGCTCCGCCGTTTCAGGCATCAGTTGCATCAGGCCCACCGCGCCCTTCGGTGAAACCGCCCTGTCGTCGTAACGGGACTCCACCGCGACGACGGCATGCACCAGGGCCGCGGGCAGGCCTTCTTCCGCCGCCACCCTTTCGATCAGCTCGGACCAGTTCGCCGCCGCCGGATACCGGTGGCGGGAGATCGGAGGGCCACGATCAGCCGGGATCCGGGTGAAGGGGCCGCGCGGCGTGGCCTGGAGGGCCACCGCCAGTTGGTAGGCAGCCGCATTGATCGTGATGCGGGGCTGAGACGCCGCCCGCAACGGCAAGGTGGCGGGGTCCCAGCGCAACGCCAAGGGGCCGACGTACAAGGTCAGTCCCGCGTGTTGGCCGGCGGCCAAGACCGTTTCCATGGCTTCTCGCGTCGCGGGGTAGACCGTTTCACACCGCGACCCCAGGCATAATCGCACCGTCCAGGGCCACGGCGTCGGCTCGCGCGCGTAGGCCGACTGCCGACCCGACACACGTAACGCCCTGTGATACAGACTTTCTCCGGAAAGACCGTGCTGGGCGGCGATCAGCCGGTAGACGGGAGGAATGTCCGCCTGGGCCGATGCCATCCAGAGACCGGCGAGCAAGGCGCACGAAACCAGGGTATGGCGATGGGTCGGGTTCATGGCTCGCTTCCCACGTCGCTGTAGTCACGCATTCGATCCCGGGGTTCTTCGGCAGGGAGCGCGCTGGCCCGCTCCAAGCGACGCGCTTCGCTCAGGGCCAGACGGGGGTCCGCGCGGTGTTGTCGGTAGCGGTGGTAATACGCCAGCACGCGGCGGACGTAGTTTTGGGTTTCGCGATAAGGCGGGATTTGATGGCCATATTTTTGTACCGCGCCTTCACCCGCGTTATAGCCCGCGATGGCCAATGGCAACGAGCCATTGAAAGTACGAATCAACCACTTCAGATACTGGATCCCGGCCCGGATACTTTTGGCCGGATCGGTCCGTTCCCACGGCTGGAGCCCGAAGCGTTGCCCGGTTTCCGGAATGATTTGCATCAGGCCCACGGCCCTCTTGGAGGAAGCCGCGGCGGGCCGGTAGCCCGATTCCTGGGTGATGACGGCGTGGATCAGTGCGGGATCGACCCCCTCGCTGAGGGCAATGGCATCGATCAACGGCGTGTAATAGGCGCGCCGCTCGGCCAGCGATGTCGACCGGGGCTTCCGGTCGCTCGCGGGACTCGGGATCGTGACCGGCATCGGCGGCGGGACCGCTCCCGTGATCGCCCTACCCCCCGCCGTCAGCGATGACGAGGATCGGGGGTCAAACAGATCGGCCATCACGCGGCTTCCGGGATTTTCCGCGGAGCGCGCTCGTCCGGCGACCGGCGCGGGCGGGTCGGAACACGCAGCCAGCAAAGAGGCGAGCAGGATCATGGCCGCACGGCCCCGATCACCACTGCGAAACCAACGCGCCATGGCGGCGTAACAGCGCGACCGGCGGCTGGGACGTGGCCATGCCGTCAAACATCAAGGCGTCAAACCGCCGAGGCTCCAAACGGCTCTCTTCCCGAGCGTGGCGGGCGGCATCACCGGGCCGATTTTTCAACCACGCCACAAAGGCGTGGTTATCCTGAAATCCCCGGCCGTAAACATGGATGCGCACCTCCGGGATTTTCAGGAGTTCCGCCAGTTTGGCGTAGCAGACGGTCGTGCAGTCCGGCGTGACCAACAGGTCGATGGTATCGCCCGCCTGAGGCGTTGCGGGCGCCGGGGGCGGCTTGGGTTTCGGGTCCGCCGCCGGCGACGGCGGCTTCGGCTGGGCGCCGGCCACGCTCGAGGCCTTCGCGGGCGCGAGACGGCGCGCCACCGGCGAAAATTCGCCGGTTTCCCCCTCGCCGCGCGGCGCCCGCGCTTCGAGAGAGCCCGGCGTCACGCCCCGAAGCTTCGAGAAATCCACCCACTTTTCCAGCCCGAAGCGCTTGCGCTGCACCGCGGCGGCCAAGTTGGCAAAACGGGTTTGCTCTTCAATCCGCCGGCGCTCGGCGTCTAAATACTGCTCGGCGTAGCGGGCGCGGCGGTCGGGATCGGTCTCGATCAGGCCCAACACCATCACCGGATCGAGATGGGCGTAGAAATACCGGCCCTCGACCGCCATATAGTCGTGGTAGCGTCGGACTTCTTCCGGTTTCAGGCCCCAGTGGGCGGCGAGCGCCTCATCGCCGGGCGACCCCCAGGCGGTGTGCTGAACGGACGTCGAAAGCACCGAGGTCTGCGCCTGGGCGCCTACCCAAGCGCTGATCAGAACGGGTGCGAGCCAGCGGGCGCGCATCAGCCGCCGCCTCTCGGGGTGCCGGCGGTCTGAACCGCACGCACGAGACGGCGTCCGCCTTGACCTTGGCCCGTGCGGCGTGAATCCGAGGTCGGGCCGACGGGCGGCCGGGTCGCCTTGACGGTCTCCGGCGGCGGCGGGGCGGACGCCGGGGCGGCGATGGGCGGGGGTGCGGCGCCGGCGGCGCCCGAAGCAGCGGGCCGCTCCACCCCATGAACCCCATTCGGCTGGCGCCAGTAATGACGGTCCGGCCAGAGCACGGTGAGATCCCGGTGCGGATAACGCGCGGGCACACTAGCCGGCGACACGCCCTGGCAGCCGGCGACGGCGCCGGTCAGGGCAAGGAGCAACGCGGTTTTTTTCATCAACGAGGCCTCGGCGTCTCGGGCCAGCCCGTCGCCGGCGGCGCGGCGGGAGCGGCGGGAGCGGCGGCTTCCGCCACCGGCGAGCCGGCGACCCGATCGGTTCGGTAGGCCGGATGCACTTCGAAGCTCACCAGCCGATTGACCGGATCGACCACGAGCTGCCAGGCCGGTCCGGCCAGCCGCTCCAACGCCGCTCCCAGTTCGATCGGCCCCACCGCGCGCTGGCTTTCGGGATAGGGCTGACCGTAGAGCCGGCCGATTTCAGGATCGGCGGCCGCTTCGCTCGCCAGTCGATAGCCCGTTCCCCGGAGCATTTCCAGAACACCTTCCCGCACCTTGCGGCCGCGAACCTCCACGTAGATCGTCTGGGCGAGGTCGGTCGCAGTGGCGGCGAGGGGCTCGGTGAGGATGGCGTAGCCACTGTGGAGCGGCGGCGCCGCCTGGCTGGCCGGTAGCGCCAGGACGACGGCGAGTCCCCAAAAGGCAACTTTCAGCATGGCGAGGCCTCCGACCCGCTGCGCGGTGCGAGCCGGCGCAGGGGATCTTCAGATCTAGGTTTATATTATTTAAACCCGCAAAAATCACTATATCAACATTAAATTTATTAAATAAGGGTTAAATTTAATTAAATATAACCGATTTCCCTGATCACCGTGAAAAGCCGGGCCGCTCTCGGCCGCGAACGGCCGGCAGGAAACGAACGCTGGCTGCGGAAGAGAAAAAGAACAGGAAAGGGAAAGGGGCCGGGGGTGGTTGGAGCCGTCCGCCATCGAGACCGACTCGGAGAACAGCCGTTCGATCCACTGCTCGTGCTAGGCAAATCAGGCGTGATTAGTAACAATAGAACGCTCTCGCGATCACCGCGTCCTGGACCAAAAAAGTAAGTCGCACCCTCCTATGGCGACCTCCCTGGAACAGCTCACCCGGCTGCTGCTGGCCACCCTCGACGACATCGCCCGCCTCTCCACCCTGGTAGACACGGCGATGCAGCAAAGCGCTCAGCCCGCCTTCGAGCTCTCGCCGGATGGCGTGATCTGGTATCTGAACGGCGCGGCGTGCGCGGCGATCGGGGTGGACCCCCAACGCGCGGTCGGCACCCGGCTGGCCACCTACGTCGCCGATGGCCTGATGACCCAGCGGCGGTTGGAGGCCTTGAGCCAGCGGCCGCAGGCACAGTCCTGGCCGGATGCCTGGCGGCGCGAACCGCAAACGATGCCGTGCCAGTTGACCGGCTTCGCCCTCCCCCATGCCCTGGCGAGCGCGCGCGCCCGGCTCCTGGTCTGGGCCGAGCCGGCGGGCGCCCCGCCGGCGAGTTCCTGGCCGGCGGATGGCGAACCGCCGGCGGGCGCCCTCCTCCCCGCCGACCGGCCCGTCTTGGCCAAAGACCTCGACCCACTGCGCCGGAAGCTCGGCATCGGGGTCAACCGGTTTTGCGAGCTGCTCGGCATCACCCCGGTCACCTGGTACGCGTGGCGCAAGGACCCGGATGCGCCTCTCGCCAACCGCACGACCGCGCTGCACCTGCGCCTGCTGGACGCGATTCCCGAGCTGGCCCAACTGGGCGCGCAACCGCTGGATCTGCAAGAGGCGTTACGTGCGCAGCGCGGCATCGACTTGACCTTCACCGAGCTGGCGCTGCTGCTGGGCGTGGAGCGGCGCGCGGGGTACGGTTGGTCGCGGGGGTATCCAGCGAGCGATCAGGTGCGGGCGCTGACGGCGTCCCTGCTCTATTTGGTGTTCAACCAGCCGCGGGCGGCGTGGGACCAGTACCAACGCCTACTCGACGCCCAAGCCACGCTCGAGGGCGTGGACCTCGCGACCACGAAATCCTGGTCGGCCGGCGCCCGAACTGAATCCACCGAGCCCAGCGCCGTGCCGGCTCGCCCCGCCCAGCGTGGCCGGCCCTTTCGCACCCAGGACCACCAATCCGTTTTCGAACCCGCCCCGAGCGGGCGTGAGCAGGAGGGCTCCGTTGCCGCGGCGCCCGTCGAACCGACGCCGACCGCGCCATCGGACCCAGCCGCCCAACGCCCCAAGCCCGCTTCCGTTCCATCCGACGGGCCGATGCAAGAGGACCCCAAGCGTCGGCGCACGCGAAAACCGCCGTCGGAGAACCCATCCGAAAAACGCCGTACTTAGGCGGCTCCGAGGCTGGACCCGGCAGGCGTTTCATCCCCGTCGCCCGGCGTGATGGCGGTTTCTTCCTGGCAGCGGACCGGGTTTCAAGGCGGGGCGGAGGCTAGCGGAGCGCAATGCGGCTACCGCACGTCATCCCTTCCCGGGCAGGGCTGGGTTGAACCTCTGGCCGCAGCGCGCTAAGCTTCAATCAACCTTGGTCCACCGAACGTTCGGTCGTGGCAATCACTCCGGTTGTTCTGAAGGTCGAAACGGCGCTGGCCACCTGTCGGGGCGACCTGGCGCTGGCCCGGATGCTGATCGACCAATACCGCACGAGCCTGCCCGAAGAGCGGGCCGCCCTGGTTCGGGCACAAGCGGCCACGCCCCCCGATTGGGAGGCGGTTCGCGAGCGGGTACACCGCTTGCAATCGGGCGGCGGCTATCTCGGCGCGGAACGGATCGTGGTCGCGGCCCAACGCTTGGAAGCGGAAATTCTCGCGCAGGCGACCCCGACGGTCCTGGACGCGGCCTAGCGGGGGTTGGACGGGGCGTTGGACGAGTTTTTGGCCGTTCCCAACGAGGAATGGGAAAGACGGCTGCGGGTCGTACACAGGCCCGCAGACGGCGCAGCACCGTGACCGCATCCACACAGTCCTGGGGTTTCATCATAACGCGGTGACCCTGCATGCTCGCCGCCGACCCCCGAGGCTCAGGGGCGGGGGCGGGTATTGGTTCGGGGGTTCTGCCCATGAAACCGCGTGCTGATCCAGCCAGTCTGTTCTCCGTGCGTCCCGGCCGCCCACGCGCTCGATCGTTTTTCGCGCGTTCCGGTCGCGCGTTCGGGTTTCTCCTGAACGTTCTGGCGCTGGCCCCGCTCGGAACCCGTGCCGGCGGCGGCGCCGAAGCCCGTCCGCTCGGCGAGCGTGACGCGGCGGACGGGGGGGATTCGTCGTGGGTGCTGACCCCCGCACGGTTGCCCCAACGCCTCGACGAAGCGCCCAATGCGATGACGGTCATCGACCGGGCGATGATCGAGGCCTCGGGCGCCCGCCGGCTGGCCGAGGTCCTGCGGCTGGTGCCCGGCATCCAGGTCGGCTACAAATACAACAACCAACCCACCATCGCCTATCACGGCCTGTCGGACGAGTTCGCCCGCCGGGTGCTGGTCCTGGTCAACGGCCAGCGTATCTTTCAATATTCGGGCGGCGGGGTCGATTGGAACAACCTGCCCATTCCCTTGCAGGACATCGAACGGATCGAGGTCATCCGCGGTCCCAGCGCCGCGGCCTACGGTTCCAACGCGCTGACGGCGGTCATCAATATTCAAACCGGTAGCCCGGCCGAGTATGCTGGCTGGGCGGGTCAAGCCGCCGCCGGCAGCAACCGCATTGCCGACGGCTTTTTGCGCGGGGGCGGGCGCATCGGCGCGCTCGACGTCGCCTTCTCCCTGGCCAGCACCGGCGAGGGCGGCTATCCCGCCATCCACGACGATCGGCGCAACCACTTGTTGTTGTTTCAGGGCGAACTCCCGCTCGGAGCGGCCGGCGACCTGGAACTGCTCGCCGGGTACGGGCGCGGCGACTACGAAGCCCAGAACGTCAACCCCGCCTATCCCGGTACTTTCGAACGCGACTTCGTGGATACCAACATCTTTCAAAGCCTCCAGTGGCGGCGGTCCTTCACTCCGGACGACGAGCTGCGGGTGACCCTCTCTCACAACCGGGTCCACCACGGCGATCCCGGCTTTTCCAGCGCCGCCGTGATTCCCGGCGTCACCCTGAAGATCGATTTCCAGTTCGAGGAGGCGCGCGAGGAATTCCAACTCGACTACACCCGGCGGTTCTCCGACCGCTGGCGGGGGGTCGCCGGCGTGGGTTATTACCGCGATGCGTACCGCTCGCCCTATTACCTCAATACCGACGCCACCGTCGCCACCCACGTCACCCAACTGTTCGGCCACGGCGAGTACCGCCCCTGGGACGACGTGGTCTTCAATCTCGGCGCCATGCTGGAGCAGGCGCCGCTCTCGGACGAGTGGCTGGTGCTGCCGCGGCTGTCCGCGCACTGGCATCTGGACGACCGCCAGACGCTGCGGGCCATGTACGCCACCGGCTCGCGCCAGCCGTCGATCTATGAAAACCAGGGTCAGGCCGTCATCCGGGGCGTCAACGTCCCGCTGACGATCTACCGGGTCTACGCGACCGGCCTCGACCGGGGCGGCTTGACGCCCGAACGCAATCGCGCCCTCGAACTGGGCTATTTCTGGCAGCCGGCCCCGGCGATCAACCTCGATCTGCGGGTGTTCCAGGAACGGATCAGCGACTTTATTACCGCCTTCAATCGGGTGGAAACCGACTACCCGACGGTCCAGCCGGACCACACTGTGGTCGATTTCGGCAACGACGCCCCCATCACCGTGCGCGGCGCGGAAGCCCAGCTCCAGTGGCGGAATCGCCGCGGCACCCGCCTGTTCGCCGGGTATGCCTGGCTCGATGCCAACGCCGACCGCTCGCGGTTCGCGGTCGACTACGGCCGCGGCGTACCGCAGCACAGCGCCAGCCTCCTGCTCAGTCAGGAGTGGCCCGGGGATTGGCAGGCCAGCCTCGCCTACACCGATCAGTCGGCGATGCAGTGGTATCGCGAGGCGCCCATCGCGGCCTACCACCAGCTCACGGGCCGGATCGCCAAGCGCCTGCGGTGGGGCGACACGCAGGCCCTGGCCGAACTGATCGGCGGGAATCTGGTGGAAGACGTCCGTGATTACTTGCCCGGCCGGGCCTGGGAGCGCGGCGTCCTGTTCCGCTTCTCCGTGAATTATTGAGCGACGGATCCGAGCGCGCATGCGGCTCCGAGCGCTCGGCCGCGGGTGGCTGATCCTCTGGTTAACCCTGCAGCCGGCCGCGACCGGGGCGGCCACGGTCCTGTTTCTGACCGGCGACCCGTCGCCGTTTGCGGGGCTGCTCGGCGGCGCGTGGCCGCCCGCGGCCGCACGGTCCGCGCCGCTCTCGATCCGCCGGTCGTCGGGGGAACCCTTGCATGGTTTCTTCGCGGCGAGCCCGCCCCGGCCCGCCCCGGTCGCGCCCGACGGCGTGGCCCTCGCCCCCCTGTGCCGGCAGGATCGCCTCGACGCCCTCGTCGCCATCGGCCCGGAGGCGGCCCAGATCGCCGCGCGGGAATGCCCCGTGCCGCGGCTGGTGGTCCGGGTCTCTCGTCAGCAGGTCGCGCCATGGCTGGCCGAAGGGGACCCCGGTTCCTGCTCGGCGATCTATCTCGAAGCCGAGCCCGCGCTCAACCTGCGGCTGGTGCGGGCCCTGTTGCCCACCGCCCGCACGGTGGGGGTGCTCGTGCCCACCCCCGCGCCGGGGTGGCTGGCCCCGCTCCGCACCGAGGCGCACCGCTGGGACTTCACGCTGGACGAAATCCCCGTGACCGATGATCTGGGCGCGGTGCGGGCGTTGCGCCCGCGCCTGCCCGGCCTGGAGGCCGTGCTGTTGCCGCCCGAGACGACCGTGATCAACGAGTGGTCGCTGAAACCGTTGCTGCTGATGACGATCCGCCAGGGCGTGCCCACTTTCGGTGGGTTGACCGCGCGGTACGTCGACGCCGGCGTGTTGGCGGCCGTCGTGGCCGACGAAGAGCGCCTCCCGGAGCAGATGCAGACCGTCGTCGCCGACTTGGCCCGCGGCCGGGCGCCCGCGCCGGCCTATCCGGCGGCGGTTCGCGTCGCCGTCAATCCCACTGTAGCCCAAACCCTGGGCGTGCCGGCCGAGGCGGTCGCGCGCGCCCAGGCACTGTTTGCGAGACCGTAAGCATGCGACCCTTTTTCCGTGGTCCTTGTCGTCTGAGCATCCATCGCCAGATCCTGGCGATCGCCCTGGCCCCGGCCCTGATCGTGACCGGGTTGTTGCTGTTCATGGTCTACCAAGGCAACCTCCAGCACAACCGGCGCTTGCTGGACCAGCACGGCCAGGTGCTGGCGGCCCAACTGGCCGGCGCCCTGGAATACGGTCTGGCCACCGGGGCGCTGGAACAACTGCCGGCCATCATCGACGCCACCGTCCAGCCGGCCACCGCCATTCTGGGCACCCCGGTACACAGCGTCCTCGTCACCGACGCGGCTGGGGGCGTGCTGTACCGGCGGGCCGCCGATCCGGCCCCGCCGGCGCCGGCAGCCCTGGCGGATTCCGCCGTCCTGCCGGTCCCGGAGGACCGGGTGCGGTTCGCGGCGCCGGTTCTGCTGCGGCCGCTGACGCTCTCCGCCGCCGTACCGGTCGTGCGGCCGCTGGGCGAAGTGGTGGTCGAACTGTCGGTGGCTATCGCCCAGGCCCGCTGGCACCGCGGGCTGGCCTGGGATTTGGGGCTGGTCCTGCTGACCTTCGCGGGAGCCGCCGGCCTCGCCCACTGGACCGGGCGACGGCTGTCGGGCGCCATTCGCCGGATCGCGACCGCCATCGAGCGCATCAAACGCGGCGATTTCGCCGTGCGGGTGCGCCTGACCGATCGCAATGAGCTGGGGACGCTCCAGGACGGGGTGAACCTGCTGGCCGACACCCTCGCCCGTGGCAAGGTCCGCCTGGACCAGGAACTCGCCAAGGTCCGCGCCGAGTACCAACAGGCGCTCGACGACCTTCAGGTCCAGACCCGCGCCGCCGAACGGGCCAACGAGGCCAAAAGTCTGTTCCTGGCCAAGGTCTCGCACGAGATGCGCACCCCCTTATACTCGATTCAGGGGCTGGTCGAATCCCGCCTCAAAACCCTTGCGGACGAGGCCGAGACGGCGGCTCTGCGCACGATCCTGGCGGCCGCCCACACCCTGTATCGCCACATTAGTGATATCCTCGACTATACCCAACTGGAGCAAGGGAAATACGCGCCGGCGCTGACGCCGCTGGGGGTGTGGGAC